>Ga0209061_1004776_pt1 | contig 12636 bp, 7 predicted proteins | sample Coa_R1_10_FD_187157 | JGI IMG/M metagenome (GOLD analysis project Ga0209061, IMG submission 187157) | Surface soil microbial communities from Centralia Pennsylvania, which are recovering from an underground coalmine fire - Coalmine... | ecosystem: Environmental > Terrestrial > Soil > Unclassified...
GTGGTCGACATCGACGGGCCGGTCGACGTGGAACTGCTGCGCCGCAGCGCGCAGGCCATGCTGGACCGGCATCCCAACCTGCGGGCCGCCTTCTGGGATCGCGGAGTAGAAAAACCGGTTCAGATCGTGCCGGCCCAGGCAGCGTTGCCGTGGTCCGAACGCATCGCCATGCCAACGGAATTCGACGCCATCGCACGATCGGAGCGGCGCCGCCGGTTTGACTTGAGCCGCGGCCCGGCGCTGCGCGTCCTGCTGCTCAGCGTGCCGGGCGAGACCAGGCGGCGGATGATCTTCACCGCGCATCACATCGTGGTGGACGGCTGGGCCCTGGCGGTGTTCTTCACCGAAATGCTCGCCGTGTACCGGGCCGGCGGATCGCTTCAGGCCCTGCCGCCGGCGCGGCCCTACCGGGACTACATCGTCTGGCTCGCCGGGCAGGACAAGGCGGCGGCGTTGGCGAAGTGGCGGGAATACCTGCAGGGTGCGTCGGGGCCCCTGATGGTGGCCGACACCACCGTGATTGCCGGCGAGCGCACCCCGGAAAAGGCGACCCTGCTGCTGCCGCCCGCCGATGCGACGCGGCTGCGCTACTGGGCAAACAGTTCCGGGATCACGCTGGGAACCGCGGTCCTTTTCGCCTGGGCCGTCGTGCTCGGCAGGATCACCGACCGGCGCGACGTCGTGTTCGGCACCATCGTTTCCGGCCGCCCGGAGAACTTGGCCGGTGTGGAGAACATGGTCGGGTTGTTCATCAATGCCGTGCCGGTCGTGCACCGGCTCGGCGACGCCGAATCGGTGGCCGGGCAATGCCTGCGGTTGCAGCGCGAACTGTCGACGATGCGCGACATCGGCTATTTCAGCCTGTCGGAACTACAGCGCGCGCACGGCCAGGGCAACCTGTTCGACAGCATGTTCGTGTTCGAGAACGCGCCCATCGAAGATGCCATCAAAACGGTGACCGAACCCGACGGCGCACGCTTCACTCCGGTGGAGATGGAGAGCCTGACGCACTATCCGCTGACCGTGGTGTCGCACCTGAGCGACGACGCGCTGGTGGTGGTCGTCGAAGCGATTCGTGAAGCGCTGCCGCATCTTCCGGCTGCCGAGCTCGGCGAACGACTGCTTGCCGTGTTGCGTCAGCTGCCCGATGCCGGCGAAAGCACTCCCGATGCACTGGACATTCTCACACCGGCCGAGCGTGCCGAACTCTGCGACATCGCGGTGCGGCCGGCGCCGGCCGTGGAGCACGCGACGGTATGGGAGATGTTCGAACGGCAGGTGCGCGCCACCCCGGAAGCCGACGCGCTGAGCGCCGGCAGTGGTGAGCTGTATACCTATTCCGAACTGTACGCACAAGCATGCCGGCTGGCGGGCGAGCTGGCCGCCCACGGCGTGGGCCCGGAAACGGTGGTCGCGCTGGCGCTGCCACGTTCGCCGCGATACATCGTCGCCATCCTGGCTGTTCTCGCCGCCGGCGGCGCCTACCTCCCGGTCGACATCACACTTCCCGAGGCACGCATCGAATCCATTGTGTGTCAAGCTAATCCGACGCTGGCGATATCCGACGTCGGCTACCACAAGCTGCTGCCCGCCGGGTTGCCGTCGGTGCTCCTCGACGACAACGATGTCTCCGAACGGATTTCGTGTTTCCCCGTCGCCGCACCCGCAGTTCATCGCCACCCCGAGCACAGCGCCTACGTCATCTTCACCTCCGGTTCCACCGGTGAACCCAAAGGCGTTGTCGGCACCAACGCCGCGCTAATCGGCTACTTCGCCGATCACCGAGAGCGCGTCTACCAGCCGGCCCGGGAGCGGCTCGCCCGCCCGCTGCGCATCGCGCACGCCTGGTCGTTCAGCTTCGACGCTTCCTGGCAGCCCATGGTCGGCCTGCTCGACGGACACGCCCTGCACCTGTTCGACGCCGACGAGATGCGCGACGCCGACCGGCTGGTGCGCGGGATGGCCGCACACCGCATCGACATGATCGACACCACCCCATCGATGTTCGCCCACCTCCGTGCCGCAGGCCTATCGGACAGCCCGCTGTCGGTGCTCGCCCTGGGAGGTGAAGCGATCGACGCCGCGCTATGGGAGCAACTGCGCGCGTTGGCGCCGACCGCGGCTTACAACTGCTACGGGCCCACCGAGATGACGGTCGAGGCGGTGGTGGCCCCGGTCCGGGACTACCCCGCGCCGACGATCGGCACGCCGAATGCCGGAACCGTTGCCTACGTGCTGGATTCGGCGCTCCGGATGGTGCCCACCGGGGTGATCGGCGAGCTGTATCTGTCGGGCGCGCAGCTTACCCGCGGCTATGCCGGCCGGCCGGCGCTGACCGCCGGCCGCTTTGTGGCCGACCCGCTGCGCCCGGGACAACGCATGTATCGGACCGGTGACCTGGTCCGCCGGCTCCCGCACGGCGGCTACGCCTATATCGGCCGCGGCGATACCCAGGTCAAGATCCGCGGCTACCGCGTCGAAGTCGGCGAGATCGAGGCTGCGCTGCGCGGCCGGCCCGAGGTGCACGATGCGGCGGTTTCGGTGCTGCGCCGTGGCGGCGGCGCCCAATTGGTGGGTTTCGTTGTGTGGCAGGACAACTCCGTAGGCGACGCGGTCCGGCTGCGGGCCGGCCTCACCGAGCTGTTGCCGCTGTACATGGTTCCGGCGCGAATCGTCGCACTGCCTGCGCTGCCGGTGAACGCCAACGGCAAGCTGGACGGCCATGCCCTGGCTCGGCTGGCGGAGGAAGCGTTCAGCGGCGACGGGAACGGCGCGACGTCGGCGAGCACCGAGACCGAACGATTGCTGTGCGAAGTATTCGAAGAACAGCTGGGCGGCACCACGCCGCACCTCGACGACGACTTCTTCTCGCTCGGGCTGGACAGCATCGTGGCTATCTCGTTGGTGCACAAGCTTCAGCGGCGCGGCCGCACCGTCAGTCCACGGATGGTGTTCGCGTACCCGACAATTCGCCAACTCGCCGCCGCCATCGACGACGGCGCAGGCTCGCCCGCGGCTGCCGAGCACGCCGAATACGGCGAAGTGCCACCGCTGCCCATGGTGTCCTGGCTCTACGAGTACGGCAACTACCGTCGCTTCACCCATACCGTGTTGCTGCGCCTGCCCACCGACATCGACGAATCGTCGATCCAGTCGATGCTGCAGTTGCTGCTCGACGGCCACGACACATTGCGCTCGACCCTGCACGACACCCCGGAGGGAACGCGACTGATCACCCGTCCACCCGGTGTGATCAGTGCCGCCGACATCCTGACTCGTGTCGAGCTGGCGACCGACGCCGAAAACACCTCGGCTATCACACGTCATGCTCGCCAGGCCAATGACGCGATCGATCCCCGTCGCGGGCAGATGGTGCGGGCGGTCTGGCTCTCGGGCGCCGATCGCGCACCGATACTGCTGATCTCCGCCCACCACTTGGTGGTCGACGTCGTCTCCTGGCACATCATGCTGGGCAATCTCGCCGAGGCGTGGCGCGCCGTGCAAGCCGGTGCGGCGCCGAAAACGCTGCCGGAGTTTACCTCCTACCGCCGGTGGTCGGAGCTGATGTGGCGGCGGGCCGCGACGGCGGAGGTGGCGGCGCAGCGCGACTACTGGGCTGCACAGGTCCGCGATCCCGACCCCGCGCTGGGTGTGCGGCGGCCCGACCCCACCCGCGACACCTGGTCCACCCTTCGCGTGACCCCGGTCGTCACACCGGTCGAAACCACCGAGCGTGCGCTCGCCCGCGCGGAGCGCGTGCGCGAATTCCTGCTCACCGTCACCGCGATGGCGGTTGCGAGTTGGCGCCGGGCACGCGGCCAGGACCCGGCTCCGGGCACGCTTCTCGCGCTGGAAAGCCACGGGCGGGCCGACGCCATCCTCGACACCGACACCACGAACACTGTCGGCTGGTTCACCACGGCGTTTCCGGTGCGCCTCGGATCGGGCGGGTCCGCGGTCGACGTCGAGCAAGCCGAACACGATCCGCACGCGGCGCGCGCGCTCTTCGACTCGGTGGCCGCACATCTGAGCGCAATCCCGCACGACGGCCTGGATTACGGGCTACTGCGTTACGTCGAGCGCGTCCCCGAATTGCAGGACGCCGAACCTCAGATCCAGTTCGGCTATCTGGGACGGTTGGACTTCAGCGGCGTCAGCGATCAGCCGTGGTCGTTGCTGACCGAGCCCTACATCGGTGCGCTGCCGGTCGACCCCGAACCCGACCTGCCGCTGCGTTTCGCGCTGAACATCAGCACGCTGGTGGGAACGACGGAGCAGGGCTCACAACTGATCACCAACCTGCGCTGGAGCGATGCGCTGTTCAGCGCCGCCGACATCGACGTGCTGGCGGGTTTTTGGCGGCGCGGCGTCGAAGCGCTGGCAGCTGGCCTGGAGCGCAAGTCATGATCAGCAGGGACGAGATCAGGGCCACGGTGGCGGCCCAACTCGACTGCGCCGCAGCAGATGTGGCCGACCACGACGATCTCATCCAACTGGGGCTCAACTCGATCCGGATGATGGCGCTTGCGGGAGGGTGGCGCAAACGCGGGGCCGACATCACGTTCGCGCAACTCGCGGCCAACCCCACCGTCGAGTCGTGGCACGGCCTGCTGGTGGAGGGAGCGGCCGGCGCGGCGCAACCGGTTCCCGACGAGCCCGTCGCGCCAGAGGACACCCCCTTCCCGTTGGCCACCATGCAGCACGCCTACTGGATCGGGCGCTCCGATGAACAACAGCTCGGCGGGGTCGCGGCCCACCTCTACGTCGAATTCGACGGCAGCGCAGTGGACCCCGCGAATCTGGAGGGAGCGGTCGCCGAGCTCGTCGCCACCCATCCGATGCTTCGCACCCGGTTCCTCCCCGACGGGACGCAGCAGACCATGCCCAGGCCGGCTCGGCCGGTGTTCCACGTCGTCGACCTGCGCGGGCAAAGCACCGAAGCCGTCGACGCCACGCTCGCACAGTTGCGCGACCGGAAAACCCACCAGCGCTTGGCAATAGCAGACGGTCAGGTCATCGACGTCACGCTAACCGTGTGCGACGGCGACCGCACCCGCCTGCATCTGGACATCGACATGCTGGCCGGAGACGCGATGAGCTACCGGGTGCTGGTTTCCGACCTGGCCGAGTTGTACCGCGGCGCCCCCGTGGCGGCGCCCGGCTACACCTACCGGCGCTATCGCACCGAGCACAGCGGCGACAACGCGGCACGGGAGCGCGACCGGCATTGGTGGCAGCAGCGGATAGCCCAGATGCCCGGTGCGCCCGAACTCCCGACCGTGCCAATGAACTCCACGGCGTCGGATCGCACCGTGCGTTACGCGCACTGGCTGGGACCCGACGCCAGGCAACAGCTGCTGGCCGGCGCGCATCGCCGCGGCGTCACACCGGCGATGGCCGTCGCTGCGCTGTTCGCAGACACCATCGGCGGCTGGTCCGCGCAGAGCAGGTTTCTGCTGAACGTGCCGTTGTTCCACCGTGACTCGGTGCACCGCGACATCGACCGGGTGGTGGGCGACTTCACCTCGTCGGTCATGCTCGAGGTAGACGTCACCGAGAACGTCTCGGTCACCGACCGCGCCCGCGAGATTCAGCGCCGGATGTACGAAAGCGCCTCCCACGCAGCCTATTCCGGGCTTGACGTGCTGCGTGATCTCGGCCGACACCGCGGCGAACCCGTACTGGCGCCCGTCGTGTTCACCAGTGCGCTCGATCTCGGTGAGCTGTTCGCCGACACAGTCATCGACACCTTCGGCGAACCGGTGTGGATCGTCTCGCAGGGCCCCCAGGTCTTGCTAGACGCCCAAATCACCGAATTGCGTGGGGGTTTGCTGCTCAACTGGGACGTGCGCGAGCCGGCATTCCCGCCGGGACTGATCGACGCCATGTTCGCCAGATTCACCGACGCCGTCGAACGCCTTGCCGAGGGCGACGCGGGCTGGGACGCCGAGGCGTCGGCGCGATTGCCGAGCGAGCAGGCGAAGGTGCGTGCAGCGGTCAACGCGACCGACGGCCCGGTCAGCGGCCGGTGCCTGCACCAGGGTTTCTTTGACCATGCCGCCGCCGATCCGGAGGCGCCGGCGGTGGTGTGGGGACTCGGCGACGGCGCGGGCGCATGGAGTTACCGGGAGCTCGCAGAACGCTCGCTCGCGGTCGCGGGCGCCTTGCATGCCCGAGGTGTGGGTCGCGGTGACGCCGTCGCCGTCCAACTCCCCAAGGGGCGCGACCAAGTGCTGGCCGTGCTCGGCGTACTCGCTGCCGGAGCAACGTATGTACCGATCGGATTCGATCAGCCAATTGCGCGGCGCGCCAAGATCCTTCAGACGGCCGACGTCGTCGCAGCACTCACCACCGAGGGTGTCCAGATGGAGTCGGTGCCGTGCCTGTCCATCGACGACGCGGGCAAGCACCCCGCACCGCTGCCCGCGCCGGTCGTACCTGACGCCGACGACATCGCCTACGTGATCTTCACCTCCGGCTCCACGGGGCTGCCCAAGGGCGTCGATGTGCGCCACAGCGGGGCGATGAACACGATTGACGCCGTCAACGCGTGGTTCGGCGTCGGCAGCGCCGACCGGGTGCTCGCGCTGTCCGCGTTGGAGTTCGACGCGTCGGTCTACGACATCTTCGGCATGTTCTCGGTGGGCGGCTCGCTGGTTGCGGTCGACTCCGAACAGCGCGCCGCGGCCACCACCTGGGTGGAATTGCTTCGCGAGCATCGGGTTTCGGTCCTCAACTGTGTGCCGAGCATGCTCGACATGATCTTGGAGCTCGGGGGCGACCGGCTCGGTGACTCGTTGCGAGCAGTCACCCTCGGCGGTGACTGGGTCGATGCCGACCTTGCGCGCAGGCTCGCCAGGCAAGTCCCGGGATCCCGGTTCGCCGGTTTGGGCGGTGCGACCGAGACGTCGATCCACCACACGATCTGCGAGGTCGTCGGCGAACCACCAGCGAACTGGGCGACGGTGCCGTTCGGCGTTCCGTTACGCAATGTGCGGTGCCGGGTGGTCGCGCCGTCGGGCCGCGACTGCCCCGATTGGGTCGCGGGCGAACTGTGGGTCGGCGGCGCGAACGTCGCCGCGGGATACCGCAACGACCCCCAGCGGACCGCGGAACGCTTCGTCGAGTACCAGGGTGTTCGCTGGTACAAAACCGGTGACATGGCCAGGTACTGGCCCGACGGCACCATCGAGTTCCTGGGCCGCGCCGACAACCAGGTCCAGATTCGCGGTTACCGCGTCGAACTCGGCGAGGTCGAGAGCGCACTGCGCACCGTGCCCGGGGTACGCGACGCCGTCGCTGTTGTGGTCGGCGACGCGGCACCCACGCTGGTCGCCGCGGTTTCAGGCGAGGTGGGCTCGGTCGACGACGTTGGTGCGGCGGTGGCGGAACTGTTGCCGGGCTACATGGTTCCCAAGCGCATCGTGGTATTCGACCGAATTCCCTTGACGTCCAACGGAAAACTGGACCGCAAAGCGGTGATTGGGCAGCTCGAACCGGAGACCGCCACAACCGATGACGGCGCGCCAGCCAATGACGTCGAGGCGGCGCTCGCAGCGATTGTCGCCGAGGTACTGGGCGTGGATTCGGTTGGCGCGCACCACGACTTCTTCGCCATGGGCGGCGATTCGGTGCTGGCTACCACCGTGATCGCACGCGTGCGCGACTGGCTGGAAATCGATCATGCGGTGGTCGCCGATCTCTTTGCCGCCCGTACCGTCGCCGGGTTGGCCGAGCGGCTGGGTGAACGGGAGGCTCAGCGCGGTACGCCGGATCGCCTGGCCGTGATCGCGCGCGCTTACCTCGAGGTTGCGGCACTGACCGACGAAGAGGTTCTCGCCCAGGAGTAGTCAGGCGACAGAGCCCACGATGATGCTGCCGACGTTGCACTCCTGGCGTTCGTCGACTCCGGTGGCCGCGACAAACGCTGCGGCGTCACCGAAGCCCTGGGCGCACGCGCCGAGGCCCATCGCGGTTGCCGCCAAATAGATCGTCTGCATCAGGACGCCGACATCTTTCAAAATGGCGGCGTAGCCGATCTGCTCGTAGGTCCACATGATGCGACCGCTTCGTGCGGCCATCGCGATGAGCACCTGTGGCTCGGCGCCACCGGTCAACGTCGCCGAAGCCGGTTTGACAAGCCGGGACACGGCTTGCGACTCCGTGCCGGCCACTGGTCGCAGCACGTGGTCGAACGAGTCGTAGTGGTACATGCCCGGTTGTAGTCCGGCGACATTGCGCACCACCGGGTACAGCTCGAGTTCGTAGAGACCGCCGCCGGACGGGTAAGGCCGCGACAGCAGTTCCTCGCCAGGGCCGACCGGCTGGGTTCGCCGCGTGCGTGCGGTGCGGTACAGCAACTCGCCGAGTTGTTCGACGGTGATCGGATCGGCGTCGTCGAAGGTTCTGGTCGAAACACGGTCTTCGAGAACAGCTGTCAGTGTCGGGTCTTCGGTTCGTTTGGCCGCCAGGTCGGGGGCGAACAGGTCGATCGGTTCGCCGGAGTAGTTCGGCCGGCGCGCAGGTGGCTGCGGGAATCGGTCCTTGGCCCACTTGGTCGGCCCGAAATGCTCCCAGGTGACCGTGCGTTCACCGAGCGTGCTGCGGCGGTGAAACCACAGGTCCGGTGTGCTCCAGGCCAGCGAATCGAAGCTGCGGTCTTCCTCGCCGGCCGGCCGCCGGAAGCCGCACCAGTGCAGGTCGTCGACGAACTGTGCGGCAACGGCAGCCCGCACAGCCGGGTCGGCCGGCACGGGACCGTCGAGCAGCGGGAGCAGAGCCGGATCATGGATCCGTATATCACACCACGCCAGCGGATGCTCCAACACGAAGCCCTCTGAATCTCGGTGTAGCACAGCGAATTTCGACAGAGTGGTATCTGGCGACGGTGATTTTGGACGTGCGGCGGGTTGGCCGAACGGGACTATGGAGTACAGCTCGCGCGTGCCGTCGCGCACCGTGACGGTCAGCCAGCCGCCCGCGGTGAGCTGGTCTACGAGCGCGCCGATGTCGCCGCCCTCCGACAGTTCCGGAATGGTTGCCGGCCCGAGGTTGAGGGTCTTGAGCACGCGCAGCTGACCGGGGCTGGGTCGGGTCAGCTTCTCGCTGCGGGGAGGATTCAGCAGTACTGCGCCCGCGGGTGTGGTCAGGCATGTGACGCCGGACCGAAACGCATAGGTGGTCTGATCGGGGTACCTGACGGCGGACAATCCGCGACCTCTTTCGCTGCTCTCACGGAATTCACCGTGCCAAGCCCATGAGCGTAGGCCAGCCGCGCGCCGGTGTAACACGACGGCCGCACGAAACGACACACCAGTATCAGCGTCACCACTAACAACAGCTCCCGAAGGGACACCCATGACCGTGAAAGCCCTCGCCGCCGGTGTGGCGGCCGTCGCCGCAATCGGGGCCGCAGCCGCCAGCCTCGCGTCCAGCTACCCGACGACATCCCAAGTGCAGCCCGTCGTCTTCAGTGCGCCGCTGCCACTGGACCAGACCACAACGTTGCCGACGGCCGGGCAGCTTTCCACCGTGCTGACCAGCCTTGCCGACCCCAATGTCCCGTTCGCGAACAAGTCCGGGCTCGTGGAGGGCGGCGTCAGCCCGTCCGAGGCTGCGCTGGCCGACCACGCGCTGCAAAAGGCAGCCAAAAAGGGCCAGTTGCCGTTGTCGTTCAACATCTCGAACATCCAGGCTGCCGCTCCGGGGAGCGCCACCGCCGACGTCGCGGTCTCGGGTCCCAAGCTGGCCGCGCCTGTCACGCAGAACGTCACGTTTGTGAACCAGGGCAGCTGGATGTTGTCACGCGACTCGGCCATGACGCTCCTCCACGCGGCCTCGGGCCACTAATCTTTTGCACACCTTTTGCACACCGACCTCTGAATCGAAGGGACCTCCATGACAGTCAAAGCTCTCGCCACCGGTGTGGCAGCCGTCGCCGCGCTGGGTGCCGCAGCAGCCGGATTCACCCCTGCTAGCCCAGCAGCCCAGGTGCAGCCCGTGGTCTTCAGCGTGCCGCTCGACCCGCCGCCCCCGCCGCCGGGGCAGGAGCAGCTGCCCAGCGCTGACCAGTTGGCAAACCTGTGCAACCAAGTCACAGATCCTGGCGTGAGGTACACCGACAAGAACAATTTCGTCCAAGGCGGCATCCCTCAGAATGAGGGCATGGTGGCCGACCACGACCTGCGAAAGGCCTACCGGAACGGGAACTTCCCCGAACAGTTCAACGTGACGAACATCGCGCCGGCCGGGCCGAACGCTGCCACCGCCGACGTGGCCATCTCGGGTCCGAAGTTCGCCGGACCGGTCACCAAGCAACTCGCGTTCGTCAACGAAAACGGCAACTGGATCATGCAGCATGACGCCGCGATCGCACTGATCCAGGCGGCCACGGCCACTAATTAGCCGGCCAGCGCGCTCAGGTCGATCCGTGCGATGCGCGCGGGGTCGGCCAGCACGTCGATCGCGGCGATACATTCGCCGTGCACCACGAAGCCCATGATCGCGGCGGGGTGACCGTCGACGAAGATCACCGCGCCGGCGGCGCCGTTGACGGTGGCGGCGCGCGCTTCGCGCTCTGGGGCGGCGTACGTGCGTGCCAGGCCGGCCACTGCCGACGCGCCGCGCACCCAGCGGGTTTGGTCGGGCCCGAAGTCGCCGCGCAGCACCACGTCCGGGTCCAGCACCGCGACCAGGCGGTCGAGATCACCGGCGCGCCCCGCCGCGAAAAAGGCGTCGACGACGGCGTGTTGCGCGCTCAGGTCGGCGTCCGGGTCCGGCGCCGCATCGTGGATGCGCCGCCGTGCCCGGCTGGCGAGTTTGCGAGCCGCCTCCGGCGACCGGTCCACGATCGCTGCGATCTGGTCGAACGGCACCGCGAAGACGTCGTGCAGCACGAACGCCAGCCGCTCAGCCGGCGGCAAAGTGTCCAGCACAACGAACAAGGCCAGCCCCACCGCGTCGGCCAGCAGCGCCTGGTGTTCGGGATCGAATTCGCCGACGGCGTCGACAACCGGATCCGGAACATGGGCGACGAGTTCCTCGGCGCGACGGGCGCGCCGGCTGCGCAGCGTGTTCAGGCAGATCCGCGCCACCACGGTGGTCAGCCACGCGTCCAGGTTCTCGATGTCGTCGTCCCGGTCCCGGCTCAGCCGCAGCCACGCCTCCTGCACAGTGTCCTCGGCGTCGTCGACCGAACCCAGCATGCGGTAGGCCAGCGCACCCAGCTGCGGACGAGCCGCCTCGAAACGCGCCGCCAGCGAGGTCGTCACCGGCCAGCCGCGTCCGGCAGCGCACACACTCTGCCCTCGGAAAAGCCGGACGACCCGATCCCGAGGGCCAGGTTGAAGCGGGCCCGAAAGTTCCCCAAGTTGATGACGTGGGTGAGGCCGACGAGTTGCGGAGTGTCGAAGTGCCTGCGCAACGCGTCGAAAAGCTCGTCGGTCACCTCGACAGGCGTGCGGCTCATCGCGGTGGCGTAGTCCAGGATCAACTTCTCGACGTCGGAGAAGCACGAGGCCCTCTTGTAGTCGGACAGTGCGAGCAATTCCTCGTCGGTGATGCCCCACTCGCGCGCGATCTGCGAACCCAAGTCGATGCAGTACTCACAGCGCACCGTGGTCGCCGCCTTGAGCTCGGCGAGTGCGCGGTGGCGGGCACTGAGCATGTCCAATTTCGACTCCGCCAATTCCAGTCGGCCGATTGCGTTGAGCAGCTTGGGGATGTGCGCGTACATCCGTAGCGGTTCGAGCATCGTCGCGGTTTGCAGGCCGGTCATCTGCGCCAAGCGGCGCTTGGTGAAGTAGAAAGCGATCCGGGCGCCCAGCCCCGCATCGCGGTCGGAGACTCCGGTAAGTCGTGCCATGGTGGTCCTCCTAGAGCAAGTGGTCTCACCTAGCTCGACACCCGACGCCGCCGAAACGTGACGCTGGTCCTGCGGCGGCCCGTCCGCCCCGGCCGGGCGGGCGGGGGTGCCCCCAGCGCCCGGCTTCGCCGCGCTTGCGATCGCCGCCGCCTACGCTGGCGCCCCATCCATGTCCAGCAGCCGCGCATGCAGCACCGTGCGGTTCCGCAGCGCCGCGCGCACCGCCCTGTGCAGCCCGTCCTCGAGGTAGACGATGCCCCGCCACTTCACTGCGTGCGGGAACAGATCGCCGTAGAAGGTGGAGTCCTCGGAGAGCAGCCGGTCCAGGGCGAGCACGGTGGTGGTGGTGACCAACTCGTCCAGTCGGATCTGGCGCGGCGGTATCTGCGACCACTCCCGATATGACAGGCCGTGGTCGGGGTACGGCTTGCCGTCCCGCACTCCTTTGAAGATCATTCGCCGACCGTCTGGAGTGTCCGGTCCGACGTGAACATGGTTGATAAGGCTAGCCCGTGATTCCGGTGACCGTAACCCGCTGTTGATCACCGTAAAATGGACGCGGTCTAAGGAGGTGGACTCGGAATGGGAAGTGCCGACGAGCGTCGCTTCGAAGTGCTGCGCGCCATCGTTGCCGACTTCGTCGCCACCAAGGAACCCATCGGCTCGAAGTCATTGGTGGAGCGCCACAACCTCGGAGTCTCGTCCGCCACTGTGCGCAACGACATGGCGGTCCTGGAGGCCGAGGGCTACATCGCGCAGCCGCACACCAGCTC
>Ga0209061_1004779_pt1 | contig 12628 bp, 14 predicted proteins | sample Coa_R1_10_FD_187157 | JGI IMG/M metagenome (GOLD analysis project Ga0209061, IMG submission 187157) | Surface soil microbial communities from Centralia Pennsylvania, which are recovering from an underground coalmine fire - Coalmine... | ecosystem: Environmental > Terrestrial > Soil >...
CCCGCGCTGGTGAGACGCTGCTCGTGCGGCCGGGCGCGATCCACGCGCTTGGTCCCGGGCTGCTGGTGTACGAAGTGCAGCAGGCGTCCGACATCACCTACCGCCTGTACGACTGGGACCGGCCACAAGACGAGAGCCGCCGGCTACACGTTGCGCAGGGGCAGATCGTCGCCAGCGCCTCGCGAGGCGTCGAGCCGGCGCCATCAAACGATGAGGGGGAGAGCGTGCTGCGGACGCCGTGGTTTGCGTTGCATGTCCTCCGCTGCGGCCCGCGCGAGCGTGCGCTGGAGACCGGCGGCGAGACATTCCACGCCCTGACCGCGCTCGATGGCGAGGTCGACGTGCGCGGAGAGGGGTGGCAGATCGCGCTGCGACCGCTGGAGAGCGTGCTGATGCCGGCAGCATGCAGACGTTACACAGCACGAGCGGCGGACGCGGCGCGCCTGCTTGTCGCCACAGCTTAACCGCCGCCAGGTATGCGGTAGAATCGGCCTATGCCGAAAGAGCACAAGTACCAGCCGCTAGGCATACACCTCAAGCGCCTGGCGGGCGAACATAGCGATGTCACGCTGACGTTCGCCGAGATCGAGCGGATCATCGGCGCGCGGCTTCCCCGGGGAGCGCGCTCAGAACCGTTCTGGCTTGGCGTACACGGCAAACCGCCGCCGCGCGCGCGGGCCTGGCTCAACGCGGGGTTCGTGGCCCAGCCGGACGTTGCCCGCGAGCGGGTGCGCTTCCATCGGCTGAGCGCGCCGGCACGCCGTCCGGAGCGCCGCTGAGCAGGGAGACGTTACCCCCGTGGCTCAATCTCCCGGCAGGGGCGGCAGGTCACGCGGGTGTTCGAGGCCGAAGTATTCGAGAAAGCGCATCGTGGTGCCGAAAAGCGCCGGCCGGCCAACGGTTTCGGCGCGGCCTACCTCTTCGACGAGGCCACGCGCGCGCAGCGCCGCCAGCGCCCGCTCCGAGTTGACGCCGCGGATCGCCTCGATCCTGGCGCGCGTGATCGGCTGCTGGTATGCGACGATCGCCAGCGTCTCCAGCGCTGCCGTGGAGAGCCGGCCCGCATCCTCGGCGCCAAGGAAGCGCTCGACGTAGCGGCCGTACTCCGGCGCGGAGACGAGTTGATAGCGGCGACCATCGCTCTGCAGCCGCACGCCGGTGCCGCTCCGCTGCCGGGCGAGATGGTCGAGGGCGACACGTACTTCATCAACAGCAACGCCCAGTGCCCGCGCCAGCGCGGCTGGTTCGACCGCATCGGGGGCAACAAACAGCAGCGCCTCGACGGCGGCGATGAGGTCGTCCGGCGGTTCGTTCGGCGCTGCAGAAGGGACGGGAAAGGGCAACGGTTGACGAGCGTCGGTGGGCGAACGGCGTCGACGCGAAACATTGCGCTCGGGCATGGCTCCAGTGTAGCGGAGCAAGTCGCGCCACGTCGCTGGTGCGTGCCGTTGCCTCCTCGGGCACACGGTTGGTTTGCGCGGCACTCGCGGACGCAATCCGGCCCAGCGCTTCATACTGGAGCGTCGCCTCGGCGATCCAGATGGCGCCGTCGGGCGCGGCGACCACCCACCATGCGCCCGGCCCTGTGGCGTACGTATGAAATTGCGCGGTGTACGGATCGTACGCCACGACGCTCGCCTGCGCCGTCGCCAGCCAGACCGTGCCCCGAGCATCGACAGCGACTCCGTAAAGCTGTCCGCTCGGCGCCGGCATGAGCTGCACCTGCCGGCTGGCCGGATCGAGCCTGCCGAGCTGACCGCTGCTCGTGGCGAACCAGACCATACCGCCCTGATCGATCGCGATTCCCGTCGTGCCGCGGGCACCCTGAACGTCGATCAGATCGGCGTGGCCAGTCTCCGGCGCAAGAACACCGATCGTACCGCCGCCGATATTCGTGAACCAGACCTGCCCATTCGGCGCGATGCTCAGCCAGTATGGATTCACGTTTGCTGCCGGGAGCGGATATTCGCGGAAGAGGCGCGTCGCTGGATCGTACATGCCGATCTTCTTCGCGCTCAGCTCGGTGAACCACACCCGCCCTCGACTATCGATCGCGATCCCCGACGGTCCTGAATTCGGTGTCGGCGTCGGCAACTCCTCGTAGCGTCTCGTGGCTGGATCGAACATGCCGATAGCGGAGGCGCCATCCAGCGCGAGCCAGACACGGCCCCGCGCATCGACGGCAACGCCCATCACGCCGGCGAGCTGGGAACCGGGCAGCGTGAATTCGTGGTAACGATTCGCCGCCGGATCGAACACGGCGAGCTTGTTAGCGTTCATTTCCCCAACCCATACCCAGCCGTCCGGCCCCAGGGCCGGCATCATCAGGCCGGCGCTTGCCGTCGGCAGACGCCAGCTTTGCGCCACGCCGGTCTGCTCGGGCGCCACGATCGCCGTCCGCTCCGTAAGCGATGCGCTGCCTTTGTGCCCGGCAGCGACCAGCAAGGCAGCGAGCAGAAAGAGCGCTGGAGCCACGCTGCCAAGCAGCATTGGCGGGCGACGCACCCGTGGCCGCCAGAAGAGAAGCAGCAGCCAGACAACGAGCACAGCCAGCGCCAGCCATGCCGCGATCGGCGCGATGCCATGCGCCGGGAACGCGGTTGGGCTGCGGTCTCCGCTAGGACCGCTCAGCGGATCTGTGATCACGGCGTCCACGTCGTCGTGACCTCTGCGACGGACGTTGACGGTTATCTGCCAGCGGCCAGCCAGGCTCAAGTTTGCCCCCGCTGCCGTGAACAGCCCTGCATCGTTAGGCACCTGCTGGGCATCGAGGGTGGAGCGTCCGACCTGACTGCCAAGGCGCAGGAAGCGAAGCTGCACCCGTTCGATCTTGTCGAGGTCCAAACCAGTGAGCTGAACGTAGAAGGTGTTCTCGCCCACCTGGTTGGGCGTGATCGAAACAGCTACCGTTAGATCGGCCGCCTTTGTCGTCTGCTGGAACGCCGGCGTTGGCTGATTGCTCACGCGCGCCGCATTTTGCGCTGCAACCGTGGTAGCTGGCACGAAATTGACGAGCACCGCAGTCGCTGCCAGGACAAGCGCGCCGGCCACGCTCTCGGCCGTTGCCCGCCGCAAGAAACGCCCGACCTCTTGCCGGTTGAGGCCGATGCTGGAGAAGCTCCGGTCGCAAGAACTCGCCCAGGTGGCGTTCAGCAGTCCGAGACCGAACAGTGGCACACTGAGAGCGATCTTGATCAGCAGTGTCTGCCCATATGCGGTAGCCAGCAGCGCTGAAGAGGACGGCACCTGCACGAGCAGGTTGAAAAGGCCGGTAAAGAGCACGGCGCTTACACAGCCTGCGGCCAGCGTAGAGAAGCGGCGCAATCCCGCCAGTTGAAAGCCGATCTGCTCTTCGATTGGGGACAGAGCAGGGCCGCGGATCAGCACGGGAAGCTGGACCAAACCGCCGAGCCAGAGGGCTATGCCGATTAGATGGACGAGATCGCTGGGCACTCCCCACGCTGCTCCACGCTCGGCGGCAGCATGAGAGGTCAGCGACATCGTCACGAGCATGCCAAGGCTGACCAGCAGCCCGCAGATCAACAGCACGGCAACGTTCTGACGCACGCACAAACGCGCGCTTTCGCGAACGACGGCCCACGCAAGCGCTGCGGCAATAATCAGCAGCCCCGTCCGCGCGAGCCAGACCGCTCCGAACCGTCCGCCGAGCGTAGTAGCGCCCAGCACCACGAGCGAACCAGCCTGTTCCGCCTGACGCACGAAAACGCCGCCGTTCGCCAGCAACGCGGCTATAGCGGACAGCAGCGCTACCCGACCGGCGAGCCTGAGGATCCAGCGCTGCCCGCTCTCGCGGCAGGTGGGCGAAAGCAGTCGGAGGGATGGCCAGAGTACGAGCGAAGCGAAGCCAAAACCACCGGCAACGCCGATCAAGCCGAGGAGCAACACCCAGCGCACGACGGCATCGAGCGGCGAGAAGTTCGGCATGGCGTTGCCGGCGATCGCCGGCGGCCTGCCCGGCGGCAGCGAGCCATCGGGATTGAGAATCGTGATGGGGAAAGTACCGCTCCAGCGATGCCCATCGACGGCGGAGACCGTGACCCAGCTCACCGTGTAATAACCTGGCGGTAGCGTGCTGGTGACGGTCACGCTCATCTCTGTCGGATCGTTGCCGAACTGCGGCGAGCTTGTAGGCTGCTGGTGGCCGGCGCTGTCGAGAAGGTGCACGGTGCTTAGCGGCCGATCCAGCGCTTCGCTGAAGAAGAGCACGATCTGCTTCGGCGTACCGATCAACCGCGCATTTTGTGGAGGATCGGAACGGATCAAGATCGCGTGCGCTTGCGCAGGTGCCGCCGATGAGAGCAAGAACATCCCCGGCACGACAAGAGCCAGCGCCGCCTTCACGAGCCACGAGTGCTTCATGACATCCTCAGTCTGGCGTCAGGCGCGCTCTTATGTCGGTGCCGCATGGCCAGAGTAGGCAAACCAGCAGGAGCCGCCAGCGTTAACAGCAGCTCCTGCTGCTTTCATGCACACCACCCCGTGCGATATGCCGCGCGAACGCCGCCGCGGCCTCGAGCGGCAACGCCATCGTGACCGCATCGTCAGCGACCGCCGCCGCCCAGCGCTCGTACGCCTCCTGCGAGGGGAAGATGTTGATATACGGGCAGACCGTACTATGGACGTCGCCGCCGTCGGCGCGCGCCAACCCGTACGAGACGACCGCACCAGGAGCGGAGGCTTCGATCGCATCCGGACGCACCAGCAGGGTGACCGTTTCGCCCGTAGGCGCCTGCGAGCGTACAGCCAGCGTCTGGCCGGTCAGGACGGGCAACATCAGCGCATCCATGATGCAGTAGGTGTAGCGTGTCTCGCTGCCCGACTGCACGGCATGCCGCGTCAGCTCGTTGCTGTAGAGATCCTCGGGGCACGGTACTCGCCCGTTCGTCTGCCGGCCAGCCACGACCTCGCCCAGCGTGGCTGGGGTTTTGTCGAGGCCATACGCCACGCGCAAACGCTCCGCCAGTTCGGCGGGAAGGGAGATGCAAGCGACATCCGCAATATGATCGGGCATCACGATTGCTCCTCCTCGCCTCTACCAGCGGTTCGAGATACACCGCTGGTTTCACCAGTCTCTCGTGGTGGGCCGGGCAACGGCGCACCATCGCCTCCGCCCCTCTGCCCAGGCTCGCGAATCCGTGCCGCCCAGAGAGCGGCAAAGGTTGCGACCGTAAAGCATACGAGATATGTCAAAACAATCTTGAACAACACCCTGGTTGTGAAACCGTGTGTGAGGATGACATCGCCCTGGTTGATCGGCGTGAGCAAGAGATCGACGACCAGTGGCGCGAGCAACGCGCTCCGATAGACCGCCGGATGGCCCATAACATGGCGCCAGCAGCGTAGATCGCCGCCCCGCAGGCGAAAACCAGGCGGTACAGGCCTGGCGCAGCGGCCGCACTGCCCGGTAAAAGCCATGGTCTGCACCGACGAGCCAGGCAAGGCCCCCCTCATCTACAGCTGCTCATGGCCCGCGGCGCTATCGCTGGCGGGGAAAGCATGCACGCACCTGTGCTGCGCGCGCTGAGCACGATGCAGGGCGCGTGCGAGATACCACAGGGTTGCGGCCAGCAAGGCGATGCTCGAAAACTGCAACGGCAGATCGAAGGCTGGTAGCGCCGCGACCGCCCCACCCAGCACCACACCCAGCCAGCCTGCACCACAGCAAACCAGACCGCTCAACAGCGATGGCACGATCCCGGCAAGCCCTAGACCAGCCGCAACGCCACAACCGCGACATGCACGCTGCACACGTATCAGGCGCAGGAGCAACGCGACGCTGCTCCCCACCAGCAACATGAACAGGATCGTCGTGAGAGCTTGCCACCAGGAAATCGCGATGACGAGATGGCGCGTCGGATACCATACCCAGAGCGGCTCGTAGAAGTCGAAGCGGTACGTATACACCGAAAAGAACGGTACCGGCACATCCGCGGGCAGCCCGTGCGGATAGATCTGCACGACACCGGTCACAAGAAGTTTGAACAGCGCATAGGCCAGCGCTACCGCCAGGCTAATAGCGATATCTAGCAGGGACGCGGCACGAGCTGACACAGTCGTACCGGAATCTACCGTTCCTTCGTACTTCTTCGGGAGGATCGTCGCCATCGTTCTTGGACCGTGGCACTCAACAACCGCACGTCATAGCGAACGAGACAGTTTGCACGATGCCCGATGTCTGCCCCGTAAACGTCACGTTCCAGACGCCGGGCACGATGGCGCCAAGATCGACGGGGCGCATGGTCAAGGTTCCTGCACCGCTGGCATCGACCGTGATCGTCGCGGGATCGGGCGCGGGGAAATCGAGACCGTCGATCAGCGGCGGTACGAAGGTTGCCACCACCGTTTCGTTCTGCGTGAAGCCAGAGAGCGAGAACGTAAACGTATCTGTTGGCAATCCTGCCCGGGGTGTCACGCTAACGGTGGCCGTCGTGGTCTCGTCCGCAGCAGTGCTCATGACGCCCGACACGGCCTCTGGCGACACAGAGGCTTGGGCGCGAGATGAGACATCATCGCGCGCTACAGCACTGCCAGGAACCGTGTTCGCTGTCCCCGGCTGTCGGTCCATGAGGGAAGAAGGCACGTTATCGAGGGCGGGCCGATGCACAGCCGCGAACGTTTGCTCTGTTCGCGCGAACGCACCGCGCAGTGCAAGCACACCCAGAATGGCAACGATGCCGCAAGAGAGCGTCAGCATCAGCAAGGAACGGTATCGGTACATCGTCTTCCCCCCGTGTCTTTGAGCGATCCTGCGCCAAGCTGCTTAGCGCCGGGTGTCCTCGCTCGCCGACGCCGCAAGCAGCGCAGCCAATCGTTTCGGCTGCCAGCCGGGAACCGGCGTGCCGTCGATCACGACCAGCGGCGTGGTCAGGTAGCCGTACGCCGCGAACTCGGCCAGCGCTGCGGGATCCGCGTCGATATCCTTCGCCGTGAAGGCAACGCCGTGTTCGGTCAGGTACCGCTCCACGGGGCCGCACGACGCGCACCCACTCTGGCGATAGAGCACGACCAGGGGCATACACCACCTCCCACGATTTTTCAAACGAGCGTGCGTCCGAGACTGAACCACGTGTAGACGAGATACGCGCCCGCGGCGAGCAGCAACACGCCACCGATCCGCTCGACGTAGGGCGCGAGTTGCCGTATGCGTGCCATCAGCGCGCCCTGAGCGAACGCCGCGCTCAGGCTAACGATCAGCAGCACGAGACCCATCCCGAGCGCGTAGTTCACGAACTGGATGATGGCGTTCAGAAAGCGGTGCGCGCTGATCGCGCTGCCAACCACGGTCAGGAAGATCGGCAGCGTGCACCCCAGCGAAGCGACGGCATAAGCTACGCCGAAGAGAAACACGCCCCGGAGGCTGCGCGATCGGGCGACGCGCACTCGCCCTGCCATGCCGAACGAGAGCTGGCGCCGCGTGAACAGGAGGCCGATCCCCAGCAAGATCAGCAGCGCGCCGACGGCAAGGCTCGCGTACGGGAAGGCCGAGACCAACGCGTGACCGCCCAGGGCGATCACCAGCCCCAGCGAACCGAAGACCACCAGAAAGCCGAGCGTCGCGATCAGCGCGAGCTGCGCGGCACGCGCCGCTCGCTCCAGCTCTGTGCCGGCGAGATCGCGCGCGTCTTCGGTGCTGACGTAGTAGGTGGCGTAGGCGGGCAGCATGAGAAACCCACAGGGGTTGACCGAGGCCAGCACACCTGCACCAAAGGCATAGGCGAGCGGCAACCCCGCCAGCCAGCTGCCGATCAGGCCCTGGTAAGTTGCCGGATCGAGCAGGTTCACCGCGCCACCCCTCCGGCATTGGCAAGCATCTCCTTCAGCTGACTCGCCGAGCGCCCGCCCACGGTTCGCGCGATCTCTTTGCCATTGGCGATGACGATCGTCGTGTCGAGGCTGGTGACGTTGTACGCGGTGGTCACCCGGCCGTCCTTATCCAGCGCCCAGATGTTGGTTGGGCTGCCCACGGCTTTCCAGAAGTGCTCGAGATCGTTCAGCGTGTCGCCGGGGTCGATATCGAGCACCACGAAGTTCGCCTGCTGGCCGATCTCGCCCTGCAACTGCGCGATCGCCCGCGCCTCGGGCACGCAAGTCACGCACCAGGAGGCCATGAAGTAGATCAGTGTGGGCTTATCCGTGTGCTGCGACAGCACGAAACGGCCGCCGCCGACGAACGGCGCGGGGGTGATCGCGAAGTCGGGCACGGCGAGGCGAGAAGCGTTCGCGCCGCCGGTTTGCGCCTGCGCCGCGACGCCGCCGCCGTGCGTTGCCTGGCCACCGCCGCGCCCACCGCCGACGGCGTAGCCAACGCCAAGGATCGCCGCCAGCACGGCGACGGCCAGTAGCGTCGCGCCGATGTACAGCGCGCGCCGGCGGCCGCGCGCGGGCTGCGCGTTCGGATGTCGCGTCGCTTTCGTCTTCATGGGCACGCCTCGCGATACAAGGCTAGACGTCTACACGTCTGCATCACTCACGGCACTCTCCGGCACGCTCACCGCACCGGGAAGAGCCGCGCCTTCAAGCTCGCCTCAGGCAGCGCAGCAAGAGAGCCTGGCCACGTCCTTGTCGAAGGATTGTGCGGCGAGTTTGAGCCCTTCCGCCATCGTTAGGTACGGCGCGAAGCTCTCCACCAGGTCGTGCGCGGTGAGGTTGAGTTTCACCGCCAGGACGGCAGCGTAGATGACGTCACCAGCGTTGTCGGCCAGGATGTGCACGCCGAGCAGCCGCTTGCTTTCCGCCTCCGCCACCAGCTTGAAGAGACCACGCGTGTCGCGGTTGACGAGCGCGCGTGGCACAGCGGTCAACGGCAACACCGTCGTTTCGACGGCGTATCCCTGTTCGCGCGCTTTCGCCTCGGTGAGGCCAACCGAGGCGATCTGCGGGCTGGTAAACGTCACGCCGGGCAGCGCGCGCAGATCGGTGGCGATCGCGCGCCCGGTCAGCGCGTTCTCGGCGGCCAGCTTCCCCTGGTACGCCGCCACATAAACGTACTGCGGCGACGGTGTGACGTCGCCCGCCGCCCAGACGCGCGGGTTCGTCGTGCGCAGGTGCGCGTCGACGACGATCGCGCCGCGCGCGTCGGTCGCGATGCCGGCCTGGTCGAGGGCAAGGTCGGCGGTGTTCGGGCGGCGTCCCGTCGCTACCAGCACCTGCTCGACATCCAGCGTCTGCTCGACGCTGCCCACGCTGTAGGTCAGCCTCCGCGCCGCCCCCGCGCGTTCAACCTTCGTGATGCGGGCTTCGGTGACGATCGTGATCCCCTCGGCGACGAGCGCCTCGCGCAGGGCAGCGCTGATCTCCGGCTCCTCGAACGGGGCGATGCGGTCCAGCACCTCCAGGATCGTTACCTTTGTCCCCAGGTGGGCGAAGAGCTGACCGATCTCGAGGCCGATCGCGTTCCCGCCGATAACAGCCATGCTGGCTGGTAGCGCCGCCAGCGCGAACGCCGTCGTCGACGTCAGATAACCCGCCTCTGCCAGGCCGGGGAGCGGCGGGATGAACGGCGAGGCGCCGGTCGCGATCAGGTAGCGATCGGCTACTAGCGGCTGGCCATCAACCTCGAGCGTTCGTTCGTCGCGAAAGCGGGCGTTGCCACGCCGCAGCTCCCAGCCGTACTCCTCGACGAGGTCGAGGTACTTCTCCTGCCGCAACTGCCGCACGAGCGCATCCTTAGCCGCGATCACGGCGGGCAGATCTACCCCGATGGCACGCGTTCCGATCCCCACGAAGGGGTGATGGCCCGCCTGGTGATACACCTCGGCGGCGCGCAGCAGTGCTTTCGACGGTACGCAGCCAACGTTGACGCACGTGCCACCCACGGTGTCGCGCTCGATCATGACGACACGGGCGCCCTGCTCGGTAGCCGCGATCGCCGCCGCGAACGCCGCCGAGCCCGAGCCGACGATCGCCAGATCGTAGCCACTGCCATCTCCGGAGAGGCGCGGCGCGGCGGGCGTTTCGGGATCCCGAACCGGGCCGGGTTCGTAGCCAGCTTCGCGCACAGCGTTCAGCAACGCCGCCTCATCAGCGCCAGCGGGCACGGTCGCCATGGCAATGCCGCGGCGGAAATCTGCCGTCGCCTCGAGCGCGCCCGCCGAACGTAGCGCTTGCGACACATGCCGTTCGCACGCCTCGCACGTCATTCCCGCAACCGGTATCGTGATGCGCCGATCCATTGTCATTGAGGCCTCTCCTTCATGTTGCTCATGTTGCTGGCCATCGTTGTGTGCCCGCTCAGCTCCGCCGGCGCTACGCAGCAGGCCGCGGCCCGCCGCCGCTCACGGATGTAGAGCCAGATCGCGACGCCAACGCCGGCGAGTGCGATCAGAACGCCGGCCACGATGCCGATCCCCAGCGCGGTGCCGAAGGCGGCCAGCGCCGCACCGATCGCCAGCGCGGCGAGCGGGAGCAGCAAACACGGCGCGCAGAGCACCAGCGGGAACAGAAGCACCAACCAGGCGGGCAGGCCTTTGCGATCGGACGCGGTTTCGGACGGGGCCATCGCGAACCTCCTCGTAGAAGATCAAGAAAAACGTTTATGCGTATATATGCGGCGTGGCGCATGCCTGCGACGCGGCCAGAGCGTTACAACGCCTGCTCCCCTGCAAGCCGCAGGCAGCTCGCGATCTCGCCGGCGTGTTCGGCCAGCAGCTCCTGCGCAAGCCGCATCAGTTCGCGCACGCGCGGATCAGTGATGGCGTAGTAGATGTAGCGCCCCTCGCGCCGCTGCTGCACGAACCCGCACCATTTGAGGCATGCCAGGTGCGACGATACCCTTCCCTGCGGTGCGCCCAGAGCGTTCACCAGTTCGCTCACGTTGTGCTCGCGTTCGAGCAACAGCGCGATGATGCGCAGGCGGGTCGGATCGGCCAGCACCTGGAAGAAGCGCGCGGTCAGTGCGGTTCTGAGATCGTCCCGGCGGACAGCCGTCGCAGTCATCGATCACCTCACATATCCGTTTTTGAGTATACCATGGTCGCACCAGGAGTCAACCGCGCCCGCCAGGAACAGCATGCGGCAGGCAGCCTGGCGATGTCCACGCAGACAGCACTATCGGCCATGACATGTTGCGGTCAGCATCAGACGCCGCCTGTCCGCCGGCCCGTCCCCGTCGACGCTGCTACACTAGCCGCCTCCGCCAATCTCGAGAGGGCAGGCTCAGACCAGGTACAGTGCTATGTGCGCAGCAGCAAGCCACCGTCGATCACCAGGCCGTGGCCGGTGACGAAGGCGGCGTCGTCGGAGGCAAGGAAGAGTGCCCCACGCGCGATATCGATCGGCTGACCAAGCCGCTTCAGCGGCGACTTCTTTTCCCACACGGCGCGGATCTCGGGATCGTCGAACGTGCGCTTCGTCATGCCGGTGTAGATCGCGCCCGGTTCGATCCAGTTGGCGGTGATGTTATCGCGGCCGAGCTCGAGCGCCAGCGTGCGCGTGAGACCGGCGACGCCCGTCTTCGATGCGCAGTACGCGCCAAGGCCGTAATCGGTCCGCTCGGCCATCACCGAGGCGACGTTGATGATCCGCCCGCCACCACGCGCTCGCAGCGCCGGGATCGCCTGCCGGCAGAGGAGGAACATCGCGCGCAGGTTCACGGCGAAGGTGCGATCCCATTCCTCGACCGGCAAGCTCTCGAGGGGCACGCGCTGGCTCACGCCGGCATTGTTCATCAGGATATCGAGGCCTCCGAAGCGCTCGAGGGCCGCGTTGACGATCCGTTCCGCCGCGCCCTCGGCGGCAACGTCCTGCTCCAGCGTGGCGATCGTTGCGATGCCCGCGTGCGCCTCGGCGAGCGCCGTGCCGGGCCGATCGACTGCCAGCACGCGCGCGCCTTCGCTAGCAAAAAGCTGCGCCGTTGCCTGCCCAATACCCGATGCCGCGCCGGTCACGATCGCCACCTTGCCTTCGAGACGCATCGCTTCCTCCCATGGTCAAGCATGATGAAGTAAGCGCAGTGTGCATGAGCGACGCGGGCCGCTGCAAGCCGTGCTTTGCCATCGCGCTCTGTCGCGCTCTGTTACGGAGAGGTGCGCAAACAGCGTTTTCCTACAGGCGAAGCTGGGCAACAAGATCGGCGAAATCGGCGGCCGCGAGATCGACCTCGGCTTCAGGGCGCGACGGTCGCGGCTCCAGTGGTCCCCATTCATCAGGGCGCGCCATGTAAGCGGTGCGCAGACCCACGCGTTGCGCTCTCGCCGGTTCCACGCATGCGTCGCGACCATCAGCGCGCGCTCGACAAGCACACCGGTCCAGCGCAACGCCGTTTGATAGGCGAGCGGATCATCTTTGTAGCGCCCGATGAACTCGCACGAGATCAACCCGTCCCAAGCGATGCCCGCAGCTTTCGAGCAATCGATGAGCGACAGGTTGAGGCTTCTCGCTGAAACTACTCAAAACTACGATAGCGCGTCTGAGCGGCCAAGCCGCGGCATTCGTGATGATGCGTCGTCGAGTTGTGCCGCCATCACGGCAACGCGCGATCATGCCTCGTTTTCATCGCGCGCGATCTTGAGCACGAGCTTACCCACGTTGCCACCGGTGAAGAGCATGCGCAGGGCGGAAGGCGCGTTTTCCAGCCCCTCGACGACGGTCTCGCGCGAGCGCAGCTTCC
>Ga0209061_1004781_pt1 | contig 12623 bp, 10 predicted proteins | sample Coa_R1_10_FD_187157 | JGI IMG/M metagenome (GOLD analysis project Ga0209061, IMG submission 187157) | Surface soil microbial communities from Centralia Pennsylvania, which are recovering from an underground coalmine fire - Coalmine... | ecosystem: Environmental > Terrestrial > Soil >...
TCGCCGGCCTCAACCCGGCGCAGATGGCGGCCGTCACCCATCCCGGGGGTCCCCTGCTGGTCGTCGCCGGCGCCGGCTCCGGCAAGACGAGGGTTCTCACGCACCGGGCGGCGTGGCTGATCGCCGAGAAGGGGCTTTCACCTTTCGAGGTGCTCGCCATCACCTTCACCAACAAGGCGGCCGGAGAGATGCGCGGCCGCCTCGCCGGCCTCATCGGGCCGGTCGCCGAGCGGATGTGGGTCTCGACGTTCCACTCGGCGTGCGCACGTATCCTCCGCCGCGACGCGCCGGCGCTCGGGTACAAGCCGAACTTCAGCATCTACGACCAGGCGGACGCGACGAGGCTGGTGGGCTACGTGGTCCGCGACCTGGGGCTCGACGCCAAGAAGTTCCCGCCGCGGGTCCTCCACGGCTACATCTCGGCGGCCAAGAACGAGCTGGTCGACTTCGAGACGTTCGCCCGCCAGGCCCGCACCGTCGTCGAGCGGCGCGCCGGGGAGGTCTACCGCGAGTACCAGTCCCGGCTCGTCGCGGCCAACGCCATGGACTTCGACGACCTCCTGCTGGTCACCGTCAACCTGCTGCAGGCGTGCCCCGATGTCCTCGAGCACTACCGCCGGCGTTTTCGCCATGTGCTGGTCGACGAGTACCAGGACACCAACCGGGCGCAGAACACGCTGGTCCTGCTCCTCGCCGGAGGGCATCGCCAGGTGACCGTCGTCGGTGACAGCGACCAGTCGGTCTACGGGTGGCGGGGAGCCGACATCCGCAACATTTTGCAGTTCGAGGAGGCGTTCCCCGACGCCGCTGTCGTCGTGCTCGACCAGAACTACCGCTCCACCCAGGTGGTCCTCGACGCCGCCAACGCGGTCATATCCAACAACGCTTTACGCAAACCGAAGGAACTTTGGACCGACAAGGCGGGCGGCGAGCCGATCGTGCGCTACCACGCCGAGGACGAGCACGACGAGGCGGCCTGGGTGGCCGCCGAGGTCTCCGCGTTGCGGCGCCGCGGGCACCGCTTCGGCGACGTCGCCGTCTTCTACCGGACCAACGCCCAGAGCCGCGCGGTGGAAGAGGCGCTGGTCCGTCTCGACATCCCCTACCAGGTGGTGGGCGGCACCCGCTTCTACGAGAGGCGGGAGGTGAAGGACATGCTCGCCTACCTCCAGGCGATCGCCAACCCCGAGGACGAGGTCGCCCTCAAGCGGATCGCCAACGTGCCCAAGCGGGGCGTGGGGCCCACCACGGTTGAACGTCTCGACCGCTGGGCGAAGCAGCACGGCACCAGCTTCGGCGCGGCCGTCGAGCATGCCGCCGCCGCCGGGGTGACCGGCAAGGCGCTGGCCGGTCTGGGCTCCCTCAGCGCCCTGCTCGCAGAGCTGAGAGCCCTCCGGGAGGAAAGCGGGCCGGGGGAGCTGCTGGAGCGGGTGATCCACGCCACCCGCTACCTCGATGAGCTGGCAGCGGAAGGCTCCCTTGAGTCGGTGGGGAGGATCGAGAACGTCGAGGAGCTGCTCGGCGCCGCCCGCCAGGCCGAGACGCTGGAGCAGTTCCTGGAGGAGGTCAGCCTGGTGGCCGACGCCGACGAGCTCGAGGACGACGAGTCGAAGGTGACCCTCATGACCTTGCACACGGCGAAAGGCCTCGAGTTCCCCGTCGTGTTCATCGTCGGGATGGAGGAAGGCGTGTTCCCCCACTCGCGCTCCCTCGGCGAGCCGCACGAGATGGAGGAGGAGCGGCGCCTCGCCTACGTGGGCATCACCAGGGCGCGGGAGAGGCTGTACCTTTCGAGCGCCTGGTGCAGGCAGCTCTGGGGCCAGACCCAGTACAACCTGCCGAGCCGTTTCCTCGACGAGATACCAGAGGCGCTGACCGCGCCGGTAGGTGGGGCGTCCGTCCGGTCGCGCCGCTCGGACCTGTCGGCCAGGGAGCGCATCGTCGAGGCGTCGCTGCGTCAGGCGAGGAGGGGGCCGGTGCACGGCTCCGGGGCGGAACAGTTGGGGTTGCGGGCGGGGGAGTCGGTCGTGCACGCCAAATGGGGGGAGGGCGTGGTGCTCGAGGTTTGCGGTGAGGGGGAGCGGGCCGAGGCGCGGGTGCGTTTCCCGTCGGTGGGCGAGAAGCACCTGGCGCTGTCGCTCGCCCCCCTGAAGAGGGCTTGACGTGTACCGGGTCGTGCGTTTCACGGTGATCGTCGGCGTCGCCTGGGTGGCCGTGCGCTCCCTTCCCGACCTCGCCCGTTACATCAGGGCGAGAGGGATGTGAACCGTCTCCACGAGGGCGTGTGAGCCGAGAGGACTGGAGGGCCGAGCCGTCAGGACGAGGGGCTTGCGCCGTCGCCTCCCCGCCCGGCGAGGCGCTCCAGGACGGCCTCGGGGGTGAGCGGCCTCGACGAGTCCCCGAGGGCCTCGGCTAGGGCCTTCAAGGTGCCGGCGAGATGGCGACGGAAGGCGTCGACGAGGGCGGCGAACTCCTCCGATCGGCGCAGCTCCCGCGCGGCTTCGACCACCTCGCGGAAGCCCTGCTCGCCGCCTTTGGCGCCGACCGCCCAGCCGATGGCGAACGCCAGCAGCAGCTCCAAGGCGCCTCAGTCCTCCGCCGCCAGCTGCAGGACCAGATGGACCTTGACGTCGGGGAAGATCCTCAGCATCAGCACCGACGGAGCCGAGATCCCGAAGTCGCGGATGTCAAAGACCTGCTCGCCGGTCACCCGCCAGCCGCCTCCGGCATCGCCCTCGGCGGAGACCGACCCCTCCAGGGTGCGGGTCTCGCCGTGGAGGCTCACCGAACCGGCCACCCGGTATCGGCCGTCGAGCCGCCGCGCCGCCTCCAAGCTGATGCGAGCCTCGGGATGGCGGCGCACGTCGAGGCGCTGCGCCAGCTCGGCGTCATAGAGAGGGTTGCCCGAACGGAGGGTCCGCAGGTCCAGCTCGAGCTCGGCGGAAGGCGCCGGGTCGAGGGCGATCCACCCTTCCGACACCGCCGCCTCGAGCCACCCACGGATGTCCCTGGTGGCGAAGGAGACCGGTCCCATGTTCGACCGGGCCTCGACGACGACACCCGACGTCGCCGGGTCCACGACGAAGCGGTGTCGGCCGGCCATCGGTCAATGCTTAGCACCCCGCCGGGGCTGGACCGGGCCGTCAGCAAGACACCCGGCCGGCGGCGGCGACCAGGCGGCTGACCGCGGCCGCCCGCTGGGGCGCCATGAACAAGAAGCCCTGTGCGGCGTGGCAGCCGACCTCTGACAGCACCCTCGCCTGTTCCGGGGTCTCGACCCCCTCGGCGACCGACTCGATCCCAAGGGCCTGGGCCATTCGCACGACCGCCTCGACTATCGACCGGTCGCGCCCGTCGAGAGAGCCGAGGCCGTCGACGAACGCCTTGTCGATCTTGATCAGGTCGACCGGCAGGCGTTTCAGGTAGGCGAGCGAGGAGTAGCCGGTGCCGAAGTCGTCGACCGCCAAGGAGACCCCGAGAAGCTTCAGACCGAGGAGCCCTTCCAGGTAGGAGGCCGGGTCGCTCATCAGCACCGACTCGGTTATCTCCAGGCAGAGGTTCGGGGCTGCCATCCCGGTCTCTCGCAGGGCGGCGGTGACCGTGTCGACCAGCTCCGCCCGGCGCAGCTGGACGGCGGAAACGTTCACGCAGATCTTCAGGCGCGGTTCGGCGGCCAGCCACCGGGCGGCCTGGCGGCAGGCCTCGGTCAGGATCCACTCGCCGATAGCGACGATGAGGCCGGTGTCCTCGGCGACGGGGATCCACTCCGCGGGGCAGAGCCGCCCCCGCAGCGGGTTCTCCCAGCGGGCGAGGGCTTCCACGCCGCACAGCTCGCCGTTGTCCAGGCGGAACTGCGGCTGGTACTCGACGCGAAGCTCGCCGTTGGCCAGCGCCCGACGGAGCTCGTTGGCGATCGTCAGCTTGCGGCCGGCCCGCTCGTGGAGTTCGGGGTCGAAGACGTGGAAGCGTGCCCTGCCAGCCTCCTTGGCGCGGTACATCGCCGCGTCTGCATCCCGCACCAGGTCCTCGGGCCGGCAGTCCGGCCCGGTCGCCATGGCGACGCCGATGCTGGCGGTGACGACGGTGCTCTCGCCGTTCAGGTCGAGCGGCCGCGACACCGCCTCGAGCATTCGGTTGGCGATCTCGCCGACGGCTTCCTCGTCGTCGAGGCGTTCGCAGAGGACGGCGAACTCGTCGCCGCCGAGACGGGCGGCGGTGTCCCCCGGGGCGAGCACCTCCTCGAGACGGTGGGCGACGGCGACCAGCAGCCGGTCCCCGACGTCGTGGCCGAGGCTGTCGTTCACCAGCTTGAAGTCGTCGAGGTCGACGAGCATGACCGCCAGGCCGGGCCCGCCCGGTTCGACCCCCGGCAGGGAGTGGCCGAGCCGGTCGAGGAACAGGCTGCGGTTCGGCAGGCCGGTGAGGGCGTCGTGCATCGCCTGGTGGGCGATGGCGTGGCGGGACCACTCCCGCTCGACGAGCCGTCCCAGCTGGATCGCGCCGTGCAGGACGGTGTCGATGAGCTGGCGGTCGGGGTCGAGCCGTTCCGAGCCGAGGAGCTCGACGGCCGCCACGAGGCGTCCTTCGACGACGACGGGGAAGGAGAAGCAGCTGCACAGCCCTGTCGCCCAGGCCGAACGGGCGATCGGCGAGCGCTCCGGGTCGATCTCGGCGGTCCAGAGGGGTGCTGCAGTCTCCGCCACCTCCGACACCAGGCCCGGGCCGTCCCGTTCGGCCGCGGCGCGAAAGGCGGCACCCGTGTCCGATCCGTCGGACTGCCAGATGTGGCGGTGGGCTCCGCCGTCCGAGCCGAGCAGCACGGCGTGCCCGAGCTGCCAGGAGCCCAGGGGGAGGATGTCGGCGGTGCAGCGCTGGAGGGCCTCGGCGAGCTCAGAGGACTCGTTGGCGGCCACTGTCATGCGGCGCAGCAGGTCCATGAGCGCCGCCTGGCGGCGGATGTCGGCCGCCGCCCGCTGCCTCTCGGTTATGTCCTGACAGCTGCCCCGCAGCCCGATCACCCGTCCGTCGGCCGAACGCTCCGCCTTCGCCGTTTCATGCACCCACGCCACGCTGCCGTCGGGCCGGACCACGCGGTACTCGAGCTCGAGCACTCCCGACCGCAGGGCCTCTCGAAGGGCGTGCTCCACCTCGGGGCGGTCGCCGGGGTGGGCGAGCGCGAGGCGGCTCCCCATGCGCCCGTCGAAGACGAGCGGGTCGAGCTGGTAGAGGCGGTACAGCTCGTCGGACATCTGCAGGGCGTCGCTCTGCACGTCCCACACCCAGGAGCCGACCTTCGACATGCGCATCGCCTCGGCCATGAGCGCATAGCTCTCCGAGAGGGTCGCTTCGATGGCCACCCGCTCGGTGAGGTCCCGCACGACCAGGCACAGTCCCGCACCCTCGCCGAAGGAGGCGACCGTGACGCTGACTGGTACCTCCATCCCGTCCGCACGCACCGCCTCCAGCTCCGCCCTCTCCACCACCTCGCCGGCGGCGGCCCTCGCCAGCAGCTCGTCCACCTGCCGCCAGTCGCGAAAGAGCGCTTTGCAGCTCGCCCCGACGATCCCGTCGTCCGGGTAGCCGAAGATGCGCCGGGCCGCCTGGTTGCATTCGACGACCCGCCCGCCTCCGTCCACGCCGAGCACCGCCTCGTCCCCCGCGTGGGCGGCGACGCGCCACAGGTCGTGGGAACCCCAACGGCGACGGCTCTTCGCGCGAGCGACCTGCATGCCTCGAACCCCCCACGCCCCTGATGTCTGCAGAAACGTTCCGGCGGGAATCGTGCCATCCGATGGCGGAAGGGGGCATACCCCGAAAGGACTATTTTCCGATAGCTCCAGCCCTCCGGTGACCGGCGGCGACCTCTCGGTTGGCCCGCGTGCAGGCCGACCTGCGATCATCGTGGCCCGATGAGGCGCCGTTACCGGGTAGTCGTGGCCAAGCCGGGGCTCGACGGCCACGACCGCGGCGCCAGAGTGCTCGCCCGGGCGCTTCGCGAAGCCGGCTTCGAGGTCATCTACACCGGCCTGCACCAGACACCCGAGCAGATCGCCGAAACGGCGGTCCAGGAGGACGCCGACGCCGTCGGAGTGTCGATCCTCTCCGGGGCCCACATGACGCTCTTCCCCAAGGTGATGGAGGAGCTGGAGCGGCGCGGTGCCGGCGACGTGCTGGTCATCGGAGGCGGGATCATCCCGGAGGCCGACGTGGCCCGGCTGAAGCAGATCGGCGTGGCGGAGATCTTCGGGCCCGGGGCGCCGCTGGGTCAGATAACCGGCTGGCTCGAGCAGGCGCTGGACGAGCGCGAGCAGCAGCACGCCGGGTAGGAGACGGGCAGGAAGACCAGGAGGCTGTCAGTGGACCTTTTCGAGTACCAGGGAAAGCAGTACTTCGCCCGCTTCGGCATCCCGGTGTCGCCCGGCGGCGTTGCCGACACCGTCGACGAAGCGGTCGCCCAGGCGGAGAAGGCGGGCTACCCGGTCGTCGTCAAGGCGCAGGTGCAGGTCGGCGGCCGGGGCAAGGCGGGGGGGATCAAGCTAGCCGCCGACGCCGAGGAGGTCCGCCGGCACGCCGAGGCCATCCTCGGCATGGACATCAAGGGCCACACGGTGCGCCGCCTGTGGGTGGAGCACGCGTCGGACATCGCCAAGGAGTACTACGCCAGCTTCACCCTCGACAGGGCGGCCAAGAAGCATCTCGCCATGGTCTCCGCCAGGGGCGGCGTGGACATCGAGGCCGTCGCCGCCGAGGATCCCGAGGCGATCGCCAGGATGCACGTCGACCCGGCGAAGGAGTTCACCGCCGGAGACGCCGCCCGCCTCGTCGAGGAGGCAGGCCTCGACCCCGAGGCGCGCGCCGGGGCGGCCGAGATCCTCCAGAAGCTGTACCGCTGCTACGTCGAGGGCGACGCCGACCTGGTCGAGATCAACCCGCTCATCCTCACCCCCGACGGGCGGGTGCACGCCCTCGACGCCAAGGTCACCCTCGACGACAACGCCGCCTTCCGCCACCCCGAGTGGGACGAGTTCCGCGACATCGACGAGCTCGACGAACGGGAGCGGCTCGCCAAGTCGAAGGGCCTGCAGTACGTGGGCCTCGACGGCTTCGTCGGGATCATCGCCAACGGCGCCGGGCTGGCGATGAGCACCTGCGACGTCGTCAACCAGGTCGGCGGCAGGCCGGCCAACTTCTTGGACATCGGCGGAGGGGCCAACGCCGAGGTGATGGCCAACGCCCTCGAGGTGATCAACTCCGATCAGAGCGTGAGGTCCATCTTCATCAACATCTTCGGCGGGATAACCAGGGGCGAGGAGGTGGCCAACGGGATCGTCACGGCTCTGCGGCGGGTCGACATCCAAGCGCCGATGGTCATCCGTCTGGACGGCACCAACGCCGAGGAAGGAAGGAAGATCCTGAAAACCGTCGAGTCCGACATGGTCGTGTCCTCGCCCACCATGCTCGCCGCGGCGCGCCGCGCCGTCGAGATGGCGAAAGGGGCCTGAGATGAGCATCTTCGTCGACGAGGGCACCAAGGTCGTCGTCCAGGGGCTCACCGGGGGCCAGGGCCGCTTCCACGGCCTGCGGAACCGGGACTACGGCACCAAGGTCGTGGCTGGCGTCACCCCGGGCAAGGGTGGTCAGGACGTGGACGGCATCCCCGTGTACGACACCGTCGCCCAGGCGGTGGCCGAGACCGGGGCCAACGCCAGCTTCGTGTCGGTGCCGCCGCCCGCCGCCGCTGCGGCGATCCTCGAGGCCGCCGAGGCGGGCATCCCGTTCGTGGTGTGCATCACCGAGGGGATCCCCGCCCACGACGAGGCCCGCGTCTACAACGTGCTCGCCGAGCGCCATCCCGGCACGCGCCTGCTCGGCCCCAACTGCCCTGGCGTGATCAGCCCCGGCAAGTGCAACATCGGCATCACCGCCGGAGAGATCGCCCTGCCCGGCGGGCCCGTCGGCATCGTCAGCCGGTCCGGCACGCTCACCTACCAGGCCCTCTACGAGCTGAAGCAGCTGGGGGTGGGCGTGACCACCTGCGTCGGGATCGGCGGCGACCCGGTCCCCGGCACCAACTTCGTCGACTGCCTCGCCGCCTTCGAGGCGGACCCCGACACGAAGGCGATCGCCATGTTCGGCGAGATCGGCGGCTCCGAGGAGGAGAAAGCGGCAGAGTTCATCTCCTCGTCGGTGAGCAAGCCCGTCGTGGCCTACATCGCCGGCGTCACCGCTCCGCCAGGGAAGAAGATGGGCCATGCCGGGGCGATCATCTCCGGCTCCAAGGGGACCGCCCAGGCGAAGATGGAGGCGCTCGCCGCCGCGGGGGTGCACGTCGTGGCCAACCCCACCGAGGCGGGGGTGAAGATGGCCGAGATCGTCAAAGACCTCTAGACGCCGCCCGCCGCTCGGCGGCGGCGACAGTGTTGCGCAGCAGCATGGCCACGGTCGTCACCCCCACCCCACCCAGCCGGGGGGTGATCCAGCCGGCCACCTCGGCGCAGGACTCGTCCACGTCGGAGAGGACCCGGCGGCCCTCCCACGACAGGCCCCCGCCGATGACCACCGCCCCGGGCCTTATGGCGTCGGGGGTGATCATGTTCGGCGAGCCGGCCGCCCCGACGACGATGTCCGCCTCGCGGGTGAGGTCCCGCCAGCCGGGGACGCCGGTGTGCACAACCGTCACCGCCGCGTTGGCCCCCTCCTCCTTCAGCGACAGGAGCATCGACAACGGCCGGCCGAGCGTCGGTCCCCGCCCCACCACCACCACCCGCCGGCCGGCAACAGGGATCCCGTAGTGGGCGAGCATCGCCTGTATGCCGAGCGGTGTGCAAGGCCGGGGCGAGCCCCTCTCCCCGAGGGCCAGGAGGCCGAGGTTGGTCGGGTGCAGGCCGTCGGCGTCCTTGGCGGGGTCGATGGCGGCCATGGTCCGGTTGAAGTCGAAACCGGCGGGCACGGGGTGCTGGACGATGAACCCGTCGATCGCCGGGTCGGCGTTGAGCTGCACCACCGCCTCGAGCAGGTCGGCCTGGGAGGCGTCGGCGGGGATGCGCACGTCGACCGACACCATCCCGACCCTCTCGCACGCCTCGTGCTTCTTCGCCACGTACGAGGCGCTCGCCGGGTCGTCGCCCACCAGGACCGTCGCCAGGCCGACCGACTCGCCTCGGCCGGCGAGCGCCGCCACCCGTTCGGCGACGTCGGCCAGCACCGCCTCGGCCACCGGACCGCCGGGCATCAGCGTCGCCGTCATCAGTGCTGGAACTGCCTCTCGCCGGTGAACACCATGGCCAGCCCGTGCTCGTCGGCGGCGGCGATCACCTGCTCGTCGTTGACCGAGCCGCCCGGCTGCACGACGGCGGCGACACCCGCCGCGGCGACGGCGTCGAGGCCGTCGCGGAAGGGGAAGAAGGCGTCGCTGGCGGCCGCTCCTCCCTTGGCCCGGCCCGCCGCCCTGGCGGCGGCGATCTCCCCCGGGGTCACCCGGTTCTGCTGGCCTCCCCCGATGCCCACGGCCATGCCCCCGGCGGCGAGGACGATGGCGTTGGACTTGACCGAAGCGCACACCCTCCAGGCCAGCTCCAGGTCCCGCCAGTTCTCCTCCGTCGGTCGGACCCGGGTGACCACCCGCCACGAGTCCCTTCCCGAGGCCAGCACATACGGGTCCTGCACCAGCCAACCCCCCCCGATCTGGCGGATGTGCCAGCGGTCCGACCCAGGAGGGGGTGCCGAGAGCACCCGCATGTTCTTTCGTTTCGAGGCGAAAAGCTCCAGGGCGCCCTCCTCGTAGGAGGGGGCGATCAGCACGTCGGCCTTGGGGTTGGACACGACCGCCTCGGCGACGCGGGCGCTCACCGGCGCGGTCAGAGCCACGATCCCGCCGAACGCCGACATGGGGTCGCATTCGACGGCCCGCTCGTAGGCGGCGAGGGCATCGCCGGCGACGGCCGCCCCGCAGGGGTTGGCGTGCTTGACGACGGCGGCGGCGACCTCGCCCAGGTCGGCGAGCTGGTGGGCGAGGCGCCACGCTGCGTCGGCGTCGTAGATGTTCAGGTAGGAGAGGGCCATCCCCCCGTGTTGCACGACGCCGTCCCACCAGCTCGGCTCCCCGGCGGTGCGGTAGCGGGCTCCGCGCTGGTGGGGGTTCTCCCCGTAGCGGAGCTGCTGCGCCTTCTCCAGCGACAGGTTCAAGCTGTCGGGGAGCTCGCCGGACGACGCGGCGAACCAGTTGGCGATCGCCGCGTCGTAAGCGGCGGTGTGCGCGAACGCCTTGGCCGCCAGCCTCCGGCGCAGACCGTCGGAGAGCGACCCCTGGCAGCGGAGCTCGGAGAGCACCTCCGGGTAGTCGTCGGGGTCCACCACCGACGCCACGTGCGCCCAGTTCTTGGCAGCCGCCCTGACCATCGTCGGACCGCCGACGTCGATCAGCTCGATTGACGGCTCGGAGCGGAAGGGGTAGAGGTTGCAGACGACCATCCCGATCGGCTCTATGCCTTCGCGCTCGAGGTCGCGACGGTGCTCCTCTTTGTCCAGATCGGCAAGGATGCCACCATGCAGGCGTGGATGGAGGGTCTTCAGCCGACCGCCGAGCATTTCCGGCGCGCCGGTGACCGACTCGACCGTGCGGTGGGCAACGCCCGCCGCTTCGAGCGCCGCGGCGGTTCCCCCGCTGGCGAGGATCTCGTGGCCCATCGACGCCAGCGCGGCGGCGAGCTCCTCCAGGCCCGTCTTGTCGTGCACCGACACCAGGACTCTCATCCTTCGGCTCCTTGCAGTTGGCGGACAAAGGTTCGGATCGTCTCGGGGTACAGGCGTCGCTCGACGCTCTTGATCCGCTCGTGGAGGGACTCCACGGTGTCGCCCGGCTCGACCCTCACCGCTTCTTGGGCGAGGATCGGGCCCGAATCGACGTCGGCGGTGGCGACGTGGACCGTCGTGCCGGTCACCTTCACGCCGGCGTCGAGGGCGTCGCGCACGGCGTGCCACCCCTTGAACGCCGGCAGCAGGGCCGGGTGGGTGTTGAGCACCCGGCCACCGTAGGCGTCGAAGACCGCCGAGCCGAGCACCGTGCCGAAGCCGGCCATGGCGACCACGTCCACCCGGTGGCGCCGCAGCGCGTCGACCACCCGGGCGGTGTAGGCGTCGCGGTCGAACGACGGGCCGAAGCTCTCCCGCTCGACGACCTCCGCCGGCACGCCCCTCTCCTCGGCCAGCACCGCGGCCTTGCACGGGCGGTCGACGAGCACCACCTCCACGGCGATGCCGGCGTCGAGGATCGCCTCCAGGATCGTCCCGGTCCCCGATGCGAGGATGCCCAGGCGAGGCGAACCGAGGGTCACACGGCGAAGCTAGCCGACTTGCCTTATCCTCCAGGGATGGCCCTCGTAGGCGACCTGCTGGCGGCGGGCAGGACGTTCTCCTTCGAGTTCTTCCCGCCCCGCGACGACGCCGAGCGCGCCGTGCTGGTCGACACGCTGATGGAACTGCAGCCGTTGCGCCCGTCGTTCGTGTCGGTCACCTACCGGGGGGGCCGCTCGTCGCGCCGGCGTACCTGCGACCTGGTGGTGGGCATGCTGCGCACCACGACGCTGAACCCGATGGCCCACCTGATCTGCGTCGCCCACACCCGCCTGGAGCTCGCCGAAATCCTCGTCGAGCTGCGCCGCGCCGGTGTCGAGAACCTGATGGCCCTCGGCGGCGACCCGCCGACCGACCCCGACGCCGGACCGGGGGAGCTACGCTACGCCGTGGAGCTCGTGGAGCTGGCCCGGGCCATCGGCGGGTTCTCGATCGGCGTGGCCGCCCACCCCGCGGGCCACCCCCGCTCCCCGGACCTGCCCACCGACCGGGACCGCCTGGCGGAGAAGCTGCGACTGGCCGACTTCGCCGTCACCCAGTTCTTCTTCCGAGCCGAGGAGTACCTGCGCCTGGTGGACGATTTGCACGCCCGGGGCCTCGACAAGCCGGTGCTGCCCGGGATCATGCCGGTCACCAGCCTCTCGTCGGTGCCGCGCATGGCTGCGATGGGCGCCGCGGTGCCCGCCGAGGACGTCGCCCGTCTCGAGTCCGCCGGCTCGGCGGGCGGTGCCGAAGCGGTGCGGCGTACCGGGATCGAGATGGCCACCGAGCTCTGCCAGGACCTGCTCGACCAGGGGGCCCCGGGGCTGCACTTCTACACCCTCAACCGCTCCACCGCCACCAGGCAGATCTACGCCAACCTCGGCCTGGACGCCCCGACCGGCGCCTGACCCGCTCCGAAGCCTCGTCAGGCCTGGGCGCTCGAGGCTGCCGGGGCGCCCGCCGACGGTACTGTTGGGGCATGGCCGAGAAGATCACGATGCAGGCGGACGGAAACCTCAGCGTCCCCGACGAGCCGATCATCCCCTTCATAGAAGGCGACGGCACGGGCGTCGACATCTGGCCGGCGGCCAAGCTGGTGCTCGATGCCGCCGCCGCCAAGCACGGCAAGAAGATCTCCTGGAAGGAGGTGCTCGCCGGCGAGAAGGCGTTCAACGAGACCGGTGACTGGCTGCCCCAGGAGACCGTCGAGACCTTCCGGGACTACCTGATCGGCATCAAAGGTCCTCTCACCACTCCGGTCGGCGGCGGATTCCGGTCCCTCAACGTCG
>Ga0209061_1004782_pt1 | contig 12623 bp, 11 predicted proteins | sample Coa_R1_10_FD_187157 | JGI IMG/M metagenome (GOLD analysis project Ga0209061, IMG submission 187157) | Surface soil microbial communities from Centralia Pennsylvania, which are recovering from an underground coalmine fire - Coalmine... | ecosystem: Environmental > Terrestrial > Soil >...
GGCGCGCACTCCTTCTCGCTGGGCGACATCCCGATGGTCTTCGGGCTTCTGTTCTGCAACGCCACCGGCGTGGTGCTGGCCTCGCTGATCGGCAGCGCGGTGATCCTCCTGCTGGACCGCCGCCTGCCCCCGATCAAGTTCATCTTCAACCTGGCGCAGTTCTCGCTGAGCACCTGCATCGCCGTGCTCATGCTGCACGCGATCGCGCCCGCCGACGGCTCGCTCAACCCCCAGATGTGGCTGGCGGTGCTGGTCGCCAAGCAGGCGGCGGGCCTGCTCACGGTGCTGCTGATCGCCACCGCCATCTCGCTGTCGGAGGAGCTGGTCAAGCTCGAGACGATCGTCCACATGCTGTTCATGGACATGATGGTCACTCTCAGCAACACCAGCCTCGGCCTGTGCGGGGCGGTGCTGGCCGACCGCGACCCGCGCGCCCTGCCGCTGCTGGTGGTTCCCGCCGCCACCCTGTTCGCCGCCTACCGCGCGTACGGCGCCGAGCGCGAGCGCCACAAGCGGCTGGAGTTCCTCTATGAGGCCAACCGCACGCTGGTCCACTCGCGGGAGATCGCCCAGGCGCTGGAGGGCCTGCTGCTGCGCTCGCTCGACGCCTTCCGGGCCGAGATCGCCGAGATCATCCTGTTCGGCTCCGAGCAGAACCCCTCGCTGCGCACCCTGCTGGGCCCCGGCAACCACCGTGAGCTGATGGAGCCAATCGACGGTGAGGTCGCCGACGACATGCGCGCCCTGCTGGAGGCGCGGGCCCCCGGCGCCTTCACGCTCGACCCCCGGTTCGGCAGCCCCCGGCTGCAGCGCTACCTGGAGGCGCGGGGCGTGACCCACGCGATGGTGGCGGCGCTGCCGGGGGAGGAGCGGGTGATCGGCGCGATCATGCTCGCCAACCGCTTCGGCGTGGTGCGCTCGTTCCACAACGAGGACCTGCGCCTGCTCGACACGCTGGCCACCAACGCCAGCGTCGCCCTCCAGTACGACCGGCTCGAGCAGGCGGTGCTCCAGCTCAGCGTGCTGCAGGAGCAGCTGCACTACCAGGCCTACCACGACCCGCTGACCAGCCTGGCCAACCGCACCCTGTTCACCGACAAGGTGAGGGAGACGCTGAACGCCGGTCAGGGCGAGGTGGCGGTGATGTTCATCGACCTGGACGACTTCAAGACCGTCAACGACAGCCTCGGCCACGCGGCCGGCGACGAGCTGCTGATCTCGGTGGCCGGCCGCCTGCGCTCCTGCCTTCGCCCCGAGGATGTGATCGCCCGCCTGGGAGGCGACGAGTTCGCGGTGCTGGTCCAGGACGCCGGCGACGCGGAGGAGGCGGCGGTGGTGGTCGCCCGGCGCATCATGGATGCCTTCTGCATGCCCCTCACGGTTGGCGCCGAGAGCGTCTCGGTGTACGTCAGCGTGGGCATCGCCACCAGCGACCGCGCCGCCACCACGGCCGAGGAGCTGATCCGGGATGCCGACGTGGCCATGTACAAGGCCAAGACGGCGGGCAAGAACCGCTTCCAGGTGTTCCACCCCAGCATGGGGGCGGCGGTGCTGGAGCGCCACGGGCTCAAGGAGGAGCTCCGGTTGGCGATCGAGCGCGAGCAGCTGACCCTCTACTTCCAGCCGATCGTCGCACTCGGCAGCGGCCGCCTGGTGGCCGAGGAGGCGCTCGTGCGCTGGCAGCACCCGCGACGCGGGTTGGTCTCGCCCGACGAGTTTCTGCCCCTGGCCGAGGAGACGGGCCTGATCCTGTCGGTCGGCCAGTACGTGCTCGAGCAGGCCTGCGTCCAGGCCCGAGCCTGGCAGCTCGAGCGCGCGGGAGGGCTGGACGGCGCCGGCGACCTGGCCGTTCACGTGAACCTCTCGGCGGTGGAGCTGCGCGACCGCCAGCTGGCCGCACGGGTGCGGGAGACCCTGGCGCGGACGGGGGCCGACCCCCACTCGCTGGTCTTCGAGGTCACCGAGAGCCTGCTGCTCGAGGACGAGGCTCGTGTGTCGGCGACGATGGCCGATTTGCGGGAGCTCGGCGTGCGCTTCGCCCTGGATGACTTCGGCACCGGCTATTCATCCCTCAGCTACCTGCACACGCTGCCGCTCGACATGCTCAAGATCGCCAAGTCGTTCGTGGACGGCCTGGCGCGCGGGGGACGCGAGGCCTCGTTCGTGCGGCTGATCATGGAGCTGGGGCGCACGCTGGGGGTGGCGGTGGTGGCCGAGGGGATCGAGACCCAGGATCAGGCCTCGGCGCTGATGACGCTCGGCTGCGACCTCGGCCAGGGGTTCTACCTCGGCCGCCCGCGGGCGGTGCGGACGCCGCTCGCGCTCGAGCGCGTGGCCTGAGCGCAGAGGACGCCGGGTCGAACATCCGTCGAACGGGCAAAGGTTCTGCGGCGAGGCTGCCGATGAACCCCGCATCTGCTCAGGGCAAACCCGTCGCGAGGCGGGGACGCAAAGCCAGGGGTCTCGCCCATCCGGTGAGACGGCCCAGCTGCCAGACCCAAACCAAACGCTGGCAGATGACCCCTGCGACACGGAGGTTGCCCTGAGATGACAAGTTCGAGCGGCACTGTTGTTGAGCGGCTGCGCTGGATGAGCGTGCTGGTGGCGGCGCTCGCCGCGAGCGCCTGCCTGGCGCTGGTGGCCACCCTCGGCCACGACCAGCTGGGCGCCCAGAGCAGCCCGGCCGCGGGTTCGGTCACCCCCGCGCCCGCCGGCTCCAGCGCGCCGCTTGACCCGCGGATCGCCTCCATCGCCGCCCACCATCCCGATCAGCTCCTGGACACGATCGTCCAGTTCAGGGCGGGCGTGAGCCCCGCGCGCGCCCGCTGGGACGTCAGCCGCATCTCCGGGCGGGTGTTCGGCCAGCTGCACATCATCAACGCCCTGGCCGTCCGCTTGACCGCCCAGCGAGCCCGTTGGCTGGCCGCCAACCCCGACGTCCACGCGGTCTCGCTGAACACCGTGGTCACCCCCGAGGGCGGACCGCTGCCGGGTGACCCCGCGCAGGCGGACGCCGGGGCGCGCTTTGACGCCCGCGGGCCCCTGGGTCCCCGCGGACCGTGGGGCCCGCCCGGCCGGGCACGGATCTCCGACCTCAGCCAGCTGCAGACCACCTACGACCAGACGCTGGGCGTCACCAGCCTGTGGCGGGCCGGCATCACCGGCACCGGGGTCGGCGTCGCCGTGATCGACACCGGCGTGGACGGACAGCTGCCGGACTTCCAGAGCGCCGACCGCCAGCACTCGCGCGTGGTGGTCAGCGCCGTCACCAACCCCAACGCGGGCACGGCCCTGGACACCTACGGCCACGGCACCGACGTGGCCGGGATCATCGCCGGCAACGGCCTTGACCGCGACCCCACAGACCCGCTCTACGGCCGCTACATCGGGGTGGCGCCCAACGCCAACCTGATCTCGATCAAGGCCTCCGACGACAGCGGTCGGGCCACGGTGCTCGACGTCATCTACGGCCTGCAGTTCGCCGTGGATCATCGGGCCGACTACAACATCCGCGTCGTCAACCTGTCGCTGGACTCCACCACCCCGCAGTCCTACACCACCGACCCGCTCGACGCCGCGGTCGAGTCGGCCTGGCTGCACGGGATCGTGGTGGTGGCCGCCGCCGGCAACCGGGGAACGGCCAGCGACGCCGTCCAGTTCGCGCCCGCCAACGACCCCTACGCGGTCACCGTGGGCGCGGTGGACGAGAACGGGTCGAGCAACCCGCTGCAGGACACGATCGCCCCCTGGTCGAGCCGGGGCACCACCCAGGACGGCTTCCAGAAGCCCGACCTCTACGCCCCCGGCGCCCACATCGTCTCCGTCCTCGCTCCCGACAGCACGTTCGCCCACATGTGCCCGGCCTGCCTGATCGGCGACAGCTACATCCGCACGAGCGGAACGTCGATGGCCGCGCCGATGATCTCCGGGCTGGTGGCCGACCTCCTGCAGCTTCACCCCGACTGGTCGCCCGACCAGGTCAAGGGCGCGCTGCTCAGCCCGCTGGCGGCCTCCAACCCCGCGCTTCCCGAGGTCGACGCGGTGCGCGCGGCGGTGCTGTTTGACCCCCCGCTGGCCGATCAGGGGCTGACCCCCAACCACCTGATCAGCGACGCCAACGGGGATATCGACTACAGCCAGTCCAGCTGGAGTCAGTCCAGCTGGAGCCAGGCCACCGGCCCGCTGAGCGCCTCCTTCGCCCAGTCGAGCTGGAGCTGCAGCTGCGGAGCCAGCGGCGGCGCGGTCGATCCCAGCCAGTCGAGCTGGAGCACCAGCTCCTGGTCGACCAGCTCCTGGTCGACCTACTTCGACGACAGCTCCACCGGCAGCTGAGGAGGCGAGCAATGGATGTGCAGACGTTCATCGCCTGGCTTGAGCACACCTCCCGGCGCTCAGCGGCCTCGGCTCCGGGCGAGCGTGCGGCCGACGAGTGGTGGCCGGGTCGGGCAGCCGGGGACAGGACGCCGGTGAGGCGGGGACGCAGCGCCGGAGGTCTGGCCCGTTGCGGCGGGCAGAGTCGGCCAGCCAAGGCGCCCGCGCGTCGGCGGATGACCACCGGGTGCGCAGGCGGCTGGCGATGAGGCGAGCAACCGGGATCGCGGGCAGGCTGCGGTGGGCGTCCGCGCTGGGTCCGACCGCGACGGTGAGCCGCGGCCTGCGCGGGAGCCCGAATTTGCGCCCACTCTGCTGGGGCTGAGCGGTCCGGGGAGACAAACGGGGCACAGCGAGCCGGTGACGAGCGTGGGACCCCGTCACCGGCTCATCCCCGCCCCCCAAGTGCCCGCAGCGCGGAGCCTCACCCGGATGCGCGCCTGACGACGGCGGGCGCTCAGTCCCTGGGCGGCACGGCGGTGCAGCGCAGGCGGATGACCGCCGCGCGGCCCAGCGCCTCATTTAGACGCTCGATGATCGCCCCCGCCATCAGGTCGAGCTCCTGTGCCCACACCGACGCCGAGCAGGAGACGACCACCACGCCCGCGCGCTCGGCGGTGGGCTGCGCCTGGGCGGCGATCACCGGCCCGACCGCCTGGCGCCAGGCGCGCTGGATCTCGGCCAGCGGCGTCTGCGGAGCCAGCTCCGCCTGGATCACCGCCAGTGCCTGCGCGGCCTGACGGGGGCTGCGCCGCCACCGGCTCACGTCAGCACCGTCTCCCGCACCACGCCGTCCTCCACCACCAGGTGCACGGCGCCCAGCTCGGCGGCAGCGGGCACCTGGTCGAGCTCGGTGGCGGTGATGATCGCCTGCCCCGAGCGCTGGCACACCAGCTCGATCAGCGCCCGGCGGCGGGCCTCGTCCAGCTCGCTCATCACGTCGTCGAGCAGCAGCACCGGCGGCGACGGGCGCCGCTCGGCGATCGCCTCGCGCTCGGCCAGCAGGAGCGCGAGCAGCGCCAGCCGCTGCTGGCCCTGCGAGGCGTAGACGCGGGCCTCGCGCCCGGCCAGCAGGAGCGCGAGCTCGTCCCGGTGGGGGCCGTGAGCGGTGAAGCCGCGCTCGATGTCCTGCTCGAGTCGCTCCCGCAGCTCGGCCCGCAGCTCGGCCACCTCCCGGGCGCGGGAGCGGGGCCGGTAGCGTACCGACAACGGGCCGCTCAACCCGAGCTGGGAGGCGATCTCCCCCGCGCGCACCGCCACCGCCGCGACCGCCGCCTCGCGCTGGCGCATGAGCTCAAGCCCGCAGCGCGCCAGCTGCTCATCCCAGCTGTCGAGCGCATCGCGCCCAGGGCCGCCGAGCCGCACGCGGGCGAGCAGCGCGTTGCGCTGGGCGAGCGCCTGCGCGTAGCGGCGGGGCAGCTGGCGGCGCGCGGGCCACAGCGCCGCTGCCAGCTGATCGAGGTGCGCGCGGCGCAGCGCCGGGGCGCCCTTGACGAGCTCCAGGCGGTCGGGCAGAAACACGCTCAACAGCGGCCGGATCGGCACGTCGATCAGGCGCTCGACGCCGGCACCGTCCACCCGCAGCCGCTTCGGCTCCCCGGGAGCGAACCCCACCGCCAGCTCGTGCGCCCCGTCCTCGGCGGCCAGGCGCACGAGCACGCGTGTGGCGGAGGCGCCGAAGCCGACCAGCTCCCGATCGTTGGCGGTGCGACACGAGCGGCCGGTGCAGCCGAAGTAGACCGCCTCCAGGAGGTTGGTCTTTCCGGCTCCGTTGACGCCGGTGATCACCGTCAGCCCCTCGCCGAAGGCGGCGCTCGCGCTGGCGTAGGAGCGAAAGTCGCGCAGGGCCACGCTGATCAGGCGCATGCGCCGTCGCCTCGCGCCGCCCTAGACGTTCAGCCGGATGGGCATGATCAGGTACTGAAACCCGCTGCCGTTCCCGGCCTGGATCAGGCCGGGGCGCAGGGGACTGATCAGCTTGAGCACCACGTCGCCCTCCACCGCCTCAAGCCCATCGCGCAGGAAGTCCGGGTTGAAGCCGATCTCAAACGGCTCCCCCTGAAAGGCGACCGGCAGCGACTCCGAGGCCTCGCCGACGTCCGGGGTCTGCGCCGAGATGGTCAGCTCGCCGGGGCTGAAGGCCAGGCGCAGAGGCGCATTCTTCTGGGCCAGAAGGCTGACACGTCGCACCACCGCGGCCAGCTCGGAGGCGGACATGCGCAGCTCATGCTCGAAGGTCTCGGGCAAAAGCTGACGGTAGTTGGGGAACTGCCCCTCGATCAGGCGCGAGGAGAGGAGCACCCCGTCGAGCATGAACAGCACCTGGTTCTGCTGAACGCTGACGCGCAGCGTCGAGTCCTCGGCGCCGGCGGCAAGGCGGGCCAGCTCCTGCAGGGCGCGGGCGGGGACGTTCACCCGGACCGGGGTGGGCAGCGGCGCCTCCAGCTGGGCTTCCATAACGCTCAGCCGGTAGGAGTCGGTGGCCACCATCTCCAGCTGGCGCTCGGAGGCCGAGACCAGGATGCCGGTGAGCACCGGCCTGGTCTCATCGCGCGACGCCGAGCCCGCCACCTTGAGCGCGGTGCTGACAAACAGCTCAAGCGGGATGGCGAGCCCCTGATCCTCGCCCGGCTCGGGGAAGGGTGGGAAGTCCTCGGCCCGCAGCGTGCGGATGTGGAAGCGCGCCCGCCCGGAGACGACCTCGACGTCACGCTCGGCGGAGCGCAGCTCCAGCGAGACACGGGAGGCGGGCAGCGCGCGCACCACCTCGAGCAGCAGCCGCGCCGGCAGCACGACCACCCCCTCGCGCTCGCACTCGCCCCTGAGGGGGATCCTGAGGCTGACGTCCATATCGGTGGCCCGCAGCTCGGAGGCAGTTGAGGAGGCAACCACCTGCACCCCGGACAGGGCCTGGATCGCGCTCCGGGCGGAGGCGACCCGGGTGACGGCCTGCAGCTGTGAGAGAAGGTGTTCGCGCTCGAGGGAGATCTTCACTGCGATTACCTCAGGGGAAGGTAGTAGTGATAGAGGTGGTTGATGCTGTGGAAAAGCGGCAGAAGGTGTGCTCCGTGCGGGCGAAGTTGTGCTCGTGTGGGGTGGGGAGTCTGTCAACAACCGCGGTCGGCGCGCGGCTGCGAGATCGCCTCACGCAGTCGACCGAGCTCGGAGTGAAGCTGCGGCTCGGCCGCCAGCCGGTCTGAGACACGCTTGCAGGCGTGCAGGACGGTGGCGTGGTTGCGGCCGCCGAACGCCTGGCCGATCGTCTGCAGCGGCGAGTCGGTGAGCTCGCGGGCCAGGAAGATGGCCACCTGCCGGGGCCAGGCGATGCGGGCCGCTCGCCCGCTGGATAAAAGCTCCTCGACCGCCAGCTTGTAGTGGGCGGCCACGGTGGACTGGATCTGGTCGATCGACGGCGGGCGACGGGAGCGCCCCGGGTACATCGCGTCGAGCACCGTGCGGGTGAGCTCGAGGTCGACCGGCCGGCCGGTGAGCGAGTGGTAGGCCACCACCCTGATCAGCGCCCCCTCGAGCGAGCGCACATTGTCGGTCACCCGCTCGGCTATCGCCTCGAGCACCTGGGGCTCGGCCAGCGGCACCCGGTCCAGCTGCGCCCGCTTGCGGAGGATCGCCACCCGGGTGGAGAAGTCCGGCGGCTGGATGTCTGCCACCAGGCCGGCCTCGAACCGCTCGCGCAGGCGCTCCTCGACCGACACCAGCGCGCTGGGCAGCCGGTCGCAGGTCAGCACCAGCTGGCGGCCCGCCTCATAGAGGGCGTTGAAGGTGTGAAAGAACTCCTCCTCGGTGCGGGCCTTGCTGGCCAGGAACTGGACGTCGTCGATCAGCAGCACGTCGACGTCGCGGTAGGCCCGCTTGAACGCCTCCAGCGAGCGCGAGCTGAGCGCGCTGATGAACTGGTTGGTGAAGCTCTCCACGGTCGTGTAGCGAACCCGCGTGCCGCCGCCAAAGGCCAGGACGTAGTTGCCGATCGCGTGCAGAAGGTGGGTCTTTCCCAGCCCCGGGGGGGCGTGCAGGAACAGGGGGTTGTAGGCCTGGCCGGGGAGCTCGGCGACGGCCAGCGCGGCGGCGTGGGCCAGGCGGTTGCCCTCACCGATGATGAACTGCTCGAAGCTGTAGCGGGGGTTGAGGGTGGCATCTGGGGATTGGATTGGCTCGGCGGCTTCGCCGCCTCGCCTGGTGGTTGGCCGCCCGGTTCCCTGGATCGCCACCCGCGCGCCGGCGCCGAGCACGCTCTGGGCGCAGCTCTCGAGCGTGCGGCCGAAGCGGCTGGCCACCCACGCGCGTGTGGTGGGCGGTGCGGAGAGCAGCAGCTCCTCGCCCTCCAGCCCGATGACCTCGAGGGGCGCGATCCACATCTGGTAGGTGGACTCGCCAAGCGTGCGGCGAAGCTGTGCGCAGATCGCACCCCACGCCGCGGCCGGCTCGAGATTGTCGGGCAGGGCCAAGCGACTCCTTCTCGGGAGGTGCCGGTGAGGCTGATTTCAGAGGATGGGCGGTCAGCCCGGGCGGGCGAATATAGCAACGGTAGGTTGCGCCGCCGCTGGCCTTGGCGCAAAGCGCGAGAAAAACTCCTGCCGCTCGCGGGTGCCGCTCGCGGGTGTTGATAACCGGCGGATGAAAATCGCGCAGGTGGGAGGCGGCCGCTGCGTATACTGGCCTAAATCCTGCCTGGGCTTGTGAGCCATGAAACGTACCTACCAGCCAAAGAAGCGCAAGCGCGCGCGCACCCACGGGTTTCGGGCCCGGATGCGCACGCGGGCGGGGCGGCTGGTCCTCAAGCACCGGCGCGCCAAGGGCCGCAAGCGACTCACGGTCTGATGGCCGGGGGCTCCAGCGCCCGCCTGCACCGGGGGCGGGCACGGCTTTCGCGCAGCGCGGACTTTGACCGGGTCATCCGCCGGGGTCGCTCCCACGCCACCCGGGAACTGGTGCTCTACGTGTTTCCACGGGAGGTCGAGGGCCCGCGGCGGCTGGGGCTCTCGGTGTCTCGGAAGGTGGGCGGGGCGGTGCAGCGCAACCGCGTCAAGCGCCTGATTCGGGAGGCGTTCGCGGCGGAGAGCGAGCAGCTTCCGGAGGGCACCGACGCCGTCGTGGTCGCGCGCCGGGAGGCCTGGGAGCTGGCCGAGGGTCAGGGTCTGGAGGGAATCCGGCGGGCGCTGGGCGAGCTCATCTCCCGCGCGTCAACGGAGAGTGTGCCCGCCGGCGTCCGGGGTGAGGGACCCAGATGAGCCCCCGCTCGGTTGTGGTCGTCCTGCTGCGCTTCTATCAGCGCTGGATCTCCCCCGCGTTCGGGCCCAGGTGCCGCTACTACCCCTCATGCTCCGAGTACGCCGTGCAGGCGGTGCAGCGCCACGGCGTCCTGCGCGGATTGATCCTGGCCGCCTGGCGACTGCTGCGCTGCAACCCACTGAGCCGCGGAGGCTTTGATCCGGTCGAGAACCAGCGCCTGTTCTCGCCGCGCGGTGGTGGTGCCCAGGGGTCCTCCTCGCCAACCAGCTCGACCCCCACCCCGACCACCCCCACCCCGATCGGCTGACCATGATCCTGGCCAACATCTTCCAGCCGCTGATCGACATCTTCGGCCCGGTTCTGGTCGCCTTCCACGACTTCCTCGGCGGCTCCTGGGGCTGGTCGATCATCCTGCTCACGGTGGTGATCCGGGCGCTGCTGCTCCCGCTGGCCTTCAAGCAGTTTCACTCGATGCAGAAGCTGCAGCGGGTGGGTCCGCAGCTCAAGGCGATCCAGGCCAAGTACAAGGACGACAAGCAGCGCCAGCAGCAGGAGATCATGAAGTTCTACCGGGAGAACGACATCAACCCGTTCGCCTCCTGCCTGCCCCTGGTGGCGCAGATCCCGGTGTTTGTCGGCCTGTTCTACACGCTGCGCACGCGCTTGCGGATCGACATCTGTCCGGCCAAACAGCCGGGGGCGCGGTTCGAGCACGGTCATTGGGTGGTCAACCAGGCGCACACGGTGGCCTGTGGCGCGCACCACGGGGCCGGATTCCTGTTCATCAACGACCTGACGACCACCGCCACCGGGGTCACGCTGGCGGTCCTGATCGTGCTCTACGTGGGCACGCAGCTGGCCTCGAGCCTGATGATGCAGGCGCCCACGATGGATCAGACCCAGCGGCGAATCATGCTGCTGATGCCGCTGTTCTTCGTGATCTTCATCGTCAACTTCCCCAGTGGGTTGATCGTCTACTGGATCACCACCAACGCCTGGACGATGGCCCAGCAATACGTGATCCGCCGCCGCGTCGGCCCGGTCACGCCGCTGGCCGCCCCCGCCACCGGCCCGACGGCGACGGCCGCCGCCGCGGCGAGCGGCACAGGTGACGGGCGCCCGGCGCGCGGCGTGGGCAACGGGGCGAGCGGGGCCGCGGGCACCGGCGGCGTGCTGGGCGGGCTCCTGCGGGGCCGTCCAAAGGCCGAGGCGAAGGAGCCGGCGGCGGTCGGCGGCGGCCAGCGGCGCCGGGAGGGGCCGCCCCCACCCCCGCCGCGCAAGCGAAAGAAGCGCTCGGGACGGCGGCGCTAGGCATGGGCGCAGGGGAGGTTGGCGCCGGCCAGGTGGTGCGCGAGCTGCTCGAGCGGGTGGCGGCCGGCGTCGGGGTGCCGGCGCGGGTTGAGCTCCATGAGGACGAGGATGGGGTGACTGCTGAGTTCGTTGGCGATGACCTCGGGCCGCTGATCGGCCACCACGGCCAAACGATCGACGCCATCCAGCACCTGGCCTACCGGACCGCCTTCCGGCGCACCGGCGCGCCCGTGCGCGTGCTGGTGGATGCGGCCGGCTATCGGGAGCGGCGGGCGGTGGCCCTGCGGGCGGCGGCCGATCAGGCGGCCGAGACGGCCGTCCACGACCGCCGGCCGGTGCAGCTGGAGGCGATGAGCGCGGTCGAGCGAAAGATCGTCCACGAGCACCTCAAGGACCGCCACGACGTGGAGACCTACAGCCAGGGAGAGGAGCCGGATCGTCGGCTGGTCGTGGCCCCGGTGGTCGAGTAGCCGGCTGGTCGTGGCGCCAGGGGGTCGAGAGGCCGCCTGATCGTGACGGCGGCGGTGGGGGCCGGCTGATCGTGGCGCCGGTGGTCGGGTGGGAAACCGGCCTCCCTGCGGGGGACCGCGCGCCGGCTCCACACGCCCGCCTTCCCTCTGCCCTGCCCGACCTGGCGCGCGCCGGCACCTCCACCGGGGCTCAGGCGGTGAGTCACCCCTCGCCCCGGCCAGCACCTGTGTTTCACGTTTTTCTCGACGGTGAAACAGCGGGCGGGAAACGGGGTACGCTGAGCGATGGCGGAGCTCTCGGAGTTTGACCTGGGTGTGGTGGTCGGCCTGCTGATCGGCGAGGGCTCGTTCGGCGGCGACGGCAAGCAGCCGCAGGTGACGCTGCGGATGCACATCCGGCACGAGGCCCTGTTCCGGTGGCTCACATCCCGGTTTCCGGGGTCGCGGCTGTATGGCCCCTACCACCACGGCGGGCGCTCCTACTACCAGTGGATGGCCCGTGGTCGGGTGCTGGTCAGGGATGTGCTGCCCCTCCTGGAGGAGCGACTGACCGCCGGGCTGGATGGTCATGCCGCGGCACGGCTGGCGCGAATGCGGGAGCGCTATGCCGATTACATCCGCCGCGAGCGCGGGGCGGCTGCGGCGGACTCTGAGATGTGAGCGGAGACGGAGAAGAGCGCGACGGGGTTGCGCTGCCGCCCGAGGTGGTGCGTCGGGCGGCGGCGTTGGCGGCGCGCCACGGCCTGGACGCTTCCCAGCGCGGTCAGCTGTCGGTGCTGCTCGAGCGCCTCGTGTTCGACGCGCGGGCTCCGACCGGCATCCGCGATCCTCAGGCCGTCATCGACCGGCACCTGGCCGACTCTCTGGTTGCACTTGAGCTCGAGCGCGTGCGGGGAGCGGATGCGCTCCTGGACCTGGGTGCGGGAGCGGGGCTTCCCGGCCTGGCGCTGGCGATCGTGCTGCCGCGATCGCGGTTCGTGCTGCTTGACAGCGCCGCCCGCAAGGTCGCCTTCATGCGCGATGTGGTGTCCGGCTGTCGGCTGGCCAACGTCGAGGTGGTGCATGAGCGGGCCGAGACCCTGGCCACGCGCACGGGGCCGGCGTTTGACGTGGTGACCGCGCGGGCGGTGGCGCGGCTGGACGTCACCGCCGAGTACGCCGCGCCGCTGCTGCGCGTCGGGGGGAGCCTGGTGGCGTGGGCGGGTCGGCGCGCGCGGGAGGCGG
>Ga0209061_1004785_pt1 | contig 12615 bp, 8 predicted proteins | sample Coa_R1_10_FD_187157 | JGI IMG/M metagenome (GOLD analysis project Ga0209061, IMG submission 187157) | Surface soil microbial communities from Centralia Pennsylvania, which are recovering from an underground coalmine fire - Coalmine... | ecosystem: Environmental > Terrestrial > Soil > Unclassified...
AGGCCATCTTCTGATCAAAGAGGGTCTGAATGTGGCTGCATCGGCCACGATGCACGAGGGAATCTGGTTGCGGCTTCTGGCGTATCTGGGCCAGCCGTCCGTGTTTCTAGGTCTTTGTGTGTACGGGATAGGCACGCTGGCCTGGATCTTTGCGGTGTCGAAACGCGAAATCAGTTATCTCTTCCCGTTGACTGCGCTGAACTATGTTGTCGTGGCGCTGGGTGGTCGCCTGCTGTTTGACGAGTCCATTCCGCTGAAGCGCTGGGCCGGCATTCTGGTGGTGGTCTGCGGAGTGGTTTTGATGAACCGGTCGTCAGAAGGGGGGACGGAATGAATTCCATGGCGGCCTTATGGGCAAGCATTGCAATTGGCGGAATCGCGCAGATTTTACTCAAGCGAGGAGTCAGCGGAAGAATCTATTTTTCCAGGCTCCCCTCGTTTGCATGGTGGGCGGGATTGCTGCGGTCTGGCTGGCTTTGGGCGTGGGGAATATCGTTTGTCATTGCAACCGGTTTATGGCTGGTTGCGCTCTCGCGCATTGAGATTTCATATGCTTTTCCTCTGCTCAGTTCGAGTTACGTTCTGGTCGCCGTGCTTTCAAAATGGCTTCTGAATGAATCGGTGTCAGCCTCTCGCTGGCTGGCGATGGTGGTGATTTGCGCCGGCGTCATTCTGATTGCCGTCGCCTGAACGAGAAAAAGGGATCGTAAAACATCGGCTTATGAATGAAAGACATCACAACTCGTGCGATTTGCGCGTAGGCATTCTGGGCGGGGGCATCACGGGCCTGACGGCGGCTTTTTATTTGCTTAAGGCTGGGGTGCAGGTCACTGTCATCGAAGGACGGCAACAGCCGGGTGGGCTCTCGACTTCCTATGATTTCGGCCCTTTCCGTTGGGATCGATTCTATCATTGCATTCTGACGTCCGATAAGAGTTTGCTCACACTTCTCGAGGATTTGGGCCTCTCCGAAGAAATCCGTTGGACGGAGACGAAAGTCGGTTTCTTTGCGGATGATCGACTTTATTCGATGAGCAGCACCCGGGACTTTTTGAGATTTCCGCCTCTATCGTTGTGGCAAAAGTTTAGATTGGGCCTGGGGATTCTGTACGCCTCACGCATCCGCAATGCGCGAAAGCTCGAAAGCATGCCGGTCGCTGAATGGTTGATTCGAGTTTTTGGAGAGGATAATTACCGGAAAATGTGGGGACCCTTGCTGAAGGCCAAGCTGGGCGCCTGCCGGGAAGAGGCCTCAGCGGCTTTTATCTGGGCTACCATCTTTCGACTCTTCTCAACGCGCGACCGCAAGGCTGGAAACAAGGAACGCCTGGGCTATGTGCAGGGAGGCTATCAAAAGGCGCTTTCCGTCTTGACGGAACGAATCGTCGAGATGGGAGGCAAGATTCTGACCGGAGTTCCGGTTGAGAAAGTCTGCGCTCTGCCGGGCGGCGAAGTGGAATGCGCAATGGCGAGCCAGAAAATCAGATTTGACAGCGTGATTTCCACCATCCCCAGCGGTCCTTTTTCGTCCATCGTTGCGGGCTTGCCGGAAGAATACGGGGAAAACCTCAGGAGGGTAAAGTATTTGGGAGTTGTCTGTCTTGCCCTGGTGCTTAAGCGCAGGCTATCGCCTTATTATGTGACGAATCTTACGGATGAAAGCTTGCCGTTTACCGGCATCATTGAAATGACCAACTTAATTTCGCTCGATGAGACTCGTGGCTATCACCTGGTCTACCTTCCCAAATACACGGCTCCGAATGATCCTCTTTTCGCCTCGGATGATGAACATATCTGGAACCTGTTTCGCGCAGGTCTTCGGAAGGTGTTTCCCGACTTGAAAGACTGCGAAATTGAAAGGCGCTTTGTCTTTCGAGAGCGATGGGTGCAACCCTTGCCCGTGCTCCATTACTCATACTTGGCCCCTTCCATGGAGACCGGCGTGAAGGGAGTCTTGCTTGCCAACACCACTCAAATTATCAACTCAACCCTGAATAACAATGAAATGGTTCGCATTGGCCGTCAGGCGGCGGATCGGGTGCTTGCCCGCGTGAAAAGAGCGGAGCAGGATTCGCCTTTGAGCGCGAATGCTCTTCAACCTGTAACGGAAGCGGCGCAAATCCCAACGATATCGGCAGCAGGAAGCTGAAATAAGCGGCTTTAATTTTCAAATTTAAGACGCACACCAAGCATGCATCTTTCTATAGATCAACCGAATGGATTTTGTGTTGGGACAGAGCCTGCGGCGCTTAAACCCATGGCCCATGTTATCAGCGTTGATGTGGAGGACTATTATCAGGTCGAGGCGTTTTCGGATACGATTGACCGCAAGTCATGGGATAACTGGCCTTCCAGAGTCGTAGCCAATACGTACCGGGCTTTAGACCTGCTCGACCGATATTCCACCAAGGCTACGTTCTTCTTTGTCGGGTGGATCGCTCAGCGCTTCCCGTCGCTGGTGCGTGAAGTTGAAGCTCGCGGACACGAACTGGCCTGCCACAGCTATTGGCATAGGCCGGTTTACAGCTTGACGCCCAGCCAGTTCAGGGAGGATACGCGGGAGGCGAAAGACGTGATCGAGCAGGCTGCGGGAGTTCGCATCATCGGCTATCGAGCGCCCACCTGGTCGATTACGAAGAATTGCCTGTGGGCGCTCGATATTTTAGCTGAGGAGGGGTTTGTCTATGATTCAAGCATCTTCCCGATCAAGCACGACTTGTACGGCGATCCTGATGCCCAACGACTCCCATATATTTATGTATCCCGAAGCGGTTTAAAACTTCGGGAATTTCCTCCGGCAACGATTCGCATTGCCGGCTTGAACCTTCCCGGAGCCGGGGGAGGCTATCTGCGCGTGTTTCCGGTCTTCTATACCTTATGGATGTTCCGGCAGGCTGAGAAGAAGCGCCCACACCCTCTCGTGGTCTATTTCCACCCCTGGGAGCTGGATCCCGGCCAACCTCGCATCCGTGAAAAGCTTAAGTCTCGCCTGCGTCATTACACGCATCTGGATTCTATGCAGTCACGCCTGTCATTACTGCTGCAAAGTCGCTCGTTTCTGCCCTTCTGCGAATTATTGCGGATCGAGAAGCAGCAGAAGGAAAAGCAGGAGAACGATCACGCGATACTCTGTCCGCCCTTTGCGGCTGCTTTGCAGTAAGCCACTACAGGAGGATTGCGCCAATCGGATTACAAATCTCAGGTTAGGCCGGAATGCTTTCCATCTTTAGCTGCGAGCCACGCATTCGCTTTTAGTTCCAAACCTCATGTGCGGCATTTTCGGACAAATTAGTCTCTCGCCTCCGGCGGCAGACCATAGCGCTGCGATTCGTCATCGCGGTCCGGACGACTCGGGTTCCTGCACTTTTGCCGTTTCCGGAACGCCTCAATATGTGACGTTGAGTCACCGCCGTCTGGCCGTGATCGATCTCTCGCCGGCGGGTCATCAGCCGATGTCGAACGAGGATTCGACTGTCTGGATCGTCTTTAACGGCGAGATATACAACTTTCAGGAGCTTCGTTCCGATCTCAGAGCGAGCGGCCACATTTTCCATTCGAAAACGGACACCGAAGCGATTATTCATGGCTACGAGGAGTGGGGCGAAGAGGTTGTGAAGCGGCTTCGGGGCATGTTCGCATTCGCCATCTGGGACAGCCGCCATAAGCGCTTGTTTCTTGCCCGTGATGGCGTCGGCAAAAAGCCACTCTTCTACTCTTGCGATGGACGTCGTTTGATCTTTGCCTCTGAAATTAAGGCCATTCTCGAGACTGGCACAGTTCAGGCCAGCTTGGATACGGACGCTCTTCATGACTATTTAACTTATCTTTACTTTCCACCGCCCAAGACGGCATTTCGGGGAATCTCAAAGCTGCCGCCTGCCACCAGCTTATCGATCCAGGTGCTGCCGGATGGTTCGCTGAAGCAGCGAGCTTCGACTTTCTGGGATCCTCTCAAGTCGCCCGGTTCGTCCGCGCGGTTTTCGGAATCGGAAGCTATCGACCGTGTGCGCTCGCTCATCGATGAGGCGGTGCGAATCCGTCTGGTGAGCGATGTCCCTATTGGCGTATTCCTGAGCGGCGGAATCGATTCCAGCACGATCACGGCGTTTGCCTCTCAACGCAGTCAGAGCCCGGTTCAAACGTTCAGCATCAGCTTTCCCGATAGTAAATTTTATGATGAATTGCCGGCTGCGAAGCTGGTGGCCGAAAAGTTTCACACCTGCCACCACGTTCTTCAAGCGGACGCCGACTGTGTGAGGCATCTGACTAAGGTGGTTCGCCATTTCGATGAACCCTTTGGGAATCCCACCGCTGTCCTGGAATCGATCCTGGCGGAACTGATGCGCCAGCACGTGACGGTTGCCTTGTCCGGAGACGGAGGGGACGAAGTCTTTGGAGGCTATGTGCGTTACACCGGCGCGCTGCTGGCCCGGCATTACCGAAAGCTGCCATCCTTCGTAACTAGGAGTCTGGCCCCGCGCCTCTCAGCTTTGATCCGGGAGGACACGAACGGACGTCACGGCTTCAGGCGTCTCCGCGAGTTTGCGGAATATGGATGGCAACCCGAAGAGGAGATGTATTTGCATTGGGTCGGCTATTTTTCTGAGGCTGAAAAACAAACCCTTTATACTCCGTATTTCGCGCGAGAAACGGCGGGTTGCGATTCAGGCACGTTTTTGCGCAGCCTTTTTCGTCGGGGCGCCGAACTTGATCCGACAAACCGGCTGGGGTACGTTGATCTTGCCTCGTTCCTGGCCTGCAATTGCCTCGAATATTCTGACCGGATGTCGATGGCGCATTCGCTCGAAGTCCGCTGTCCGTTTGCGGATCAGAGGCTGATTGAATTTGCGTTTCAGTTGCCTGGATCGATGAAAGTTCGCGGGCTTGAGACCAAGTGGATCGTCAAGCGGGCGATGAAGGGCATTCTTCCAGCGGAAATCCTGCAAAGAAAGAAGATGGGCTTTAACCCTCCGGCCTCCCGGTGGATCAATCGGGAATTGAGGCCGTTGGTGGCTACCCTTCTAGCCTCAAAGGTCGTCGAGCGTCGCGGCATTTTTCGCCCGGATGCCGTAAGCCGATTGATTCAGGATCACATGCAGGGCACACGCGACAATACGTTGAAGATTTGGGCTTTGCTCATGATCGAGCTCTGGCAGCGGCTGTATCTCGACCATGAGTCGGAGTCGGCGCTTTTTGAAGACATCGCGGCGGCCACCTGGAAGAGCAAATCCTCTGGAGAGGCTCGCATTGCAGCCACGCAGGTGGCATGAGATGGATGATTGTCACGCCCGATGTTCGTTTTATCTGTAACGGGATGCCGCATGGAAGGGCGAGGCCCGTGAAAGCCGCTGATTGCTCCGGAGCCGGATGCTCTAAAGTATGATCCTTGCCTATCACGAGATTGAGGCCGAAGAATCAGGCTACCGCTATGGCCTTACTCGGCTCAAATTGAGAGAGCAACTGAAGTACGTCGCAGGTTTCCAAAGGGCGGCCGGAAGAGGCATGCCCGCGCCACTGATCACTTTTGATGATGGGCATCTCTCGGCCTATCAGCACGCGCTTCCGCTGCTTGAAGAGCACGGTCTCAAAGGCGTGTTCTTTATTCTGGCGGGTTGGACGCAGAACCGTCGTGACTATATGACGTGGTCTCAAGTGAGAGAGATTGTCGCATTAGGTCATCGCGTGCAGTCGCACGGTTGGTCGCACCGGTTCCTGACTCACTGCTCTCCATCCGAGCTTGAGAATGAGTTGCTTCGCTCAAAGCAGGCTCTTGAAGAGCATCTGGGCATTTCGGTGGATTCCCTTTCGGCGCCGGGCGGAAGGTGGGACGCGCGCGTGTTGAGAGTCTGCGCGAAGGCTGGATACCGGTTCCTCTATATATCCAATCCATGGCTGCGGTCGAGAAAGCAAGATGGGATTGAACTGCGCGGCCGGCTTACGATACAGCGTGATCTCAGCGTCGAGGGATTCGCGCGATGGTTGGCTGAGGATGGCAGAGGTTTCGGTTTCTCCAGGGCTCAGTATTGCGCGAAGGAACTTCTCCGAAGGCTTGTGGGCGATCGTCTCTATCACCGGCTCTGGTGTCGGCTGGCGGGGTGGGAGCGCCCAGAGGAAACCATGAATGGATTCGGTGTCAGCGATTCCCCGCGTTCCGTCTGCGCTGGAGTGCCATGTGAAAATTCTTCAACTGATCAGCAGTGAAGGGAAATACGGCGCCGAGACCATGCTGCTGTGCCTGGCGAGGTCGCTCGCCTCGTTAGGGCATGAGAGCGTTATCGGGGTATTCCGCAACTCGCACTGCCCGCATACTGAGATTGCGGAGGCGGCAAAGCTTGTAAGTCTAAAAGTTGAAATTATTTCTTGTGATGGCAAGGTCGATCGCAGCGCCGTGGATGCGATCCGTCATTCCCTGCGAATTCATTCCATTGACTTGGTTCATACCCATGGATACAAGGCCAATTTCTATGGATATCTGGCAGCCCGAGGCGAGGGCGTGCCGCTTGTCGCCACCTATCATCTGGACTGGCCTGATCGTGGCCTCGCTCTGAGGCTATACCATCTTCTCGACCGGCTGGTTGTGAGGCGGTTCGGCAGGATTGCGGCCGTCTCAGAGGCGGTCGCGAGATCGCTGCGGCGGTCGGGAGTGCCTTCTGCCAGGATTACAACAATTGACAATGGGATTGATCTTTCTCCTTTCGCTCAGGCTCGACCCACCCTGCGAAACGAAATGCCGCAACGGCCCAAAATGCTGATTGGCCTGGTAGGTCGCCTTACGCCACAAAAAGGATGTGAATATTTCCTGCGGGCCGCTCGAAGAGTCCTGATTGATTTCCCGGAGGCTCTGTTTGTGCTGGTTGGGGAAGGGCCTGACCGGATGAAGCTTGAAGCGCTGGCGCAAGAATTGAATATCCGAGATCGAGTGATTTTTGCAGGGCATCGGGAAGATATGCCGGGCGTCTATTCTTCGCTGGATGTCCTGGTTCTCCCGTCGATTAATGAGGGTTTGCCCATGACCCTGATCGAGGCGATGGCCGCGGCAAGGCCCGTTGTTGCGACGCCCGTAGGCGCCGTTCCGAAGCTCGTCATTCCCGAACGAACTGGCTTATGGGTGAATCTGAGAGACCCTGAAAATCTGGCGGCTGCGATCGGGCGATTGATCTCTGACCTTGATCTTCGTCGCAGACTTGGGGCGGATGGACAAGCATGGGTCATGCGGCGCTTCTCAGCCGAAGCGATGGCGCGGAAGTACGCAGAAATCTATCAGGATACTGCTGCGGAGTATAGGCGCGATTCACTTTCCCACGCAACGGCAGTTCCTCAGAAAGCGCAGCCAGCGGGGGAGAGATCAAGGCTATGAATGTGCTGAATGTCTCTTGCAGGCAAGGCAACGAAGTGGAAGCGGCTCGCGTCCCAAGCCGCATTCTGGTTTCGGTCATCATTCCCACCCTCAACGAGCAGGGATCGATTGGCCGCTGCCTGGATGCGCTGAAGAGAATGGACTTTCCCAAGGAGAGTTTTGAAGTCATTCTCGTGGATAATGGATCGCATGACCGCACGCTGGAGATCGCCAAGTCATATGCCATCGCTTTGAATCTGAGAATTCTGCAAAGGCCGAAGGTCTACGTTTCCAGCCTACGGAACCTGGGGGCGGCGGCATCACGGGGCAATTATCTTGCTTTTCTGGACGCGGATGTGATTGTGCCAAGAGACTGGATGTGCGCTGCGGTTGCAGCGCTTAGAAGAAAAGAGGCAGGCATAGTCGGAGGACCTTATCACATTCCCGGAAACTCGTCCTGGGTGGCTGAGGTTTGGTTTGAATACCGCAAACCTTATGAGTCAGGCGACGTGTCATACCTCGCCTCGGGAAATCTCTTCATAAGCCGGACTCTCTTCGCGCGCCTCGGCGGATTTGATGAAACGATTGAGACCAATGAAGATTATGAGTTTTGCCAGCGAGCGCGCGCGGCTGGCCTGCCGATACAGGCTTTTCCAGAGCTTGGCGTGGAGCATTTGGGCACTCCGCAAAGCCTCTCGGCTTTCTACCAGCAGCAGCGATGGCATGGGACTCATGTCTTCCGGGTTTTCCTGCGCGATCCCCTGAAATTACCCAATGCCAAAGCGGTTTTTTTCGCCTTTTACACGTTGATCTGTCTAATCGGTGTATTTTGCGGGCTTGGCATTTTTGCGGCTTCGGGACGATTCCAAATGCTCTTCGTTTCATGGCTGGCCCTGCTGCTGATGCCGGCAGCCCTTAGCCTTCGCGTGGCGTTCAGCCGCGGTCGATGGATCAACTTTTTCCCCCTCACCCTGTTGCATCTGACCTATGGAGTTGCGCGTGCCCTGTGCCTGGTTAATTATCGGACTTGGGCGGGTGGAAAGAAGTCTCGCGCATCCCAGCGTGATAAGCAACTTGCATTCGGGGAGAAAGCATAGCTTGTTCTCTCCCGATGCTCAGACCGGATAGTTTCGTCGCACATCAAATTACTCCCTCCACAGTTTGCTCCGCCCGATGAGTTCCAGCGAATTTACATTTTAGCTCTACCTCGGGGTTGATTTACTCCCGCCTGAGACGCATCCTCGCCTTCACTTTCCAGCCTTCCTGATCCTGATTCCTCCTAATTGCAAGCTCCAGCAAGCCAGCGGTGTGCAGGCATTGCCGCGGATTGCCAAATTGAGCGCTGCCTGCCGTCGGCAAAGCCGCGGCGCGCTCCAGACTATTGAGCTACTGAAGTCCGCAAATTATAGTGACGGGTCGTGTTGTAGCGCCGGTGTCTCCACCGGCGTTTTTCGGCTGAGGACAGCGCCGCTACAGGAAATATCGTCACTATAATTTGCGAAATTCAGTAATTAGGTTCATCTACTGCCGCCAAGACGACGAGACTGCACCAAGAAGTGTCTCGATATTCGCGATCCCAATAGGCTTCGGGTATGAAGGCAGGAGGAAATGATGCGAGAGGGAAGACTCCTGCAAGAGGTCGCTCGTTGGCTGGCGACCTCTCATGGGAGAATCACTCATCAATGAGCCACGGCACTTAAACTGGTTGGAGGATTTGGTTTCTGCGCCGTGCTTCCACCCGTATAGTACTCGTAAGCTCCGATATCAAACGCTGAGCCTTGCGGGCGGGTAATGCCGTTCTGGTCCAGCGGCGTGCCTCCCTGCCACGGGGGATAATTCTTATAGGTATTGCTGCTGCTGATGGCAACGCCTGCGTCGATGGCGGGACTTCCGGATTGGAGCTCAAAGCTCAGAAAGTTGTGCAGGGACGGATTGGTCAGCAGCGGGTTACTGCTGATATTGCCCGTAGTAAAAGTTGGCAGCGATCCTGAGCCGCCGAACCAGATATTATTTGAGCCGCTGACATAAGTGGAATTCGCTCCTTGACCGTTCACGTAAGGCTCGTTCGACAATTGCAAAACCAGATTATTTCGGAGCCTTACAAGGAGCGAGCTCTCGCCGCCATTAATCATGAAGGCGCCGTTCTCGCCGCCAAACCCTACATAGGAACCTGTGTCATAGAGTGTGTTGTTGTAAACTTCAATCGTCCCACCGCCCACAGGTCCGTTATTGGTGATGTAAGCAAAGTAGATGCCACTATAGTCGCCTGAATCTCCTCCCTGCGGCGACGGTCCCATGCCCGTGTGGGCGATGACGTTGTTGTAGACTTCAACCTTCCCCTGTGAAGGATCAACGGTGGCAAGATCGATCCCGTCACAGGGGTCGCCGTAGATAAAGTTGTCATGAATGGAGATGTCGTACTGATTGTGTCCGGTAGGATCACCTGATCCGCCGCCGCCCAGGGGGGACGAGTGAACCTGGATGGCGCGGCAGTCCGTATTGTCATGGATGTAATTCCAGGCAGCTTCAACGTGATTGGAATCAGAACTCCAATAGACAGCGTGCTGTTGCTTATTGGCGACGAAGCCTAAAGAAGTCGAAACGTTGGTGACCTCATTTCCGAAAAACTTGTTATAGCTGCTTTCATTGGTTTCGTAACATCCGCTCTGTCCATTGGCGGTTGGGCACTGAAACTTGTCGCCGACAATACGCCAATTATTGGCCTGGAATGGGTTCATCGCTTCGCCGTTCGGTCCGAAGTTGATCTCTGCGAACGTCCAATAAGCTGGACTTATGCCGATTTCTGGCACTCGAAGCCCATAGCTATTCGTGCTGTTTCCAATGCTCACCGAAGCCCCAGGGTAGGCCACCATCGCCATCGGATTACCCGCCGTGCCGCCGTTGTAAATATTTAAAGCTGCGTCGTAGTTGTCGGTTGCTGTTTGACTAACCCCATTTTCGATGTAACACGTATCGCCGGCGCTGATGGAGTCACGGCAATGTGTAATCGTGCGCCAGGGCGAGGAGGCGGTTCCGGCGTTTGAATCGCTGCCCGTCGTCGCCACAAAATAAATATGCCCGCTGCGCACGGTGAAAGGTATGCCGTTTGAGGCTTGCCCATTGACCGTTACGACGAAGTTCCCCGTTCCTGGCGTGCAGCCTGAGCCGAGCTGCACGATGATTTTCTGATACCAGAAGTGAGCCATGCCCCATCCGGTATACGATCCTGTGGCGGGCAAGACACGCAGGCAACTTAACCCATTCCATGTGACGGTCGAGCTGCCTTGGGAGCTTCCAAAGGAATTTCCGTATAACGTGACGTAGGCTCCTGCGAACCCATTGACGTTCTCGCCTCCGGCGTTCGGGCCACTGTCCAGGTCCGTAAAGAATAGCCTTGGGGCTTGCGCTATTGCGCTGAAGGCGCAGAGTGCGACAAAGAGAGGCAAGAGCGAGAACGATTTTTTAAAGTTCGTCATGGTCAAAACTACCTCCAGCCGGAGTGGGATTACTCTTTGGATGGAATGCCTGCACGGACATTTTTCCGAATAACAACATTCAGAGTTGTTTTTCAGCAACCTGCTGTGAGCCTGTCCCGAACGAAATGAAGGGGCAGCGCCGCCATCGTCTGCGTTATGTCATCCTCTTATACGTTAGTTGCTTGTTCAAGTTCCTTTCCTATTGAGGATTACAAATTATAGTGACGACTTCTTCTGTAGCGCCGGTGTCCCCACCGGCGTCTTTCGGCGCTGAGGACAGCGCCGCTACAGCAAATAGTGTCACTATAATTTGTAATCCCCTGTAATGCCTGGCTTCTCATTATAACTGCAAAGATTTTTCACGCAGGTTCTGGGCCTATGGAGAAGGCACCGTAGCCTGAGCCTGATTGGAGTATGAGCTTTCAACATTGCTTGAATTGACGGCGGTTGCAACGTAGTAATACGTCTGGCCCGCCTGAACTGTTGTATCGGTATAGCTCGTGCCTGTGATCAGCGAGCCGTTGACCTTGGTGTAGGGGCCGCCCGAAGTGCTGCTGCGATATACGTTATAACCTGAAATATTGGTTGAGGTGCTCGCCGCCCAGGACAGGCTGACGTAGTGAGCGTTGGTTCCGGTCCCGGAAAGAGTTTCGACAGTGGGGGAGTCAGCGGCGTTGCTGGTGATGGTGACGCTGCCGGAGACGCTGCCCGCCGTTTTGGGAGCAAATGTCACGCTGAAGGTTGTGCTCTGGCCCGCCGCCAGCGTGAAAGGCATGCTCAGCCCGCTCACGCTGAATCCGGTTCCTGTCACGGCCATTGTGGAGAGGGTTGCGCTGGCCGTTCCGGTGTTCTTAAGGAGCACGGGCAGCGTGCTGCTGCTCCCAACCTGAACATTCCCAAAGCTGGTGTTCGTCGGAGTATCACTCAGTATGGCTGATTGCGTGGACCCTCCGCCAGAAGGACTGTCATAAGTAATGTCATCGATGGCAAGTTCCATCCCGGCAGTAAACGAAACCGTGACGGTTGTGGAAGCCTTCGTCCACCCGGTCGTTACCAGTTGCATGGAGCCGGTGGTGATGGTCTGAGTCTTGGTCTGGCCCAGGTTGTCTGTCAGAGTAAGGGTTCCATTGACATCGGTAAGAGCGTGTAGGCTGATCAACAGCATAGGGCCGGGTGAAAAAGTGAACTGCCGCGAGTTAACTTGCGCTGAGAAATAGATGTTGTTCGTGGGATCCGATTCCCACGGTCCTTCCCAGTCCCAATTTCCTGTGCCGAAATTGATTCCCTGGAAGATGCCATTCAGCGGGCTGCCTGAAGACCCTGAAGGCGCCGGGTTATCAAACGTCACGGTCGTTGTCGTTGTTGCCGTGACTCCAGTCCCCGAAAGAGGGATCGTCAGTGAGGAATTGGAAGCGTTGCTTGTAAAGGTCAAACTTCCTGTGACTGATCCTGCGGATTTTGGAGCAAACGTTACGTTAAAAGATGTGCTCTGGCTGGCGGACAAGGTGACGGGCAAGGTAGGTCCGTTGAGGCTGAATCCCGTTCCCGTCACGGCGGCTTGAGAAATGGTTATGCTGGAAGGCCCTGGGTTTGTGAGGGTTAGTTTCTGCGTACTGCTGCTGCCAACTGTTATGTTTCCAAAATTGACGCTGGTTGGATTTGCTGAAAGAGCAGATGACCCTCCGCCAGAAGGACTGTCATAAGTAATGTCATCGATGGCAAGTTCCATCCCGGCAGTAAACGAAACCGTGACGGTTGTGGAAGCCTTCGTCCACCCGGTCGTTACCAGTTGCATGGAGCCGG
>Ga0209061_1004787_pt1 | contig 12610 bp, 10 predicted proteins | sample Coa_R1_10_FD_187157 | JGI IMG/M metagenome (GOLD analysis project Ga0209061, IMG submission 187157) | Surface soil microbial communities from Centralia Pennsylvania, which are recovering from an underground coalmine fire - Coalmine... | ecosystem: Environmental > Terrestrial > Soil >...
ATAGCCGAGCTGATCGGCACCTATAAGCCCCGTTTGGCAGTCGCCGAAGGCAAGGAGTTCCGTAAAGAGTGGATCGGCCACTCATTGATCGTCATCCCTGGTCATTTGAGCGAGGGTAATTACGCCCTGGTGAACTGGGAAGAGCAAGAGGCTGAATCACGGAAACTATGAAAATGAATCCGGAAGTACAAGAACAATACTGGGAAGATCTTGAAGAGCGCGAAAGGCGGATCGCCTCCCTGCGCGATCTGGCGCACGAGGGCCCTCCGCCCAGACATCGGGAAGAACCGCGGACACTCCTGCATGCGCTCGAAGTCCAGGCCTTTGCCTCTCTAGATGATGTGCGTCAGCTTGCGAAAACGCGCTATGAGGCGCCAGTGATCAGTCTCTATCTAAGCCTGGCGCCGGACGGAGGCGGACAGAAAGCCTTCGTCACGCGCTTTAAGTCTCTCAAAAAGCATGCGCTCGAAGCCAGCGCCGAATTCATCAACTCTCTCGAGCGTCAAAAGCGGGAAGGCTTATTAGAAGACCTGGAAGAACTGCAGACTTTCCTAGAAACTCACGTCCATCCGGAAGGATACCGTTCACTGGTGTTATTCAAATCCCGCGATACCCTGAACCGGATGATTCAGTTGCGCACCCGGACACGTGACGCCTTATCGATCAGCTTTGATGCCTACACGCTCCCGCTCGAGCAGATCTTAGAGGAGTACGATAAGATTCTCGTAGCCTATGTAACAAAGGAGCGCTCGGATTTCTTTACCTATCACATGGGACTGCAGCAGAATCTCGGCACACTCCGTTCTTTCATACCAAGCGGAGAACGAGGCCTGCAGCCGCAGGTGCAGCGCCACCGGCTGACTCACTTGCAGTGGCATTTGAAGAGTACGGCAATGCTAATCGCTAAAAACCTGCGGCAACATCGCTGTGAGCATTTGATTCTGTTTGGAGATAAGCCTGTCCTCGATCATTTAAAAGCGTTTTTCGATGAGCCAACTCGCCGCAGCTTGATCTGCAGTTTTCCTGAGATTCCGCGCTCGGACCACGCAAAAATCAACAGCTTGATCGAGCAGTGCATCCAGGAGACGCGTAGCAAACAGGAGGCCGCGGTACTCGAACATCTCCCGAGTTATCGTGCTCAGAACATGCTGGCAGAGGGCATCGAAAACGTAATTGCCGCGGCCAATAACTTTCTGGTGCGTCAGCTCTATATTGATATCGAGCTACAGCAAGCGGGATTCGCTTGCCGGGATCATCACTATTTGAGTCTTACAAAAGAGGTCTGTCCCTTCTGTTCCCAAGAGCTGCTGCAGGTCGACAATATCGTTGACGAACTGATCGAAATGGCCCGGCTGCAACACCTGCAACTCATGCTGATTGAATACCGGCGGGACTTGATCGCTCCGAGCCGCGGCATTGCGGCAATCCTGTATCACTTGCCTACAACTTAGGAGGAAATGGTAAGCTAGCTGGACTAACTTAAGTTATCGAATCAATGAGGGCGGAGCAGGATCCGCCCTCTCTGTGTTTTTACCGCCTCCAGTATCCTGGGTAATACCGGCCGGCGAAGTAATGTGGAGCCACCCAATGAGCGCCCGGAAATGGCGGTCTAACCCAATATCCCGGATGCCAGTACCAGCGCAGACCGACTGGGTACCAGTAGCCTGCAATCCAGACATAGCCCGGAGCCGGTGCTGGCGGAATATAGGCGACCACCGGCGGCGCAGGTGGCGCCACATACGTCACGACAGGAGGCGGCGGGGCGAGTACATAACCACCTACCCCGATGCCAATAAAGACGTGCGCTGCGAATAAGGAACTGCTCGCTAGAAGCAGTAAGGCTAGCAACTTAGTCTTCATAGGCATCACCTCCAATTAGAAGGATGATGGGATGCCGGACCGGGTTGCAGACCCGCCCGCCTGGATCTCACGCTCGTTTATGGGTTCAATTCCACGATCAGTCCTGCCGCGCGCGCCCGGGCACATAACCGTTCCGCTTGTTCTGCCTCAAGCTCTATCTCTGGCTCATCAGCGCCAGCCGCCTCCTTTAGCCATTGAAATCCTCGGTCTGTATCAGCCGCCAGCGTCCAAGTCAGCCCGTGATATTCCACGGAGATGTCCGCTTTGTTTCCGCTTTTCATCATTTCTCTTTTCTAGTGAGACGCCGCAATCGCCAGAAGGCGTCAGGCGGCATCTTCCCGGCTTCTAAAGCTTCCTAAACTCGTCTGCACTTCATCCTTCAGACCCGACCCCGTTATGAACAAAGAACAGTCCCGCCGGGTCATACCGTCTCTTCACCGTAGCAAGCTGCGGATAATGATTTCCCCAGTAGGAGTGTCGCCAGTTGCGCTCAAAGAAATTGCTTTCGCTCACATATGCACCGCTGTGAGGCGCCGCGGCGCGAAGCTCACGCATGCAGCGCGCAACCCGCTCCGCAGCTCGCCGGCCGCCGGCAAGATCCGGCTCATGCCCCGGAATTCCTGGATATGCCGGGCTCTGACCATCGGCGACAATGGCCAGCGCAAAGGCTGTCGAAACGGCGGGATTCATGGCTGTCTGACGCGATCCCTCCACCGCTTCTGCCGGTGCTCCCGCCAACCCCTTGTTAAAGTGCAATTCGACTGCCGCATGACGTGAGCCGGCAAACAGCGCATCGGCAAGATGCTCCTGCGCGCCGGCCTCAAGCAACGAGGCAGGCAGCCAGAGCGATTCAAAAGCGTTGATGACCCAACCCACCTGTCCCGCATCACCTGCCCACCAAACATCAGTAGGCCGGGAGCCGGGACGAGGATCATGGAGGAAAACCGGCAACCCGCGCTCCTTCCAGTACCCGACATCCCACCAGTTTCGAGCAGGCACGCTCACGATGATAGGGGGCCTGCCGATCTGATATGCGCCGCGCTCGTCCGCAACCGCATCCAGAAATGGCTGCCAAACCTTTTTTGCCCGTTCGCTATCCAGCCCTTGGAAGACCATGCTGACCTCAAGCGTGTAATCCGGGTTCACGTGAACCTGTTCGCCCCAATGATGGTTGAACAGATGCTCGCTGTAGAAGCCCACGAAACGCCGGATCAGGCGTTTATAGGCGTCGCCCGACGCAGCCTTGACGGTGAAGATTACTCCTCCAAAAAACTCGGGAAGCTCGCGCAAGCGCAGAGTCAACTTACTAATTACGCCGAAGCTGCCGCCTCCGCCTCCCTTAAGCGCCCAGAATAAGTCCGGATTTCTGCACGCGTTTGCGACGCGTATGTTGCCATCGGCAGTTACCACTTCCGCTTCCAGCAACCCGGCAGCAGCAAGACCATAATGCTTGGAGAAGCTGCCAAAGCCGCCGCTTTGGATGAGGCCGGCTACTCCCACTGTCGTGCAGCCGCCGCCCTGAACATATCGGCCGCTCTGTGTCGTGACGGCATCATATGCTTGCATCCAAATCGCGCCCGCGCCCAGCGTCACGGCAGGCTGCGGCGTATGCGTCCCGTCACATCCTTGTGGAACAAACGCTGTGTGCAGGGTGATCTCCTGCATCGGGCGCGTCCAAATCAGCAGGGAATCGGGCGCATTCGATGTGCCCTGATAGCTATGGCCACCGCCTTTGATCACCAGGCGTAACTGGTGTTCTCGCGCAAAGTCTACGGCCGCGGCGATATCTGCGGCATTTCGGGCGGCAACCGCATACACACTCGGTTTCGTAGTCCAGGCGTCAATCCAACCCAACGTCTGCGTGAGTCCCGGATGGTTGCCGATGTAGTACGGATTGCGCAGATTCTCGAATAGCGTTTTACATTCCGCGCTTCCCGGCGCCGTTTGGCAGGCCGCCAAAGGAAAATCGATGGGAATCAGATTGCCGCCAACGGCATCCTTCAGGCGCTGCCATGCTGCCTGCGAAGGCCAGCCCGCATCTGATGGACGCTTCCGGCGAACGCTGAAACCGCCTTCGAGCATCCTCGGCCATATGGCCGAAGCGGCGGCTGGCCCTGCCGCCTGCAAAAAAGTTCTTCTGTTCACCTGGCTATCATACGGAATTTGACAAGCCTGAGTTCACGAGACCTGACGCATTACACCCGAAAATGCAGCCGTTCTCGCGCTCCTCTCCGAGGAATCCGCATGATACGAACTGCGCACCAGCGGCCCTGCTTCAACGTGCGCGAATCCCATCTCGAGGCCCGCGCGTTTATATTCATCGAATTCGACTTGCGGCACATAGCGGACCACCGGTAAATGCTTTTGCGTGGGGCGCAAATATTGTCCCAGCGTGAGGATATCAACGTGATGCGCGCGCAGGTCGCGCATGACTTCGAGCACTTCGTTCCGCGTCTCGCCGAGCCCCAGCATCAAACCGGATTTCGTGGGCACATGCGGACGCAGCTGCTTGGCATAGCGCAAAATGTCGAGCGATCGCTCATACCGCGCCCCCAGGCGCACCTGCCGGTACAGGCGCGGAACCGTTTCCACGTTGTGATTGAGCACATCTGGGTGAGCATTCATCACGATGTCCATCGCCTCGTGCGACCCCTGAAAATCCGGTATCAAGACTTCCACCCGGCATCCGGGTACGCGCTCCCGTATCGCCTGAATGGTAAGTGCAAACAGTTCCGCGCCGCCGTCTTTGCGATCATCCCGATCCACACTGGTGATCACCGCGTAGCGTAAGTTCAAGGCGGCGCAGGCTTCTGCCACCCGGCGCGGCTCATCGTAATCCACTGGCAAGGGTGCGCCTTTTTGCACTGCGCAGAAGCCGCAGCGACGCGTGCAGATGTTGCCGAGGATCATGAAAGTTGCCGTGCGCCGGTTCCAGCACTCGCCCACATTGGGACAGGCAGCCGATTCGCAAACCGTATGCAGGCCAAGATCCCGCACGAGATTCTTCAGCTCGCGATAATTCTCACCCACCGGAGCGGGCGCACGCAGCCACTTCGGGCGGACAGGCTCGGTTGAGATGTTAACCAGCACTGATTTCAGTGTAGCGGCGGGCAGCGACTACATCTCGCGCCGGTTTTCAAGCGACCGCGACATCGTCACTTCGTCAGCGAATTCAAGATCACTGCCTACCGGAATGCCCATTGCAATCCGGGTAATGCGCGGGCCGAGCGGCTTCAGCAGCCGCGATAGATACACTGCCGTGGCTTCTCCCTCGACAGTCGGATTGGTCGCCAGAATGATTTCCTGAATCTCGTTTTGCCGCAGGCGCTCGACCAAGCTTTGAATCTTCAACTGCTCCGGCCCAATCCCGCGCAGCGGTGAAATGGCGCCGTGCAAGACATGGTAAAGACCCCGGAAAGCATGTGTCGTCTCAATCGGCAGAATGTTATGCGGTTCCTCCACGACACAAATCTGCGTGCGCTCGCGATGCGGATCACGGCAGAACTGGCACAAATCGCCGTCGCTGATGTTGTTGCATTCCGCGCAGATTCCGAGCTTGTCCTTTACGTCTAAAATCGCCTGCGCGAGCTTCTCAGCATCCTCACGCGGCGCGCGCAGGAGATAAAATGCGATACGCTGCGCGGACTTCTGTCCAATGCCCGGCAGCCGTTTGCACTCCTGAATCAGCCGGGCGAGCGGCTCGGCGAGTTCTGCCATCGAAAACTTCTAAAACAGCCCGGGAGGCAATCCTAAGCCGGCAAACATTCCGCCCATTTTGCTTTGGGCCTCTTCATCCACTTTCTTGGATGCCTCATTGAACGCCGCCATCACCATATCCTGCAGCATTTCCACATCGCTGGTTACTTCCGGGTCAATCTTCACACTGAGCACGTTCTTATGTCCGTCCATCTTGACGGTTACCATGCCGCCGCCTGCGGAGGCTTCGACACGGATGGCGGCAACTTCTTCCTGCAGCTTTTGCTGCATCTGTTGCGCCTGCTTCATCATCGCTTGCATATTGGCCGGCATCTTCATAGGTTTTTGGCCTCTATTCTACTCATTTAAATTTCGCACGCTGCGCACCTGCGCCCCGGGAAACAGCTCCTGAAAGCGCTTTACACCGGGATGGGAGAGCGCCCGGTCCCGTAAGGCGACATCGTTTTTCGTTTGATCGTCGGAGGCAGCCGCAGGTACGGATGCGGCGCTGACGTTCTCGCCTGCGACTACGCGCACCCGAACTGGTTTGCCCAGAACTTGCCCGGCAATTCGCTGCACACCGGGATCTTTCAAAGCGAGCATCATCGCTTTGGGCGCTCGGATCAAGAGATCGCCACCTTCCAGACTTACCTCAGAATGCTGAACTGCATCGGCGCTAAACGTCATACCTGCCTGAACCAGCGCATCGTGAAGCCGCTGTGCAAGATCGCTCGCTTGGGCCGGTTCGGAGCGGGTTTCCACTTCAGTGGTGGAAGTTTGCGCAAAGAGTAAGTTCGTCTTTTCCGGGTGGCCGCCCGGCTGCTCTGTGCCGCGTTCCGATTTGCCCCATTGCGCTAACACTTGTTCGATCGGTTGCAGCCTGCTTGCATGCACAAGCTTGATGAGACCAATCTCGAGATGAAGCCGCGGCTGCAAGGAGTATTGCAGGGTCTTATATAACTCCAGCGTGAGGTTTAGATAGCGTGTTAGATCCTCCTCACTAAAGAGCGCCGCCGTGCGGAGAAATGCATTCTGCTCGGCTTCCGAGGCGGCAATGAGGTTCGTCGGTCTGCCCGCAATTTTAGCTACTAAGAGATTGCGCCAGTAACGAGAGAGTTCGCGGCAGAAGTGCTGCAAGCTATGTCCATTGCGCTCTAGCTCGCGTACGATCTCAAACATGCGCGCGGCATCGCGTTTATGGACCGCGTCTGCAACCCTTTCGAGCGATTCTGTGCCGAACATCCCCAGCAGCGAGCGGACATCTTCAACGCGAAGCGTCTTGCCGCAGCAGGCAATCGCTTGATCGAGAGCAGAAAGCGCATCGCGCACGCTGCCTTCTCCGGCTTGTGCGATGACCGATAATGCTTCCTCGCTCGCGTCGATCCCTTCGGCGCGTGCGATGAACTGCAAGCGATTCAGGAGCTCGGCGAAATCCACCTGGCGAAAGGTGAAGTGCTGGCAGCGTGAAGCAATCGTGCTCGGAATCTCGTAAGCTTCCGTCGTGCACAGGATGAAAACAACCCACTCGGGTGGCTCTTCAAGCGTCTTCAGCAGAGCATTGAAGGCTTCTTTGGTAATCTGGTGCGCCTCATCAATGATGAACACCTTATAGCGATCGCGGGCCGGGCGGTAGCGCACGTTTTCCCGAATCTCGCGCATTTCATTAATGCCGCGGTTCGATGCCGCGTCAATCTCAATGACGTCAACCGAATTTCCTGCGCCGATCTCTACACAGCTTGCGCAAGCCCCGCACGGAGTGCTGGTGGGGCCGTTGATGCAGTTCAGGCAACGCGCGAGAATGCGCGCGACCGTTGTTTTTCCAGTACCCCGCTGACCGGAAAAAATATAGCCGTGCGCGACGCGGCGGCTCTCAATCGCATTAGCGAGGGTCTTCTGAACGTGTTCCTGGCCGATGAGCTCGCTAAAGTTCTGGGGACGATATTTCCTCGCAATGACCTGGTACATGAATTCGTCTCAGCGCGCGGGGAGGACCTTGCCAGACCCCGGGTGATCCGCGGCACACGAGCTAAGTTGCTACCGTTGCTTCCTTCCGGACCTGGCGGGGTTTACAACCGCCCGTTGCACGAAGCCCGGAGCCTGACAACTTCCAATGTTAGCATCTCAACTCATTTGCGCGATTCGAGAACCGCCTGCAGTTTTTCGCCAAACAACGTCATCGGTGTAGGCCGCTTCGTCTGCGTCTTCGCCTCGGGGGAATCTGCCGGTTTCTCCGGTTTAGGCGGACCTGGTGCGGGCGGCGGCTGCGTCACCGGAACATCGCTCCGGCGAGCCACCGGCTGCGCGGCATGCTCGACAGGGGCTGGCGTTGGCGTGCTTTCCTGAGTCCCTAAGTAGCGCTCCTTCCTCAGTAATGTCCGTTCGAGCGGCGCGATCCAGCCCGTGAATTCCGAATCAGAGTGATCTTCACGCTTTAGCGCATTGCGCGCCGTCTCCATTTTGGAGTCGAGATTGTCCAGATAATGCAGCAGCAGCGCTTCGGGAAACGCCGGGGCCTTCGGAGATCCAAATTCGAGCTCCCCGTGATGGCTGATAATCATGTGCTCGATCAGCGTGCGGAGCTTAGCAGGAAAGCTGGGAAGCTGGTCAATTTTTGAACCAACCAAACGCAGGCCAATCACGATGTGGCCGAGCAGTTGTCCGTCGGCGCTGTAATTGAAGCTTCGGGAGTAAGAGAGTTCTTCAATTTTGCCGATATCATGTAAAATCGCGCCGGTAAGCAGCAGATCGAGGTCGACATTTTTGTAATGCGACGCCGTAAATTTACAGAGCTTGCACAAGGAGAGCACATGCTCGATAAGACCACCCCGGCAGGCATGATGGATGCTCTTTGCGGCCGGTGCGATCTTGTAGGCGGAAGCCACGCGCGGATCGGCGAAGATAGCCTCGAGCAGCATGCGCAGATGCGGATTCCGAATCTCGACAATGGTCTCCTTCAGCTCGGAAAACATCTCCTCGGGATTGCGCTCCGAGCAGGGGAAAAAGTCCGCGAAATCGACCTCATGGTCTTCCAGGCGGCGCAGGCGGTGTACCGTGAGCTGGCAGCGGTTCTGGTATACCTGCATCAGTGCTTTGACCTTGACGAAGTCATCCCGGTCAAAGGTGTTCATCACTTCCGCGACGTTGTCCCACATGCGAGCTTCAATCTCCCCGGTCCGGTCTGCTAACTGGAGTAGAAGGTAAAGCTCGCCGGATTTCTTTTGGCGGATCTCTTTTGAGAGAACCAGAAACTGCGCAGTTACGACCTCATTGGGAACCAGGTCGCTCACATAGGGAGACTTCATACAGCGCTAGCGTGAGCTGCTCTTTCCGGTAACAGTGGTCTGTGTGCCAGGAATCGGGATGATCCAGAGGAGGCGCTTGTGCCGGGTTCTCTGCTGTACTTCGGCCTTCGTAACAGTTTCCGGTTTGAGTTGGGCGACCTCCTGCCAGGCTGTATTTTGGCCGGGCGCGGCTCCCGTATCCACATAGCCGGGTTTGATCTGCAGGAAAGCTCTTTCGCGTAATTGCGTCAAGTATTCACGCACTCGGGGCTCGATTTTTTGGGCGTAAAGCGCATTTTCGATCTCTGGCTTAGCATCGGCCAGGGGTTCGAGGCCTGCCTTGGTGTGGTCGTCCACCTTCAAAATCTCAAAGCCGGTGGCGATCCGGATCGGCTTCGTAACGGCGCCTTTCGGCAAATTCCAGACAGCCTGCTCAAACACCGGGGCAAGTTCGCCTTTCTTATAACCGCCGAGCACTCCGCCGGCCTTCGCAGTTGCGGCATCGGAGTTATCGCGCGCCAGATCCGAAAAACGTTCGCCTTTAGCAGCTTCTTCGGCGATCTGTTCGGCTTTTTTCTGCGCGGCGGCGATCCCCGCAGCGTCCTTGCCTTCTGTAGAAATTAGTATTTCACTGAGGTAGACCTTCTCTTCTTTGATGAAGTCTTTCTTGTGAGTTTCGTAATAATTCCGGATCTCTTCATCGCTGAAGGTGATATGCCGGGCCACTTCAGCGCCAATCACCTCCTGCGTGAGAAAGTGGTTTTTTGCCTCGGCTACAAAATCCTCGTAGGACATGCCCGACTGCTGCCGGATATATTCGTGAAATTTGTCCGTGTCCGTGATCCCGGATTGTCGCTGCAAATTGGCTAGGTATTTCGTGACTTCCGAGTCCACGTTGATGTCGAGTTCTTTGCCTTTCTGAATGAGCAGCAGCTCGTCGATGCGATCGCGAAGAATGTTGCGCGAACGTTTTTCGAAATCTTGCTGGAACTGCAGGCCAGTTTCGCCCTGAGCGCGCAGCTCTTGGGCAAGTTCCTTCGAGAGGCGCTCAAGCTCATCCTGGCTGATGATATCGCCGTTGACCTTAGCCACGATCTGGTCTACGACCGTGACATGCGGGGAGGGAACGTCGCGGCTGTTGTCGGCAGCCAGGCAGATACCGGCGCAGGCTAAAGCGGCAACGCACTTCCAGTTCATCCTTTCCATTATTGCAAGTAGTGAGGCGATCAGAGTCCCTATCTTCATGGCTTCACCAGGCTCGGTTCCTCGGCCATCAGTTCGGCAATGCGGCTTCGCAATTCCTCGAGAAGGCGAGCAGGGGTTGGCGTGGCAGGAAGGGGAAGTTTCAGCACGCCAGCGGGCGTGAATTGCGCGCCGCGTGTATTGCGGACCAGGGCGGTAAGACGCAGTGGATCGACTTTTGACTGCTGATGAAACTTGATATTTACGACCCCTTGCCGCCGGTCAATCGATTCGATGCCAGCTCGTTCGGCCAGGGCTTTCAGTAAAGAGAACTGAACGAGATTGCGGACTTCCTCGGGCGGCGCACCGTAGCGGTCACTCAGCTCGTCGAGGATGCGCGCCGCCTGCTCATCATCTTGGATGTCGGCGATGCGCTTGTAGCATCGCAGGCGCTGCGCTTCGTCGGCGATGTACTCGGTGGGGATACGGATATCCAGTCCCAGATTGAGCGTGGCGTGAATTTCGAGCGGGACCTCTTCGCCCTTTAATTCGTGCACAGTCTCTTCAAGCAGCCGGATGTAGGTGTCATAACCTACGGCTTCGATGTGACCATGCTGTTCGCCGCCGAGTAAGTTTCCTGCGCCACGCAGTTCGAGATCTAGGGCTGCAATCTTGAAACCAGCGCCGAGATCGCTAAATTCCTTCAACGCCGCAAGCCGCTTGCGGGCGACCTCGCTCAACTCGCTTCCAGCCGGCACCAGCAGATACGCATAGGCCCGGCGATTGGAGCGCCCGACGCGGCCGCGGAGCTGATACAGCTCACTTAATCCGTAGCGTTCGGCGTTTTCAATGATGATGGTATTGGCCAGAGGAATATCGAGTCCGTTTTCGACGATGGTGGTGGAGACAAAAACGTCGTATTCGTGCTTCATGAAGCCGAGCAGCACGCGCTCCAGTTCGGCTTCACTCATCTGCCCGTGACCCACCGCGATGCGGCACTGCGGAACAAGCTCTTGAATGAATGCCGCCCGCATGAAGATGGTATCTACACGGTTGTGAATAAAGTACACCTGGCCCTGGCGGGCTAACTCCTGTTCAATGGCAGCTTTGATGAGATCGGGATTAAAGTGCGCAATCACGGTATTGATTGCGAGGCGGTCTTTGGGCGGCGTTTCAATTACCGACATATCGCGCAGACCGATGAGTGACATATGCAAGGTACGGGGAATCGGGGTGGCGCTCATCGTGAGCACATCCACGTTGTGCTTCAGTTGTTTCAAACGCTCCTTATGCCGGACGCCAAAGCGCTGCTCCTCGTCTATGATCAGCAGTCCGAGGTCATAGAATTGAACATCTTTAGACAGAAGGCGGTGGGTGCCGATCAGGATATCGACTTTGCCGGAGGAAAGATCCTCTAGGACCGCCTTGATTTCCTTCGGCGTGCGGAAACGGCTCACCAGCTCAATGCGCACGGGGAAAGAGGCAAAGCGGCGGCGGAAGGTCTCAAAGTGCTGGAAGGCGAGGACGGTTGTAGGCGCGAGGACTGCGACTTGCTTGCCGTCGCCCAGGGCCTTGAAGGCTGCCCGCATGGCAACCTCGGTTTTGCCGAAACCGACGTCACCGCACAGCAGACGGTCCATGGGCTGCTCGCTCTCCATATCCGCCTTAATTTGGGCGATAGCGTTCAGTTGATCTTTGGTCGGCGTGTATTCGAAGGCATCTTCAAATTCGCGCTGCCAGTTGCTGTCTGGTGAGAAGGCGAAGCCTTTTGTCATGCGCCGCTGCGCGTAGAGCTTGAGCAGCTCATCCGCCATATCGCGCATTTTGGCTTTGACACGGGATTTGGTCTTTTCCCAGGTGACTCCGCCGAGGCGATCGAGATGTGGTTTGGCCTCTCCGGCGCCGCGGTACTTGTGCACCAGGTCCAAACGGGTGAGCGGGACGTAAAGCTTGGAGTCGCCGGCATATTCGAGCAGCATGAAATCGCCCTTTTGGCCGTCCTGAATCACTTCCCGAATGCCTAGAAAGCGTCCGATGCCGTGGGTGGTGTGTACGACATAGTCGCCCGGTTTGAGATCTGCGATATCGGCGGCGAAGGCTGCCAGTTGTGATTTGGAGGGCGGACGGGCGATGAGTTCGGAGGTCTCAAACAGATCTTCAAAGCCGATGATGGCGAGATGCGAATCGGGCAGCACCGCTCCGCGGCGGATCAGGCCGGTGATCAGATAAGCGCTGGCGACAGCGCCGGCATGATAGCTGCGCTCGATCAAAGAAGGCCGGACATTTGAGCCGGGTTCGAGACCCACTTGATAGGGAACGGCATACTCTTGCAGCACGTCGGCCAGGCGTTCGACTTCTCCGATGGAAGCAGCAAAGAAAGCGACGCGGTGGCCCGCCTGGATGAGGTTGCGCGCTTCGGCTACGGCTACCGGGATGTTGCCGGCGAATGTGAGCGAGGGGCGGGTGGGGATATGAAACTGGCGGCGCGAAGCTTCCTCCTCGAGCGTTTCGAGTAGCTCGAGCTCCTGCAGGTGGATCTGGGTCTTGTCTGCGCATGCGGCGGTGAACTCTTCCCAGCGCAGGAAGTTCTG
>Ga0209061_1004789_pt1 | contig 12603 bp, 11 predicted proteins | sample Coa_R1_10_FD_187157 | JGI IMG/M metagenome (GOLD analysis project Ga0209061, IMG submission 187157) | Surface soil microbial communities from Centralia Pennsylvania, which are recovering from an underground coalmine fire - Coalmine... | ecosystem: Environmental > Terrestrial > Soil >...
TGGCCACTCTCTTGCCGCATCTGCATTCCCTCTGCAGCGCCTCGAGCCAGGCTTAGTAGCTCTGCTACACTGATCTTGCTTTCACTGTAGCTGCCGCTTCTATGAGCCATCCCGGTACTAGCGAGCTTGTGTGTGCTCACAGCCCTGATTCTGACGACGCCTTTATGTTTTATGGGCTGGCCACGAAGAAAATTCGCTCGCGTGTAGTCTCCTTCCGCCACGTTTTAGAAGACATCGAATCGCTCAATAAAAAAGCCACCCAAGGCATTTATGAGCTCACCGCGATTTCCTATCATGCCTACCCCTATGTGGCTGACAAATATTTCCTTATGGCGAGCGGTTCGAGCGTCGGAGATGGCTACGGACCGATCGTCGTTGCGGCGCACTGGATGGCGCCGGAGGAGCTGAAGGGAAAGAGGATCGCCGTGCCGGGCACCATGACCACGGCGTTTCTGACTCTGAAGCTGTTTCAGCCCGACTTCCATCACATTCTGGTGCCTTTTGACCAGATCCTCGATGCGGTGAAACAGCATGAAGCCGACGCGGGTCTGATCATTCACGAAGGCCAGCTCACCTACGGCTACGGCGGTCTCCACAACGTGCTTGACTTAGGCAAATGGTTCAAGTCGCGTTATCAACTGCCCCTGCCGCTTGGCGCCAACGCGCTGCGCCGGGATCTTCCCCGGGAGATTCAACGCGAATGTCTGCGTTTACTGCGCGAGAGCATCGAATATGCCCTCGATCACCGCGAAGAAGCACTCAATTATGCCATGCAGTTTGCCCGCGACATGGACGCTGGTCTGGCAGAACAGTTTGTCGGCATGTATGTCAATGAACTGACCGTCGATGGCGGGGAAATTGTGCCGCAGGCCGCGCAAAAACTGCTGGACTTAGGATATGAGGCAGGCCTGATTCCGCACAAGACTACGGTCGAATTTGTTCGCTGAACGGAGTGTTTCGAGCCGATGAAATTGCGATTCCTGTGCGCCGCTGCCTGCATTCTACTCGCCAGCCTGCCGCCCCGCCTGCCAGCGCAGAATGCACAAAACTATAGCCCGAATGAGCGCATCCTCCTCATTCGAGACCTCGCGCGCAAAAATGCGCAAGCGATTCCGGCCATCGCACAGTATCTCACCGACCCCGATCGCGATGTTCGATTGGAGGCCGTAAAGGCAATTGTCAAACTGGATACGCCTGCCAGTCTTACCCCGCTCATCCAGGCCACACATGACAACGACCCCGAAATTCAGATTCGCGCAACGGACGGGCTGGTGAATGACTATCTCCCCGGGTATGTCGCCAAATCCGGCTTAAGCGGAACGCTGACGCGCGGAGTCCGCCAGGCGAAAGCCTTCTTTAACTCGCGAAATGATCAGGTGATTGATCCAGGAACCGAAATCCGGCCAGACGTGGCAGAGGCGCTGGCCGGCTTGATTACGGGAGGCGCCAGCGTAGATGTGCGGGCCAACGCCGCGCGCGCAGCGGGCATCTTGCGCGCACGGGGCGCCGTTCCGGCTCTCGAGAAAGCTGTGAACTCCAAGGAGACGCCGATTATTTTCGAAAGTCTCGTGGCGCTCGAAAAGATCGGCGATCCCTCGGCCGGACCCTCCGTCTCCTTTCTGGCCTTAGATTTAGATCAGCACGTCCAACTTGCTGCCCTCGAGACGATCGGTGTCTTGCAGAGCAAGGAATCGGCCCCGCAAGTGCGTTCGGCCTTGCGGGATGCTCGAAATGAGAAGGTGCGCCGCGCGGCTCTCCAGGCGCTTGCCATGCTTGGCCTGCCCGCCGATCACTCCATCTTTCTCGAGTATGCCCATAATCCGGACGCCAGTCTGCGAGCTTCGGCTATCGAGGGATTGGGCCGCATTCGCGAGCCGGAAGACGAGCAGATTTTAGAAAGCGCCTTCAACGAACGCAACAGCGATCCCAAGATTCATCTGGCCGCCGCCTTTGCTCTGGTGGATGAAGGCAACGTCGCCACCTCCGAGTTTAGCCCTCTGGCCTACCTGATGGAGAATCTCGGTCAACCGGGGCGCAGCGAGCCGGCAAAGGCCTACCTGAAAGAACTGTGCCAGCGCGAAGATGTTCGCAAAGCGGTATTTAGTATGATTCCCCAGGCCACCAAAGACCAGAAGGTTGCCCTTTGCTCCATCTTCGGCTCGCTTCACACTCCCGATGTCATTCCCATCCTCAACAATCTCTCTCATGACATTGATCCGGAGGTCTCCTATGCCGCAATCCGTGCGCTCCACCAAGCCCAGAATGCCGATCGCCCGCGAGTTGCCTCCCAACAATAAAAACCGCAGCCAGCCCGTACCAGAGCTGCTGCGGTGGGATAGCGGTACTGGGGAAAGAACCCTTATTTGGCTTTCTTTTGCTTCTGCTGGCCAACGCGCACTTTGAAGTGCTGCTGTTTCGCTTCCTGGAAGGCCTTGTGATCGTGCCGCGCTACCGCGTCTTTCAGGTACGCGTCCACATCCGCATCCTTCGGCAGGACCGCCATCAGAGTGAAATGCTCATTGCAAGTTGGACAAAACGGCCGGAAGCGTTTTACATTCGGAATCGCCATAGCTAGTGTTCACATTTAAGATATCATTTCAACCTACTGCCTCCCGCAGGGCAGCTCCCAGTTCCGGAAATTCGAACGCAAAACCCGCCTGCTGCGCCGCCTTCGGTATCGCGCGGGTGCTCGCCAGGATAGACTCCGCCATTTCACCCAGCGCGAGCTTCATCGCAAACCTGGGAATCGTAAGCTTTGCCGGACGGTGCACCGCCCGGCCCAGCTCTTCGGCAAACTCCGCATTGCGGACCGGATTAGGGCTGCTGGCGTTGAGTGGTCCGGAGATGGCAGGTGTTTCGGCAGCAAACACGATTAAACGAATGAGATCGCGCACATGAATCCACGACATCCACTGTCGCCCGTCACCGAACTTGCCCCCAAGGCCCCAGCGAAACGGTTGCAGCATCTGCGGCAGTGCCCCGCCACCCTTCCCCAGCACCATGGCGATTCGGATCGGGATGACTCGAAGACCTATTTCACCCGCTCGCTGGGCTTCACGTTCCCATTCCACACAAAGATCGGCCAGAAAATCGCTCCCCGGAGCGCTGTCTTCGGTCAACACTTCATCTCCGCGATTCCCGTAATAGCCAACCGCCGATGCGGAAATGAGCGTAGCAGGTTTGTGCCGCATATTTCGTATGCCATCGACAAGTGCACGTGTACGCTCAACGCGGCTGGCGCGGATCTCCCGTTTTGCCTTCTCTGTCCAGCGCTGTGCAATCGTCTCTCCCGCTAGGTTCACCACGACGTCTACACGAGGAACGCTCGACAACGGCGGCGGCTCGCCGGCAGGCCACCAATGGAAAGCGGCCCGCGAATCAAGCTGCGTGCTGCGGATTCTGCCTAGATAGTTCACCGAGTTCCCCTGCGAGATCAGATAAGTAACCAGGTGTTTCCCTATAAATCCACTTGCCCCAGTGATGAGATAGTTCATGTTGAGCGTCAAATCACCAAATGCAAAATTATTGTAGATGGGCAAAGAAATGACAGACGCCGGAGTCTATGCAGGCGCGGCCGCAATGGGCGCCGTAGCCGGCCTGCGCTCGAGTCCGGCTCCCGCCGTCGTGAAACAGCTTGCCGAAGCGCCCCTGCGTCAGGATGAATTCGGATTGCTCAGCCGGCCGATAACAGCATACGCCGCTACGGCGCTGGCGGCGGCTGAAATCGCAGCCGAAAAGATGCCCTTCATGCCCAAGCGCAAGGAGGCCGAGTCCCTTGCTGCGCGCGCGATTTCCGGGGCGTCTGCAGGGGCCGCCATTTGCGCCGCAAAGAAGCGAGCGCCGCTGTTAGGAGCCCTGCTGGGCGCTTTAGGCGCCCTCGGCATCAGCTTGGCCGAATACGCGCTGCGACGCCGCTCCCTGCATATCCCGGAGACGTTGATCCTGATCATAGAGGACGCAATCGCCGCCGGAGCAGGCATCTTGATCCTTTCAAAACTGCAGCTTGAGGCGCCTGATTCCGGCCCGGTTTAGAGTTGCGGCCGTTTCCGCGAGCGCCGCACCCCCGCGCCCCCAGCGGTTCGTTTGCGGGTGGTCGTCTTTTTCGTCCTGACCGGAGGGGGATTGGGCTCAAAGATCGTCGGCTGTCCTTCCACGATCGGCTGAGGCCCTTCTTCCTCCTCTTCATACATCGGCTCTGGTGCGGGTTCCGGGAGCGCCGGCGGGTAAAATTCCGCACCCAGATAGACAATCAGACCCCGCTCTTCATCCGGCTCGGTGCGCACAACGGTCTTATCCTGCGCGTAATTTAAGAACTCAGAAAACTGCTGGAAGCCGTACTTGGCCAGATCAAAATCCGGATGCTCGGCTTGCATCCACTGCTCCAGATCCTCTGCCGGTACGCCGCTTTCCAGCTCCAGTCGGTGCGTTTCAAGGACGTCTCGCAGCAGCGGAAGCGCTTCGTCCGGTTTCGGCGCCGCTTTCTCTGGCGTGTGTCCGCCACGCCGTTCGATGATATAGCGCCCGCCCGAACCGCTGACGTTAATAAACTCCGCCTTTTTCAGCTTCTCGACAAAATCAGAAAAGCTGCTCGCGCCATAGGCGCGTTCGCTAAACGCCGGATCAAGCTGCAACATCGTGCTCTTGAGCAAGCCAAGCTGCGGCTGAACGGCCCGGCGCTCGAGTACCTGTAAGGCCCGCTCGACTAAAGGCATCGCCTGTGCAATATCGAGTGGCGCAGGCCGCTGTCCGCGCTCCTTTCTCTCTCTCCGCTCCGTACGCTCCCGGCGTTCAGCAACCGGCTGAGCTACTGCTTCTCCCGCATCTTCCAATAGCGATTCATAGCTGATGAACTCGTGACAGTTCTGCTGCAAGATCGTGCTGGTGAATGCTTTCCCACCCACCACAAACACCGTCTTGCCGTATTCTTTGAGCTTGTTTACCAGCGGAATAAAATCACTGTCCCCGCTGACGATCGCAAACGCATTCACGTGTGCATGCGTGAACGCCATTTCAAGCGCGTCCAGGGCCAGATTGATGTCCGCGCCGTTTTTGTCTCCCCGCGGCGAAGGAATGCGCTGCACCATCTGCACCGCGTTTTCCGCCATCTGCCGCGTCGCACCATCTTGCCGCCCCCAATTTGCGTAGGCAAATTTAGCGACGATGTCGCCGCGTTCCTTCAATGCATTCAACGCTAGCGAGACGTCAAAGTCGCGCCGCAGTGTGGACTTGACGCCAATCTCGATGTTGTCATAGTCGACAAACACCGCAATGTTCAATCTGTCTTGCATGTGATTCCTTTTCTGTCCTTGCACCTGCGGCTGAACAGCCTCAGTACATGGACGTGTTATACCAGAGAACTCGCTCAGACCACCTGTTGTTTCACCGAAGCGCGAATGAACTGAATGATTTTTTCAAGCGATGCGCCCGGCTGAAACACTTCCGCAACGCCCAGCTTCTTCAGTTCAGCCGCATCTTGATCGGGAATAATTCCACCGACCACCACCAGAACGTCATTCATTCCCTTTTCGCGCAGCAATTCCATCACACGCGGCACAATCGCATTATGCGCACCAGATAGGATCGACAACCCGATCACTTGCACATCTTCCTGTAAAGCTGCATTCACGATCATCTCCGGCGTCTGCCGGAGGCCGGTGTAAATGACTTCCATCCCGGCGTCGCGCAGGGCACGTGCAATGACCTTCGCGCCGCGATCGTGTCCATCCAGGCCAGGTTTGGCCACTAAAACACGAATCGGGACTTCCATCTTTGTGCTGTCCAGATTATAGAACCTGATTATAGAACGCAGGGCAGCGGGCCGGCGGTATCGCGTCAGGTCTCCTCCGCCGCCCATCTGCGCCGCAAGAATAAAACGCGATAATAAAAAGAGAGCAATACGGTACGCGAATGACCGCCACTGTGCGCTGTCCCATCTGCAAAAAAGAAGTTGCTTTCGACGATCCCAACATGCCGTTTTGTAGCGACCGTTGCCGCTTGATCGACTTGGGCAACTGGGCATCGGAGAAATACGTAATTTCTACTCCGCTTTCGCCAAATGAACTGGAGGATGGCGAAACAGAATCTTCTCGCAGAAACTCCGGAGACAGGCAGCAGTGAACCGGTCTCGAGACCAGGTCTCCAGACCGCCGGTTCTTCCTTTACTGCTTGCAACTTGGTTTGGATGTGGCTATTCGCCCTGGGCTCCCGGCACGATGGGCTCTGCGGTCGCCGTTCTTCTGGCGGCTTGTATGGAAATCTATTTCGGGTTGGGTCGGCCAGCGCTATTCGTGCTTATTCTGATCTTGATGGCCCCTGCAATCTGGTCCGCAACGCGCGCCGCCCGGTTCTTCGGCAAAACCGATCCGGGTGCGGTGGTCATTGATGAAGTATTGGGGCAGTGGACAACCCTGCTAGGCGCATCGGCAAAAGGATGGAAAGCTCTGCTTGCCGCCTTTGTCCTGTTCCGTTTTTTTGATATCTGGAAGCCTTGGCCGGTTCGAAACCTCGAAAAGCTGCCTCAAGGCGCCGGGATTGTGATGGACGACATTTCCGCCGGATTGTACGGGGCGCTTATCCTGTACGTAGGCAGGAAGTTCAGGCTTTATTAATTATGGCGACAAAACAACACGCGGTGGGACAGTCAGTGGTGCGGCCCAAGATCGCCAGCGTCGAGCCCCAGGCTGCAATTGCCGGCGGCGAATTGCATATCCGCGGCGAACACTTGGCCGTGGCCGGCACCCCAGTAGTGAAGGTGGGAAATCAGAGTGCGCGTCTGGTGGTCGCGGGTGATTCCTACATCATTGCACGTGTGCCAGAGTCCGCCATTCTTGGCGAACTCGTAGTGAGCAGCGGCGACCTCAACAGCGAGGTCTATGAGGTCCACATCGGCATTAAAATCGCCGACAGCTTGCACCCGGTGGCGAACCCGGCAGTGGACCGCTCCGGCAACGTATTCACCACCTTCAGCGGTTCGCGCGGCCAGAAGGCGCCGGTATCGATTTATAAAATTGACACCAACTACAGCTCCAAGCCCTTTGTTACCGATTTGATGAACCCCACGGGGTTAGCCTTCGATCGCGAGGGCCTGTTGTATGTCTCCAGCCGCTACGACGGCATTGTGTATCAGATCACGCCCAGCGGCAATATGTCGGTCTGGGTCGAAGGGATGGGCGTAGCTACTGGCATCGCATTTGACCGCGAAGACAATCTGTACGTGGGCGACCGCAGCGGCACGATTTTCAAGATTAGCCGTTCGCGCCAAATCTACGTGTTCGCCACCCTGGAACCCTCGATTGCCGCCTATCACCTGGCATTCGGTCCGGACGATTACCTGTACGTCACTGGTCCCACAACTTCGAGCTTTGATTCCATCTACCGGATTTCTCATGCCGGCGAGGTCGAAATCTTCTACCGCGGCTTGGGCCGCCCGCAAGGTCTGGCCTTTGACGCCGAGGGCCGGCTCTACGTCGCTGCATCCTATCGGGGACGCCGCGGCATTGTCAGGATCGATGCCTCGCGCAAACCAGAGCCATTCCTCTCGGGCCCCGGTATCGTGGGCCTGGCGTTCACTCCTTCCCGTGCTATGATTTTGGCCACTCAGAGCGCGCTGTTCCGAGTAGATGTCGATATCGCCGGACGGCCGCTTCCCTAATTTGAACTTGCATGGCAAAGACGGCCGAAATTTTCGCCATCGGCACGGAACTCCTCGGCGCCGATCGCCTGGATACCAATTCGCTCGCCATCACCGAGCAGCTCAATCTGCTCGGCGTCGAAGTCGTCGCCAAGCACGTCCTGGGAGATGATCGCGAACGCCTCGCCAAGGACCTGCGCATGGCCATCGAGCGTTCGAATATCGTCATCACCTGCGGCGGCTTGGGGCCCACCGAAGACGATGTCACGCGCGAAGCAGCCGCAGCGGCCCTGGGCTGCAAGCTGGTGCTTTCGCTAGAGCAAGAATCCATTCTGATCAGCAAATTCCGCCAGTTAAACCGTCCCATGGCGAAAAACAACCTGCGCCAGGCGTACTTGCTCGAAGGCGCTGAGGCCCTCCCCAATCCGCTCGGGACCGCACCTGGACAGTTCATCTCCACTCCCCACGGCGCGCTCGCCTTGCTGCCCGGCCCCCCTCGGGAGCTGAAGCCAATGCTCGTCAATGAGCTTGTGCCCCGGCTGAAACCGGTCTTACCCCCGCAAGTGATCCGCATCCGTACATTCCGCATCACCGGCATCGGTGAATCCGATCTGGATGCGCTGATTGCCCCGGTCTATAAGCAGTACACCAATCCCGTGACGACCGTGCTCTCCGCCCCCGGCGATCAAACCGTCATTCTGCGCGCTAAAGCCGCCACCGAGGCTGAAGCCGATGCACTATTACGGGAGCTCGGCAATAAAATCGCCGAGCTGCTAGGCGACCGCATCTATAGCGAGAAGCCTCAGGAAGGCCTCGAAACCGTAGTCGGCTGCCTCTTGCGAAAGAGACGCGCAACCGTCTCCACGGCCGAAAGCTGCACAGGAGGTCTGCTTGCCGGACGGCTCACCGAGCAGGGTGGCAGTTCGGATTTCTTCCTGGGCGGCTTCGTCACCTATAGCGTGGCGCAGAAGCGCGACGTATTGGGCGTCAGCAAAGATCTGCTCGAGCGCTACGGCCCAGTCAGCGAGCCGGTCGCCGCAGCCATGGCAGAAGGCGCCCGAAATCGAACCGAATCCACCTACGCACTTTCCACCACCGGTTATGCCGGACCCTCCGGGGGCACGGAATTCGATCCCGTCGGAACGGTGTACTTGGGCATCGCAGGACCGGGAGGCACACAAGTCATTCGCGCCCGTTACGGTGCAGATCGCTTCCGGATCCGCGCTTTGGCGGTTCAAGCCGCCTTAGATCTGCTGCGGAAGACACTCTTAAAGACCCCCTGACGCGCCCAAGCCCGGTCCTTTCCGCACCTGTGAGATCATGATAACGGCGCGGGGGTGGGTTGCCCCTTTGCTGTTAAGAATGCGGGGACGTAGCTCAGATGGATAGAGCAGCCGCCTCCTAAGCGGCAGGCCGGCAGTTCGAATCTGCCCGTCCCTACCAGACCGATCCCCTATGTCCTAGTGCAAGCTCTGGCGATCGAGATCTACCGCCCTTTAGAGTTGAAATACTGAAATCTGTGCGCTACCTTATTGAGAACTTGTATGTTTTGTATTCGACGTCTGTTTAGCTCCCTGTCTGTGCTGGCGCCCCTCGTCGCGCTTCTGCTGCTGCGTCCTCCCCTGATGCTGGCGCAAGCTTCGGGCACTCATGTCAGCGGCGAAGCGAATCTGAAACTTCCGGATCTCAGCCAGGCCACCTTCTTTGGCGGTCTGGTGGATGGCCGGACACTGCTGCTTTACAGTTTCATTTTCGTCGCACTCGGCCTGCTGTTTGGTCTCATCACCTATCAGCAGTTGCGCCGGTTGCCTGTGCACCGCGCCATGCTCGAGGTCTCGGAGCTGATCTATGAAACATGCAAAACCTATCTCGCACAACAGGCTAAATTCCTGATCATCCTTGAATGCTTCATCGGACTGATCATCATTTTCTACTTCGGTCTGCTCGAGCACTTCAGCGCATTCCGAGTCTTCATCATTCTGCTGTTCAGCATCATCGGCATCTGTGGCTCAAGTGGCGTGGCGTGGTTTGGCATGCGCGTCAACACCTTCGCCAACTCGCGTGCGGCATTTGCAAGCTTGCGCGGCAAGCCGTTCCCTTGCTATGACATCCCTCTCAAAGCGGGCATGAGCGTCGGAATGCTGCTCGTCAGTGTGGAGCTGGTACTCATGCTGTTCATCCTGCTATTCATTCCGTCCGATTACTCCGGCCCCTGCTTCATCGGATTTGCGATCGGCGAATCGCTGGGTGCTGCCGCGCTGCGCGTGGCAGGCGGCATCTTCACTAAGGTCGCCGATATCGGCGCCGACCTCATGAAGATCGTCTTCAAAATCAAAGAAGACGATGCACGCAATCCGGGCGTCATTGCCGACTGCACCGGTGACAACGCGGGAGACTCTGTCGGCCCCAGCGCAGACGGCTTTGAAACTTATGGCGTCACGGGCGTGGCGCTGATCACCTTTATTGTGCTTGCTGTGCCCAACCCGCTGGTGCAAGTCCAGCTACTGGTTTGGATTTTCGCCATGCGCGTCATGATGGTGATCTCCTCCGCGTTCTCCTACTGGATCAACGCGGCCATTGCCAAGGCGAAATATCAGAACGCAGATCACATGAATTTCGAGGCCCCTCTCACCTCCCTGGTCTGGATCACCTCACTCGTTTCAATCGCCGGCACCTACGCCGTTTCAGCCGCTATGATCCCCGATCTCGGCGGCGATACCAGCCTGTGGTGGAAGCTCTCGAGCGTCATTACTTGTGGTACGCTGGCAGGCGCCGTCATCCCGGAGCTCGTCAAGGTATTTACTTCCACCCAGTCGCGGCATGTGCGGGAAGTAGTGACCTCTGCACGCGAGGGCGGCGCATCGCTGGACATCTTGTCCGGATTCGTAGCGGGCAATTTCAGCTCCTTTTGGCTGGGCCTTGGAATTCTGATTCTCATGGGCGTGGCCTTCGGCGTAAGCACCGCAGGGCTGGGCAATATCATGATGGCCCCGGCTGTATTCGCCTTCGGTCTGGTGGCGTTTGGATTCCTTGGCATGGGGCCGGTGACGATCGCCGTCGATTCCTATGGTCCAGTCACAGACAATGCCCAATCGGTCTATGAGCTTTCTACCATCGAGCAACTGCCGGGTATTGCCGAGGAGCTCGAGCGCAATTACGGCTTCCAGGTAGACTTCCCGCGCGCCAAACTGAACTTGGAAGAAAACGACGGCGCAGGCAATACATTCAAAGCCACCGCCAAACCCGTTCTCATCGGCACGGCCGTGGTGGGTGCGACCACGATGATCTTCGCAATCGTAGTAGCCCTGACCAACGGCCTGCAACCGAGCTTGTTATCCAACCTGTCGATTCTGCACGCACCATTTCTGTTAGGGCTTATCATGGGCGGCGCGGTGATCTTTTGGTTCACCGGAGCGTCTACGCAGGCGGTGACGACAGGCGCCTACCGCGCAGTGGAGTTCATCAAAGCCAATATCAAATTGGAAGGCGTGACCAAGGCCTCCGTCAGTGACAGCAAAAAAGTCGTCGAGATCTGCACACGCTATGCGCAATGGGGCATGTTCAATATCTTCCTGTCCGTCTTCTTCATCACTCTGGCCTTCGCCTTCATTGAGCCCTTTTTCTTCATCGGGTATCTGATTTCGATTGCCATGTTCGGCCTGTATCAGGCCATCTTTATGGCAAATGCGGGTGGCGCCTGGGACAACGCAAAGAAGATTGTTGAAACCGAATTGCGGCAAAAGGGCACAGCCCTTCATGATGCCACGGTAGTAGGCGATACGGTGGGCGATCCCTTCAAGGACACCTCCTCGGTTGCCATGAATCCCATTATCAAGTTCACGACCCTGTTCGGACTGCTCGCGGTAGAACTTTCTGTTTCCCTATCTGGCCAGCATGGCAACGGACTCGGATGGTTTCTTGCAGCTCTGTTTCTGCTGACAGCGCTGGTATTCATCTGGAGATCGTTCTACGCGATGCGAATCGCCACTACCGCTGCGAAAATCCCGGAAGCAATCCAGACGCCCGTAGAGTACACAAATTAGGCCATTTCTCTAAGTGACCGCAATCAGAGAGCGCGTGCCCGAACGCAGCATCTCCATATCATGAGCTACCATTTCCTTAACTAACTCATGAAATGTGTAAGTGGGGCGCCAACCAAGTACTTCGCGAGCCTTGGTGGCATCTCCGATCAAGAGATCGACTTCGGCAGGTCGATAGAATTCTGGATCTTCCCGCACAAATTCCCGATAATCCAGGCCTACTTCTCCAAATGCTAGCTCACACAGCTCACGTACGGAATGCGTTTCGCCCGTAGCGATCACATAGTCTCCCGGCTCGGGCTGTTGCAGCATCATATGCATAGCACGAACATAGTCAACAGCATGCCCCCAATCTCGCCGTGCCTCCAAGTTGCCCAACCGAAGTTCTTTAGCCAATCCGTGCTTGATTCGCGCTACGGTATGAGTAACCTTGCGTGTAACGAATTCGAATCCACGCCGCGGGCTTTCGTGATTGAATAAGATTCCGTTCGAGCAATACATACCGTAGGCTTCACGGAAATTCAAACTAAGGTAATATCCGGTAACCTTGCTAATCCCATACGGACTGCGCGGATGGAAAGGAGTGGTTTCCCGCTGCGGTGTTTCGCGTACCTTTCCGAACATTTCACTAGAGCCTGCAAAATAAAACTTGCATTCGGGTTGCAACTGGTGCAGCGCTGCTAGAAGGTAATGTGTACCGGTTGAATTGGTGTTCATTGTGGAAAAGCCGTCTTCGAAGCTTTCCGCGACAAAGCTCTGCGCGGCCAGATGATAGCACTCATCGAAACGATTCCGGGTTAAAATTTGAAACAGGCTCGGATAACTCTCGAGTGTGCCGGAATGGAGCACAATCTGCTTGCGAAGATGCGCAATGCGTCCCAAGCGCGTATCTGGCTGCTCTAGCGCAACGCGACGTACCAGACCGTGGACTTC
>Ga0209061_1004792_pt1 | contig 12588 bp, 11 predicted proteins | sample Coa_R1_10_FD_187157 | JGI IMG/M metagenome (GOLD analysis project Ga0209061, IMG submission 187157) | Surface soil microbial communities from Centralia Pennsylvania, which are recovering from an underground coalmine fire - Coalmine... | ecosystem: Environmental > Terrestrial > Soil >...
AACGGCTCGCGGCGGGCGCGGATCGCTAGCGGCTCCGGCGTCACGCCCGGCCAGGTGTCCACGCTGATCACGAACTTCCTCGAAGGCCAGAAGCAGATGCGCCAGTTGCTCGGCGGCGGCATCCCGGGCATGGCCGGCATGCCCGGGATGGCCGGCATGCCCGGGATACGGCGCAGCGCGACCAAGCCGTCCAAGGGGAAGAAGGCGAAGAAGAAGGCCAAGGGCGGGCGTCCCGGCGGGGACCCGCGCCGGGCGGCAGCCTCCGGGGCCAGCGGCCCGGCTGGCGCACAGCCCGGCGGCGGGGGCTCCGGCGGCGGGAACGGCGAGCTGCCCGCCGCCCTGCCCGACGAGTTCGCGCGGCAGCTCGCGGACGGTTTCGGTGAGCTGGGCCACGGGGCGGGGCTGCCCGGCCTGCAGCTTCCCGGCCTGGCGGCCCAGCAGGGCAACGTGCCCGCGGCCTTCCGCCGTCAGGGCGCGGCCCCGCCCAAGCGCCGGAAGAAGAAGTAGCGGCGCCCGCGGTCGCTGGCGCCCGGCCACCAGGGGCAGACGCTGGCCAGCGCCGCTTGCACCCGGTGATCGTGCCCCGCTGCCGGGGCGCGGTTGTATGCACCAGGTCGCTGGTTACCGGGTCCCGTGCCGGTCACCGGGCCCCGTGACGCTGACATTGCCGCTGCCCCTCCTCGCACCGATGGCATACTGCTGCGGGAACCGGCCTGACGGAGTGGGGCCAGGAGTATGGAAGGTGTGGCCCAATGCCGCTGTTCCGCTCGCATAAAACCAAGCTGCTGCATGGCCTCACGAGCACCATGCGGCTGCTGCTGCCCGCCGACCCCGGCCAGGACCGGATGCTGGATGCGGTTCGCCAGTTCAACCCGAAGGCGACGCGATCCGGCCATCGGATCTTCGTCGAGGGGGACAGCACAATGGGTGTTTACATCGGCCCGGCTGTGTCAGTCGACGCGGACCTGCGGAGCAGGGCGCAGCTTCCCCCTGACGTCGCCGTCGCTTTTTTTGTGAACTGGCTGAGAGGCCATGCTGCGCTGGCCGGGCAGGTGTTCACGGACAAGTACCAGCAGCAAGTGAAAGACGCGGCCCAGCTCTACCGTGAGCAGGGCACGTACCTTCTGGGGGGACTAGCGGCCAGATTCGGCGGAGTTTCCTTCCCGCTGGCTAAGGAGGCCGGTGAGCCGCTGCATGCGGACGTGTTCACCAGGCACTGGTTCAACGCCGAGGAGTTCGCTCAGCTGGTGAACGGCCGGCTGCCGGGGTTCGGTCCCGTTGAGAGCGAGTGGCCGGAGCACGGCGTGGTGGCCCTGGGGGGCGGCGGGGTGCCCTTCGGGGTGGAGTACTGGCCGCCGGGTGCCGCGTCGATATTCAGGATGGACCTGTCCGTTCGGGGAGCGAAGGCGTGGCAGGCCGCCGGTTCGGTGGGGGGCGACGACGGGCCGATGATCGTGGTGCGGGCGACGCGGCCGGCCGCGGGTATCGATCCTGGCATTGCCCGCGCAGTGGGGGAGGCCGCGTTGGGGATTGCCGCGGACACCGAGGGGGTCTGCGTGGACGTGTTTGGTTTCGTGGTGCGCAGCCCCGGGGAACTTGCCATCCGCCGAGCCGCCAGCGGGTAACCCGGGGCGCCCGTTCCGTCGGTGGCACGTGCTTGCCGGCGATCTCGTCGCAGAATTTTCCCGGTGCGGCAGCCTCCTCGCGGGTGGTCCTGGCCGCGCCCATGCAGTTCTGCCACGTCTTCTGGTATCAGCTGGTCCACTGCTGCGCCCCGGGCCGCCTGGCGCCGCCGCCGCGTCGCAGGCCTGCGCCGGTTCCCCGTGTGGTTTCGCCGGGCCGGGCTTGCCTGTGCTTTGCGGGGGTTTCCGGAGCTGGCACGATACCATGATCATGCCGGCTGGGTGATCCCGCGGGCTGGAGCTGCCGCGGGCCGTCCCGGCGGGTCTTCCTGGTGTGCGGAGGTGAGCGGGTGGGTCGTGGCCCGAAGGTGGCTGTGCATCCGATACGGCCGGGGTTTCTGGCCGGGGAGCCGGTGACGGCCCGGGTGTCGGTGACCGGGGGCGGCGGGCTCGTGGCGGAACGCTGCCAGGTGGAGCTGCTGGCGCGGATCTGGAACGGGCGCACCCGTAAGCAGGGCCTGGGCACCTTCCCGGTTTCTGTCAATGCCCCGGAAGACCGGGTTGCGGTGGTGTCCCGGGCTGAGGTGGCCAGCCTGGCCGGGGCGGTACTGCCGCCGTCCGCGGTCACCGGTGAGGTGACGCTCCCGGATGCGCCGTCATGCCCGTCCGGCAAGACGAGGCGCGTGTCCGTGAGCTACGTGCTGACGGCGCGGCTTCAGCTGGCCAGCGGGAGGAAGGTCGCGGCCTCAGCGCCGGTGGTTGTGGTCATCCCGCGGCGCCTTTACCAGCAGGTTGAGGGCACCGAGTGCTTCCGGCGCACCCAGCGGTGCGACCTGGACCTGGAGCTGCCGGCCCCGCACGCCCGGCCCGGGGAGGCGATCGAGGGCGTGCTCCGGGTACACCCGCGCGAGCCTGTACACGCACACCTGGTACTGCGGCAGCTGTACACGCGGAGCGCCCCCGGGATCGGCGGGACGCCGACCCCGGTACTGACGCAGGGACTGGCTTGCTTTCCGCCGGCGCGGTCACTGCGCTGGGCGCCCCGGTCCCTCCGGCTGGCCCGGGATGTCATGCTGTCCGGGCCGGCCGAGTTCCCGTTCCGCATCCCGGTGCGGGGGAACGCCTGCCCCACCTTCATCACCCAGGACCTTGCGGTGCGGCATTACGTGTCCGGCGAAGTGCACTACCGTAACCGCCGGGCCAGCCTGGACGTGCTCATCCGCGAGGTCAACATCCACACCGCATAGCCTGGTGCGGGCCCTGCCAGTCTTACCCGGCGGTGCTGGCGGGTGCCGCCGGGATGTGGAGCACCTGGCCGGGCTGGATGTCGGCGGGGTTGATGTGCGGGTTGGCCTGCTCGATCGCGCTGACCAGTGCTGGATCGCCGCGGGCGATGTTCCACAGCGAGTCTCCCGGCTGCACGGTGTAGGTGCCCGGCGGTGGCAGGGGGATGTGCACGACCTGGCCGGGCTGGATGTCGGCGGGGTTGATGTGCGGGTTGGCCTGCTCGATCGCGTGCAGCGTTGCCGGGTTGCCCTGCGCGATGGCCCACAGCGAGTCTCCCGGCTGCACGGTGTAGGAGAAGGCATGCTGCGGCGCGGGTGCCGGTGCTGGAGCCGGGATTGCGGGCGTGGGGGGCATCGAGGGGGGTGGCGCCGGCGGGCGCGGACCGGTAGGGGTTGTGGTGGGGCGATAGGTAAGCCTGTACGTTATTGCGCCGGACGGTATGCCGATGGCCCCGCGGATCAGATCCCCGCGGCTGATACTCGGCACCCACCATTTCCCGGATGCGGGGGCTTGCCCGCTCGGTGCGGGGGCTTGCCCGCTGGGTGCGGGGGCTTGCCCGCTGGGGCCGAGGAGGGTGGCCGGCGGGGGTGGCTGCTCGGTTCCGGTGGCCATGTTGAGGGGGCGCCCGCTGGGGCCGAGGAGGGTGCTCAACGCAGGCGCTTCAAGATCCTCGCCATTGTTGGACAGGCTGGACAGCTTGCTGCTTATCCCTCGTCCTATCCCTTTTATTTCGCTGCTTACCTCGTCGCTTACGCTTGCACCCGGCGTAAAGACTCTTCCCATGACTGCCCCGACGCCCCCGGAAATGGCGCCGTTCTCGACGACGGTCTCCCATGCCTTTCCGTCGGTGAGCGGTTTGCCCTGCACCCCGAACTCGCCTATTGCGGTGCCGGTGCTGCTGCCAAGGAAGCCGGCAAGCCCTGCCGAAGTCACGGGATAGGCCTTAGTTAGCGAACCGATGGAAGGCGTAGCGGCCAGCGAGTTCAGGCCAGCCGTCAAGTCACCGCCGAGCAGGATGTTAGTGAAATCGTTGGCCGACCATTCGTTCGGATTCAGAGGGTTGCGGAGGTACTTGGTTGCCTGCAGGAGGTCCACCGGATGGAAGATGAGGTTCACGAGGCCGCTTTTTTGCGCCAGTTCCGAGGCGGTGGAAAGCCCCATGCCCATCACCATTTGGCCTGCGGTGTTGACCAGGGCATCCCCCAGAGCTGCCAGTGCTTCTGCTTCGCCGTCAAGCAGGGCGCTCATCTGCGCGAGGAAGGCGGCCAGCATGCTGGCATCGGCACCGGCTTCGGCGGCTTCGGCGGCGGCGCCGATGCCGAAGGTGAAGACCGTCACGACGCCGAAGGCCACCGCGCTCCCGATGAGGACGTCCTTGAATATGTTGGCCTCATTCTGGGCTTGCTGGATGTAGCTGGCGACCTTGTCCCAGCTCTCTGCGGCTTTCCACAGGTTGCTGGCGTAGCTGTCGACCTGGGCGCTGAACTGGTTCCACGCGCGGGTGAAGGCCGCCGCCGCCTGGCCGGACCAGTTTCCTGCCAGCCCATGCGCGACCTGGTCGAGGTGGCTGATGATGGACTTCAGGTCACTGGCCAGGGTGCGGCAGGCTGCTGCGACGCGGCGGATCGCCTCGGGGTCTCCGCCGGGATCGAGGATCCCGATGAACTTCTCGACGACGTTCTCGCTCACGGCACGTCCCCCAGCTCAGCCGGCCTGGTGGATGGTGTTCGCCACCTCGGCTGCGCGGTAGACGCGGGCGGTGGTCTTCAGGTTGCTCCCGCCAGCGTTGAGCTGGCCCGCCAGATGCTCCGTTCCCTTGTCCACCTGGTCCCGGAACGCTTTAAACCGCATGCGCATCTTGTCGCTGGCCGGCAGCTCCCCGAACGCGGCCGGGCTGATCGAGGTGGCGGCCGCGAACTTGCTGAGTGCCTCGGTGACCTGCTTGGCCGCCTCCTGGAATTGCTCCCCTGCCTTCTCCAGCTCACCCGGCCGGACCTCAAATCCCGCGTTCTCCGCCACCGCTCACCTCCCGGGGAAATCAGTCACCCCGGCGAGCTGGCGTACCACGCAATAGCGTCGCCGCAGGTCACGAGCTTGCGACCTGGGAGTTCACATAACCACCCAGTGTGCCTCCGGATGCCTGTGCGTAGAATGATAAACCCTGTTAAGGGAGGAAGTCACTGGTCTTTACCGGGGATTCGCCCGATGCTGGGGTCGCGGGCCGGCCCGGCTGCTCCGCCGCCAGCGCCGCGGGGGCTGAGCCCGGCGGTGGCGTGCCGGCTGGCGGCCGGACGGGCCAGGGGGTCACCCGGCCTGATGGTTACCATCGCAGCCACACGCTGGCGCGGCTTCCCCGTGGATTGGCCCGGCGCTCGAACTCATCGCCCGGCAGGTCGCGGTAGTTGCGCCGCAGCCAGCGCTCCCCGTTGACGATGGCGGGGGTGATGATGAGCGCGAGCAAGGCCTCAGCGACACCCATGGCGATCCACACGGCGCCGCCGAGGTGCCACAGCGGAGGGGAAGAAAGCTCTCCCCCGGTTATAAGAACGTCGTATATGAAGATGCCGGCCATGAGCAGGCGGATCAGGCGCACCCATCTCGCGGAAGACCCGAGCATGCCCAGCAGGTAGGAGGGAGTGGCCACGGCGCTGAGGCCGGCGCCAGCGAGGCAGAGGACGGCTATGCCCACCTGCCGCCGGCTGGCGCCGAGGACGATCAGGGCCGGGATGCTGAGCGGGATCAGCCCGGCGGCCAGCAAGCGTACCGCTGTCAGCCGCAGGGGCGAGCGCCCGGCCCTGCCGGGCAGCCTAGACGAGTGATTCCAGGTCGTGTGGTGACGGTCAGTGGTCGTAGGCGATGAGCGACCGCATGACGGGCTGGCTGGTTTTGTCGTTGTGCCAGATCGCGGCGGTCAGTGCGAGGATCCGCGCCAGGATGCGGGCGAGGATGCCCTCATCGGTGCGGCCGCCGTGTCGTTCCAGGTCAAGCTGGCCTTTGAGGGTCTGGTTGACGGACTCGATGACCTGGCGCAGCGGCTTGAACAGGTGCTGGCCGGCGCGCGGGGCCTCGCCCTTGCGGACCGGCCGCAGCAAGGTCAGGTGACGGTCGGTGAGTTCTGCTTCGAAGTCCCTGCCGAAGTAGTTCCTGTCGCCGATCAGCGTCTGCCCGGGATGGGCGGCTGCGACGTCACGCCCGGCTTCCAGCATGCCCAGCAGCGTCTGGCGCTCATCAGCCTTCGCGCCGGCGATGGCGAACAGGACCGGCAGCCCGGACAAGGTGCACACCAGGTGCAGCCGCAGTCCCCAGAAGAACCGGGAGTGCGACGCGCAGTAGCCGTACTCGGCCCAGCCGGCGACGTCGCTGCGCCGGACGGTCTCCCGGGACCGGCCGCACTCCACCGGGGTGGAGTCCACTACCCACACGTCATCGCTCCACAGCGTCGTGTCCATCGCGAGCATCCGAATCACCCGGATGAACAGCCAGAGCGCCTTCCGGATCCGCTTGTTGTACCCGGACTGGCCGATCAGGGCGGGGAACATGCCGGCCAGCCGCTCGTTCGCGTACCGCAGCCAGCGGCGCTCGGACGTGAACCCCATCAGGGCGGACATCACCGCCAGCGTCAGCAGCTCGGCGTCACCGAGCGTCAGCGGAGTTGAGGTCTCCGGGCGGGCCGGCCGCAGGTCAGGCCAGTCGTTGAGCATGTCGTCGATCTTCACGTACAGTGCCGTAGCGAGAGTCTCTATGTCATTGTCCACAACCTTGATCATGGAGACTCTCGCCCCGACCTGCGCCACCAGCCCCTGGAATCATTCATCTAGCCACGGCCCAGCAAGAGACAGTCCGTCCCGGGATTTAACCCGCCTGACGTGTCATCTGGCCTGGTGTTACCGCTGCCGCCGCTGGGTGCGAGGCCGGACCTCCGCAGCGCGTGCTCCGGGGCCTGGCAGCGGCCTGGCGGCCCCGATAACCCGTCACCCGCCCGGGCGGCCTGCCCGTCCGCTCCTCCGCGGATTCCACGAACCGTCACCAGGCCGCCATCTCGCTCGGCGCACTCAGGCGCACATGCCAGGTGCCCGGAATGATACAGCTAGTTATTTTGTTCCCATAATAGTCATAAAAACCCGGTTGTACCGCGCAGGCCCGTCGGCGATGCCCGCCCTCCGCGGCCAGTGGAACCTCGCGTGGGCCGGGTCCGGGAAAGGTGATCGGCGATGTCCACGCCAGGTATGAGGATCCGCTCCCACCGGTACGTCTCCGGCTGGTGTTCGGCGGCGTTCCACGAGCGCTGCGCTGGCAGCTACGCGGGAACCGCCTGCTGCTGCCGGTGCCATGAGAATCTCCCGGCAAAGGCACAGGGCTGGCCGGCCGCCGGGCAAGCAGGACCAGCGGGCAGCCACCGCGGTTCCGGGCCAGGGGGGCGGCACGCGTAGTCCGCCCGGTGCGCGCGGCGGAGCCAGCCGGGCCGGCTGCGGCGAGCCGCCCTGCTCGCGGTGAGCATCCCCGGCCGCGGAGCGGTCACCACCGTCAACCTCGCAGCGGTCACCACCGTCAGCCCCGTATGGGCATGCCGGGCCGGGTCAGGGTAGCGCGGCGACGATTTCCGTGATAGGCCGGCGCGGCCCGGTGAAGAACGGTGTCTCGATCCGGGTGTGCCGGCGGGCCTGGGCCCCGCGCAGGTAGCGCATCAGGTCGACGAGACGGTGCGGCTGATCGGCCTCGAAGGCCAGGATGAACTCGTAGTCACCGAGGGCGAAGGCGGCAACCGTGTTGGCGAGCACGTCGGTGAACTCACGGCCCATCGCGCCGTGCTCTGCCAGCATCTCGCTGCGCTCGCGGCGGCCGAGCAGGTACCACTCCGTCGAGCGCGCGTAGGGGTAGAAACAGGCGTAGCTGCGCGGTTCGTCGCCCGCAACGAACGACGGCACGTGCGCCTTGTTGAACTCGGACGGGCGGTGCACGCCCATGGCGCTCCACACCGGGTCGCTGGCCTGGCCCAGCCGGGTGCGGAGGAACCCGGAATACAGGTCCTGCAGGTCGTCGGGGGATTCGGCGATCCACCAGAACAGGTAATCGGCATCCGCCCGGTAGCCCGTGATCTGATACACCCCGCGCGTGATGATGCCCTTGACGGCAGCTTGCTCGCATAGCTCGCTGACCTCGGCGGCAACGGCATCGCGTCCCTGTCTGGTCAGTCCCGAAGGCCCGCGGCGGGCCCGGAAGACCGCGTACAGGGCGTAGCGGATCAGCCCCTCCAGCTCGCGTGCCCGGGCCTCGCTCAGCTCAGCCATCGTCATCCTCCTGTTCCGCGGTGACCTGCATTACCACCGGCAGGCTGGCCTTGCGCCCGGTCTGCTCCTGCCCGGTGCTGCACGCGGCGCCGGCCCCTCCGCCTCCTGGAGGCGGCAAGCGCCGCGCAACCATGCTGATCCCGGCCAGATGGTCGCTGATCCCACAGATGGTCCCGGTACCGGCGGAAGGCCCTGCGCATCGCACGCACCCGCCGCCTGGGGCGGGGTCGCGCAGGGCCCGGACGGCGATCCTGGCGGCCGCGAGGGGCCCTCATCCGCCGCTATCTGGCGGGACCCGAGCAGGCGCATCGGCATAATGCCCTCATCGGCCACGGTGAATCCTGCCTCCGTCAGCAGCTCCCGCCACACAGGAACGGTCAGCGGGCGGGCGGCGATCAGCCAACATAGACACAATTATATTGTTAATATAACCCAAGACCGTGCTACCCCGGGCCGCCACGAGGAAGCACAGCGGCAGCGACGGCGGCAGGAAGCTGGCCCGCTTGCTTGCCCGCTTGCTGGCTAGGGTCGTGCGCCGCGCCGGGGACCGCGCCAGGCGGGCCGCCAGGACGGACGCCGGCGAACCGCCGGGGTGGCCGGTTCCGGTGACCCGGAGGGCCCGCTGGAGGGGGAGATGGCCCGCCGCGGCTTCCTGCCCGGCCAGCACGGTACGGGGACACGGCATCGCGTTCGTGCTCGGGAACTGCCCGTTCGTCGGCGCAGCCGCCCGGACACCATCTGCCCGCCCCGCCCCGGCCTGGCCGAGGGACCGGCCGAAGGGCTCGGCGGCCTGGTACACAGCGGCTGGTGGCCAAGGACGCCCGCCGCGCGGGCTGCCGCCTCGTCGTGCGGCGCGAACCAGCGGAGGAGGATACTGGCACGCGAGGGCGGTCCCGGCCGGAACAGAACGGGGTGCCGGCACCGGGCAGAGCGGTCACCGGTATCCGGCCGCACCTCGGCGGTCCCCACCAGCACGCGGTGACGACCCGGGAGGCACGGTAATGACCAGCGAGCAGCCGTCACGTCACGATGACGTCCCCGGCAGGGACCGCCTCGCAGCCGCCAGCGGGCATACACAGGACGACGAGCCGGCGGGTGGCGAGCCGGCGTGCTGGGCTCATCTGGTGTGCCCCGAATGCGGGGCCATGGCCAGCGGGGAACACCGTGAGGGCTGCGGATCGGGGCCCGCAGCCCCCGCGGCGCGCTGACCAGCCCTGCCCCGGTGCCGATCCGCTCCAGCTTCCTGACCCGCCGCTGATCACCCGCCGTCCCCGGCCGCTGCCTGGAATCGGCCCCGGGCAGGATGACGCTGGGCCCTGGTCGCGCTGGGCGGGGCGCTGGCGGCAGGCGGCCTGCCCGTCCGCGTCGCGCGGCCGCTGGAGCGCGACGCGCGGCCGCGAAGGCCCGGCGGTCACCCCGCGACGCTAATTGAGCTGATTGAACGGCCCGCGGCGCCGTGTGGCCGTGGTCTCGGCGCAGGATCGGCTGGGCCTGCCGGGCTGTGGCGGTTGCTGCGCCGCCGGCGGGTTGCGGCCGTGCTGGCTGCGGCGACCGTCGCCGCGGGCGGCCGGGGCCTTGGCACCCTGGGCACCTGCGTCCCGGCCTGGGCACCTGCGTCCCGGCCTCCCTGCGCAGCGGGCTGCACCTGCCGGCGCTGACGGCGGGGGCGCTGTTCACGCCGGTTATGGCCGCCAGCGTCGCGGGCCCGGTGGCCGACGGCATGCTCGCCGGCCGGCCCGGTCGGGTACGGACCCTGCCGGCCATCGAGCACGCACATCTCCCGGCAGCGACATTATTAAGGATGCTATAGTAAAAACTAATTCGATGAACAGGATCCGGCTGTCAAGCCGCTGTGAGGAGGGGGATGGCATGTCGATCACCGGGGCCGAGGCCTACGAGGCGATGCGTACCCATCACCGGTTGCTCAGCGAGCAGCTCAGCACCCGGGCGGCGGCCGTGTCCGAGGCAGTGGCCGCGGGCCGCCCGCATGAGGCGGCTGTCGCCGATGTGATCGCCTACCTGGCCGAGGAGGTGCTGCCGCACGCCGCGGCCGAGGAGGCGACGATCTACCCGGCCGCGGCGGCGCTCGACGATCTGGCCGGCGCTGTCGGTGAGATGGCCGCCGAACACAAGACTCTGTCAGCGGCCGCCGACGCTCTCGCGCGCCTGGCCGACGGCGCCGCGGCCGCCGGGCAGGCCCGCCAGGTCGCGGAGGTGTTCGCTGCGCACGCCGCCAGGGAAAATGAGGTGCTGCTCCCGGCGCTGCTCGCCGCCGGCGACGTGGACCTGGCCGCGCTGCTGGCGCAGATGCACCATCGTGCAGAGGAGGGCATGAAGGAAACCTCATCCGGTGACGCCAGCGCCCATGACCCGCAGGCCGCGGTGCTTCGCCTCCTGCTGGACGCAGCGGCCGCGCTGGCCCGGGCCGGCCAGGCAGAGCACGCGTGCCGGCTGGCCGCTTCGGCGTGGGCCGCCCTGCGCGGAGACCGGCCGGATCTCGCGGCCAGGGTAACCGCGGCGCTGCACGGGCTGGCACGCCGGGTCAGCGCCGGGCCAGCTCAGGACGGCCCGTCGGCACGCGCCAGCGAGCCTACGCCGGCCTCTGGCGAAGCGGCGGGCGAGCCCGATCTCGATGTCCGGGATCTGGCCCCGGCGCAGCGCCACGAGGCGATCTTCGCGGCCTACAAGGACCTCGCCCCCGGCCAGGGTTTCGTGCTGGTCAACGACCATGATCCCAAGCCGCTGCGCTATCAGTTCGAGGCCGAGCACGCCGGGCAGTTCACCTGGGCCTCCCTGGAGGCCGGCCCGGCGGTATGGCGAGTGCGGATCGGACGGCCTGCCGCTGCCACCCCGGCCAGCCAGCCTGAGCAGGGTGACAGCGGCGAGCCGGACCTGGACGTACGCCGGCTCGCCCACGGGCAGCGCCACGACGTGATCTTCACCACATACCGGGCACTCAAGCCCGGCGGCGGCTTCGTGCTGGTCAACGACCACGACCCGCTGCCGCTGCGGTACCAGTTCGAGGCGCAGTACCCGGGCGAGTTCACCTGGGACTACCTGGAGGCCGGGCCAAAGGCCTGGCGGGTGCGCATCGGCCGCCCCAGCGCCTAGCCGGAGAGCCGACCCGGATGAGGCCACTGCCGTCGTGCTGACAGTTCGGCCGTGCTGACAGTGCGGCGTCACGACCCATCCACCACTTTCTTTTCGTCTTGCTGACCACCGGCTCAGCGCTGCTGGCCGCCGTCATCAGGCCCTGGCCTAACGGACGGCCCCGTGCCAGCCGGGCCGGGGAGGGCGGGCCGGAGAGGGAACGTCATGCATGGTGAGTACAAGGCACCCGGCGGCAAGCTGGTCGCCGCGGACGTCGAGATCGCTGGCGGCCTGCTGTCCGAGGTGCGGATCAGCGGGGATTTCTTCCTCGAGCCCGATGACGCGCTGGAGCGCATCGACGCCGCGGTGACCGGGCTCCCGGTCACCGCGGGCACCGCGGCCATCACCGAGCGGGTGGGGGCCGCGCTCGGCGCCGGCGCGATGCTTGAGGGGTTCTCCGCCGAGACGGTCGCCGTCGCGGTCCGCCGGGCCCTGACCCGGGCCAGCAGCTGGCGCGACCACGACTGGCAGCTCGTCCACGAGGAACCCCAGGACCCAGCGCTGCACATGGCGCTGGATGAGGTGCTTGCCCGGGAGGTCGCCGCCGGGCGCCGCCCGCCCACGCTGCGGATCTGGGAATGGGCGGCGCCGGCGGTCATCATCGGCAGCTTCCAGTCACTGCGCAACGAGGTCGATCTGGACGAGGCCCGCAGGCTCGGCATCACCGTGGTGCGGCGGATCAGCGGCGGCGGGGCGATGCTCGCCGAGCCCGGCAACACTGTCACCTACTCGCTGTACGCACCGGGATCACTGGTGGCGGGCATGTCGTACGCCGAATCCTACGCCTACCTGGACGACTGGGTGATCGGCGCGCTGACCGGGGACCTGGGCCTGCACGCCTGGTATCAGCCGCTCAACGACATCGCCACCGCGCAGGGGAAGATCGGCGGCGCCGCGCAGAAACGCCTGGCCGGCGGCACCGTGCTGCACCACGTGACGATGGCCTACGAGATGGATGCGGCGACGATGCTGCGTGTGCTGCGGATCGGCCGGGAGAAGCTGTCAGGCAAGGGCATACCGAGCGCCGCCAAGCGCGTCGACCCGCTGAGCCGGCAGACCCGGCTGCCCCGGGCCGAGATCGTCGGCACGCTGATCGGCTACTTCCGCCGGCGGCACGGGCTCACCCGGGGCGGCCTCACCGCTGGCGAGCTGAGCGCCGCACGGAAACTGGCCCGCACCAAGTTCACCAGCAGCCAGTGGACCGCCCGGGTACCGTAGGCAACCCCGGCCCGCGGCGCAGG
>Ga0209061_1004793_pt1 | contig 12587 bp, 12 predicted proteins | sample Coa_R1_10_FD_187157 | JGI IMG/M metagenome (GOLD analysis project Ga0209061, IMG submission 187157) | Surface soil microbial communities from Centralia Pennsylvania, which are recovering from an underground coalmine fire - Coalmine... | ecosystem: Environmental > Terrestrial > Soil >...
GATCGGCGCGATCAAGCCCGACAAGGAGCCGGTGAGCTATGATCAATTCGTCGACGAAAGCGTCTGGAAGGACGCCAACGCGATGGTGAAGTGAGGCGTCCCGCCGCCGGCGGCCCGCGCAGGGCAGCGCAGCGCATCGGCGGCGGCCTGCTTGCGGCGGCGATTGCCGTGGCGCGCGCGCCGAATCCCTGGACGTTCTCCGGCAGCAAACACTGCCTTGCCGCGCGGCCGGCATAGACTTGCCGGCCCGCGCGGTGCAAGCGAGCCTGGAGCGCCGCGTCTTTGAGCGGGAAACGAAAGCCGGCCTTCGAAGATCGGGAAGTGATATCGCCGTGAACCGCACCATCCGTCGTCACGCCCCGTTCTGGCTGAGCCTCGCCGTCGGCATCGGGATGTGGGAGCTCGTCGGTCGCAACACCAGCCAGGCCTTCATGGTGCCGTTCTCCGAAACGCTGGTGCGACTGTGCCAGCTCGTCCGCAGCGGCGATTTCCTTGCACAGCTGCTCGATTCGGCCGAGCTCTTCCTCACCGGCTTCGTGATCGCCGTCGCCGTCGGCGCCCCGCTCGGCCTCCTGCTCGCGCGGGTGCGCGCGCTGCGCGTCGGCATCGAACCCTACATCATGATCCTGTACGCCACGCCGATGGTGGCGCTGATCCCCTTTATTCTCTCGATCATGGGCTTCGGCTTCGCGCCCAAGGTGCTGGTCGTATTCCTGTTCGCCGTGTTCCCGGTTCTCTACAACACCATCGAAGGAGCGCGCAGCATCCGGCCGGAGCTTATCGAGGTGGCCAAATCCTTCCGGTCCCGCGAGTGGGCCCTGTGGCGCGAGGTGATGCTGCCCTACACGCTTCCCTTCATCATGACGGGCATACGCCAGGCCATCGGCCGCGCCTTGGTCGGCATGGTCGCGGCGGAGTTCTTTCTTTCCTCGACCGGCCTCGGCCAGCTCATCATGGGCGCATCGCAGAATTTCGATACCGGCGGAGTCTTTGCCTCGATTTTCGTCATCGGGCTGATCGGGGTTGCGTTGATGCGTGCCGGGCTGATGATCGAGCAGCACTTCGCGCGATGGAGGCAGTAACGCATGGGACTCGCGCAGCCCAAAAGGTGCCGCATTAAGGCTCGACGTCGCGGAGACGTACGATGAGCGAAACGGCAATCCCGGCATTGGCGTCGACGGCCGGCACGAAAAAAGCGGCAACGCGCGGCGCGTTCGTGCCGCGGCTGGTCGCGGGATTGTCGATTGCGTTGGCCTGGGAAATCGTCGTGCGCGCCTTCGCGCCGGCCTATGTCGCCAAACCCACCACCGTGTTGATGGCCATTCCGCGCGTGATCGTCGATCCCGCGTTTCTCGACGCCACGGCGATCACGCTGATCGCGGTGGCCGAAGGCCTCGCCGCCGCGCTGGCCGCCGGTACCGCCATCGGCCTCATGATGGGTCGCAGCGTCGTGATCGAACGTGTGCTGCGGCACTACATCAACGGCTTCTACGCCATGCCGATGATCATCGTTCTTCCCCTGTTCTCGCTCTGGTTCGGCTATTCCGGCGCGGCGCGCATCGCCACCATTATTTTTGCGGCGATCTTCTCCATCATCGTCAACGTCGCCGACGGCGCCCGATCGGTTCCGCGCGAGTATCTCGAAGTCGCGCGGTCGTTCCGCTCGACGCCGATGCGCGTCATGGTCGAGATCGTCCTGCCGGCAGCGACGCCTTATTTGCTCGCCGGCTTCCGCCTCGCCGCGGGGCGTGCCCTGATCGGGGCGGTCGTGTCCGAGTTTTTCCTGTCGGTCGGCGGGCTCGGCTATTTCATCCTTTATAATTCGCGCAGCTACCATCACAACGAGGCCTTCGTCGGCGTGCTCCTGCTCGCCGCCTTCGGCGTCGCTTTCGAGGTGCTGGTGCAGGAGGCGACGCGGCGCTTCATGCCCTGGTATCGACGGGACGAAAAAATTTGAACCCGACGGCTTCAAGTGAAGAACACCGCGAGGATCGTTGCCCATGCCTGACGCTCGTGTCGAGACCGCGATCGCCCACTGGAAGCCGCGCTTCGTCGCCAACGGAGTGGTGCTTGCCGATTTCGAGGAAATCACCGGCGGCCTGCAGAGCTACGACGACTGGTGTGCGGCCTGGTCGACGCGCGCGGCGCACCACGAGCAGCTCGGCCGCGAGGCGCTCGCGCGGGGGCACACGCTCACCGCTGGCGAATGCCTGCAGCGCGCCGGCGTCTACTATCACTTCGCGTCGTTCCTGTTCGTGCACGACCTGCCGCAGATGAAGGCCGCGCACATGAAAGGCGTGGCCTGTCGGCAGGCGGCGCTGCCGCATCTGCGGCCGCCGGGAGAGCGGGTGGAGATCCCGTATCAGGGCGGAATGCTGCCCGGCATCCTGCGCAAGCCCGCCGGCATCGACAAACCGCCCGTGGTGGTCATGGCGCTCGGCCTCGATTCGACCAAGGAGGAAGGCGACGCATACGAAACGCCGTTCCTTGCCCGCGGCATGGCGACATTGATCTTCGAGGGACCGGGCCAGGGCGAATCACAATACGACTTCGCCATCCGCGGCGACTATGAGGTACCCGCTGGCGCGGTCATCGACTACGTGGAGCGGCGCCCGGATCTCGATGCGACGCGAATTGGCATGTGGGGCGTGAGCCTCGGCGGCTACTACGCGCCGCGCGCCGCCGCCTTCGACAAACGGATCCGGGCCTGCATTGCTCTCGGAGGTCCCTTCGACTGGGGTGCGGCCTGGGACGGGTTGCCGGAGCTCACGCGTGAAGCCTTCCGCGTGCGCAGCCATTCCAGGACGCCGGAAGAAGCGCGAGCGGCAGCCCGCACCTTGTCGCTCGAAGGCATCGCGCGGAACATCTCCTGCCCGATATTCATCGTGAACGGCCGCCGCGACCGGATCGTGCCGGCGGCCGATGCCGAGCGCCTCGCGCGCGAGGTCAAGGGTCCGGTCACGCTGATGCTGATCGAGGACGGCAACCATATCGCCACCAACCGCGCCTATCGCTGGCGTTCGCAAAGCGCCGATTGGATGAAGGAACAATTGGCCTAGCCGCAGAGTTCGGCGATATTGACCCGTGCTTGCGCCCTCGGCGGAGCGATGCAGGGTCGACCACGATCGCTCGCGACGGCTGCGTCGCCCGCGTGGCGCCCTTCGCAAGCACGGTCTCGACTCCTTCCGACCGCACCCTGCTCCCGCGCATGAGCGCGCGTCCGCGGGGCCGCGATCGATCCGGCTCCGCGCACGGCAAACCCGCGTCAGAGCCGCACAAAGCCGCGCGGCACGGCATGCAAGCGCTCGACGCCGGTTTCCGTTATCAGCACCATCTCGCCCGTCTGCACGCCCGCGGTGTGGTCGCGGGTGACGACGTTGGGCTGGATAACCACCGTCTGCCCGGCGCGGAAGGGCTCCTCGGGGACCGCTCCGGCCGGGCGGCTTCTGCTGCCGAGGATCGGCGGCAGGTAGCCGCCGCCGTAGCCGTGCAGAAGATCGTCGATGATGGTGAAGCCCGCATCCTCGATCACGCCGGCGGCTTCGATCACCTGCGCCGGCATGGCGCCTGCCTTCAAGACTCCCGCGATCGCATCGAATGCGGCATCGGCCGCGGCATGCAGATCGCGATAGAGCCCGGTCGGCTCGCCGAGCGCGAAACTGCGCAGCACCTGTCCCGGATGATCCCAGAACGCGGCCGTGATCTCCGCCACGATCACGTCGCCCGTCTCGATGCGTCGCGTGGTGGGGAACTGGCGCGGCACGGCAAGATCGGGCGCCGCCATCGAGGTCGTCCCGATGTAATGGATTCCCGTGGTACCGCCCTGCCCGACATAGGCGCGCTCGACTGCGTCGCCGAGCTCGCGCTCGCTCACGCCGGGTCGGATCGCGGCCCTGAGCGCCTGCATGCCGCGGTCGGAAAAATATGCGCCGATGCGCAGCCAGTCGCACTCCTCGACGGATTTGACCTGACGCAGGCGAAGATAGTCGCGATTGAGCGACGCGAGGCGACCGAATTTTGCCGCCAGCGCCGCATGCTGTTCGATGCTCAGCGGCCCGAGCGTCGCGACGCGATCCTGCCGTGCCCCGCGCTTTTCGAGAGCCTCGATCGCCGCGGCGATCGACGACTCGCCTCCCCAGGAGACATCCGCCTCGTCGGCAATCAGGCGCGCCTGCGGCACGTGATTGACGTATTGCACGAACAGCGCGTCGCGCTCGCCCGGGGTCATCACGCCAACGGCTTCGGCGGTGACCGGCCATTGCGTCAGCCACTGCACGGCCGAGCCGACACGGTTGGCGCCGCAGAAGACGAGATGATCGCAATCATGCGCGGCAAGCAGCGCTTCAATGGCCGCCCGCCGGCGTCGCATTTCCGCCCGGGAGAACCGCGGGATCGGAAGCTCGAGGATGCTGCGAAGATGCGGGGCGAGCTCGCTCATGCGCTGTTCTTAGCCTCCGCCGCCGCGCTTGTCGCGGCCCCCGGACCCGTCACGCGCCCGACGGCCGCGGGCCCGTGGGCGGGGCCCGGACATCCCGCCTTCGTCCACCTCGTCCCGGACGCCTGCGGGAAGGACGGTTCTGTTGCTCCGCCTGCCCAAAGCGGTATGGTCCGCCGCGTCAATGCCGGGAGCCTTCGATGCCCTCAACCATCCTCGATTCAGCGGTGTTCCGCGACATCTTCACCACGCCGGCGATGCGGCGGGTCTGGTCGGACGAAAATCGGGTGCAGAAATATCTCGACTTCGAGGCCGCGCTCGCGCGGGCGCAGGCGCGGTTGAAGATCATACCGCAGGAAGCCGCTGACGAGATCGTGAAGCACTGCCAGGTCGAGAAAATCGACATGGCGAAACTGAAGGAGGCGACCGAACGGATCGGCTATCCGGTGTTGCCCGTGGTGCAGCAGCTTGTGAAATTGTGCAAGGACCGCCTCGGCGAGTGGTCGCACTGGGGCGCCACGACGCAGGACGTCACCGACACCGCAACCGTGCTGCAGATCCGCGAGTCGCTCGCGCTCATCGAAAAGGACATTGCGGCAATATCGGACGCGCTCGCTGCGCTCGCGGAAAAGTATCGCGACACGCCCATGGCCGGCCGCAGCAACCTGCAGCAGGCGGTTCCGATCACCTTCGGATACAAGATGGCGACGATGCTCGCGGCTTTCGAGCGCCACAAGGAGCGTCTTGCGGAATTGAAGAAGCGGGTGCTGGTCGGCGAGTTCGGCGGCGCGGCGGGCACCCTGTCCTCCCTCGGCAAGGACGGCCTACGTGTGCAGGAAGAATTGATGAAGGAGCTCGCCCTCGGTCAACCGGCCATTTCCTGGCATACGGTGCGCGATTGCATTGCCGAAGTCGGCTGCTTTCTCGGCCTCGTCACCGGTTCGTGCGGCAAGATCGCCTTCGACGTGAAACTCCTGATGCAGACCGAAGTGGAGGAGGTCTACGAGCCCTTTCACCAGGGCCGCGGCTCCTCCTCGACCATGCCGCAGAAGCGCAATCCGATCTCCTCGGTCTACATCACCGCGCAGGCGGCGGTGGTCAAGCAGCTCGCCGCAGCGCTGCTCGAAGCGCTGGTCGAGGATCATGAGCGCGCGACGGGTCCGTGGGAGATCGAATGGATCGCACTGCCCGAGATCTTCATGTTGTCGGCCGGCGCGCTTGCGCAGACGCGCTTCCTGGTCGAGGGCCTGCAGGTCAACGAGGCCAAGATGCGCGAGAATCTGCGCCTCACCAAGGGTCTCATCATGTCGGAGGCGGTGATGATGGGCCTGGGCGCGGCCATGGGCCGCAACCGTGCGCATGACGTGGTCTACGACGTGTGCCGCGAGGTCGTGAAAACCGGCCGACCGCTCCTGGATTTGCTCGCGGAGGACAAGGAAATCTCGAAGCACGCAAGCCGCGAGGAGCTGGAGAAATTGGTCGACCCGGCGAACTATCTCGGCGTTGCCGGCGAGATGGTCGACCGCGTGCTGAAATTGCGCAGGTGATAGGCGCGCGGCCTCAGGCCTCAGGCGGTCACGCTTTCGGCATCGTCCTTGCGATGGCCGATGCGACGCCCAGCGTCGCCGCGCCGAGGCCGATGAACAGCGCCGGCAAACCGACTCCGGCTTTCTGAAGCAGTGCCGTCAGCACGGTGGCGCCGGTCATGAACGCCGCGTTGAGCACGTTGGCAGCCGCGACGTTGCGGGCGCGATGGTCCGCGCTGCTCCAGGCCTGCAATGCGGCAAAAGCGGGCACGATGAACAGGCCGCCGGCAATGGCGAGACCGATCAGGTCGAATGCCGCGCGCAGGCCGCGCGCGGAAACGAAGACCTCGGCGGGCGCAAGCGAGGCTTCCGCGGCGACGCCGACCGCCGCGAGCCCCAGGTCGAACGCAAACGCGCCGAGCAGCACGGCGCCGGCAAGCGTCGCCGTCAGCACGATGCGCCCGCGCGCGACCCAGGCCGCGAGCGCCGCGCCGAGGCCCACCGCAACCGAAAAGGTTGCAAGATAAAGGGTGACCGTATCCTCGTTGCCGCCGATTGCCGTCTTGATCAGGGGCGGCAGCAGCGAGAGGACCACGATCCCGACGAGCCAGAACCAGCTGGTAACGAGAGCACACCACCAAAGGCGCCGGTCCGCACGCAAATGCGCAAGCATGGCTGCGGTGGCGCGCGCGAGATTGACCGATACGGCCAGATGCGGCGCGCCTTCCCCGCTGGGCGGGATCATCCGTGCCGAGAGCCACGAGGCCAGTGCAAAACCCGTCACCACGACGGCAAACGGCCATGCATGCCCGCTGCGGAACGCAAGCCCGCCGGCAATGGTACCGGTGAGGATCGCCACGAAGGTCGCGCCTTCTACGAGCGCATTGGCGGCCGGAAGTTTCTCGCGGGGAAGATGGTCGGGCAGAATGCCATACTTGAGCGGCCCGAACAGCGCGGCGAGCACGCCGAACCCGAACAGTGCGGAGAACAGGATCGGGAGCGACCCGTACGCATAGCCGGCTGCGGCGACGGCGGCCACGCCGATTTCCACGAGCTTGATCCAGCGCGCGACGCGCGCCTTGTCATAACGATCGGCGAGCTCGCCGCCGAGCGCCGAGAGAAGGAAATAGGGTGCGATGAAGACCGCGCTCGCCGTCGTGATCAAGGCTTCGCCGTCCGCGTGGCCGCCGAACAGGATCAGGAATACGAGTGCGGTGCGCAAGAAATTGTCGTTGAACGCCGCGAAGAACTGGCAGGCGAACAGCGGTGCAAAACGCCTGGAAAGCAAAAGCGGCGGCATGGCCGCCGATTATCGCAAAGTTCCGGCGGCCGGCGTCATGCGGGCTCGGAAAAAATCGGGCGGCCGTCCGGCCGCCCCAAGGCGCTACCGAATTCACGCGGCCTTAAGGGATGACCGAAACCCGTGCCTTCTCGGGCTTTTTCTGCCTTTCATACTGCAGAACCACCGCGCCGAGCGCGGCCGCGACAGCAATGCCGGCGGTGACGGCGAAAACAGTTATCCACATGTTCCGCCCCCTTCGTTGCGCCCTCGGGCGCGGGTGACCTCAAGCAGAGCAAATGCGCGAAAACGGTTTCGGTTCCATCATCCCGAAGCCGATCGGCGAAATTCGCAATGGTGAACGTTCCGCCCCGGAGCGGCGCAGAACCGCGCCGCGACCGCGGGGTTCCGTGGTTCACGCATGGCGCGGGGGCCGACCGCAAGGGCGCATCACCGCGGGGCCAGCGGGCGGCGCCCGGGCCGTCCGGACCTTACACCTCCCGGCCCGGGTCCGCGGCGGAACGCCCGGTTGCGGACTGCAGCTCGTTGAGAATCTGGCGCAGATGGAACTCGCGGAATTCGATATGAACACGGCGCAGCCAGCGCGCGACCTCATCGCGCACCGCAACGGGGATGTCCGGCATGGCTGCGATGGCCGCGAATGAGAACCGGGGCCGGTCGATCCATCGCGCGAGCCCGGGCGGCAATGCCGGGACCCGCACCACGCCCATTCCGCGTCCGAGGCGCGCATATTTGCCGCGATGCAACAAAATGCCGAGCATTTCATTGTGCACCGGCGTAAGGGCTGCGGGCGGAAGCCGCGCGCTGAGGTCGACGAACGCACGGGCCGCTTCCTCGTCCGGCGTCATCACGTAGAGCACGGTTGCGGCGACGGCGCGACGCCACGCCTCCGCGACGAAATCGATGTCCCGCGCGACGGCGAAGAACCGCGCGAAGCACGCGTGACCGATGTCGAGCACCTTGTGGACTCCGTCCGGCTCGATCAGCCGGTCGAACAATGCCATTTGCGCACGGACATCCGCGACGGTCGCCGGGCGGACATGGTCAGGGAGAAACCGTACGAGCGCACCCTCGCCGTCGCCGCCCAGGTCGAAGCCCTCCACAGGACGGCCCTCGTGTCGATGAAATTCGAGGAGCAGCCGCGCGAGCAGCGTCTTGCCGACGCGCGGCCGCGGCGAGGCGACGATCGTCACGGAATTGAGAATCGCCATCGCGGCACGACCTGGAGAATCGTGAAGTGTCGATCGACTCGAGGCGTCCCGCCGCAGCGGCGTTGACCCATCCTTTGCGCCGGGTCGCAGGCGTCCGCCCGATCATTCGGCGGCGGGACGCGCGGCGCTTATGGACTTGGCACCTACCCAGTCGATCAGCTTGACCCTGTCGTATTCATTCCAGACCTGGCTCAGCCAATGTCGCACATAGCCGCGTAACACGAATGAATAATTGGCCGCTTCGCCGGATGCGGTTTTGTTGGCGATGAAGGTGACGAAGGGCGTGCTTGCGACCTCGACCTGCTCGCAGGCCATTTCGCTCAGATGGGGCACCGTGATTTCCTCGGCGTCCTTGATGCGCTTGAAATAGGAATTGTAGGTCGCCGGATCCCATTCGAAGAAACTGGCGTCGTTGTTGACGAAATTCTTGACCAGGAAATAGCTCGCCTCACCGATCGCCGACGCCGTCTCGGCAATTTCCTCGAGCGAGGCGATCGAGGGTCCCAGTATGTGGAAGACGGCAAAGGCGATCTGACCCTTCTTCGCCGAATCGACAAAACCGATTTCGTTGAGCGTCCGCAGCGTCGACGACAAGAGGCCGGCGCGTACGTCGATCACCGTGACCTTGGCGTCGGCAGTGCCGAGCGTGTCGAAGATCTTCATCTGGTCGGGCACCTGGGTGACGTCGACGACCTCGGTGAGCCCCGGATGAAAACGCTTGAGCGTGCCGCGCGGGCTTTCGGTGTCGAAGGCGCGCACCGGCAAATGGTGCGCGCTGAAATAGTCGAGCAACGTACGGGCGACGGTGGTCTTGCCCACGCCGCCTTTGTCGGCGCCGACAAGGATGACAGCGGGTCTGGCCATGGCTCCACTCAATGAACGAGCACGGCGGGGTGCGACGGGACACGCCCCGGCTGCTCCCTTGGTATCGCATCGCCCCGGGGGGATGCCAGACGGATTCCGCCTCTGCCCAGGGGTTCCCGCGGGGGCAACGGTTGCTCCGCGACATGAAAACCACATCCTTCCCTGTCCCGGGGCAGGCAACCTATTGCGAATGTTGCATAAACGCGCCGGCCCGGATGGTCGCCGCGGGACCGGGGACGAAAGCGCGCGGGACGCCTTCTGCGATGCTCTATGGTGGCCGAACGGGAGCGGCCGCGGCTTGGGCAGGATCGTCGGCCAACCGGCCGGATCCGCGCCGCGCACCCCGTGTCTTCCCGCTTTCCGTCAGCGTCAGCACGAAGATGGTTGAAGCCGGCGAGTGACGAGCTTTTTGCGGGAACCACGGTCGTTCTCGCCAACGCGACGATGGAGGGCGCGTGATGCCGAAACCGGCGACGGCCTTTCCACAAGACCATGCGCCGGCAAAATGTCGGCGCGGCACGGCGCGACCATGTCGCGCATCGCCTGCGGACGCGAAATCCGCAGGATACCGACGCCCTTCTCCTCGCCGTCGATTGGGCCCAACCCCGGCCGTGAAAATCGACACCGGGATGCCGGCCCGTGCCGGGCTCGACCGGCATTGGGTGTCGCAAACTTGCGCGAGCGCCTTTCGATCCGCCTGATGATCCTCGACTGTGACGCTGGTGCCGGCGGAGGGATTTGAACCCCCGGCCACCCGCTTACGAAGCGGATGCTCTACCGCTGAGCTACGCCGGCGCGAGGCCGGGCCACTAGTATCGACGCGCAAGCAGCTTGGCAAGCAATCGGGGACCCGTCATGGGGGGCGGGCGGCACGCCGAAGGCCCGGGCAGCGGGTGCCGATGATCCGGTGCGGAGCGCGTCGTGGCCGTCGCCGCTTGAGCGCGGCGATCGAACGATCATCGAAATAAATGCAGGAAGCGCCGCCACGGACCGCGCGGCGGCGATCGCGGTTCGGCCGCCGGATCCGCATCCGGCGATCCGTCCGGCCCGGGATCGTCGGGAGCGTGCAGCAAGGGCACGACCGGCTCGACGGATGGGACCGAAGCAGGGGTGCCGCGGCCAAGGTCGACGAGGCCGCGGGGCGGCATGTCGGCGACCGGAACGTCCCCGCCGGGGGATGGTGCCGGCCGGGGCTGCGTGCCCGAGCCGGGCACAAAAAGGGGCTGTGCCGTGACGGCGGGAGCAGCGCCCGTCGTGCCCGGCACCGTCGCCGCCTCGATCACCGGCCGGGTGTCGGCGAGTTGCGACATCGGCACCTTCCAGACGAAGCCGTCGAGACGGCCGGACGGGGTCGTCGGCCGCCAGCGTTCGGACACGACTCCGTCCGCGGTCCAGGCCGGATCGCCGGAAGCGCGCGCGGCGCGCGCGAGCCACTCGCGCACGCGGCCCTCGTCGCCGTGTTCGGCCTGCTCGATCTCCGCCATCAGCATGGCAACGCGCCGCGTCGGCGATGCGAGATAGGGCGCGAGCGCTGCGCGCGCGGTCGCAAATTCATGCGCATCGACCGCCGCGCGTGCCACCGCGAGCGCGCCCTCCAAATGATCCGGCCGCATGCCGGCAAGTTTCTGCATGCGCGCAAGTCGCTCGCGCGCGCGGTCGCCGAGCCGCAGCTCGGCATAGGCTGCGGCAATGTCGGGATGCGGTTCGGCGCGCCATGCATTCTCCAGAATCCTGCGCGCCCTGCGCGTTTCGCCGGCCTGCGCCAGACGGCGGCCTGCCATCACTGCGGCCGGCACGAGATCAGGGGCGAGCTTGACGGCCTCGAGAATGAGGCGACGCGCTTCGTCGCGATCGGCGTCATCGAGCGTTTCCGCACGGGCCGTCAGCAGCACCGCGCGCTTGCGCCGGTACTCCGCCCGGTCGAGCGCGGCCCGCATGCGCTCGAGCGCCGCGAGCGCGCCCGCCCAGTCGCCCGCCGCGCAGCGCTCGTCGAGCACGGCCTGCGCGGCCCAGCCCAGGCTCGGCGCGGCCTGCGCCGCCTGCTCGGCGGCGCGCCGCGCGGCCACCGCATCGCGCCGACGTTGCGCCTCCACGTAGAGCCCGCGCAGGCCGAGCAGCCGCGTATCGTCGCGGGCGGCCATGACGCGGAACGCATGCTCGGCAGCCGCACGATCGCCGGCCATCTGCGCGGATTGCGCGGTGAGCAGAAGGGTGAGCGGGTCGCCGGGCGCAAGTCGCGCGGCGGCGTCGGCCGAACTGCGCGCCAGCTTGAGGTCGCCGGCGCCGACCGCGATCAGGCCGCGCGCGATCGCATGATACCCTTTGACGGCGCGGCGATGGCGCATGAACCGGGACAGCGCCTGGGGGGCGCCGAGGACGTTTCGCAGGAGCGACGCGAGCAGTGTCAGCACCACCACCGCCACCGCAAGGCCGAGCCCGGCCACCATGACCGACGTCTCGATCCGGTAGCCGAGCCAGGTGACCGCGACCTCGCCCGGCCGGTCGGCGAGCCAGGCAAACCCGAGCGCGATGACGGCGAGCGAGGCGAGGAAAAGGAGGATGCGGAGCATCATTCCGCCTCAAGGCGCCGCGAGCGCGCGCGCGGAGCGCGCCGCCAGCTCGCGCGCCGCCGTCAAAGCGGCCGCGCGCGCTCCGGCCCGGTCGATCCATGCCTGCACGGGCGCCGGCAGCGGCGCTGGCAGTCTTTTCAGGTCGGTGAGCGCGGCGTCGATGTCGGCCCTGGCCGCTTCCACCTCAAGGCGCGCGAGGATGGTTGCCGGATCGTCTCCGGCCGGGGCCTCGATCGGCCGCACGCGCACGAGCCTGCCGGCACTGGCCTGCAGCCGTTCGAGGAAACCGGCGGGCGCGGCATGGCCCGCGGAAAGGCGCGCCAAGGACGGCAGCAGATCCTCGAGCGCGCGCGCAAGCTGCTGCCGCGGCGGCAACCCGTCCGCGGCAAAACGCGCGAGCGGGGCAAGCGAGGCCGCATCCGCGCCCAACGATTCGACCTGCTGCAGTTCAGCCGAGAACGGCGCACCTTTCTCCACCGCGTCGCGCAGAGCCGCGGCGCTCAATGCGAGTCGAGCCGCGGTGTCTACCGCGGCGGGTCTTGACGCACCGTCCTGCGCGCCTTGCGCCCGTTCGAGCGCGGCGACGCGCTGCTGCAGTGCCTGAAGCTCCGCCTCGAGCTGGGCCGGCCGGCCGGCCCTGTCCTCGGATTCCCTGACCGCTTTCTCCGCGGCGGCGGCCTG
>Ga0209061_1004796_pt1 | contig 12584 bp, 10 predicted proteins | sample Coa_R1_10_FD_187157 | JGI IMG/M metagenome (GOLD analysis project Ga0209061, IMG submission 187157) | Surface soil microbial communities from Centralia Pennsylvania, which are recovering from an underground coalmine fire - Coalmine... | ecosystem: Environmental > Terrestrial > Soil >...
CTTATCTGGAGGTGTATTATAATCGCATTCGTCGCCATTCGACACTGGGATACGTGAGTCCGCTTGTCTATGAGCAATTGGGAAAGCAACTTGTGGAAAGAAACGTTTGACGTAATACGCTCATTATGGTATAATAAAAGTACAAACGTTACATGACGTAAAAACGTTTCTCATCGTCCTCAGCTCCCACCTCTGGAGACTCTATCAAATCGGGGCAAGCTCAGTACGCCATGGGCCACTATATTGGAGCGGTCATCCACAACGAGAGTGTCTATGTCAGCTCGGGCGATCGGTACCTCTACGCTCTACAGAAGAGCAACGGAAGTCAGCGCTGGAAATATCAACTTGTTTCCTCGGGACACTATCCTGCCTCCATTGCAGAGAACGTTTTGTACATCAACACAGATGGAGCCTATGCGCTCAGCAGTGCAGATGGCACAGTCCTCTGGCATCAGAATCTGGGAAGTAGTCCCAGCGTCTCTTTTACGCCATCAGTCGTCCTAGACAGGGTTGTCTATCTGGCGAGCATCGATGGACATGGGCGGAGTATCCTTTACGCGCTCAACGCCAGCAACGGAACTGAGTACTGGCACAGCCACTATCCTCACCAGATAATTCCGCTCGCCACCGCTCGATAGCGCTTGCTGGCCTCTGAGGAACAACCGGACGGAAACTCACACTAGCGGTGCATCCGCCCGGTTCCGCCTCATTGAGGATAACTTTTCTAAACAGCCTTGTACTGTTTCGTTCATCTGAAAATATGGACAAGATTTGCTGGATCACCATTATCGTACTTTTTCGTTCTGGTGTTCCTCAGAGGCCATGGTGGATACAATTCCTACAGCTGCAAATGTGCCACCTGGCTTCGTAAATGTACAGGCAATCAATAGTTATATGGTACGTCGTACTTTTTCGTAAGAATCACACTGAAAGGCCAATAGGGCGCAACATCTCTGCGCCCTATTCAGGCTGTCAAAAGTGCTTGCTTCCTACCTTTTTTCAGCGTGAAATCATGCAGGAAACCGTAAAATCATTCATTGCCGCAATCTTCCTGTATGCACAATCCCTCACGAAATATTTCAATATGTGTATCTTTGTGCTAAAATTACCCACTGTGTTTTTCAATCGCAAACGAGGGGAAGGTACTGTCTTGTCTATGAAACTATTCCTTCTGGGTCTGCCTGGCAGCGGCAAATCGACGATTGCGCGGTATATCACAAACTATGTGGAAGATAGGAATTGGTCTACGAAGCATTGCGGCGACTATCCCTTTCTACGCGCAATGTTCGAGAAGGATACTCAGCACAAGCTATTTGTGCCCGCCAAAAATGGTGGCTTCGATATGCTTGATCATGCTGTACTCGATACTGCCCTGCGGCAATTGGAACAAAGTATCCGCGAATATATCTCTAAAGCGCAATCGACGAAGATCATTTTGATTGAATTTTCTCGCAATGACTATCAACATGCTTTCTTACAGTTCAGTAAAGCATTTTTACAAGAGCAGAACACCTATTTCCTCTACCTGGATGTTGAACCGGATATCTGCCAACGGCGGATATCGCAGCGGATTACCAATCCACAAACTGAAGATGATTATCCTGTGTCGCCAGATATCTTTAAACAGTATTATGATCATGATGATGGGCAACACTTACCCGGTATCCTTTTTCAAAGATATCAAATCGATCCACAGCGAGTGAAGATCATTTCCAATAACGGCCCATTAGAGGCAGTAACGGGAGAAATTGAGGCTTTTCTCCTCGCGATGCTGGCGAAGCTGTCATGACCGATTGGCCTCCAAGTCATTCTACCCATTTCCTTTACATTGCTCTCAATTTCAGTTACACTTTATCCAGGTATTGACGCGCGCTATCCTCTTCGCCCTCGCTTCTCTATTATGGCTAAGCGCGCTAACGAGTAGTACACCGCACTGGCTACAATTTTTTCTTAAAGGGGGAAAGAATGAATCAGCCTCGGAAGCATCCACTTGCCTTCTGGCAAAAACTCAGCACGGCAAAATTGACCCGTATCGCCTGCGTCCTCACGGTACTGCTGGTATTTCTTGGCCTCAGCCCTATTTCCCAGGCACGTGCGACACAGGCGCTAAAGCGGAAAACCAATCCCATCCAGCACATTGTGATCATGGTCAAGGAGAATCGCACCTTCGACAACTATTTTGGCACCTTTCCAGGGGCCGATGGAGCCACTACCTATACCGGTACTGATGGCAAGCAACACCCACTGACCCACGATCCCGATACGCTCGTCTCAGATATCCTGCACACGCATTACGCCTATCTCAAAGCCTTCGACCATGGTAAACTGGATAAGTTCTCACAACTGAAAGGAGCGATCCAGGATATCAACGGCCAGATGGAGGATGTCGCGGATGGTCAGATGTACCAGTCGGATATTCCCAACTACTGGCAGTACGCGCAGACCTTCGCACTGCCGGATCATTTTTTCTACACGATCAACTCGGATAGCTTCCCCAACCATCTCTTCTCCATTGCCGCGACCGACGATGATGTATTTGGACTTCCCCATATCACAAAACAGAAAGATAAATGGAACTGGGGCTGCGATGCTCCCCCAAATACTTACGTCCAACAGGAGCATCCAGACGGGACATTCGCCAAGACGTTCCCGTGTTTCTCGTTTGAGACGTTGGGCGATCTTCTCACCGCGAATGGCATTTCCTGGAAATACTACGCGCCGGGACAGGGCCAGGATGGTTACGAGTGGTCGGCCTATAACGCCATTTCGGACATTCGCAATACGCAGCAATGGCAGCAGCATGTCGTCGATTATACCCAGTTCGCCAAAGATGCCGCCGCGGGTACGCTGCCAACCGTCAGCTGGCTCGTCCAGCCTTCGAGCGTGAGCGACCATCCGCCCGCCAGTGTCTGCGTCGGCGAGAACTTCACCGTGCAGCAGATCAACGCGATTATGAACAACCAGTCGCTCTGGAGTTCAACGGCCATTTTCCTGACCTGGGACGACTGGGGGGCCTTTTATGATCACGTCGTGCCACCGACAGGCCCCAATAAATACCTTGAGTATGGCCTGCGCGCGCCCCTGATCGTGATCTCGCCCTACGTCAAGCCGGGTTTCATCGATCACACCTTCTACAGCTTCCCATCGATGCTCAAGTACGTGGAAACGACGCTCAACCTACCATCGCTCGGCGGGCTGGATCAACAGGCCAATGACCTGACCAATGTATTCAACTATAGTCAGCAGCCCTTGCCCCCACTGGTTTTGCAAACGCGCTCCTGTTCGAGCCAGGCATATAAGGTATCTGAGCAATTCGTGCCTGATCCTGATGTCTACGGAGACTGATTGGTACTGAGCATTTCAAGAAAGGGTTTGTGGAGGGCGACTATAGAGGAGGGAGTCTATAGAGGGCGTACCCTTGTGGTCGCCCTGGTGAAGAACATCGCCAAAAGTGTCAGAGAGAGCTTGCATAACCCCGTCCCATATGCTACCACTAATAGTAATTACTATGATAGAAGCAAAAGGGCGGCTCTCATGTCGTCTTGAGAGGAGCAACGATGAATTTTGATCTCGACGCAGAGCAATTCGAAATTCGCGACATGGTACGTCGCTTCACCGGGCAAGAAATTACTCCCTATGCTGAGGAATGGGACGAAACGTATCACTTTCCCCGCGAAATCTACTCAAAAATGGGCGAACTCGGCCTGATGGGTATGACCACGCCTGAAGAGTATGGCGGTAGCGCCCTCAGTCGCCTTACAGCGGCGCTTGTTTACGAGGAACTGGCAAAAGGCGAGATGGCGACGGCTGTCGGCCTTTCCGTACATAACATGATTACTGGCTCGATAGCGCGTTTCGGTAACGAAGAGCAGCGCCAGCGCTGGGTACCGCGTTTAGCTTCCGGCGAGCTACTGGGCGCGTTTTCGCTGAGTGAGGCGGCGTCCGGTACGGACGCAGCGAGTCTGCAATGTCGCGCGGAACGCTCAGGCGATTACTACGTGGTTAATGGAACCAAATTGTGGGTCACGAATGGCGGCGAGGCCGATATCTATTTACTGATGGCGCGTACCGCGGAGGGCAGAGGCTCATCGGGTATCTCCTGCTTCGTGGTCGAGAAGGACACGCCTGGCTTCTCCTTTGGCAAAACAGAGCGTAAAATGGGCCTGCATTCCTCTCCGACGCGCGAACTGATCTTCGAGAACTGCGAGATACCGCTTACCAACCGCATCGGCGAAGACGGTCAGGGTTTCAAGATAGCGCTCGCATCGTTAGATGGTGGGCGCGTCAACATCGGAGCTATCGCTGTTGGGGTGGCACAGGCGGCGTTTGAAACTGCCACAAAGTATGCGCACGAGCGCACACAGTTCGGCCAGCCGATCAGCAGCTTTCAAGGCATCCAGTTCATGCTGGCGGATATGGCGATGAAGATCGAGGCGGCGCGCCTGCTGGTCTACGAGGCCGCTTACAGGCTGGATGAGGGACAGAGCGCGAGCATGTACTCCTCCATGGCTAAGTGTTTCGCCACCGATACGGCCATGGAGGTCACGACCAACGCGGTGCAGGTGCTGGGTGGGGCAGGCTATGTACGCGATTATCCGGTCGAACGCTACATGCGAGACGTGAAGGTTGCGCAAATTTTCGAGGGCACCAATCAGATTCAGCGAGTGGTGATTGCGCGGGCATTAAAGCATTAGCAGGCGAGCAACAGGGCGACTACTCTGCTGGAAGTGGGCCAGGGCCGAGAGTAGCCCATCATTAAAGCATTAGCAGGCGAGCAACAGGGCGACTACAGGCTACAGCCTGATTGGCGTTCATGTAACGACGAGGGCGTACCCTTGTGGTCGCCCTCTCTATATCCTCTGCAAGCTGTTGTTTTTCGTGCTTCTCCATCTCCATCAATGCAGCATCATCTGGGTGCCCTGCTGTGCCACGGTCACGAGCCAGAACGGCAGAATCGTACCCATCAAGAAGGTGCCGGCCAGCGCGATATAGAGCGCCAGCCAGGTTGTCCAGGCAATAATCGGCTTGCTTTCGACGGGCTTTACCAGGGAGGGCGGTTTCGTGCGGCCTGCGGTTGACGGTTTGACAGCGACAGCAGTAGCCGTGCCGGCAGGAGCGGCATTGCTCAATCTCGATGAGATGCGCCTTCCAGCAGACCCTGTAGGGACAGCGCCTGGCGCCTGTCCTGGCGTTGGCGCAACTTCCCTCTCCATGAACATCGACGCGATTACGCGCAGGTAGTAGTACATGCCGAGGACGCTAGCGACGACGCCGATAATCAGCAGTTCCGGGTGGCCTCCGACAAGCGCGGCGTAGAAGATATAATATTTGGCGGCGAAACCGGCCATGGGCGGGAAACCGGCCAGGGCCACCATGAATAAGGCCAGCAGTCCGGCCAGCACCGGCTGGCGATACCACAGTCCGCGTATCTCGCTCAAGCTGTTGCCACTGTTATCAGGCTTCTCCAGGACCGAGACGACGCCAAAAGCTCCCAGGTTCAAGAAGGTATAGCAGAGCAGGTAGAAAAGGATGGCGGAAAGCCCGATTGTTCCCCCCACTACGACGCCGATCAAAAGATAGCCCGCGTGCGCGATACTGGAATAGGCCAGCAGGCGCTTGACGTTGTTCTGCGCTAGCGCCAGCACGTTGCCACCCACGATAGTCAGAATAGCGATAGCCCAGACCACCGGTTCCCACGTTGTTTTAATGGGTAGCAGCGCAACATCGAAGACTCGCGCAAAAGCGATCAGAGCGGCGGCCTTGGTGCCTACGGACATAAAGGCAGTCACAGGAGCCGGAGCGCCCTCGTAGACATCAGGTGTCCAGGCTTGAAACGGCACTGCCGAGACCTTAAAAGCAAAGCCGACGATCAGCAGTCCCATCCCGATCAGCAGCAATGTCGTGCTTGCGGTGTGCGCCGAGAGATAGCCCCGAATGCCGGCGAACGAGGTGTTGCCCGTTGCGCCATAGGTCATGGCAATACCGTACAGCAAAAAGGCCGAGGCGAATGAACTGAGCAGGAAATACTTCATGCCGGCTTCCTGCGACGTGATGCGCCGCGCGACGAAGCCGCAGAGAATGTAGAGGGCCAGCGAGAGCATCTCAATGCCCAGGAAGATGGTTAGAAAGCTGGTGGCTGCCGCCATGATCATCATGCCGACAGTGGCCAGGAGCATCAAGGCATAATATTCTCCCTGGTGCAGAATATTCAGGCGGCTCAGATAGCCAGGAGACAGGAGAACGCCCAGGAAACTGGCGCTGAGGATGATGATATAGGCATATAGTGACCCACCATCTGAGCCGATCATGGAATTGAATGCAGCCTGGTGATCCCCTACAAAGAACAGGACGATAGTGGCGGCAAAAGCGCCCAGTATTCCCAATAAACTCAAGGCTGGCAGCGCCAGAAAGTTAAAAGATAGGAGGGTATTTGGAGGCGCTTGCATGCTATCCATGGGAAGCGCTCCTGATTTGGCTTGCTGCTTTTGAGCCGGTCGTGTCAGGAGTAAATCCGCCAGCAGGACCAGCAATGCCGTGCCCGCCAGAACTATCAGGGGGGTGATGCGCCCCCAATCAGCAGCAGAGACGATAAATGTGAACGACATAGAAAAATCCTTCTCCTTGCATCCTGCCCACGTGCGATAGCACTAGCCACGAACGAGCGGCGTTGGCAGGATGGATAGGTGCCGAGTTAATGTACCAAAGCGGGTAAGTGCCAGGGTACCCACAAGGGATACCCTTACAACGACCCGACTATGCTTGTCAATGTACCAAAGCGCTTCCGATATTCTGCAATGTATTGACGACAGATGGCTCCATCAAGGTGGTGAACAGGTTGGCTTGGAAGCCGATATAAAAGATCAGCGCCAGCAGTGGCAGAAGGGTCATGAACTCGCCAATGTTGATATCGCTGAGGGTGCCCTTGCGTAGCAGCGCGCCTACCGGGCCTTCTTTCTGTAGTGGGCCTTCCATGATGCCGAGAACGAAGCGAATCATGTACCAGGCCGCGGGCACAATCACAGCGGTGCCCAGCACGCCATATATAGCATGTGCGCGGAACACGCCGATCAATGCCAGAAACTCGCCGGCAAAACTATTGAGTCCGGGCAGGCCAAGCGATGAGAGCGCGGCGATCATCATCACGGTCGCCAGCACCGGGATACGCAGCGCAAGCCCGCCAAAGTCGCTCAACTTGCGCGTACCGGCGCGGGCCTCGATGAAGCCCGCAATCAGGAAGAGCGCGGTAATTGTGATCCCGTGATTGACCATTTGCAGCACTGCGCCTTCGATTCCCTGCACATTGAACGCGAAGATACCCAGCATGATGATGCCCAGGTGGCTGATGCTTGAATAGGCCAGCAGGCGCTTGATATCGATCTGTACCAGGGCCATTAACGCGCAATACAGGATGCCGGTGACCGCCAGGATATTGATGAGCGGCGCGAAGTAATGCACGGCATTGGGAAAGAGCGGCAGGCAGAAGCGCAAGAAACCATATGCGCCTGTCTTCGACATCGCCCCGGCCAACATTGCCGTCACAGGCGCGGGCGCTTCGCTGTAGGCATCTGGCAGCCAGCTGTGGAATGGCACAAGTGGCACTTTTACGGCGAACGCGGCGGCAAAGGCCAGAAACAACCAGGTCTGCACGCCCGGACTAACAGTACCATTCAACAGTGTCGCCAGGTCGAGCGTATAACTGCCGCCTACCGCCTGCTGGTGATAATAGCCGAGAGCGATAATGCCGGCCAGCATGAGCAGGCTGCCAACCGAAGTATAGAGTACAAACTTGATGGCAGCATAAATGCGTCGCTCGCCGCCCCAGCTGCCGACCAGGAAATAGGCCGGGATCAGCATCACTTCCCAGAAAATATAGAACAGGAAGAGGTTAGTCGAGAGAAAAACGCCCAGGATGCCACATTCCAGCAGCAGCATGAAGGCCATGTAGTTCTTGACCTTCTGCTCGATGCGGAACGACGCGCCGATACATACCACCGTCAGCAGTGAGGTGAGCGCAACCAGCAGCAGGCTGATACCGTCAACTCCCAGGCTATAGTTGATGCCGATGCCCGAAATCCAGGTGAATTGCTCATTGAAAAGGAATGTGCTGCTGGGAGCTGAACCGATAATGGTTGAACTGACGGTCAGATTGGCCTGCGAATAGGCCAGCATCAGCCCCAGGACAAGCATGAGGTCAGCCCAGGCAAAACCCAGGGCCGTCCAGCGCATCGCGTTTTCTCGTCCCCTCGGAAAGAACAGCACGACGATGCCCCCCAGTAAGGGCAGGAATGTGATCAGAGATAATAATGGAAACATAGCCCTACCCCCTCAGCTGTATTGTAAAGGAGACCCTTGAGGTCGCCCTCGAAGCTTCTACCATAACCCTATCCCCTCACCGCGTAATAAAGAATAATCAGTACAACGCCCAACAGGATAGCCAGGGCGTAGTTGCGCATATAGCCTGTTTGCAGGCGGCGCAGCAATGCGCTCGTTCCTCCCAGCACCCATGCCACTCCCCGGCTGCCGCCATCGAGCAAATCGCCCTCCAGCAAATTCGATGCCGTGCGGCCTATCCATTGTAACGGTTGAATTACGAGCAGGATGAGCAATTCATCCACGTAGTACTTGTGAAATACCAGCTGGTAGACCGGGTTCCTGTTCTCTTTATATTGGAAGCCGCGCCTGTACAATGACCAGGCTCCCAGGATGCCGAGCACTGCCACGACGATACTGATGCCCGTCGAGACCCATTGCAGGCCCAACGACGCAGTTGCCACGCGCGCAGGCACGCTCGTCCACTGTGGATTGGTGAAGACGGGATCGAGGAACGCGAAGATTGGCTGCCAGCGCGGAATGCCGATAATCGCGAACGAACCAATCACTCCGCCAATTGCGGAGAGGATAGCGAGGATAATCATCGGCACGGTCATCACAGAGGGTGCCTCGTGAATATCGTAGACGTTCCTGATGCGTGGGCCGTGATCCGGCTCCTCCTCATGAGCATATTCCGTGGAACTCAGGCCGCGGTAGGAGCCGGCGAAGATGCCGAAAACCAGCCGGAACATGTAGAAAGCAGTCAGTCCGGCCGTCAGGATACCCAGAATCCAGAGAATGTAGTACAGCGCGCCCCCGCCGCTGTTCGCCTGGGCCAGTACGGACCCCAGAATATCATCTTTGCTCCAGAATCCTGCCAGCGGTGGAATACTGCTGATCGCCAGGGCCGCGATCAAAAACGTCCAGAACGTGATTTTCAGTCGATAGCGCAGGCCCCCCATCTTACGCATATCCTGTTCGCCATGCAGAGCGTGAATGACGGCGCCCGCAGCCAGGAAGAGCAGCGCTTTGAAGAATGCATGCGTGACAAGGTGAAAGATGCCGGCGCTATAATTCTGCACGCCTTCGCCTAAAAACATGTAACCGAGCTGGCTGATGGTGGAATATGCCAGCACGCGCTTGATATCCAGCTGGAAGAGGGCGATGGTCGCGGCATAAAGAGCGGTGATGGCCCCGATGATGGCAACGACCTTCAGCGCTGTGGGCGAAACCGTGAACAATGGATTGGCGCGGGCCACCAGGTATACACCGGCAGTGACCATCGTCGCGGCATGGATCAGCGCGCTGACGGGTGTGGGGCCTTCCATGGCGTCGGGCAGCCACATGTAGAGGGGTAACTGCGCTGATTTCGCTGTGCAGGCCAGGAAGAGCAGCAGGCAGATAACGGTGATGGTTAAGGTCGTCACCCCTCCGCTGGTTGCCTGATTGAAGACACCGATGCCATTATTATTCGAATAGAAGCTCAGCGTGCCGAAATGCTTGAAGATGATGAAGATTGCGATCATCAGACCGAAGTCGCCGATAATATTGATGACCAGGGCCTTGCGGGCCGCATCGACCGCCGCGCGGCGCGTAAACCAGAAGCCAATCAGCAGGAACGAGGCCAGTCCGACCAGCCCCCAACCAACCAGCAGGAAAAGAAAGTTATCTGCGCTGACCAGCAGTACCATGGCGAAAATAAAGAAGTTGAGGTAGCAGAAGAAGCGCCAGAAGCCGGGATCATCCTCCATGTATCCGGCTGAATAGATGTGAATGAGAAAGCCTACACCCGTCACCACCATCAGCATGATTGCCGACAGCGGATCGAAGAGCAGTCCGAAGCTGATGACCAGAGGAGACACTCCGGTCGTTGTGCCGGAAGAAACCCAGGTATAAAGTAGTTGATCGCTGAAGCGCGCGGTAACAGGCGAAGTGGCCAGCATCGAGAAGAAGCTGATAGCCGCGAACAAAAAGGCCAGCCCACACGCTCCCAGCGCCACCGTTAATATCGCGGAGCGCCTCATTGCTCGCCCGACCAGACCCAGGATAATGAATCCGAGCAGGGGCAAGAGCAGCACATAGAGTGTCAGGTTCGTCATAATTGCTTAGCCTCGTAATGCATTCATGTCGTCAACATCGATGTCGCGGCGCGTGCGGAAGATCGAAACGATGATAGCGAGACCTACCACTACCTCGGCCGCTGCGACGGTTAGCACGAGAAAAACAAACATCTGCCCATCCACCGAGTTAAGAAAGTGCGAGAAGGCTATAAACGAGAGATTGACGGCATTCAACATCAACTCAATAGACATAAAGATAACCAGTGGATTGCGCCGGACAAGCACTCCTACCACCCCAACCGTAAAAATGATGGCGCTTACTATTAAATATCCTGATACTGGCATAATTTCCTCCAGATACGGGTACGCTCTCGTCCCTATGAGTTATGATCTCCGCCCAAATACCATCGCGCCCAGGATTGCCACGACGATCAGCAGGCTCGTTACCTCAAAAGGAAAGGCAAAGCCATGGAACAGGGCGAGGCCGAAGGCCTGAATATCGCCCTGCGTCGTCACCTCATGCGCAAGCCCGTTCGCTCCGCTAGTGATGGCTCTGTTATTGATGGTCGCGGTATTGAAAAGCAGGTAGCTCAAGGCGCCCACCAGCACCACGCCCAGCGCGGTAGCCACTCCCCGCTGCCAGGGAATGCGGTCGGGCGGCTCGTTATCGCGCGCTTCCGATGCCAGCATGGTGACGACGAAGAGAAATAAGACCATGATAGCGCCAGCATAGATCAAGATTTGCACGATGGCAATGAACAATGCGTTCAGCTGCAGGTAGAACAACGCCAGGAAGAGCAGCGTCAGGATCAGGCTCAGGGCGCTATGTACGGCATTGCGAAATGTGATGACCCCGATGGCAGAAGCGACGCTGGCGATTGCCAGCAAAAAGAAGGTGACGACCGTTGGTGTGATGGTCATGGCTTTTCCCCCTCCTTTCTTCGCTGCAACTTCCTGCGATCCTCGTCCTGCTCCTCGTCTGTCAGCAGCACGGGTTCCACCGTGGGAATATCGCCAAGGCCGACGGCGGCAGCGCTGGCCTGCGAGCCATCAAACACGTGCGCTTCCTGTGGAAGCGGTTGCGCGGCCTCCGGCGGGGGCGGCTCGAACCAGACGGCAGCCGAACCGACCGTTGCCTGCCCTTTCGGCTCAAGCAGTTGTTCCTTGTGATAGACCATATCTTCCGGGTAGTACGAAGCCAGCTTATAGATGCGCTCCAGCGTAATGGCCCCGGTCGGGCAGGCTGCTTCACAATAGCCACAGAAGATGCAGCGCAGCAGGTTCACGTCGAAGACCTTGGCGTACCGCTCGCCCGGAGAGACGCGATTCTCCTCGGTATTCTCCTCGGCCTCGATATAGATGGCGTCGGCGGGGCAGGCGCCCGCGCACAGGTAGCAGCCGACGCAGCGCTCCAACCCATTCTCGTAGCGGTGCAGCACGTGTCGGCCGCGAAAACGCGCCGGCAGCTCGCGCTCCTGCTCCGGGTAGGAGACCGTCGTCGGCTTCTTGCCCATATTTCTCAGGGTCGTTGCCATACCCTTGATGATGTCGAATGACATGGTGTGAACTCCTTATGGTTTTTGGGATGATTGCTCTGCGTCTATTTCTTTGTTCAGGTTGTCTAGCAGCAATATTTTTATGTCCGGCAAAGATTGAAAATGGACATCATTCGTTAGAAAATAGGAAGCGCCTCCAAGAAGGCAGTGGCTAGTTGAATAGAGTCAGGCGTCCTAATTTTATAACTTGCTCGTAGGCGCGCTGCCTCTTCAGCAATCTCTCGATTGATAATGTGAGTAGATAAACCTTCCGTATCAAAGAGAAGAGTTCGATACTCTTGAGCCAGGTCTATGTCATCATTTGCTCATCTGCTGTAAGATTTCGCGCATAATTTAGGGCTTCTTCATATATGTAAATTGCCATGGCCTTCTCCTTGCAGCTTCTGTTACCGGTACCACTTAAATCATACCAGAGTCATCACCACTTGTCACATTTTTATGGCTCAGGGCTCGTCCATTATCCATAGTACAAGTTAGTGCCAGGAATTTCTCTCCCCATCAATAAATTTATCCACGTCAAGGCCTTCCCGGCTGCCATCCACTCATAATTCTTTCAGCGGGCCTACGGCCCGTCAGGACGGGAGGGGAAGCAAGCGGGGACACCCCGCACCCCGGCAGGGGTGAACCCCCTGCACCCCGAGTTATGAGTGGATGTCAG
>Ga0209061_1004798_pt1 | contig 12583 bp, 11 predicted proteins | sample Coa_R1_10_FD_187157 | JGI IMG/M metagenome (GOLD analysis project Ga0209061, IMG submission 187157) | Surface soil microbial communities from Centralia Pennsylvania, which are recovering from an underground coalmine fire - Coalmine... | ecosystem: Environmental > Terrestrial > Soil >...
GCTCCTTACTGACGGGTTCAGGAGGGTGGGCTATACTCATATCCGGCTTTCATCTTACGCCCGCCAAAGGGAGGTGTCAAGCCGTATCAATAGTGCTGTTAATGTAGCACAGCAAAAAAGGAAGCCTGAAAGCTAATAAGCTTCCAGACTTCCTTTTATGACCACTGGTCGCCACAGTTTTCAGGCCGCCCCACCAGATACCATCCCTACCATCCGATGATATCCTCGCTACCAGTTCCACCGCCGCCAGAAAAATACCACTCTTACCATCAGCATCCCGGCATCCCACTCACTACATCTCCATTGGCCGCGCGCCGCTGCCTCCCCCTACGATCCCACGCCAGCGAATTTCCTTCCCTCTCAATCACAGGAAAAATATACCATAAATACATGAGCAGGCTCTGAAAAGACACTGCAACTTGATGAATAACTTTTCATCTTTGGAGATAGAGGAACCAGTTATTACTATTACAGTATTTTCATCCCCTGCTAATTCGGTCAGAATCGCTCAAGAGTGTTTCTGATTACCAGCATCATCGCTTGCTCGCACCTGCGGCGCTCGCCTCCTCTAATGTGCAGGTGTCGCATTGAGAAACCATTGTATGGTGTGGCTCAGGCGCAAAGCGCCTGAGCCACACCATACAATGGTTTGAGCGAGCGCCGCAGGCGCGAGCGCTGTTGTGCTATCATCTAACATATCTGTTCTATATTCTTTCTGGTGGGAAGAGAGCGAACTATGAAATTGCCATCTCACCTGCTGCGCGATACGGTACAGGTCGCGCCAGGCGATCATATTCTGATTCTCAACTCGGCGGCGGATGCGTTTGTGCCGCAGGCGGCACAACGTCTCGGCGACGGCTCGATGCTGCTGGCCGAAGATAACATCGCCATCGCTACACCGCAGCGGGGAGCGCAGATCCAGCGTATCGCGTTTCATGAGTGCATGGCGCGTTGTCCCGCCGCGACGATGGATGTGGCCGTGATGAATTTGCTGTATCAGCCGGGCAAAGCCTGGATGCTCTTTGGCATAGAAGCGGCGCATCATGCGCTGCGCGAGGGCGGCCATCTCTACATTGCAGGCAGCAAGGAGCGGGGCATTGTATCCCTGGCGAAGCGCGTGCAGGACTATTTTGGCAACGTTGAGACGCTGGAGATCAGCAAGGGGCATCGCGTCCTATGCGCCCGCAAAACCGGCGGCCAGGAGATACAGGTCCCTCACGATCTGCTGTCCCGGGTTTTCGCGCATGGTGCAATGGATGAGGGCACGCGCGTCCTGCTGGATGCGCTGGAGGTTCATGTCACGGATGAAGCGCTCGACCTGGGCTGTGGCGCCGGTTTTATCGGACTGCACATCGCGCAACGGGCGCGCAAAGGCTTTGTGACAATGGTCGATGCCAGCCTGGCGGCTGTCGCGGCATCGCGCCAGGCCGTCGAGCAGAGCGGTCTGACAAATGTACGCGTGCTGCCGAGCAATGGGACAGCAGCGGTAGCGTCACAGCGTTTCGATCTCGTTGCAACAAATCCGCCGTTTCACCTGGGAGGTATCGAGACGCGGGAGGTTGCCGAGCGTTTTATACGCGAGGCCGCGCAGATGCTGCGGCCGAAGGGGCGCTTCTACATGGTAGCCAATCGCTTTCTGAAATACGAACCCACGCTGCGGAGCCACTTCCCGCGTGTTGCCGAGGTTGGCGGCAACACGCGCTACAAGGTATTGCTCGCCACCAGGCAATGAGACTGCCCGATGATGAGTTGTAACGAGCAAGATCGGCCATCTCTCACCATGCGGAAGGGCGCGCTGATAAAGTGTAACCATCAAAACCGGGCTCCTGTTCGTTCCACTTCATCATCGGGACAATCTGATCTCTAAGCTCTATGGAGTACAATATCAGCGAGGCTATCCATTTTATCGCGTAAAGGGAATAGAATGATTTACCGAAGTGATGTAAAAGTCCTCTTTTGTGCGCAGCTGCGCGATGTATCGCGCCTTTACACCTTTAAAGTACCATAGGACGCGATACATCGCGCAGCTGCGCATGTATGAATTCAGGCAGCGGTTTTTGCATCGTTCTAACGATCCACACTGGTAAGGAGCGCTCGATTGTCTGGTATCTCACGCAGCGTGTCCGGAACACGTTCGCGTCACACCTTTTCCTGGTTACTCTTGATCGTTGCGAATGTGCTCTGGGCCGGCAGCTATGTCGCGGCCAAGTTCGCTCTGCGCGATACTTCGGTTACGATGATGCTGGCGCTGAGAATGGGCATCTCCGCCCTGATCCTTCTGCCCTTTTTGCTCGCCAGGCGCCGGGAGCTGCGCCTGACACATGCCACCCTGCTCCAACTGGCGCTGTTAGTGCTGGTCGGCTTTGTCATCAATAAGCTCCTCGAATTCGGCGGACTCGCGCTCACCACCGCCTCCGATGTTGCGCTGCTAATCGCCAGCGAATCGATTTTCACGGCTGCGCTCTCCTGGATTGTGCTGCGTGAGCGCTTTAAAGCGTTGACGGGGGCCGCGCTTCTGTTCGGCTTCGCCGGCGTCTACCTCATTATCGAACGCAGTCTCGTTCCAAATCTGCCATCGGGAGCCGGGGCCGCGCGTATTTTCGGCGACCTGCTGGTTGTGCTGGCGTTGCTCAGCGAGGCATTCTACACCGTGCGCGGCAAGGCCATGCTGGTAAAGCATCCGCCGCTGCTCATCACCGCTGCCTCCATCGTTGGCAGCGTCGTCTTCTGGGCGCCCGCTGCCGGATGGGAAACGCTCACCACGGGCTGGCATCCCATCGGCGTTCTTGCCTGGATCGGCATTGGCTGGCTGGCGCTGATGTCCACTGTCGTGGCTTATCTCTGCTGGTTCAAGGGGCTGGCAAAGGTCGATGGCTCCGCTGCCGCTGCCACACTCTTCATCCAGCCACTGCTCGGCACACTGCTCGCTATCGTATTGCTCCACGATCAACTTACGCTGCTGACGATCATCGGCGGCCTGCTGATCGTCGCGAGTGTCTACTTGATTTCAAGATATTAAGAGAGTGTCCGATGTTGAGCATTCTACCCCGCTCGCGCCTGGCGGACGCGCGGCTGCGCCGCCCAAGAGAGATGGTATATTGGAAACTGGACATACGCCAGAATATCGAAGATAGATTATGCGAAAGGTAAAGCTAATGATACAGCCACGAAGCTCCTTTGTGACTATTGACGCTCTACGCTTACACTATCTCGAATGGGACCCGGCACAACTGCCGGCTGCGGAGGCGACGCCACAGCATCGGGAGAACGACGATATACCCCTGGTGATGCTGCACGGCCTGGGTGCGAGCGCGGATACGTGGCGCCTGGTGGCGGATCCTCTCTGCCGCCAGCGCCAGGTTATTGCCTTCGATCTGCGCGGACACGGGCAGAGCGATCAGCCCGATGATGGCTACGATCTTGCCAGCGTCGCTGAGGATGTGATCCGTGGCATGGCGGCATTGGGGCTGGGCCAGGTGGCGCTGATCGGACACGGCTGGGGTGCGCGCGTCGCCCTGGTTATGGCCGTGCGTCATCCCGCGCTCGTCAGCCATCTCATCCTCGTCGATTGCCCCCACATCGAGCCGAAGCACTGGCCCGGCATGACACGCGAACGCTTCATCCGCCAGCAGGCGCCGAAGGAGATCTACGCCTCGCGCGCCAGCTTTCTCGATGCCATGCGCAGGGAAATGGCGGCTTTCTGGTCGCCAGAAGTGGAGTCAATCGTGCTGACATATGTACGCGAACTGCCCGATGGTCGTATAGAAGAGCGACTGCGCCCGCAGCACCAGCGGCTCATCCGCGAGTCGCTCTGGGAGGACAGGGCGCTCTCATATTATAGCAAGGTGGCCTGCCCGGTGCTGCTGGTGCCGGCTGCGGGGCAGCCGCAGCCGGGCGGTGAGCCGCCGGAACGGCTGGAGAGCGCGGAGGAATTCGCCGCCGCGAAGGGCTACATGGCGGCGCAGGTAGCACGCACGATCCAGCACTGTACCGTACTCTGGATGGCGGAAACCGCGCACGATATTCAGTTGCAGCGTCCACAGGTTCTCGCCGACGCCATTGCCAGCTTTGTACGCATATAAGTCCTGGCTCGCGCCTGTGGTGCTCGCCTTATAATTGTAAGTTGTGCTGTGGCACAACTTACAATCCCTCGCGCGGGGGAGCCGCGCGAGGGGCCGAGGTCCTGAGTATCGGACATCCTCAATAATTAAATAAGGAGAAATCTGTTGACTACTGTGCTTTTCCTTAACGGGAATATCTATACAATGGATGCGGCTCAGCCACGAGCGCAGGCAATGGCTATCGACAACACCAGCGGGCGCATCCTCGCCGTGGGGACAGACGACGAGGTACGGCGCCTGGGAGGCACGCATAAAGAACTGGTAGACCTGCGCGGGCGCACCGTGCTGCCCGGCTTTATCGATGCGCATATCCACCTGCTGAGCACCGCTTATCGCGCGCATGATATCGATGCCGGCGCCTGCACCAGCGAGGATGAGGCGGCAGCGCTGGTGCGCGAGCGAGCCGCTCAGACGCCGCCGGGACGCTGGATTCAGGGCGGCCACTGGGACAGAAACCTCTGGCCCGGCGCACGCTTCCCCTCAAAACATTCGCTCGACGCCGTGGCCCCCGAGCATCCCGTAGCACTGATGAGCAAGGATGGACACCTGCTCTGGGTTAACTCGCTGGCCCTGCGGCGCGCTGGCATCAGCGCAGAGACGCCCGATCCCGCCGGCGGCGCGATCCTGCGCGATGGCTCCGGCGAACCCACCGGAATCTTGCAAGAAGAGGCAACCGATCTTGTCTACGATGTGATCGAGCCGCCCGATCCGCTGCTGAGTCGCATCCTGCTGGAGCGCATGCTGGGCGAACTGCGGCGCAGCGGCATCACTACCATCCACGACATCGAGGGCGACCTCTCCCTGCGTCTCTTCCGCGAACTGCGTGACGAGGGCAGGCTGGGGATGCGCGTGCGGATGCTGCTGCCTCGTCTGATGCTGCCACAACTGCGTGAGCAGGGCATCCACAACGAAGAGAACGACCTGGTGCGCGTTGGCGGCATCAAGATCTTCGCCGATGGCACCCTCGGCTCGCAAACCGCCGCGATGCTGGAGAGCTTCGAGGACAGCCCCAACAATTATGGCATCCTCGCGATCCCCGAGGACGAGATGAAGGCTGTGGTACGCGATGCCGCCGCAATGGGCCTCACCATCGCCATTCACGCCATCGGGGATCGCGCCGCCCGTGTCGCCCTCAACTCGATTGAGTACGCGCAGCAATTGCTGGCACAGCAGGGAGCAATGCCCGCTCCCTCAGCGGGCCTGCGCTATCGCCTGGAGCACGTCCAGTTGATCGCGCCCGAAGATCTGGAGCGCATGCGCCGTCTCGGCGTGATCGCTTCGGTGCAGCCATTCCACGCTGTCGCGGATCGTGATATCGCCGAGCGCTACTGGGGGCGGCGCCACCGCCGTGCTTACGCTTATCGCACGATGCACGATATGGGTATTCCCCTGGCGATGGGCTCCGATGCCCCTGTAGAAATTTTTGATCCCCTGCGTATCATCTTCGCAGCAACCACGCGCCGCGATCCCGCCGTCCAGCGCCCACCCTGGCTGCCTGACCAGGCCCTCTCTATCGCTGATGCACTGTGGGGCTATACGCAGGGCGCGGCCTACGCGGGCGCCGAGGAGCAGCGCAAGGGATCGCTGAGCGTGGGCAAACTGGGCGACGCAGTGGTGCTGCGCGAAAATATATTCGATATTCCACAGGAAAAGATTTTAGAGAATGGTGTGCAGGCTACTATTCTAGGCGGCAATATCGTGTATGGCGCGCTGTGAAGATGCTTCACCACGTCTAGTCCTTTTCTCCTACGAATCAACCTGTTTCACTGTGTATCACCGCAGCCTGTGTTAATATACACATCGGCATGCATGTATCTCGCTGGACGCAGCGACATCGGTGAAACTCGGGGGTGCAGGGGCCGGCCAACCCCTGCCGGGGGTGATTCCTTGCCGGGATGGTGAGCCTGATGTCATCTTCTCGGTATAAGGGGCAGACAGGATATCTCCCAAAGTTTCTCGCTTTCCTTTCCAGAGGAAGGCGGAGAGCGAGCGGGGATGCTAATCCTGTAGTGTTCGTTGTTAGTAGGAGAAAAAAGGCTAACGTGCAGCAAACACAAATCAACCAACCTATCTGGCAGTATTTTCGCCAGCACCGGCTGGCGAGCATGATCGCGGGACACATCGTTGTCGTTTCGGTCCTCGGACTGGTCTTTCTTGGCAGCGCTTTTGGTCCCGCCCTGTTCAAGACCTTCGCTCAGGCGCCCTGTGCCAGCGGAGATCAAACCTACATCATCGCCAGTGGTGATACACTGGGATCAATCGCGGCTCGCTTTAACACGACATGGCAGAGCCTCGCATCATACAACAAACTCTCCAATCCCAATATGATCTATGTCGCCCAACGGCTCTGTATTCCGGCGACTAGATCGTTCAGCAACCTCAGCGCCAATGCCGTCGCCGCCAATACGTCGGCTGCCGTGGGTTCCGGGAACCCCTTCCCTTATCCGGCATGCACCTGGTGGGCCGATCAGCGCTATCACCAGTTGCATGGCACCTACGTGCCCTGGACGACCAACGCCAATGCCTGGCAGTGGACGCAGCGCGCGTATCAATTCGGCTGGCGGGTTTCGAGCACGCCGAGTGTAGGCGCGATCATCAACCTGCAACCCGGGGTGCAGGGGGCGTCATTCCTAGGGCACGTCGCGGTTGTGGAGCAGGTGCTTGGCAATGGACGCGTGCTCGCCAGCAACACGAGCTGGGGCGCCAATCCCTGGGCCGTGACCGATGTACAGTTCTCTGAAGGCCCTGGAGTAACCTTCATTACGATTTAGCGCAACCCATGTCATCCTGAGCACAGCGAAGGATCCGCCGCGCGCCAGCAGCGGCGAGTCCTTCTGACGCGTGGGATCACAATAGTGATGCGCGGATCCTTCGCTACCGCTCAGGATGACATGCCCGGCACTCAGGACAACAGATCTGACAGGATTCAGGCGCTCGATGGGATCGCGCTGATCGCCCCCTCGGCCATCTCCTCATCCCCGTTGATCTCGAACAGGGGATGCGAGATAAACCACGCCTGGCTGTCGAAGGGAGGCACATCGGGCTGCGGGCAGATACGCTTGTAGGTACCATCGGGCAGCAAAGCATGAGCATTGACTGTATCGGCAAGCTCTGGTTCAAGCAGGCGCTCCAGAATGGCCTTGCGCATGTCGGATGACTCGATGGGGAAAAGGATCTCAACGCGCCCGCTGAGGTTGCGCTGCATCATATCCGCGCTGCCCAGATACATCTCCTCGCTCCCATTATTGCCGAAGTAGTAGACGCGGCTGTGCTCCAGGAAGCGTCCTACAATGCTACGCACACGGATAGTATCGCTGATGCCTGGCAGGCCGGGGCGCAGGCTGCACATGCCGCGTACAATCAGATCGATGTTCACACCGGCCTGGGAGGCCCGATAGAGGAGACGCACAATCTCGGGATCGGTCAGCGCATTCATCTTGAAGATGAGGCGCCCGTTGCCGTGCTCCTGCTGGAAGCGGATCTCGCGCTCGATGCGTTCTACGATGCCGCGCCGCAGTCCTACGGGCGCGACCAGCAGCTTGCGGTAGATATTCTGGCGAGAATAGCCGGTAAGCGCGTTGAAGAGCGCGCTGGCATCGGCCCCGATCTCTGGCCGGCAGGTGAAGAGGCCAAGATCCTCATAAATTTTGGCCGTCGTCGCGTTATAGTTGCCCGTGCTCAAATGCACGTAGCGCCGCAGGCCATGCTCCTCCCTGCGCACCACCAGAGCAATTTTCGCGTGCGTCTTCAAGCCGATCAGGCCATAGACGACATGCACGCCTGCCCGCTCCAGCTCTTTCGCCCACACAATGTTATTCTCTTCATCAAAGCGCGCCTTCAGTTCGACCAGCACAGCCACCTGCTTGCCATTCTCGACAGCTTCCAGCAGGGTATTGACAACAGGCGAGTTGGTGCCTACGCGGTACAGCGTTTGCTTGATCGCCAGCACCTGCGGATCGTGCGCGGCGGCGCGAATAAAATCAACCACGCTGTTAAAACTGTCGTAGGGATGGTGCATCAAGAGATCGTGCTTGCGAATCGCTGCGAACAGATCGTCTCCTTTGCGCAGGAAGGCCGGCACGCGCGGGACAAAGGGCGGATCCTTCAGGTTCGGGCGCAGCAAGCTATGCAGTTCCATCACATCGCCCATACCCAGCGGACCATCAACAACCGTCAGATCCTGTTGACTGATCTCCAGATTGTCAATCAGAAGCCTGCGTATGCGCTGCGGCATCGAAGGGTTGACCGCGAGATCGACGACGGTGCCGAAACGCCGCTCGCGCACTTCCTGCTCGATATACTCCAGCAGATCGGAGGCGTCGTCCTCCTGCAATTCGATATCGGCATCGCGCAGTACGCGGAAGGGATACGATTCCCATACGTCGAAGCCGGGAAAGAGCATGCTCAGGTGCGCGGCAATTACCTGTTCCAGCCACACAAAGGCGGCCACCTGCGCCTCATCAGACGCTACCGGCACAGGAACCAGGCGCGGCAGCGCGGGCGGAACCTTGACGCGCGCGAAGAGTTCTCCGTGCGTCGCATCGGCCAGCACAACGGCCAGGTTCAGGCTGCGATTGGAGATATGTGGAAAAGGATGGTGCGGATCAACCGCCAGCGGCGTGAGTACCGGGAAGATCTCGTTTTCAAAGTAATCGTGCATGGCCTCGCGCTGCTGCTCATCAAGTTGTTCGTAGTCCAGGATATAGATATGTTGCTCGGCGAGCAGCGGCAAAAGCTCCTCGCGCCAGTAACGGCGCACCTCCTGAATGAGCGGGGCCAGGCGCTGGCGCACGGCGATCAACTGCTGCTCGGCAGTACGGCCATCGGGGCTGAGCGGCGTTGTGCGCGAGGCAACCTGGTCCTTGAGGCCGGCAACGCGAATCATTATAAATTCGTCGAGGTTAGTTTCAAAGATGGAGATGAATTTGACCCGTTCAAGCAGCGGATGACGGCTGTCTTTCGCCTGCTCAAACACGCGACGATTAAACTCAATCCAGCTCAGTTCTCGATTGATATAGAGGTCGGGCCGCTCCAGATTCGATGAGGAAGATGCTGCTACTGGTGTATGCTCCATACTCGGGCTGATCCTACTGACTTTCAGCTACGGTCATTCGATATTCTACCATCTCTTTCTATCACCCGACAACCACGCTCCCCGCATGGAGTATGCATCTTTTTTGCACTCGTCGCCACCGGAGGTGGCTCCTGGGCGAAGCGCCTGTGGCGCTGAGCCGTCCGGGGAAGAGAGGCCCTGAACCATTACCTTTCATCTTGACATTTGTGGATGTGTGGCATACAATGGATATGTCCATATGGAGATATGAAACGTTGCTCGGTTGTGCCATCAGGAAGGAGTAACGCTTATGGCCGTTACAGCGCCAACCTTGCAGAGCGAAGAGGCCCTGCTGAATCGTATACGCAAACAACAGCTCGTCGAGTCCGTTGAGCACATGAGTCCGATTTATCTGGAGGGGATCAAGCGCATCCTCACCGTCTCAGCCGATACCGAGCTTATCAGTTCACCCGCCTATTATAATGCCGCCGTACATGCGCCTTCTCTAAACGCCTTTGGCTCCGCCGTTTCGATCATCCAGGACGAACTGGGCCACGCCCATATTGCCTTTCGCCTGCTGCGCGACGTTGGTGTAGACACAGAAAAATTGATCTTTGAGCGCGATCCGCGCCAGTTCAAATACCCTTATGCCTTCGATGTGCCGCTGGAGAGCTGGGTTGAGTTGATCGTCGCCAACGCCTTCTATGATCGCGCCGGCTATACCCTGCTCGGTGATGTCTACCAGAGCACGACCTTCGGCCCCTGGAAGCGCGCGCTGGTGAAAGTGGACAAAGAGGAGACGTTCCACCTGCGCCACGGCGAACAGTGGATGCGCAGGCTCAACAAAGACCGCAGCGGGCACGAGGAGCTTCAACGCGCCGTCGACTGGATGTTCCTGCTGACCGTCGAATGGTTTGGCCTGCCCGATGATCTCAAGAAACATAGCGAGCAGCTTGAATACGGCTTCAAGGGGCACAGCAACGACGAATTGCGCCAGATCTGGATGTCTACCGCCGTGCCGCTGTGCAACGAACTGCAACTCGACGTGCCCGTGCATTATGATAACGAGCAGAAGAAGTACATTATCGATTGCCCCTTCCCGGCCCACTTCGATGCGAAGGCCAAGCGCTGGCTGCTGGAGGACGGTCCCTGCACCTGGGACGATGTGATGAAGCGCTGGAAGGCGCGCGGCCCTATGAATGAGCACTTTGTGGGCATGATACAGCGCGGCAAAAAAGAAATGCTGCGCCTTCTGGAGCAGGACGCATGACAACGACGTATCCATCGCTCGCGCGTGATCCGCAGAATCGTGACGGATGCGCAGCGCTCTGGGACGCGCTGCGCGAGATCATGGATCCCGAAATACCGATCAGCATCGTCGATATGGGCCTGGTCGTCGCCATCGAGCGGCACGGCGGCGTTGTCGATCTCAAGCTGACGTTTACGGCAATGGGCTGCCCGGCGATGGATTTCATCATGGACGATATTCGCGAGCGCCTGTTACGAGAGCCGGGGGTAGCAGAGGTCAACATCGAGATTGTCTGGGACCCGGTGTGGACGAAGGAGCGTTTGAGCGAGGAGGGGATCGAGGTTATGCGTACCTGGGGGATTTCCGCATGAGCGATATGAGGGAAGAAGAGCAGGGCGCGCGTAAGTCACGGCGCGAGGCCCTCAACGAGAGCCGCGTCTGGCTGGTGTACGCGCGCCGCAAATATGATGAGCCGCTGCACGAAATCGGCAATGTGATGGCCGATGATGTCGAGCTGGCGAAAGTGTACGCGCGCAGTATCTACGACGAATTCGCGTGGGTTGAGATGGTGATTGTGCCGCGCGAGAGCGTTGTGACGGTAATAGGGACATAAGTTATGGCGAGTAGCACAACACGTATAGATCACGCGGCGTTGTTCGCCGCGCTCTCATCTCTGGCTGATAACAAACAGGCCATCGGGCGCCGTTACGCCTTCTGGTGCAATGGCGCTCCGGCGCTGGAGGCCGCCGTAGCCGCAGCCGCCATGACGCAGGATGAACTGGGGCACGCGCGCACGCTCTATCCGCTGCTCGAAGATTTTACCCAGGCCGAGGTCGATCCCGCACAGGTCGAGCCGGAGACGCGCACGCTTCACTACCACCTCGCGTTCCTCGACGATGATTTTCAGGGCTGGACGGATTTCGTCGCCACCAACTTCCTGCTTGATACCGCGCTGACAACCTTCTTTGAGGCGGCACAGAACTCCAGCTACGAACCACTGCGCCAGCGTGCGCGCAAGATCATCCAGGAGGAGCGCATTCACCAGATCCACGGCGAGGGCTGGGTGCGTCGTCTCGCCAGGGCCGGGGGCGCGGTACGCGCGGCCCTCATGCGCTCGCTCGAACGTCTCTGGGAAGAGACGCTGTGCTGGTTTGGCCCCGACGACGATCCTACCATGCAACAACTCTATCAGGAGGGGATTATCGACGCGACACCCGCTGCCTTGCGCAGCCGTTATTTGCATAAGATCATGCCAGTGCTCGAAGGTCTGGGGCTGGAAACGCCCGTGCGCTTCGATGCCTCGACCAGAAGCTGGCAGCCGGCGCAGCCGCTGCCCTGGTCCCGCTGGGACGCGGTGGCGCGCAGATTCAAGAGCGATTAAAGCGGGGAACCCTGGCCGGGGGACAGGTGATCAAGGGGCTGCCGCCCCTTGACGGGGCGCGGGGTGCGTCCCACTTTAATCACTCTCGAAAATGAGGTCGGAGTAGATGGGTATGGAAAACAGTGCCGGTGAGCCGGCAAAGAAGGCCAGCGTTCGCTGCCCCTATTGCGGCTCAACCGAAACCGAGATATTGTCCCTGTTTGGTCAGCAATTGCTGACGGTCCAGTATTACTGCAACACCTGTCGTACACCTTTTGAACACGTCAAGGACGATGCGGTTCTCGACGACTATGTAGAACGAAAGGAAAGCCAACCATGATAACAACGCCCACAGAAAAAACGCTGGTAAACTATACCGTGACCGATGGCATTGCCGTCATCGAACTTACCAACCCTCCCGCCAACACATATAGCTATGAAATGATGAGCCAGTTGGACGCGGCAATTGTCCAGGCGCGCTTCGACGAGCAGGTTCATGTGCTGGTCATTCGCGGCGCGGGCCAGAAGTTCTTCAGTGCCGGGGCCGATATCGAGATGTTGAACTCGGTCACGCCAACCTACAAGTACTACTTCTGCCTCCATGCCAACGAGACATTGACACGGCTGGAGCAGACGCCCAAGCTGGTCATAGCCGCGCTCAACGGGCACACGGTAGGCGGCGGCCTGGAGATCGCGCTGGCATGCGATATTCGCATCGCTTGTCGTAATGCCGGAAAGATCGGTCTACCGGAGGTCAATCTGGGCGTGTTACCGGGCACAGGTGGCACGCAGCGCCTCTC
>Ga0209061_1004801_pt1 | contig 12575 bp, 18 predicted proteins | sample Coa_R1_10_FD_187157 | JGI IMG/M metagenome (GOLD analysis project Ga0209061, IMG submission 187157) | Surface soil microbial communities from Centralia Pennsylvania, which are recovering from an underground coalmine fire - Coalmine... | ecosystem: Environmental > Terrestrial > Soil >...
CTTCGGCCTCGCATTCCTTGCAGTCGAGTTCCCACAGGACGCCGTGCTCGCACATATCGTCGCCCACCATCGGGCCGTCGTACCACGGGCTGTGCGGATCGTTATGCGTGGTGTCCATGTCTTGACATCCTCCCCCGCCTGAAGGCGGGGGATTCCAGCAGCATCAACCATGCTAAGCACGATTGATACCCTGTCGGTTCGCACTTCTCAGACAGTTGGCTTTCCGCTCCGTAGAGCGGACGGCTCGTAAACCGTCTCCATGCGCTGTCACGGTCTGCCCGACCGCCAAAATGTTCACCGCTGCATTCGCGTCTCTGTCGTGGGTCGCGCCACATTCCGGGCACGTCCATTCCCGCACGCTCAGCGGCAGTTTCTCTACGATATGTCCGCAGGCGGAGCAGGTCTTCGAGGACGGGAACCATCGGTCGATCTTGACCACGGTTTTGCCGTACCTCTCGGCCTTTTCTTCGATCATGCGGATGGCCGTTCCGATGGATGCGTCGTGCAACGAGCGGGCAAGGCTGTGGTTCTTGGCCATGCCGCGCAGGTTGAGGTCTTCGACGCAGATCACATCGAAACGGGTAACGAGATCGGTGCTCAGCTTGTGCAGCGCATCACTGCGGCTGTTGGCAATCTTCTCGTGGATGCGGGCAACATGACGCTTGACTTTCTCGCGCCGCTTGCTGCCCTTCTTCGCCCTGGCAAGGCGCTTCTGATAGAACGCCAGCCGACGTTGCCACTTGGCGCTGTGTTTCGGATTGCTGATGCGCTCGCCGTTGCTCAATGTGGCGAGCCGCGCAACACCAAAGTCGATACCAACCGCTTCGCCCGTTTTGGGCAGCGGCGCAGGCTGAGTTTCCACCACCAGCGACACGAAGTATTTGCCGCTGGCCGTGCGAATCAGACGAACCGAGGACGGATGCGGGATCGCCTTGCGCGACCACTTGACCTTGATCGCGCCGATCTTGGCGAGCTTGAGAATGCGCCGCTCAGGGTCGAACGAGAATCCGCGCTCGGTGTAGTTGGCCGACTGGCGCGCATCCTTTCGCTTGAATTGCGGGTAGCCGGAGCGCTTGGCGAAGAAGTTGGAAAACGCGACCTGCAAGTCACGCAAGGCTTGTTGCAGGCAGACGCTGGACACCTCGTTCAGCCAGACGTGTTCAGGCGTTGCCTTCAACGCCGTAAGCGCCTTGTCGGTTTCCGGGTAGCTCATACGCTTACCGGCGCGGAACGCATCTGTGCGAGCACGAAGTGCCCAGTTCCAGACGAACCGCACGCAGCCGAACGTCCGCGCAAGATGTTGCTCTTGCTCGGGCGTCGGGTAGCAGCGGAATGTCCATCTGGATTTCATGTTTCACATTTTAGCTGTGCTGTGTGCGAAAAGCAACTACATGGCACGCTTCGCGTTCCGCCCTATCCCTCCCCGCCCTGAAGGGCGGGGCTTCTCGGGCTTTCCCGGTGAATTCTCAGATGCGCTCGAATGTTACGATGGTCGTTTTGGCAACGCGCCTCCTGAATCCGAGAGCACGCGCCAGCTTTGGGCCTATCTGCCTGCGGCCGTGCAGCACGTCCGACAGATAGGCCGCGCTGACGCCAAGCTCTTTGGATACGGCTCTCAGGCTCGCGCCCTCGATGCGTTTTTCCAGCATGTCGATGAGGTTCCGAACGGTGTATGCCATGGCCATAGTCCCGTTGTACGCCTGTTTTCCGGCGCTGTCAACAAAAAAAGCGAATGTCAGCAAAAAAAGCGTTGACAGCTTGCCGGACGCGTGCAATGATTCCGTTATCGAAGCCCGGGAGGGGGAGCATGAAAGCAAAGGATGCAGTCGAGAATCTCCGCAAGCTGGCGGACCTGCTGGAGAAGCACGGGGATGCCGAGATATATATGTCGGCATCTAACGTGTGGATTTACGGTAAACAAAACTTTCTGGAGGTGGCGAAAGACTTTCCGAGGCCATGCCGGAAGGCAACCGAAGATTGGGAGTGCGGGGATTTTAAGTTGATGCATGGGGATTTGACCACCAACAGCCTAATCGCTCTTCGTATACCTCGCACCCTCGTGTGCAATCTGATCGAGCCCGCCAAGCCAGCGGTTCCTGCTGTATACGACTGCCCAGACGTTCTGGGCGATGACGCAGCGGGACAACTGACAGCATAACGAGCAAAGAGAGGATTATCGTGATGGCGGTATGGATTCATCATGGTGGCGCAGCAAATGGCAAGCTCAAATAAGGAGAAGGTATGACAGAGGCAATTCAGAAAACGCAGCCGAGCGGCATGGAACTGCTGGCCGACATGGCGCGCAATATCCGCGACCCGCAGGCTGCAATCGAGATCGCGCGGCAGATCGTCGCCCTTCAGGTGCAGCAGGAGCAATTGCGACAGGCACAGGAACGATTCGATTGGGAGAAACAGGACCGGAAGGCGCGGGTGGCCTTTGCCGAGGCGTTCGAGAGGTTCAAGGCCGATGCGCCGAAGATTCTCAAGTCGAAGCATGTCCAATTTGAGACCAAGAGCGGCGGCAGAACGGATTACTGGCATGTCGAACTCGACAAGGCCTGCGATCTGCTCGTTCCTGCTTTGCTGAAAGTAGGCATCACGCACCGCTGGAAGTCTACAGACCTCCCGGGCGGGATGGTACGAGTTACGTGTTATCTGCGGCATCGCCTTGGATACGAAGAAGAGGGGGCGTCTCTCTCCGGTCCGGCAGATCAGACCGGCGGAAAGAATCCGATTCAGGGCATCGGTTCCTCCACTACTTATCTTGAGAGGTATACGTTTCTGGCGACTTGCGGGATTGTGCCTACCGGGGCGGACGACGACGGAAACCCTCAGGGAATGACGCAAGGAGAGGCGGACGAGTACATCGCCAGAATGAATGCGGCTGAGGATAGCAAGCAGCTTTGGGCTGTTTATCAGGAAGCAATCAACGCTGCGAAGAAGATGGACCCCATCGACTATCGTGCCATGACCATCATGACGGAGGCGCGCGACCAGAGGGCTCTGGAATTGAAGAGGGGGGCGAAATGAGCCGGATAATCAAGTGCACGCAACAGGACGACCTATGGATAGCTGCAAGAGTGGGAAGGATCACGGGATCGCGCATCGACGACCTGCTGGCGCCTCCGACGACGCGGGCCAGCACGCGCAAGGGGGTAGCGTACCCGGCGGGTTCTGAGGCGCAAAGTAAGGCCGATTACCGCCGGGAATTGATTGTAGAGCGCATCTACGGAAGATCGGCGGACCATGTAACCACGCAATACATGAGAGACGGAAGCGACCGAGAGCCGTTTGCCCGAATGATGTACGAGGCGGAGATGCAGATGGCAGTCGAGCAGGTAGGGTTTGTTTTGCACCCCGAATGGGACTGGTTCGGATGTTCGCCGGACGGAATCATTCCCGAACTGAAACGGGGCCTCGAACTGAAATGCCCTACGGAAGCGACACACGACTCCTACGCCGAGAACATCGATCTTCTCGTCGAGCAGTACAAAGGGCAGTGTCTTGCCGGGCTGATCTGCTTCCCCGAGTTCGACACATGGGACCTTTGCAGCTTCAACCCTTATGCGCCGGATTCAATCAAGCTGCTCAAGGCTCCTACGTTTCACCGCTCGGATTGGGCACAGACTATTGCGCAGATCGAGGATGAGGCGCAGAAGATGAACGCGGAGATCGAGGCCGAGATCGCTCGGCGCGGATTCCCGCCTACCGTTTGGAGTGTGATGCCATGAGAGGGGATGACAATGCCGTTTCCTAAAACATGGGACGAACTCAAGGATGCCGGATATGAGTGGCTCAACGACTCCGAATGCCGAGGCTGTGGAGAGCCTATTATGTGGTTTCGCACTCCGAAAGGAAAGAGTATACCCATAAACTCGATGAGCCGTGGAACCGATGAAGCTGTGGCCCATTGGGCCGCAATTCTTGATGCGATTCCCGATGTCGAGACGTGGAACCGCAACATCCCGGAGTTCAAAAGACTTGCCGAGCAGTACGGAGAGGAATGCCGAAAGTTCATCATGGACGAGGCTGCGCGGAGGGGGTACCTGTACTCAAAGGGATCGAAATGCTTCGTGCATCCATGGCATATCGTGGCCTGTGCCGGAAAGAACCTGATAGGCGTCGGGTGGAAGAGCGGCCAGCTTGCCGTGGTGTTTGCCTCGGAGGACGGCGCGCGGCGTTATGAGTCGGTGCGGCACGACATTCCGAAGGAAATCGCCCAGAAGCTTCTGAACAGCCCCTATCCGGATGCCTTGTACCAAAAGATCGTGAAGAAAAAGGGCATTGAAATGGTGAGGGTGAAATGAACAGGATGCTTCCCCTAAACATCAAACCCCCGGCGGGGAGCCGAGGGCCTGATGAGCAAACATCGATTTGGCGGGTCGAAGATGCCTACTTGCATTAAATCACAATCCGGCATATCATGCAACTATTATTGGCGGGAGGCAGATGTCCATTCACTCGAAAAATTCGACATCGAATGGCCTTCTGGGACAGTACTCCCGTTCGATAGGTGGCAGAGGCAACCGGACGAGCTAACCGGGAGCACATTGCCGGGGTGTCTTCCCGTGACTTGCGGGAGCTGGCCTCGTGATCGGCACTTTGGGCGGCGTCTGTGCACAAGGCGTCGGACGTGCTGAACCTGGCGGAACAAGCGCAACCGGCCAAACGGGGCGCACAGGAGAGCCTCGCTCAAATGTGTGATTTTAGGCCAAATTTCCGATACGCACCCTATCTTCTGAGCTTCCGCCTCCGGGGTTTGGGTTAAAAACAAATACTGTAAATAGGGGGAAGTGTGAAGAAATCTCCCCGGCAGATTTGGCGAGAAAAGCACGAGAACTACATTGCTTCCGAAGAATGGGCACAATTGCGTAGAACGATGCCCGGACCTCGTCAGTGCGTTTTCTGTGGATCAACTTGCGATCTTAATTTGCACCACATGGTATATCCGAAGGACATTTACCAAACCAGGCACCATCATTGTTGTTGGCTATGCCGACGTTGTCATGAGGCTTTCCATGCACGGGTCCGCGGTACGTGGAGAGATGAAAATCGTTCCGAGCAAAAGCTAATCAACATGACGAAGAGGATAATCGCTCGACAGCTCCGATCTTTGGAAGAAAAAACCCAAAAATCGGAGCCGCATTCAGGGTTGGTAGTCGTAAAGGCACGAGCGCCTGTCCCTACAAGGAAAAAGCCTCAGTCTACAGCTCCCGAATATCTGAAGGAACTACGACGCAAATTCAATTTCCATAAGAGGCGGAAATCGAGGATATCCCACTAGGGGAAGATTTATCGTGCTGAACTTAAGCCGAAGGTGTCTCAAATGAGCAAAAAATCCTGGCATCGGGCTATCGTAAATGCCTTGATGGAAAAGGGGTTTTCCAAAGAGGGGGCGAGGAAGACTGCAAAAATGACAATAGCGCGCAGCATTGCCGCTCGATCTCGCCGGGAACCGCACAAAGAGAAGTACACCGTGAAAAGAGAAATAATCAATGGCCAAGAGGTGGAAATTAAGGTTTATCCCCCATACCGGACGACGTAGGGTGCGTCCGGTCCACGCTGCTCCCTTCAATGGGAAAACCGACGGTTAGACTTTTCAGCATTCCACATAGGAGAGGTGTCGATGTGGGTGTGGAAAATTTGCTTTGAAAGAGCTATGGAAGGCGATCAATGCTGAATCTCTGGCCTTTCCAGATTGAGGCGAACCGGGAACTATGGCGCGAGTACCAGCGAGGTACGGATTCGGTGCTGTTGCAGATGGCCACGGGAGGCGGAAAAACTATGTGCGCGTCGCACATGATTCAGATGCGCCATCAGCACCTGCGAGAAAAGACTTTATTTCTGGCTCATAGAAGGGAACTGGTTCACCAGTCGGCCAGAAAGCTGGAACAGGCCGGGATGAATCCTGAAATCATCATGGCTGGCTGCGCACCGAACCCATGGGCAAACGTGATGGTTGGCTCGGTTCAGACACTTCTGGCACGCCGGTCGTGGAACGGGTTGCCCGAGGCTAAGTTTCTGGTGGTTGATGAAGCTCATATATCTATGGCTAAAGGATACTTAAGCATCATAAAGCACTATCTGGAGCGCGGCGCTAAGCTTTTGGGACTCACGGCAACCCCGATGCGGCAGGATGGGAAGGGGCTGGCATCGGTCTATCGGAAGATGGTTTGCGGGCCTTCGGTTCCATGGTTGATGGAACAAGGCTATCTCGTTCCGAGAATCGAGTACCGGGTTGGGATTGCGCCCGACGTAAAAGGAGTCAAGATCGTGGGCGGAGAGTACAACCAGGCTCAGCTGGAAGCCGCATCGGATCAGGGAATTCTTATCGGCGACATTGTGGAGAACTGGTTAGCGCACTCGAAAGGGATGAGGACACTGTGTTTTGCCGCCGGGGTAAAGCACTCGATTCACATCGTAAAAAGGTTTCGAGAGGCTGGGATCAGTGCCGAGCACGTCGACGGGGATACGCCGAAAGACGAACGAGAGAGAATCTATGAGCGATCCGAATCCGGGGAGGTCATGGTAGTCTCGAACGCTCAGGTCTACATCGAAGGAACAGATTTTCCATGGATGGAGTGCCTCATCGATGCGCAGAAGAACGCGGGGCTTGTCCGGTACCTTCAGAAGGGCGGAAGGCTGATGCGAGCGCATCCGGGGAAAGAGTTCGCCCGGTACATGGATCATGCAGGAAATGTTCACCGGCACGGTCGTCTTGAGCTGGCGCGCGAATGGATGCTGACAGAAGGAAAGGAGCAGGTTGAGAGTCTGGAGGCGCAGCGGAAGCAAAAAGACAAGGTACAGGTTCAATGCCCTGTGTGCGGGTTCTTGTTGACTTCGGCGATCTGTTCACACTGCGGGCATCGATGGAAGACGGAAGGCGAAGCGCGAGACGTGATTCCGGCTACGTTGGTTGAAATGACGTGGGACGAACTGGAACATAAGACGAACAAAACCAAGCGCGAATACACGACGGAAGAAAAGCAGGCATGGTATTCCGGGCTTCTCTGGCTGGCCCGCGAGCGGGGCAATAAAGACGGACTGGCATGGCACCAGTTCAGGGAGAAGTTCGGCCACTACCCGGCGGGGTACGCAAAGACGCCGAAGCCGCCGTCGTTCGAGGTGGAAAGCTGGGACAGGCGCCGGAGAATTCGGTGGGCGAAGGCGAAGAAGAAAGAGAAGGCGAGCGCATGAATCCTTATTACGAACTTGTTGCTGCAAAACAACTCGGACGTAAGGCCATCGGGATCGAGATTGAACGATCTTATTGCGATATTGCTATAGAACGTCTGCGCCAGTCTGTCTTTCAGTTCCCAAAACCAGAGCCGGCTACGGAGACTCAGAGCTTGTTCGAGGTCAACGTATGAACCAGGCCGACAGGCTTCTGGAGCTGCTGCGCGAGATCGTCCGCGAAGAGGTAAGCCGCGAGCCTTCCGAAGCTATTCCCGCGTCGCTCGAAGCGGAGCGGGCGATTCTGGGGAGTATTATGCTCGACAACAGCGTGCTCGCCTCCCTGAGAGACTTTCCGGTCGAGGACTTTTCTCTTGCTTCGCACCGGGAGATTTTCGGGAAAATGAGGACGCTGGGCGCGGTCGATATCGTGACCCTCTCGAACGCATTTTCCGCTCAGGCTCTGGCGGAGATCGGCGGGGTAGCTTTTCTGGCATCGCTGACCGAAGGACTTCCGCGGCGGCCGGCGATTGAGGAATACGTCCGCATCGTTCAGGAAAAGGCCAGATTGCGCAGGATCGTCGGGGCGTGCGAAGACGCGATCAAACGAGCAATGGAGCAGAGGGAACCGGCATCGGAGATCGTGACCTCTCTGGGCATCGCTCTGAAAGGAATGGGGAAACGCAAATGACAGATGAAGAATTCCTGTCGGAAGTTCAACGCCGCTGGCCGAACCAGGTGCGCTTGGGCAAGGTGAGCGGGCAAGTCCGGTGCTACGGTCCCGCGTGGGACTACCTGAGGGAGGTCGTATGGAAGCGAGAACGAGGCCTGTGTCAGGTGACGCGCCGTCCAGTGGTGCTCGAAAAAGGCTACTGGCACACGATGCACGCGGCTCATATCCGCTCGAAGGGTGCCGGAGGCTCCGATCTGCCATCGAACATCCGCTGCCTGCATTTGGCCGCCCACGCCCGCGAGCATGCGGGGGATAGATCGGCCTATGCGGAGGGCGTTAATACGTGAAGAAACTGAGTGAGGGGGAAGAGACGCTGGCCTTGCACCTGAGGGCGCACGGGATTTCCTTCGAGCGCGAAGTGAGATTGGTTCCCGGGAGGGGCTGGAGGTGGGATTTTCTCGTAGGCGATCTGGCAATAGAGATTCAGGGAGGAACATGGCACCGCGGCGCGCATTCTCACGGGGAAGGCATTCTTCGTGACTGCCGGAAGCATAACGCCGCAGTCAGAGCCGGTTACCGCCCCCTGTTATTCACGACTCAGATGGTGATCTCCGGGGAGGCCATCGACACTATTCGGGATTTGCTTTCGTGTTCGGAACCGGCTCACCGTTGATTCTGAGGATGTTCTCTATCCACCCCCAATACATCTTGCCATTAACCGGGGCTGTATAGAAAACATATTCGCCGTCTTCGGATTCCACCATCTCGACGATTCCGAATCGCTCCTCGCGTTGGAACGATCCCGGAATTACCCAGGCCACATCGTCCCCTTTGCGGGGCACTACTAACGCATTCGGAGTGTGCTTTTCTTCTATTCCTACGAGCAGCATGATGCCTCCTTTACCCAAACGCGCCTTGAACCTCCCCCGCCTAAAGGCAGGGGATTCCCCTTCTTGCTACGCCGCCGCTTGCGCGGTGGTTTCGCGTACAGGGTTCAGGGCTGGTTCATGCAGCCCGCCCGCTGGAACCTCAAGCTCCAGCGGGCAGCACAGCCCATGCCAGTCCCGGATATTCATCGCGGCATTGGCATCGGCGTGCGCCTGGTGTCCACATCGTGTGCAGACATAGGCATGTTTTTTCCGCTCATTGAGCGCGCCGCAGACGTGGCAGGTCTTGGAGGTATAGTGCGGTCGCACGGCCTCTACCTTCACGCCCGCTTCCATCGCCTTGTAGCGGATAAAGGTCTCAAGCTGGTAGAAGGGCCAGTAGTCGCGGTTTTGTCCGGCATCCGATTTGGCATCCTTGCGTTGCCGCGAAGACTGGCGAATGCCGGACAGATCCTCAAGGATCAGTCCCGCGTCCTGGCGCTTCGCCATCGCCACCAGTTCCTTGCTGATGCAGTGGTTGATGTGCGTGACGATGCGCCGCTCTTTCGACTCCAGCTTTCTGACCGCCCGATGCTTGCCCAACTTCTGGAGCTTGCGGCGGCGCTCGGCATACATGCGTCGCACATGCTGGATACGCGCCGCCTTCCAGAAGACGATGGGGCCGTCGGGGGTGGCGGCCACGACAGGGATGTTCTGCCCCCGGTCGATCCCGATCCAGCGACCCGTGTTCTTGGCGTCGGGAACCTCCATCGACACCGAGAGACTGGCATACCAGATGCCTTTTTTGGATCGAACGAGTTTCAGACTTCCTGCCTTGGCTCGACCATCCAGCAGTGCCACAAGCCAGTCCCGATGGGATGCCGCATGGACATCCAGCGGAACACGCTTCTTGATGCCGCGCAGCAGACCAAAGCTGACGCTGAACGTGTCGCCGACACGATGCAGACTCCAGTTCTGGTTGTTGGTCTCCAAGGGCAGGCGCTTGAAACGCCTAACCTTGGTGCGGGCATTGGCATTGCGGATGGTCTGGTTGATCCACGCCGAGCCGATTTCCACATGCGCAAACGCCTTGGTCGTCAAGGCACGGCGCTCGGTCTTCGGCATGGCAAGGATCGAATTGGCAACGTCGGTGTTTAGCCGCTCCAGCCGCGCAAACAGCTCCGCCTTCGTCTGGTTCAGACGAAGAAACGGGAGCTTGAGCGTTTTAGTTAAGGTTGCCATAATTGAAATTATGGGATATCTTGCTTGCGTATGCAAGATGCGCCTTGTATCCCCCGCCTAAAGGCGGGGGAGGTTCAAATCCGCATGCCCATCGCAAAGGCCCAGCCGATCAGCCATGCGATGACCATCCATATCGTGGTGACAGAAATGAGAGCCACGAGAAGAGAGACGATTCCGTTGAGAGTGGCGAGAATCCGCCGGATGCGCCATAGACGGATCAGCTTCTTTTCTCGCTTCAGGAGAGATTCGTATTCCCTTTCGATGGCATCAAGCCTGTCCATCTTCCACCTCCGCGAGTATGGTATAGCGTGTTTTTATGGATGTCAATAAGAAAATTTCTGCGGACGATAATCTCTTGACACCAAAGCCCCTTTCGCCTATGGTATGTCCATGGTAACGAACCCGAAAAGGCGCGGCCGGCCTGCGGATCCTTCCAAGCGCACCCCAGACGGCCGCTATATTTCCGCGCTCGAATGGAGGAAGTCGCATCGTCGGCTGTCGATCACCCTTACCGCAGAGGACCGGAAGCGTATTTCCGCCATCATGCGCCGCATGGGAATCTCGACGATGATCGATGCGATCCGCTGGGCACTGCGAAATTTTTCCTGAGATTCGGCAGTCAACTGCCGATGGTGCGCCCCCTCTCGCACCCGCCCCCGGTACCCCAAAGCCGGGGGCTTCCACTTTTGGCCACTTTATTCCATCTGCGCGAGAGACCCCGGCATTCATGCCGGGGAGGGATAGCGCGGCACGCTTCGCGTGCCCCTTCCTCTCGCATCCTCCGTTTTGCTTGCTATCTTTACACAAACCAAGTATAGTGTGTGAATGCAAATCAAGCGAGCGTACAAGTTCAGGTTCTACCCGACGTCTGAGCAAGAATTGATTCTTGCCAAGACGTTCGGCTGCGCTCGCTTTGCTTACAACTACATGCTTCGTCTTCGGACGGATGCATGGATGCAGCGGCAGGAGCGCATCGGATACCACGAAACTTCTGCGGCACTTACGGCGCTCAAAAAGCAGCCCGAATACGCTTGGCTCAACGAAGTGTCCAGCGTCCCTGTCCAGCAGGCGCTTCGCCACTTGCAATCCGCATTCGCCAACTTCTTTGCCAAGCGCTCCGGCTACCCGCAATTCAAGCGGAAGAATGGGCCTCAATCGGCGGAGTACACGACAAGCGCGTTCAAGTGGGATGGCAGGTCGCTCAAGCTGGCGAAGATGAGCGAACCGCTGGCCATTCGATGGTCGCGCCAGATACCGAAGGCCGCCAAGGTCACAACCGTGACGGTCAGCAAGGACTCCGCCGGGCGGTACTTCGTGAGCCTGCTTTGCGACGATGTGGTCGCCAAGAAGCCCGCCTCGAATGGAAAGGTTGGCGTTGATCTTGGACTTACTCACTTCGCCATCCTTTCTACTGGCGAGAAGGTCGCTGCACCAAACACGTTCCGCAGGTACGAAAAGAAGCTGGCGAAGCTACAGCGTCGGCTCGCCAAAAAGACCAAGGGATCGAACCGCCGAGAGAAGGCAAAGCTCAAAGTTGCACGTGTGCATGCGAAGATCGCGGACGCTCGCAGGGACTTCCTGCACAAGCTATCAACCAGGCTGATAAACGAGAACCAAGTGATCGCCATTGAGAGCTTGTCCGTGTCGAACATGCAGAAGAACCGTTGCCTATCGAAGGCTATCAGCGATGCAGGCTGGTCTGAATTCGTTCGGCAACTGGAATACAAGGCCCGCTGGTACGGGCGTGAATTGATAGGCATCGACAGATGGTATCCGTCGTCAAAGCGTTGCTTTGATTGCGGATACACCATGCCAAAGATGCCGCTCAGCGTGCGTGAGTGGGTATGTCCGGAATGTGGATCAATCCACGACCGTGACATCAACTCCGCCCGCAATGTTTTGGCCGCCGGACTGGCGGTGTCAGCCCATGGAGAAGCTGTAAGTCCCGTGTGCATTTAAGTGCGCATTGGCTGGCTTCGGTGAAGTGGGAATCCCCGCCCTTCAGGGCGGGGAGGATGTCAATCCATCTGAGACGAAAATCGCCCCTATGCGGAGTCAGATAATATCTGACGCGAATCAAATAATATCTGACTTTTTGCGGATTTATTCAGAGAAGAATCGAGGCCAGAAGAATCACCGCGCCGAGAGCGAGCGCGCACAGGAAATCTAACACCTCGTCCCAATCTTTTTCGGCCAGAAGCCACGCAAACGGGTAGGGTTCTTCCTGGAGCTTCGTGTCGTGTTTTTCCATGGCTACCACTCCGGCCGGATTTCGCCTTTGACGAGCGCGGCGATGATCAGGATCAGTGCGACGTATTCGGGGCTGAACAGAAGGTTAAGCAGGGTGTTCATTTTTACTCTCTTTCCCCAACGGGCACGCCGTTGGCAATGATAATGCTCACAGCGACCACCTTTCCGCGGCGAACCGATCGAGGTCCCGCTCGGCGCGCAGCTGCTCGAAGTAACTGTCCGCGTAGGCAGGCAACTCCACCGCGCGGCTGCGATCGGCCGCTCCTGCGCAGCACTCGTGATAGATTTTGCCGACGAGAAGGGAATCGCCGCGCCGATGCGCGATCCTGACGGCTTCGTCCCTGAGGGCATCGACTGCTGAACGGTAGTTG
>Ga0209061_1004802_pt1 | contig 12572 bp, 12 predicted proteins | sample Coa_R1_10_FD_187157 | JGI IMG/M metagenome (GOLD analysis project Ga0209061, IMG submission 187157) | Surface soil microbial communities from Centralia Pennsylvania, which are recovering from an underground coalmine fire - Coalmine... | ecosystem: Environmental > Terrestrial > Soil >...
AAGACGGGCGAGAAGACGGGGCGAGAAGACGGGGGCAAGCCCCGTCTCTACACGCCGAGGTGTAGAGACGGGGCTTGCCCCCGTCTTCTCGCCCTGGATCGTGCGGGTGCCGGCCCTGGATCGTGCGGGTGCCGGCCCTGGATCGTGCGGGTGCCGGCCCTGGATCGTGCGGGTGCCGGCCCTGGATCGTGCGGGTGCCGGCCCTGGATCGTGCGGGTGCCGGCCCTGGATCGTGCGGATTCCGACCCCGGATCGGGCGCCACTTAGCCCCTGCCTTTCCCTGATCTCATGTCTTTTCTTTGTCTTATACCAGTCTTCTGTAGAATTTTGTAAGACATTGAATTATGCGTATGTACAACGTTGGGATAGACAAAACATATAAAATGTGTTACTCTGAGTGAGGGGCAGAATTTCATTTGTTCGCATGCTTGTACTTTGTTGTACAAATGTGTGAAACAAGTGCGCATCCGTGTATTATATCTACACTTTCATCGAAGAGCTATGAGCGTTTCAGATCTCACCCTCACGGATGCCTGTTAAAGAGAGCGCTATCCATCAGCCGTGCGAGAGCGATATGTTACGATTATCTGTCGGAGCAGGTCGTGTTGCGTCGTCTACTGCTGAGCGTCCCGGACTCCACGATGTGCTGCGCCATCTGGTGACGACACTGACGCTACCTCACACATTCAACGAAATGCTGGACTCACTGGCAGCCCTGATGCAGCAGGCGCTAGAAGTAGATCTCTGCATGGTTCTGCTCAAAGATCGGGAGGGCGATCACCTCGTCATTGCCACCAGCGCGCCCGCGCTGCGCGAGGAAGCCGTGGATATCCGGCCACTGCGCATTGACGGCGCGCTGTGGACGTATCTGGGCGACTATGCACAGCGCGGCCAGATCCTCCAGTTCAGCGCTCATGAACAGGAGGCGCTCAATCCTCTCAAAAACGTGCACTACCAGACATTACTGCCTGTTCCGCTAATCGCCGGCAGCGAATGCGTCGGGCTAATCAATTGCTATATCGATAGGATACCGGACTACAGCGATGATGAGCAGCTTATGTTATGCACGATAGCCGCTCAAATCGCGCTCGCCATTAAAAACCAGCTCTGCGTCGAGGAGAAAACGCGGGCGCGGAAGGCCCTCATCAGCGCTCTGGTCAACGATTTGATCTCCGGCGACCTCGATGGTGAATCTGCGCTGCGCCGCGCCTATCTTCTGGGCTATGATCTGACCAGTTCACACATTGTCGCCCTGCTTGAAGTCTCCGAGCGGCAGGAGCCGCACGAAGCCGGAGATGGTATGCCACAGCGAGAGCATCCTGTATGCTATGAAAGCGCTATCGAGCAACTCAAACAGCGCGTACAGGAGCGCTATCCAGGCTCGCTCGTCGATGAGCGCGATAACCTCCTGGTCTGTCTGATCCGTCCAGGCCGCGATACCGAAGCCGGGCAGCTCAGGTCCTGGTTAGCGGAAATTGCGCGGCAGGCGCGCGATGAACTATGTTTGCGCTTATCTGCCGGCATGGGCAATCCCTGCTGTGCCGTTGACGATTATCAACGCGGCTACGCCGAGGCCAGCCAGGCGCTAGCAGTGGCGCGCTGTCTCAGCCGCGCGGGCGCATGCAGCCACTTCGATGAGCTGGGAGCCTATCGCTATCTCTATCAGTTCGCGCAAACAGATAAGTTGCCTGATACGTATCAGAACCGGATCGCAGCCCTCGTCGAGTATGATCGACAAAAGGCCACAAATCTCCTGGGGACGCTGGAGATCTATCTTGAGTGCGGCGGCAATGCCGCCAGGGCAGCATGCCATCTCGCTATCCATCGCAACACATTACTTCAGCGGCTGGAGCGCATCGAGAAGCTCTGCATGCTCAATCTGGAAGAGTGGCAGCAGCGGCTCCCGCTCCTGATCGCGCTCAAAGTATATCGGTTGCGTGCGTATAGTGGATAGCGCTCATGCCTCCTGTCGTTTGTTTGGCATATACATCAAAATGTAGCCGGTCTCAAGGATCGAAGAGATCTCTATGCCAAAGGTCCGAGTCTTGAGACGCGTGCGTGATAAGACGTTGCGAACCGGCCTCATCTCTTGATCCCAGACACCCGCCTCTTGCGCCTCCTGCAATCGCTGCCGGCAGCGAGCAATGGTAGCGTCGGTGACGCGGCCACTGGTGAAGCTCGCCAGCAGAACCTCGTAGGGACAATAGTAGGGGTATGATTCCAGAAGGGGCATCAGAACGCAAATTTCGCTGGTCGTGAATTGTTGTTCCGCAAGCATGTGGGGGTGATCTTGCTTGCAGACCAGAAGTGAAAGGGTGCCAAGAGATGTGTTCAATGCTAACATGTGTCCTGCTGGCAGCAAACCTTGCAGGGAAAAATGTAAGACTTCTTCATTATTTTCCTGCATGTAGCTGATAGGCGTTTTGACTTTACGCAGGGACACTCTTTGCATATGGGGTTCTCCTTATTCTGGTACTGATGTGCCATTCCCTATAATGCAGTTAACAGAAAAAGAGCGTCTCTAGCTGCTGTTATCCTTCTGGCATGCAATGCACCTCCTTTTTTGAGACGCGTATCCTCGCCTGGATACCTGATGCGTACTTTTTTGGAGTGCCAGGTACATATCGGGATAGAGATCTTCTCCGCTTAAAAATCAGGTGTATCAGGAAGCGGAGTGATGGCACGGTACAGGAATGAAATATAGAGACTGGCACAACGGACGTATCCGGGTTGATACCCTTGCAACCGTCATCCTGCACGTACAATTTATAAAAGAAGTGTATATAATAAACATTACACGACCTATCGGCAAAAATCAAGCGGTTTTACGTATAAATCCTGTGTATATCCTGTGAAAAGAAAAAATTAACCACCATTGTGAAAAAGCGCTAGCTGGCCTCTTTGCCCAACTGTGGAAACGCAGCATCGAGTGTATTCATCGCCTCGCGTTGGAGGCCAGGTAAAACGTGACCATAGAGGTCCATCGTCATATGGATGGTACTGTGTCCCGGCAACTCCTGTTGGCGTATGCCGTATATGTGCTGACTCCTACTGTGTGTTTCTTGACAGTGAGCCAGAATACAAGAAAGCTCTCCAGGGTTTGAGAAGGAGCTGTAAGCAGGCGTCCTTCCATCTGCTCTTGTTGGGCTTTTCTTAATTGTGCCTGCACCTCCTTACGGGTGGCGCCGTAGAAGTACTTGCGGCGGCCAGTAGCAACCGCCATACTCGCAGTCCATCTACCATCTTGTCGTTGATAAACCCATGTGATGCGTAACGAGCTAAAGAGAGTAGAGAAGATGGCCTGTCATGCGGGCTTGAAGGCGGTTTATCCTCATTGACTAGAAAGGGGTCAGGCGAGGTTCACCGAACCGTAGGAAAGAAAGACGAGGAAACGCAGAGGAGCCAGCGAAGTCGAGCCATACTCGGGTTCAGGCGATGCGGAGACCAAACGTAGTGGCAAAGGCATCTGCTATCCCGCAGAGCTTGATCGAGATCTCTGGCGCGGCTGATCTGCGAGCATCACGTGTCAGGTGCTCGGCCCAGGACAGCGGTAGTGGACTCGCTCGGCACGAGAAATCGATTGGAGCGGCTGAGATTGAGCTGGTGGAGCCGGTTCAGCAAGTTCGACATCGACACGATGATAACGCAGGAGTTTCACCACTTCTCGGCGGTGGAAGCATCGCTGCCAGTCTCAAACGAGAAGCCGCCCCGGTTGCCACCACAATATTGTCAAATTGTGACAACGACGTACTTGACGTTTCAATCTCAAACGAGAAGCCGCCCCAGTTGCCACCGCCGCATCCGGTGAGCGTGGTGTATCTCCCTGTTAGTTTCAATCTCAAACGAGAAGCCGCCCCAGTTGCCACCACGCCATTATCGCTGTATGGCATGCAGAATACGGCGTTTCAATCTCAAACGAGAAGCCGCCCCAGTTGCCACGCAGAATCTAAAAGGGTTCCCAGAACGTCCCTTCTGGGGTTTCAATCTCAAACGAGAAGCCGCCCCAGTTGCCACCCTTTTTTGAGGACTCCAGATGATCCCTGTTTGGCAGTTTCAATCTCAAACGAGAAGCCGCCCCAGTTGCCACAAGACCTCGTAGCCGATATGGTGAGTATATTGTACGTTTCAATCTCAAACGAGAAGCCGCCCCAGTTGCCACGGGGAGTTCGACGGAAAGCGTGTCCGGGTTCCCAAAGTTTCAATCTCAAACGAGAAGCCGCCCCAGTTGCCACGAAAGGGACTGATAAGCATGAGAAAAGAGAAAAATCGGGTTTCAATCTCAAACGAGAAGCCGCCCCAGTTGCCACATGCCAGCCGACTGCAATCGGCAAAGCGCTTCATTGTTGTTTCAATCTCAAACGAGAAGCCGCCCCAGTTGCCACTTGCTCGCGCCACAGATATCGCTATCAGCGCAGGGTTTCAATCTCAAACGAGAAGCCGCCCCAGTTGCCACATGATCTGGCACAACAACTAGCGCAACAATTGGAGGGTTTCAATCTCAAACGAGAAGCCGCCCCAGTTGCCACATGTCCTCAACGTCAGGCATATAGAAGATGACCTTGTTTCAATCTCAAACGAGAAGCCGCCCCAGTTGCCACTGCCGCTCACCAGGGGAGGCAATCGGAGCATCAAGCAGTTTCAATCTCAAACGAGAAGCCGCCCCAGTTGCCACATTGAGAATGATCAGCGCGTGCAGCTCACGCCACTTGGTTTCAATCTCAAACGAGAAGCCGCCCCAGTTGCCACCTCTTTGGATGGTTCGCAGCAGGCATCCTGGTGCATTGTTTCAATCTCAAACGAGAAGCCGCCCCAGTTGCCACGGTAAAAAGACCAGGAAGATCAAGGCAGCCGCGCCAAGTTTCAATCTCAAACGAGAAGCCGCCCCAGTTGCCACAGGTGGGTATCCTGCTACGACACATGCTTATCAGGTTGGGTTTCAATCTCAAACGAGAAGCCGCCCCAGTTGCCACGCGTGTCCCCGTCGATATACAGGAGGTTAGCCTTAAGGTTTCAATCTCAAACGAGAAGCCGCCCCAGTTGCCACCTCGCCTTTTTCAAAATTCGTCATGTTTTACTCCTTGTTTCAATCTCAAACGAGAAGCCGCCCCAGTTGCCACGACGACGCAGCCGACATCGCCCGGCATGATGCTCGTGTTGTTTCAATCTCAAACGAGAAGCCGCCCCAGTTGCCACTCCGTTGAACGATATTGATAGGGATATTCCCTTTGTGTTTCAATCTCAAACGAGAAGCCGCCCCAGTTGCCACAGACTGTTAAGAAGCATCTTCCCAGCCGTTGTTTTTCGTTTCAATCTCAAACGAGAAGCCGCCCCAGTTGCCACAGCGACTGCCTCGCGCCGCTTCTGGAGCAGCGGGACGGCTGCATTTGCGAGGCAGATGGTTTTGGGTCCTTTAAAACCCGCGATGGCGACCCTTTAAAGAAAAGTATACTCTTCCGGGGCCTGCTTTGCAAGAGCTTGAGAAGCGCGACCGGGACTTTTCTCCCGGGTTGCGAGGCAGCGTGCTTGCAGTTCGCACCACTGCCTGCCTCGCACATCTCTTTACAGCAGGTAGATACGATCTTCATGGGGTATGTCTCCTCGGCCAAGTACTTCGACTCTGGTCTGGCAAGCAGCACACAGGCCATAGATGCGCACCGTATCCTCCTGCGGGTTCATCTCTTCGAGTAGACGCGCTTCTAAGAGCAGGCGCTGCTTGCGATCCAGGAAACACTCGAAGACGCTGTACTGTACCCAGACGCCGAAGCCGGTCAGAGCGCTGTGGATGCGTGTGCGCCGCCGATCATCAGGGATGTCGTAGCTGACGACGTAAAGCGTGCTTTCTCCACTGTGGTTGTGATTAGTTACGCTCATGCTTCTCTTCCTCTGATGGACCGTTGGCCTTAGCGAACGCTCAGCGGGCGATAGGCAGGAATTTCGCCGGTGAGCGACTTCCCCAGCAAACGTGCTTGCAATTCCAGGCAGCGCCGATAGCTGGTGCGATAGCCAAAGTAGGGATGCTGTAATTCCTCCTGGAGCCGTTCTTCAAATCTGGCATAAAAGGTCTTACGCGCGTCCGCTTTCAGATGCACCACGCCCAGCTCTTCCTGAAAGTCTTTCTCGGTCAGTATACGGTGATTGACGATGTTGAGCACTACCGAGTCGGCAATGATGGGACGGAATTCTTCCATGAGGTCCAGGGCGAGGGCGGGACGACCATAGCGTGGCTGGTGGAGAAAGCCGATGTAGGGATCGAAGCCGACGGTCTGAATGGCAGACGAGACCTGGTGCAGCAAGAGGGTATAGCCCAGGCTCAGCATCGCATTGATCGGATCGGTTGGCGGCCTCCGCCGACGATGGGTGAAGTTCATGGGATGGCGCAGCAGCCTGGCGAAGACGCCGAAATAGGCCGAGGAGCCGTTGCCTTCGAAGCCCAGCAGCGAGCCAACCGCCTGAGCCGCCGGAACCTGCCGCGTGATCCTACGGATCGCCTCGGCGGCTGCGGCGACATCCTTGTCGACCAGCGTGCGATTGAGCCGCAGCAGCATGGTGCGCATGTTCTCCAGCTTGCCGCTGACACATGCCTGCGCAATGGCAAGCGCGCGGCTGGGATCGCTATGCGCGCGATACTGCTCGCGGCGCAGCAGCGCATTTTTCGCCACTGGCGGCGAGAGCCTGCCGCGAAACTGGCCGTACAGCGAAAGGAAACAGACCTCGATCCCCATATCCAGCAGCGTATGCAGCGCCGGTGTAGTGAGCGTTACATCCCCCGAGACGACGACCTGCGAGACTTTGAGAAGCGGGACTTCCACCGAGCGCTTATCCTGATACTGGACAATCAGGTGATTGTCGCGTTTTTTCACGATAGATTGCTGTTCACTTAGATATAAAGTCGCCACAACGTTTCCCCTTTCCATAAAGACATCGCTGCTAGCATAGAGCCGGGCCTTGCTAGATGCTGTTGTTATTTTCTAGCGCCTGCACTTCACGCGGCAGACAGAGCGGTTCCAGGCTGCAATCCCGGCATTTCGGATGCAGCGTGGGCAGCGGCTTCCCCTTGACGGATTTACCTGGCAGCGGCGGAGGGAGTTTGCCTTCGGCGAGCAGCCTGAACGCGTCGTGGGTAGTCTCCTCGGTATGCCGGCGCAGCGCCTCCGTGAATGGCACTTCTTCGCGCCTGGCTGAACCGAAGTAGAACAGGTAGCCGCATGCGATGGAGCAGCCAAGCATTTCTTCCAGGCACAGGGCCTCGGCACAGAGTTGCACATGGTCATTGAGCCATGCGCCCATTTTACCTTTCTTGTACTCGATGGGCGTCAACTGCTCCTCCTGTTCTTCAATCACATCGGCAAAACCGGAGAGGCGCAGGCGCTCCGACCAGATCCAGACTCGTCGATGCGTCGTGATGTCGCCGGCACTGGTCGTGATCCCGCTGTCGCTGCGCGCGTGACGCATGCTGCCCTCGATGACGTGGGCATTATCGAGAAATTCGCCCAGAGCGCATTCGTAGTAGAACCGGCGCGGACAGTATTCCAGTGCGTTAAGATAGGAGATCGAGAGCGTTTCAAGTCCCTCCTGCACTTCCTCATCTGTATGCATTGCTTTCCTCCTCCTGGCATTGCTGCTCGTTTCCCGATAGGCCGATCTCCTGGTTCGCGAAAAGCGGGCGCACCTGGCCCATGCCCATCGTCGTCTTATAGCCTATGCCAGTATAGAAGGCCAGCATGGCGAGCAGGAAGATCTGTCTGCGTACCGGTAAGGGGGCATCCGGGGTAATCGGCTCATCGGGGCCGCGAAGCTGGTAAGTGCAGGTGCCAAGAAAGCCGCGCTGCGGATGCCCGGCGAACTGGACCCGGTGAGTTCTCAGATCATAGTCGTCGATGATGATGCCGTCGGCCTCTACGTAGCGCTCGATACGTTCTATATTGACCAGGTGCGCCAGGTCGGGCGGCGCCAGTTCTTGCCAGCGCCGGGCCAGGCCAGGAAAAACGTATTTCGGCAAAGGCAGGCGTGCATAGTGATTGCCATAGGTCTTATCGGCGAGGTGTAACCAGTTAAACGTCGTCAGCGAGGCAAATTCAAGCGTAAGCGAGGACTGGCTTCCCAGGTTCCGGGCCTGAGCGTGCGTCACCAGATCGGTAAACGAGGTAAACCCGGTCCAACCAATAGCATCGCCCGGCGCGCAGATGACCTCTTCGAGCAGAAATTCGCGTTTGCCGATCCGCATGAAGGGCGGCTTCTTCGCTCCCAATTCGCTAGTGTTGAAGTGCATCAGGGTATGATAGAACAGCGGGAACAGTTCGCTGAGCAGCATGGTGATGCGGATAGTATACGTTTTGTCGGGATACACAGGCAGGTGAATGTTCTCTCGCTCGGCCTCTAGCATTTTCCCCCGCGAGCAGGGAAACTGCAAGCTGGAGCAGGTGAACAGGCGTCGTTGATTGCCCTCGTGGAGCCTGGCGGAGACAGCGGGAGCAGCGGCGCCGATCCATTCGAGCCACGCGCCATGCACGAGTTCTCCCGAAAACGGCATAATCGTTCCTGACTCCAGCGGCCTCAGCTTGAGCTGCATGGCATAGAGCCGCGCCGGAGCTGACGAAGATGATGCTCTGTCTTGCATGCGGTGCGTCCTTTCGCTACCGCGAGGTGTGCCTTGAGTAAAGCACACCTCGTCGGGTCTACGCTGACAATTGACGATTGCCCGTGGGCCGATAGCGCATCTCTGCCGGTAAGCGGATCTCCGATCCGCGCCGCCTCTCATCAAGGGAAATTTCGTAATAGCTGCCCGTGCAGTAGACGTTGGTGATGAGGCTTGCCGGAGCCATCGGCACGATGTTACAGGTATCCGGCAGCAGCGCCAGATCCAGTGGATTGAGCGCGCCGGAAGCCTGGAACGTGCCTCGCTTCTCCTGCGCTCTTCCCTGCTGGATAATCTGAACGCGCGCCTTCGCCATCCATTTCCCTAACCGTATCCAGGCTGGCAGCCCCACCTCCTGCCCGCTGAGGACAAAGAAGACGAAACTGCTCTCCGGGGCCAGTTCTTTCGCGCGCCCGAAGACCACGCGGTTTGAGCTGATTTGTGGCGTGAAATTGTAATACGCCACGTTCGCCAGTTTGAAGGTATGGAAGGCGTAGCTGTAGTGTAGAGGAGATGCCGGAGTGACATAAATCCCCTGCCCATTCACACCCTCCAGATCATCAGCGTAGTGAGGCACCTGCGCAAGATTGGCATACGGCGCCTTTGCCAGCCCCAACGCATAGGTCAGTCCATAGTTATGCAGATATTTCTCTGTCTCATAGAGCCGCCCCATCTCGCGCGAGGCATAGAAGAGAAAATCGTGCAGGTGTAGATGACAGACCGTGATGAACATGACTGGCTCCTACTTCTTCGCTTTAGCCGGGCGGGAGTCAACGCCATAGGTCTGCGCATAGCGGTTCGCTTCCGCAGTTGCCTGCGCCAGCACAGCTTTCAAGCGTGTCTCATCGCTTGTTATCTGCATGATCTCTCGCTGTATGGCATGAAGCTGCTCGCCAGCATAAAGCCTGGCGACAACGCTGTCTTCCTGGAGTAAGGACGGAATCACGTTTTGCGTTGCCTCCAGCATGGCCTGCTGCGGGATGGGCATTCTGGCAAGCTGCTCTGGAGAAAGAGCATCGTAGATCGCCTGCGTCAGATGCAGGTTGGAGAAGATTTCGCCATCGGCAAAAACAATGCCCATAATATGATTTTCAACGGCACCCGTGCGCGTGTTCTGCGCCCCATAACGTTTTGTGCGCATGATATTGTTCATCACATAGATGAATTCGGCTTCCGTGGGATCTTTAATCGTTACCACCGAGGGGAAATAGACCTGCGGCAGGACATAATCCTGCTCGCCCAGCGCCGTTTTCATCTGGCCGCCTTCGCTCATGGTGCCATTTTCAGAGGGGGCATTGAAGGTAAATTGCTGGTGTGAGAGGTCGTAGCCCGTCACAGAAAAGGCCGAATCGACCATAACCTTCGAGCGCTCGGAGCCGGCATCACCGATAGCGAAACCATAGTAGATGCAGTCAGGACAGCGCTTGCAGAACTCTTGAGTATTGTACTTGCAGTTCTCAACGAACCCATATCGGCGCAGCAGCTCGCGCCCGGTCAGGCGCTCCGGCGTCGATTGCTTGCGCTTGAAGAGCACGATGCGCGTTCCTGCTGTCTGGCTCTTGCGTCCCAGGCTCACGCGGCAGATATTTAATTCGCCGTCCGTCTGGAACAGGGCGAAGGAATTCGTCTCACGCAGCATGATAATATGCGCGTATTTTCCTCCTGGATATTGCGGAATATCCTGCTGAAAAACGTCGAGTGTCTCAAGCGTGTTTAAAAACATGGTTATCTTCTCCTTCATGCTTATATGATTGTATGTGGTATTCGGTTATACTACTGGCGATTCCTCTGGAGCCTCTTCGTGCTCCTCAAAACCCTGATGATTCCTCTTGTAAACGTAGCAGGCTTCGCAGCCATCCTTGAAGCGGTTGAGGCGGCTGCGCAATATGCCGCGCTCACCCTGGCAATAGCGCTCGAATACTTCTTCATAGAAATACCTGACGAACTCGTGGATAGCCGGCGCCTCCTGGGTATCGATATTCTTCCCTCTGAATACGGCGTAACCTGCCGCCTGCCGGGCACGCACACGGTCAAGCCAGTTCTTGAGTTCGCCCTGGATCTGCCAGAGCAGGTCGTCTTTCTCAAGTTCCAGAGGACTTTTGATGATCGCCTTCGCCACGATGTCCACCGGCTTCAAGATGGAATGCGACTGATAGCCGCCACGATAGAAGACCGTATAGCGGTCAACACACTGTTGGATGATGCTCAAATCTTCCTCCAATACCTTTTCAAAGATGTGGATGTACAGGTCAACGCTCCCAGAGTACAGCGAGTCGCCGCGCTGCTGCTTCTTGAGATAGCTGAACAGGAACAGAGGATCGGTGTTCAGGTCCCGCGCGATGCTGCTCAGATATTTCCAGTTCGGCTTGCCTTTATCTGCATAAGTATCCAGGTTGACGCGATAGATGCTCGCCAGCACGTTCAGCTTGCGCAGGAGCTGGTTCACACGCATACGTTTCTCTTTGAGGAGCCGATCCAGGTAGGGATGCGGCGCATCAAAGATGACCGTTTCGCGAAAGTCATGCCCCGAGGTGAACAGAGGCAGTGCCATTTCGGAGACGACCACCTTCGTATTTGTCACCAGAGGGAGCGCCAGAGCCAGAAACGCCGGCATAGCCCAGGACGAAGTATCATCGCTATCTTTGCCAGCCTTCATGCCGAAGAAACACAGCCCGGGATAAGCCGTCGGCTCGAATTTGATATAGCTGCGCTCAGCTAACCCTTCTGCTGGCGCTGCGGCCTCTTCTTGCTCTTCATCGCCTTCCTGCTCATCCCCCTCATTCTCATCGTCCTCATCCCGCACTATTTCCATTGTGCTCTGCTCCTCACCCGGCGGAGCGTTAAACACGTCCAGGCGGAGCAGTGCATCGACAGTGATATCATTCCCGTTTAGCTGCTTGCGCACAGTAAAGAAGTTGATATCGCATAGCTGGTTCAGGATGCCCTGAACCAGCGCGCCCGTCTCGGCGGTAAAGAAGAAGTTGGGATAGACGGCCAGATACTTCGTCTTGAGCGCCTCGAACTTGCCGCCGGTCAGCCTCAGCAGCCCCTTCTGGAGAATCTGCCGCAGCATCATTTCCAGCGAGCAAATAGAACAGATGCCGCCTGCATTTTTGGTAGCGTGTAGCGAGAGCTTATTCTTGTAGACCCAGGGCTGGAAGAGCACAGCGTTATCGGTTTGCTCCTCTGCGGGATAGGCGCTGTTGCATAACGTGCAGATTAGCTTGCGTCCTCTGCCCTTTGAGGATTCGTAGCGTTCCAGTTCCGCCGCGAAATCCGGCAGCGCGCCACCGGCACGCACAGAAAGCGGCAGTTCCACCACGCTGTCCAGGTAGCGTGTCAGGTGGTAGAGATACTGCTGTGGCATTCCCTTGCGCAGTTCGTCGCCGGCCAGCCCGATCAGCAGGCGCATCGTCGAGGAGAAGACATCGTAGAGATTGCCCCTGCCTTCATACTCTGTAATGCCCGGGTGGTCGCGCAGGTAGCAGGCTGCCAGCCAGAACCAGCGGTACTCGACGCCCCCTTTGCCCGGGATGGTCAGTGCCTGCGCCCAGTAGCGTTCCAATTCCAGATGTTTTATCATCTCCTGCTCTACCTGCCGGCGAAGGGCCTCCTGCTTCTTATCGAGCATGCCCAGGATCGAGGCGAAGACCACCGAGAAAAAGCGGCTCAGGATCCCGACGCGCTTGTCCAGGGGAAAGTCGAGCGGTAGATCCGCCGCGATCTCTCCTCTTGCCTGCATTTGACGCAATTTCTCAAAAGGGATGGTCGTAATATCATTGGTGGTACGAGCGATGGTAAAGCGCGCCAGCAGGTCAAGATAGTCTTCCAGCGAGAGAAATTCAAAGTAGTAGCCGGGGTGTTTGGCAAGGCCCTGAATGCTGAACTTGAAACCGGGAGCATGGCTCTTGATGGTTGCACCGCAGGTTTTGCGAAG
>Ga0209061_1004803_pt1 | contig 12565 bp, 13 predicted proteins | sample Coa_R1_10_FD_187157 | JGI IMG/M metagenome (GOLD analysis project Ga0209061, IMG submission 187157) | Surface soil microbial communities from Centralia Pennsylvania, which are recovering from an underground coalmine fire - Coalmine... | ecosystem: Environmental > Terrestrial > Soil >...
ACCTCTTGCGCCACAACAGCACGGTGGGAACGGATGTCTCCAGGGTGCGCGCGAGAACGCGGTTGGCAATCCCTCGCGCCGCGCCCAACACGATCTCCACGCGCAGTGCGATACCCTTCGGCGTGCCACGATTGTCGCTGATCTCCGATAGCCGCCTTCCCTCGCGATCGGTCATCTCGATTTTCGGGGCCGGAGGCAATGGCATACCCAAGTATGCCGCTTTCTCTGGCGTTAGTAAATAGAGTTTAGAGACAGCAGACTGGCGCGTCCACTGTCTGCATGAGCACCTCGTCCTCCCGGAAGGTATGTGCTTCAGGGACGTCAGGGAACTCCACCAGCATATGGTGCTGTTGGTAGTTTGACGCGGTACCGCAGCATGCCCCTTGCCATGTCGGCGTTTTCTAACCGCTGAGCTAAGCGTCCCTGCAATTATCATGGCCGTCGAGAAAATCGCAGTATAATAAGAGCACATCGACCCTTCGTGCGCCGAAATCAGGCGTAATCAAACCGGAGAGGTGGCTGAGTGGTCGAAAGCAGCGGTTTGCTAAACCGTCGTAGGGGCCTAAACCTCTACCGGGGGTTCGAATCCCCCCCTCTCCGCCAGGAATTTCAAGGGTTTCTAACCTCCGAATCCACAGAAAATCCGTTGCCGGCGGCGTGGAGCTGCGCCGGTGCTCGCCTGGACTCGGGCGTGCCGCCCATGGCTGAAAAGGATTTCGCGTGTTCGCGAAATGCCAGCAGATTGTAGGCAGTGACCCAATTCCGCTGATCCTGATGGTCCTTGGGCACCTGCCAGATTTCGACCAGCCGGTCCGGGTCCGCGTAGGGCAGGGGACGGAGCAGCGTGGTATCGATCAGGTTGAAAATGAGGGTGTTCGCGCCGATGCCCAGTGCCAGCGACAATGCCGCGACGATCGTGAACCCCGGCTTTTTCAAGAGCATTCGGAAGCCGTAGACAATGCCTGCCAACGGTGGCCATAGAACGTGCTATTCCAAAGGGTGAAATAATCGGTGCATGTGCCGCGCAACCGTGTTCGTTCTACCGATCGGTTCGACATGGAGGCGAAGGCTGAAAACACATTTAGTAAGGTTCAACCGTTTCTGGCCGAGCTGCGGGCCGCCAGCGGAGAGCCGGAGTTTTGCAAACACATGGAAGCGGTTGTGATGGCGGCTCCGGATGCGGAGGCGATCCTTGCGCGGCGTCGCGAGGCGATTTGGGCGGCGTCGAGGGCGCGGAGGCAGGGCGCTGGACGGCCGTCGAGGTGTGACCCGGCTCTTAGCGCAGGAACCTCTTCTTCAGCAGGAAACTCAGGTTGCGAAAGCCATCCCGCCAGGGATTGAGCTTTTTTTCGCCGAGACGGGACGAGTACTGAATGGAGATCTCGCGGAACCGGATATGCGGGTTGCGCAGGGCCTCGATCTTAATTTCCTCCGAGAAGGCCATGCCGTCGGACTCGAGCTTCATGTGCTTCAGAATGGCGCGGCGGAAAACCCACATGCCCGATTGGGAATCGCTCACCCAACGGAAAAACAGCAGCGACATGACGATCGAGAGAACCAGGTTGCCGAAGCGGTGCTTTAGACTCATCGCGTGCCGGTCGCGAACCGGGAATCGCGACGCGTTTAAAAAGTCCGCTTCCAGGTGCAGAAAGGCCTCCAGAAGATAGGACAACGCATCCACCGGATAGCTGTGGTCGCCATCCAGGGTGACAATCAGGTCCCCGGTCGCTTGCGTGAAGCCGCGCTTGTAGCTGCGCCCGTAGCCGCGCACTTCTTCGTGAATCACCTTGGCGCCTAGCGAGGCCGCCACTTCGCTGGTCCGGTCGGTGGAAGCGTTATCCACCACGATCACTTCGTCCACAAAATCCGGCATGGCGCGCAGCACCTGCTCGATGCCTTGTTCCTCGTTCAGGCACGGCACGATCACCGTAATGCTCTGGCCTTTATACATGAGGGAAAACGCTTATCATGGTAACAATGAAGCGGGTTCTGGTTCTCGTTACGTTGGCTTTTATCGGGATTTCTCTTCCGGGCGTTTCGTTTTCCATCAGGGCGGCGGATCTTACCGGTATTCACTCCGTGTACCTTTTGCCCATGGGCGGGGCGCTCGATCAATACCTGGCGAACCGTCTCACCAGCGAGCACATCTTTCAAGTAGTCACCGATCCTAAGCTGGCCGACGCGGTGTTTACCGACCGCATCGGCGCGGCTTTCGAAGAAAAGCTCGAGGATCTCTATGCTCCTCCTCCGCCCAAGGAGAAGCCCGCCCCGAGCGAGCCGGCCACCACGCAGGCTCCCACGGGCCCGAATCGCCAGTCCGAGCAACCGGTGGTGCCGCTGTTTTCCGAAACCGCCAATAAGCTCTCAGACCCGGCCGCCAATTCTTCTTTCGGCCGCGGAAAGGGAACGATCTTCCTGGTGGACCGCAAATCGAAACAGGTGCTCTGGTCCATCTACGAAGCCCCGAAAGGGACCGGCAGTTCCCAAATGGATCGCAGCGCCGTCGAAATCGTCAACCGCCTGAAGCGCGACGTCAAAAGACCCGAGGCCAAACCATGAGCCGGCCCGCCTCTGACGAAGCGGCCGGTATTATCCCCTCGGGGGATTAGTTGCGATACCTGTTGCGCGCCGCGGCAATTGCGGCCGTACTCTCGCTGCTTGCGGCCGCCCACGCCGCCGATTTCCGCTTCGTCCTTCTGGGCGACCGCACGGGCGAACCGCAGGCCGGCATCTACGAACAAGTCTGGCGGCAAATCGCGCGAGAACATCCCGCTTTCGTCGTTAGCGCCGGCGATACCATTCAGGGCCTAAACGATTCCACGGCGGCACGGGAATGGCAGGAAATCCTGGCGGAACTGCGCCCTTATCGCCGCATTCCGCTTTACCTCACGCCCGGCAATCACGACGTGTGGTCGGCGCTCTCGGCCCAACTGTTCCGCCAGTACGCCCGCCATCCGCTCCACTACAGCTTCGATTACGCCCAGGCGCATTTCACGATTCTCGATAACAGCCGCTCCCGCGAAATGCCCGCCGCCGAGCTCGCGTATCTGGAAAACGATCTTACCCAACACGCGGCTCAGCCGTTGAAATTCATCGTGTCCCACCGCCCGTCCTGGCTCTTGAATGCGGGCCTGGGAAATCCCGATTTCCCGCTGCATCGGCTGGCGAAGCGGTTTCACGTGCAGTATATCGTCGCCGGCCACGTCCATCAGATGATCCACATCGAACTAAATGGCGTCACTTACATCTCGCTAGCCAGCGCGGGCGGGCATCTTCGGCTTTCGGGCCGTTACGAGGACGGCTGGTTCTTTGGCCACACACTGGTCGAAGTAAAAGACAATAACGTCCGTTTCGAGATCGTAGACACCACGGGCCGCGCGACCACACTGAGCGATTGGGGCACAGTGGGCCTGGTGCCCGCAATAGTGGGAAAATAGTTGGTCCTCAGGGTGTCTCTATGTGTCAAACTTGCCGGCTTTCCCGCCGGTGTCCCGCGGTTTTGTTTTTATCTTTCGTGGCCGCGCCGCTTCTTCACGCCGCTGATATCCCACTGCGCGGATTTGTCCGGGACGAAAATTCCGCCCCCGTAGCGGGCGCCCGCGTTACGGTGCGGCCCGCATTTGATTCCATTTCCGGCGGGCCGTGGCAGGCGCAAACCGATCCCGAAGGGGCTTACTCCATCTCTCTCCCCGTGCGCGGCGACTACCTCGTAGACGTGGAGCGCCAGGGCTATTACCAACTGAAAGACCGCCGCGTGCACCTGGAGGCCGCGCTCGAACTCACGCTGAACCTGGCCCCCGTCCGCGAAGTTTTTCAATCGGTGGATGTCAGCGGGCAGCCCTCTCCGGTCGATATCGCGCAGACCCAAAACCAGGAGCAGCTCAGCGGCACGGAAATCAACGATATCCTTTACCAGAACAGCCACAGCTTCAGCCAAGGCCTGCTGCTCATGCCCGGCGTGCTGATGGACCCTACCGGAGGTCTGCATTTCGATGGCTCCTCCGGAAACCAGGTTCAGTACCAGCTCAACGGTTTCAACATCAGCGATCCGTTATCCGGCGGCTTTAACACAACCCTCGCCGTAGAAGGCATCCGTTCCGTGGATTTCGCCTCCGGCCGCTATTCCCCGCAATTCGGCAAAGGCACGGCGGGCGTGCTCAACATCCAAACCGATAACGGCACGGACGCATTCCACTATACCGCCACCGACTTCATCCCCGGCGCCGATTTCAAACAAGGCCAGGTTCTGGGCAACTGGTATCCGCGCGTGGGCGTCTCCGGACCGATCGCGCGCGGCCGCGCCTGGTTTTCCGATACGGTCAACTTCGCCTACACCAATTCCCTCATCACCGGCCTGCCCGCGGGCCAGAACACCCGCAGCGGCCTCGCCACCAGCAACCTGTTCCATACCCAGGTGAACCTCTCGCCAACCAATATTCTCTATACCGATTTCCTGATCACCATCGATAACGAGAACCGTCTCGGCCTCGGGCCTTTGGACCCCATCTCCACCACCCAAACCGTGGACACGCGCGAATACTTCGGCAGCATCAAAGACCAGGTCTACCTCAGCCCGCGCTCCCTCATCGAGTTCGGCTACGCCCACAATGAATTCACCGGCAGCCAGGTCCCGCAAGGCGATAGCCTTTACGTGTTCTCTCCGGCAGGCCGCATGGGCAATTACTTCGTGACCGGCCACCAGGACCGCTCGCGCGACCAGGGCCTCGTCCATTGGTACGCGCCAAAATTCAACCTGGCGGGATCGCATCAGATCGAAGCCGGCGGGGACGGCGATTCGCTCTACTACACCGCCAATTTCCAGCGCACTGGATATGAACTGATCGGCTTTTCCAACCAGTTGCTTTCACAAACGACCTTCACCGGCTCAGGCATGGTGCTCGTGCACGACACGGAAATGGCGGCGTGGGTGCTCGATAGCTGGCGCATCGCCCGGCGGCTGCAAATCGATCTGGGCGCGCGCGGCGATTGGGATCAGCTCGTCGCGGCCGGCGCTGTTTCTCCCCGCATCGCATTCACGTGGTCGCCCTTCCGCGATCATCGCACGCGTCTGGCGGGCGGCTACTCGATTACGCACGATGCCGTGCCCCTCGATCCCTTCGGCCGGCTCTACGATCAGACCGCGCTCACCACGGAATATAACGCGGCCGGCCTGCCCGCCGGCCCGCCCGTGCCCACCACTTTCGTCCCCGGTTCCGGCCTGAAGCTGCCCCGCGCCAGCAACTGGACCCTGGCCGCCGACCATGAATTCTCCGCGCATCTCTCCGCCGGCATCAAATACCTGCGCCGCCGGGGAACCGAGGGCTTCGATTTCGTCAATTTGCTCGCTCCCGATGCGCCTCCCTCGCTGCTGCCGCTGCCCAACGGCAGCGCGCCGGGAATCTACCAACTCGCCAATCTCCGCCGGGACAATTACGATTCCGTCCAGTTCACGGTTCACAAAACCTTTTCGGGTCAATATGAGTGGATGGCCTCCTACACCCGCTCGAGCGCGCGATCGAACGCCGTGCTCAACAACTACACCGCCGAACCGCTCGCCATCGTTCCCGCGGCCGTGCCTGTGCCCTGGGATGCCCCCAACCGTTTTGTCGGCTGGGCTTACCTGCCGCTTCCCTGGAAGAATTGGGCTGTATCTCTCCTCGCCGATGCCCGCAGCGGGTTCCCCTTTTCCGTCCAGCAGCAGACCGGCATCATTACCGGCCCTGTCGATTCCTACCGCTTCCCCTTCAATTTCGACCTGGACTTTGCCATCGAGCGCATGCTTACGTTTCACCACTACCGGTTCGCGCTCCGCGGCGGCGTGGTCAATCTCACCGGCTCGCGCAACCCCACGGCCGTCGGCAACACCATCGGCGCCAACAACTACCTCCAGTTCCTCGGCGACGAAGGCCGCCACTTCGTGGTGCGGGTCCGCTTTTTCGGCCGAGCCGAAACGAAGTAGCGCGGCTGGCCGCGCGCTTACTGCGTCAGCTTGATGCTTTCCACCTTAATGGTGTCGCCCTGCACGAACCCGGTCACTTCGGCTTCAAAATCGTCGAGCTTTTTGGACGCCTTAATGGCCGCCAGTGCCTTGTGATTGCCGGCGGAATCGAACGCCACAAACTTCTGGTCCCAGGTGAAAATGCCGTAGCCGCTCTTCTCGCACGCGGGCATGAGGGCGCATTCGCGGGTGTGAGCTTCGGCTACGATCATGCCGCCTTCGATGCCGGTGGGCAGCAGCCGCACTTCGGCCTTCGACGAACAGGCCTTATCGATAATCACTCCTTTCAACGTGGTGGGGCCCGCGGAGGGTCCGGCGGCAATGGCGGCCAGCGCGGCAAGCAGGCCGGCAAAGCAGAGATGGCGCAACGCTTTCATGGCTGATTTCTCTCCATGGTTCGGGTTTTCGCAAGCCGGCGTCCGGCGCCTGCCGGTACACGGGCTTTCATAAAGATTCTATGCGAAAAAGCGGGGCTTAGCGTTGGCCGTGGTGGTCGCTATTGAGCAGCAGTTTCCCGTCGGCTTCGACACACTTGGGCGATTCTTCAAGAGGCTCGTTGGAAGGCTTCACCAGCCGGGGCGGCGCGGTCCAGGGCGCGGCCAGAACTTTCGGATCCTCCACCGTGAATTGATAGGCCAGATTCTGGCCCACACGCCAGAAGCGTTCCGTTACGCGCATGGCGTCGGAGTGAAAATAGCCGCCTTCGCCGAACCAGCCATCCTCGGCAAAATTGGTCACGTCCACCACCAGTTTGTCGCCTTCCCAATGGCCAACGGAATCGCCGTAGGCGGAGGGACTGGCGTCGGCCAGGTGGGGCCGGCCATCGGTGGGTATGATGCGCCAGGGATCGCCCGAAATATCTTCATAGAGGAAGATCATCTCGCCCGGAAGCTGGACGATGCGGCGGGGCGAGCCGATGCGCGGCACACCCGGTTTCCCGCAATAGAAGACCGGGTCTTCTTTGCTCTCGTGGTCGAACAGGTATTTCACTTTCGCCTGAAATTCCGGTTTATACGCGGGAGCGGGCGTGGAAGGGAGCGCGCCGGGGACGTTCGTAGCGTCCTGCCGCGAACTCTGATCGACGCGTTCCACGGCCACGCCGCTGGCGGTTTGTTTCTTCAATGCCGCGGGCGGCAGATCGATGGCAAACGCCCAGATGCCATCCAGATTGGGATGGCCATCGGGCGCGCGCAGCGGGCGCGGCGCGATTTGCGGTTTCGCGGCTTTATCCTGCGCGGCGAGCGGGGCCGCCGCGCAAAGTGCGAATACAACGGCGGCGCCGGCTGCCGGCAAACGATAGTTCATGGCCTACCTCCTGGTTTTATTTCGTGCTGGTTATTGCGTGGAAGCTTCGGTGACCGCGTTGTTCACCAGTTCGAGCGAGCTGCCATCGGCAAACGTGATCTTGAGCATGTACATGTACAGATTTCCGTCCTTGGCGCGATTGCCCTCCACGGTGACAGTCTGGCCGATGCCCTTGGCGAGATCGTTGCGGCTCACGCCCACGCGGCGGAACCAGGCGGGCGGATTGCTTTCCATGCGCCAGTTTTCCGTGGCGCCATCGGCGCCTTTGGCTTCTAAGAAGGCGACGATGTGCGGGTTCACCCAATCGATCTTGGTCAGTGTGCCGGTCAGGCTGACGCGCTTGGCCATATCGAATTCGGCCGAGGGAGAATGATGCGCCCAGGCAGCGGCGGCGATGGCAAGCAAGCTCACGAGGGCCGAAGCGAGCGACGTTCTGGTTTGCACGGCGTGCCTCCCCGAGAAAAGGTGTTGGGGAGTATATCACAGGCGGAGGGCGGCCGAGGCAACGCCTCAGTGCATGAACTGGCGGAACACCCAGAACAAAAACGCCGAAAGAATCATGGCCGCACGCAGGGTCAAGACCCAGGCCATGGCCAGGCTGCGCACCGTGCTCCATTGCAAGCCCGAATGGTTGGCGGCCATGGTTCCGGCAACCCCGGAAGAGAGCACGTGCGTGGTGCTCACCGGCAGCCCGAGCTGATCGGCGGGCCGGACGGGAGCCGGGCGTAATTAGTACACTGAAGAGTTTGAACCTGCTGAATCTTTTCGATTTCTCGCTGGTAGGGCGGCGCGACCAGATCGGGCTCGAGTTCGCCGGGCGCACGTTCACCTTCGGCGAAATCGACTCGCGCAGCAACCGGCTGGCGCAACTGCTGGCGCGGCGCGGGTTGCGGCCGGGTGGGCGGCTCTGTGTTTACCTGGCCAATTGCGTCGAGATTATCGACCTGTACCTGGCGTGCGCCAAGCTGGGGGCGATTTTCGTGCCCATCAATATTCTTTACAGGGATCGCGAGATGGCGCACATTTTGGGCGACGCTGAGCCCGTGGCGCTGGTAACGGCCGCGAGTCTGGACTCGCCCGTGCCGCTGTGGGCCCCGGCGGAGTTGCTGGCGGAGGCGGAAGCGGAACCGGATGAACGGCCGCCCACGGTAATCGATGGCGACGATCCGGTGGGCATCATTTATACCTCCGGCACCACCGGCACATCCAAAGGCGCCGTGCTCACGCACAACAATTTCGCCGTCAACGCGCTGAACCTGGCGGCGTGCTGGCAAATCACCGGCGGCGACCGGTTCCTGCTGGCGCTGCCGTTATTCCATGTGCACGGCCTCGGCAACGGCCTGCACACATGGCTGCTGAGCGGCTGCCGCATGCGCCTGCTGGAGCGCTTCGACAGGCAAACGGCGGCGGAAACATTCCTGGATTTCCGGCCGACGCTGTTTTTCGGCGTGCCGACCGTTTATGTTCGCTTGCTCGATTTTCCGGCGGAGCAGGCGCGCGAGATCGGCGGTTTCATGCGGCTGTTTGTTTCGGGTTCGGCGGCGCTGCCCGCGCAGGTGCTGGAAGAGTTCCGCGCCAAATTCGGCCACACCATTCTGGAGCGGTACGGCATGAGCGAGACCTTTATGAACCTCTCTAACCCGTACCTGGGCGAGCGGCGGCCGGGTAGCGTGGGCCTGCCCCTGCCGGGCGTCTCCGTGCGCCTGCTCGATGCCGAAGGCCGGCCGGTGCCGGATGGCGCGGCGGGTGAAGTCCATCTGAAAGGCCCGAATGTTTTCGCTGGTTATTGGCGGCGGCCGGAAGCGACCGCGGCGGCTTTTCGCGACGGCTGGTTCCGCACCGGCGATCTCGCCATCCGCGAGCCGGACGGCTATTACAGGCTCTGCGGCCGGCGCAGCGATCTGATCATTTCTGGCGGCTTCAACATCTACCCGCGCGAAATCGAAGAGTTCCTTCAGGAACAGGAGGAAGTCGCCGAAGCGGCGGTGGTGGGCGTGGCCGACCGGGTGCGCGGCGAAGCGCCGGTGGCGTACGTGGTGCTGCGCAGCCCCATCGAACCGGCCTCGCTGGCGGAACGCTGCCGCCAAAAACTGGCGTCGTTTAAAGTGCCGCGCGAATTTATCGCGGTGGATTCTCTGCCCCGCAACGCCATGGGGAAAATCCAGAAGCACCTGCTGCCGAAGCGCGCATTGGGAGGGAGCGCATGATTCGCGTATCCGTTTTGTACCCGGCCGGCGATGGCCGCACGTTCGACATGGATTACTACCTGAAGACGCACATCCCGCTGTTCCGCAAGCGCCTGGGCGCCGCCATGAAGGATATTCGGGTGGAGCATGGAGTGAATGGCCTCGAGCCCGGATCGCCGGCGCCGTTTGTGGCCATGGTGCATGCCACATTCGATTCCGCCGAAGCCTTCCAGGCAGCTTTCCTGCCGCACGCGGCCGAGATCCAGAGCGATGTCCAAAACTATACAAATATTCGGCCGATCGTGCAGATCAGCGAAGTGAAAGTGTGAGCGAGACGAGTTAGAAGTGCAACTCCAAAACGATTCACTATAAGGCGCATCCTGGGATCATCGCCTGGCAGTCCCATTACTAGTACCTGAGAAATTCTTTCCGGCGGACGTGACATAGAGCCGCCGCGCGCATAAACTACTACCAAATGAAAATCGAAAAGGGCCGCCACAGAATATCTCCTCCAGCCATGTGTGGCCTCGCGGTCGGGGTGGCTCTGTTTTTTGGTTTCCGTGCCGCTCCGGCTTCGATCGCCAGCTTCCAGCACATTGTCCTGATCGTACAGGAGAACCGGACCCCGGATAATTTGTTCCACGAGTTGTGCGCGCCGCCATTCGGATCGGCGGCTACGTGCAGCACCACGCCGGGCCCTGGGCAGTACGACATCCAGACGGCGAACTGGCTGGACAAAACTTCTTCCACGGGCGTTACGCAACCGGCGCCGGCCTCGGTCATCTCGCTATTCGATCTCGGCCACGCGCATGCGAATTTCCAGGCAATGTGCGATCCCAACAGCGCGGGTACTTGTCAAATGGACGGCGCTGGAACCAACACGTGCATTGGAATCTGCCCGCCAAAGCCGGAATACCAATACGTAGCCAACACCACGGGGGTGTTGAATCCGTACCTCACTTTAGCCACCCAATTCGGATGGGCAAACTACATGTTTCAGACCAACCAGGGAGGCAGCTTTCCGGCACACGAGATTCTGTTCGGAGGAACCTCCGCCCCCAGCGCCGCCGACGACGCCGCCGGAATCTTTGTAACGAATAATGCCATTAATGATCAGGCGGGGTGTGCAGCCGTGGCCAACACCATGGTCCAACTGCTTTACCCTACCGGGGCCACGGAACAAATCTATCCCTGCTTTGAGCATTCCACGGTTTCCGACGTGCTGCCGATAAGCTGGAAGTATTATTCCGTGGGCGCGAACTGGATCTGGACGGCGCCCAATGCGATTCAGCATATCTGCCAATCCACCGGCCCCGGCGGCCAGTGCACCGGCGCCCAATGGGCTCAGAATGTGGATCTGAATCCGGCCGATGTGCTGCGCGATATCACCTCGTGCAACCTGGCCTCCATGGTTTGGGTAACGCCGACGCCGCCGAATTCCGACCATCCGTTGTGGTCCTTCGGCGGCGGCCCTGCCTGGGTGGCTTCTATCTTCAACGCGATCGCGAATTCGTGCGGATATTGGCAGAATACGGCGATCCTGATCACCTGGGACGATTGGGGCGGCTGGTACGATCACGAGCCGCCGACCATACTTCCCCAGCCTCAGGGCGACTACCAGTACGGGTTCCGCGTCCCCTTCATCTTTGTTTCCGCCTACACCCCGGTGCAGTACATCGATAATACGCGGCACGATTTTGGCAGCATTCTGAGGTTCATCGAAAACAACTTCGGCATTCAGGAAGGCGTTTTGAACTTTGCCGACGCGCGGTCGAGCGACGATCTTTCCGGGTTTTATAATCTCAGCGCGCCTCCGCGTGCCGCCAGCTCGGTCAAAGCGCCGCTTTCCGCGCAATATTTTCTGAACCAGAAAACGCCTTCAGAACCGCCGGATACGGATTGAATTTTGGCGGCGGCCACGCCGCGAAGGCTGGCCGGACGGGCGAACTTCACCGGTGGAAAGAGCCGCTTTTGTTGAAAATAAAAGGCAAAGCAATAAGCTCACCGGTGCGATCGCACCGGTGAAAGGTTTTTTCGCCCACCCAAAGCACGGGGGACGCCTCTCAGTTGTGAACGGCCGGGGCGGGCTCGCCGGTAAGATCCTCGATAGTCCGCGGCGGATTGTAGTACAGAATGCGGTGGCAGCTTTCGCAGGTCATCACTCTATCGCCCCGTTTCAGTTCCTGGAAGAATTGGAGGCGCAACGCCATGTGGCAGGCGCTACAGCGGCCGTCGAGGGCTTCGGCGACTCCGGTGCCGCGGCCGCCTTTGCGCGCGCGTTCGTACTGCTGGGCGACTGCCGGGCTGATTTGGGCCGCGATGGCGGCCCGCTCCTGTTGGAGTTCGCGCGAGGCTGCCTGGTCGGCCGCGGTGCGGTTGCGGGCCTCCTGTTTTTCGGCTTCTACCTGCGCCTTTTCCGCTTTGAGCGCGGCCTCGGCGATTTTCACCGCTTTTTCCAGCGGCTCGGATTCGCCCATCAGCTCCAGAATGCGGTCTTCCAGGCGGCGGATTTCTTTCTGGCAAAAATCGATTTCGTTCTGGAACGCGCGATATTGCTCGTTGGTTTTGGCCTGGAGCATCTGGTCCTTCAACTTCGAAATTTTGTGCTCCTGCGTTTGAATATCGCTCTCGCAATTTTTGCGATCTTTTTGATTGGCGGAGAGGGCGGCGCGGTCGGCTTCCAGCTTGCGCTCGTGGGATACCAGCTTCTTTTCGATTTCGGCTATATGCTTCGGCAGCGCCGTAATTTCCCGGGCCAGATCGGCCAGACGGCGATCGATTTCCTGGATACGGATGACCAGTTGAAGATCGGGCAGCATACCTAATTCGAAGTGTAACATCCGGCGCTGTTTTTCCGTGCGATGTCGATCGCCAGTATGATTTAACCTAAAAACGGCAGTTAGCCGGTAGCTTCGGCCAATCGACCGGTACTGCGGAGCGGCTTGCCGGGGAGAAAATATTGAAAGGCGGCACTGAGAATCAGTCGCCATCTCTCCCTTGGTGGCAACTGCTCCGCAGTGGCCTTGATGCGTTGGAGAAACCCGTTCACCTTGCTCAGAGCGGCAGCGATCGCCGA
>Ga0209061_1004804_pt1 | contig 12559 bp, 7 predicted proteins | sample Coa_R1_10_FD_187157 | JGI IMG/M metagenome (GOLD analysis project Ga0209061, IMG submission 187157) | Surface soil microbial communities from Centralia Pennsylvania, which are recovering from an underground coalmine fire - Coalmine... | ecosystem: Environmental > Terrestrial > Soil > Unclassified...
GGCCCCGGCGCGGACCTGAACGTCTTCCAGGCGCTGCGCGCCTGGCTGGAGCCCTCGGAGGCGGTGGTCCCGGAGAGCGAGCTGTTCCCGCCCGGTCAGACCGTGCAGCAGACGCTGCGCCAGGACGCCGAGCAGATGGCCTCCTCGCAGGAGACGGCCACCGCCGCCGCGCTGACCCTGTTGCACATTCCGTACCAGGCGCAGGCCGAAGTCGTGGCGACGGTGCCGGGATACCCCGCGGCTGCCGTGCTCAGGGCGGGCGACCTGATCGAGGCGGTGGACGGCAGGCCGGTGACCGGGCAGTCCAGCCTGAGCTCGATGATCACGGCGCACCCGGCGGGCTCGCGGTTGCTGCTGACGGTGCTGCGGGGCGGCAAGACGATGCGGCTCGCGGTCAAGAGCACCGCGTCCAACGGCACGCCGGTCATCGGCGTGCAGGTGCAGCAGCAGTACAAGTTCCCGTTCACGGTGAAGTTCAGCGTGGGCGACATCGGCGGCCCGAGCGCGGGCATGATGTTCGCCCTCGGCATCATCGACAAGCTCACCACGATGGACCTGACCGGCGGCAGGTTCATCGCCGGGACGGGCGAGATCACCGCCTCCGGCCAGGTGCAGCCGATCGGCGGCATCCAGCAGAAGATGATCGGCGCGCGGGACGCGGGCGCGACCATCTTCCTGACGCCGGCCGGCAACTGCGCGGACACGGCGGGCGCGGTGCCGGCGGGGCTGCGCATTGTCAAGGTCAGCACGCTGTCGCAGGCCGTGTCCGACCTTGAGGCGCTCAAGGCGGGCAAGACCGTCCCCTCCTGCTGAGCTTCCCGCGGGCGGGAAGCCGCCGGCTCGGGTGCCGGGTCCGCGATCGGGGCGGCGGCGGGCGGCGGCGGGCGGCGTTGCTCGTCGGCCGGCAGGGGCAGGGCGTAGGCTGCGGCTATCAGGACTTCGAAGGGAGCGCAGGAGGTCGTGGCACTTCGGGTACTCGTTGACGCGACCGATGTCCCGACTGACCGCGGCGCGCTCGGCCGCTATGTCGACGGCCTGATAGGCGCGCTCGGCTCGGCCGGGGCCGATCTAGCCGTCGTATGCCAGCGTGCCGACGAGGAACGGTACGGCAGGCTCGCGCCGGGGGCGACCATCGTGGCCGGACCCGCCGCGCTCGGGCACCGGCCGGCCCGGCTGGCCTGGGAGCAGAGCGGGCTGCCGGTCATCGCGCAGCAGGTGAGCGCGGACGTGATCCACATGCCGCACTACTCGATGCCGCTGCGGCCCGGCCGGCCGACGGTGGTCACCGTGCATGACGTCACGTTCTTCACCGAGCCTGAGCTGCACTCCCCGGCGACCGCGATGTTCTTCAAGTCGGCGATCAGGACGGCGGCCAGGCGCGCGACGCGGCTGCTCGTACCCTCCAACGCCACCAGGGACGAACTGGTCCGCGTGCTCGGCGCCGAACCGGGCAAGATCGACGTCGCCTACCACGGGGTGGACCACCGGCTGTTCCACCGCCCCGACGCGCGCCAGGTGAGCCAGGTCTCCGCGCGGCTCGGCCTGCACGGCAAGCCGTATATAGCGTTTCTCGGCTCGCTGGAGCCGCGCAAGAACGTGGCGGCCCTCATCCGCGGCTGGGCGGGCGCGGTCGCCGACCTTCCCGACCCGCCCGCGCTCGTGCTCGGCGGCGGCGGGGGCTGGAGCGAGGAGATAGACGCGGCGGTCGCGACGATCCCGCCGCACCTGCGGCTATGCCGGCCGGGCTACCTGCCGTTCGCCGATCTGCCCGGCTTTCTCGGCGGCGCGCTTGTGGCGGCGTTCCCGTCGCGCGGGGAGGGCTTCGGGCTGCCCGTGCTCGAAGCGATGGCCTGCGGCGCGCCGGTGCTGACCACGCACCGTACGTCGCTGCCCGAGGTGGGCGGCGACGCGGTGGCGTATACCGAGCCGGACGCGGATTCCATCAGGGACGGTCTGCGCGCGCTGATCGACGACCCGGAGCGGCGGTCCCAGCTCGGCACCGCCGGGCACGCGCGGGCCCAGGAGTTCACCTGGGCGGCGTCGGCCGCGGCGCACCTGGCCTGCTACAAGCGGGCCGCCGACGCGCGCCGGGCAGGGCACGAGGAACCAACCCGGTGAATAACGTGACGGGCTCGAATTGCCCGTGCGCCGGGGTGACCGCCTGGCACGTGAGTATGCTGCGTGAGTTGCCGGGCCGGCCCGGTGGCTGTCCATTGAAGTCTGAAGTCGACCACTTAAGGCGAGAACTCATATGCCGCGTGAACCGCTTGAAGCGATCATGCTTGTGGGGGGCAAGGGCACCCGGTTGCGCCCGCTGACCCTGTCCGCGCCCAAGCCGCTGCTCCCGACGGCGGGGGTGCCGTTCCTCGCGCACCAGCTCGCCAGGGCGGCGGGGTACGGCATCACCCACGTGGTGCTGGCCACCTCCTACCGGGCCGAGATGTTCACCGAGGCCTTCGGCGACGGCGCGGGGTTCGGGCTGTCCATCGACTACGTCCACGAGCCCGAGCCGCTCGGCACCGGCGGGGGGATCCGCAACGCGGCGGGGCTGCTGCGCGGCGGCCCCGACGATCCGGTCGTCGTGCTCAACGGCGACATCCTGTCTGGTCACGACCTGACCGCCCAGGTGGACCTGCACCGCAAGAGGGAGGCGGCGGTCACGCTGCACCTGGTGGAGGTGGACGACCCCGGCCGGTACGGCTGCGTGCCGACCGACCCCGACGGCCGGGTCACCGCGTTCCTTGAGAAGACCCCGAACCCGGTCACCAACCGGATCAACGCGGGCTGCTACGTGTTCCGCCGCTCGGTCATCGACCGGATACCGGCCGGCCGGGTGGTGTCGGTGGAGCGCGAGACGTTCCCCGGGCTGATCGAGGACGGCGCGGTGGTGCTGGGCTACACCGAGTCCGCCTACTGGCTGGACGTCGGCACGCCAGAGGCGTTCGTGCGCGGCTCGTGCGACCTCGTGCTCGGCCGCATGCCGTCGCCCGCCGTTCCGGGGGCGTGCGGCGAGTCGCTGCTGCTCGCCGACACGACGGTGGCCGGTGACGCGCGGCTGTCCGGCGGCACGGTGGCTGGCGTCGGCTCCGCCGTCGAGACCGGGGCGGTGGTGCACGGCAGCGTGGTCTTCGACGAGGCCACGATCGGCGCCGGCGCCGTGGTCAGGGACAGCATCGTCGGCCGCGGCGCGACGATCGCCGAGGGCGCCGTCCTCGACGGCGTGGTCATCGGCGACGGCGCGTTCGTGGGCCCGGGCAACGAACTGGCCCGCGGCATCCGCGTCTGGCCCGGCGTCCGCCTGGAGCCGACCTCGGTCCGCTTCTCCTCCGACGCCTAACCGCCTAACCGCCCGCCCCGCGGCCCCCGCCCGCCCCGCGGCCCCCGCCCGCCCCGCGGCCCCCGCCCGCCCCGCGGCCCCCGCCCCCCCGGCACGGCACCACGCACCTCAGGAGCGCTCTCGTTTTTACTTCGCACACTTTTCGCATGGACATCCCGGACATTTCGGACAGCGAAGTGGTCGTAAAGTGTGCGAAGCGAAATTCATGTGGCTTGCGTGGCGAGGGATGACTGCCGCAATCGGCGGCCGCCGTGCGGCGTGGCCGCCCGCCGCCCGGCGGGCGGCGTTCTAGCATGGGGGGTCATGGCGCGCACGGCCGGGGCACCTCATGTCCCGGGGCACCTCATGGCGAAGGCACCTCATGGCTGAGACGGTGCTGCTGCGTGAGTGGGACGCGCCGTTCCGCGTCGACATCCCCCTGACGCTGTCCGTGCACGGGCGGGGGAGGAGCGACCCCACGTTCCGGATCGACCGGACGGGCGCGGTGTGGCGAACCTCGCTGACCCCGGAGGGCCCGGGCACGATCTGGGTGGCCGGGCGGCCGGCCACCGGTCGCACGACCGCGCGCCCGGCCGGCGGCGTGACCGGCGAGGCGGGCGGCGGCGTGACCGGCGAGGCGGGCGGCGGTACCCGCGTGATCGCGCGCGCGTGGGGGCCAGGCGCAGCGTGGCTGCTGGACGCCCTTCCGGGCGCCTTGGGGCTATACGACGATATTTCTGGGTTCGACCCCGGCTCCCACCCCGTCCTGCGCGAGGTCGCCCGGAAACATCCTGGCCTGCGCCTCGGCCGCACCGGCCGCCTCATGGAGGCGCTCGTGCCCGCCATCATGGAGCAGAAGGTCGCCACGGTCGAGGCGCACCGGGCCTGGCGGATCCTGCTCGCCCGGTTCGGCACGCCGCCCCCGGGGCCGGCCCCGGCGGGCATGCGGGTCTTCCCCGAGCCGAAGGCCTGGCGGCGCATCCCATCCTGGGAGTGGCACCGGGCCGGCGTGGAGGGCGTCCGCGCGCAGACGATCTTCAGGGCGGCGGACGTGGCCGACAGCCTGGAACGCCTGCTTAACCAGACCAGCGCGGAAGCCCGCCGCAAGCTCCAGGCCATTCCCGGCATTGGCCCGTGGACCTCCGCGGAGACATTGCAGCGCGCCGCGGGAGACCCCGACGCGGTTTCCGTCGGCGACTACAACCTGCCGAAGGCGGTCGGCTGGGTGCTGGCGGGCCGTCAGACGACGGACGACGCCGCGATGCTGGAGCTGCTCGCCCCGTACGCCGGGCACCGGTACCGGGTGACCAGGCTGGTGCGGCTGAGCGGCCTGCGGCCACCGCGCCGCGGTCCCCGGCTGCCGGTCCGCGACTACCGGAGCTTCTGACCCCGCGCCGGCCCGGGCGCGGCCGGCGCGCCTTAAGGCTCCGGGCCTGCGTAGCTTAAGGTTCCCAGTATGAGCGCTTCCAGCATCGATCAGGGCGAAGACAGCGGCGTCGCCGAGACGGCCATGCGCAGGGCTCTGGCGCGGGCCAGGGACGGCAAGCCGCTCGACCAGGCCGAGGCGGCCGTCCTGCTGCGTGCGCGCGGCGCCGACCTGCGGGCGCTTTTGCGGTACGCGGCGAGAACCAGGGACGCGGGCCTGGCGGCCGCCGGCAGGCCGGGGGTCATCACCTACTCGAAGAAGGTGTTCATCCCGCTGACCCGGCTGTGCCGGGACCGCTGCGCCTACTGCACGTTCGCCACCGTTCCCGGCCGCCTCGGCAGCCCTTTCCTCGGCCCCGACGAGGTACTGGGGATCGCCCGGCGGGGCGCCGAACTCGGCTGCAAGGAAGCCCTCTTCACTCTCGGTGACCGCCCTGAGGCCCGGTGGCGGCAGGCCAGGGAATGGCTGGACGAGCACGGCTATGACGACACGCTCTCCTACGTCCGCGCGATGGCGATCCGCGTCCTGGAGGAGACCGGCCTGCTGCCGCACCTGAACCCTGGCGTGCTGACCTGGCAGGACTTCCAGCGCCTCAAGCCCGTGGCCCCGTCGATGGGCATGATGCTCGAGACGACGTCACGCCGCCTGTTCGAGACCAGGGGCGCCCCGCACTTCGGCAGCCCGGACAAGGACCCCAGCGTCAGGCTCCGCGTCCTGGAGGACGCGGGCCGCAGCAACGTCCCCTTCACCACCGGCATCCTCATCGGCATCGGGGAGACGCCCGGAGAGCGGGCCGACTCGATCTTCGCGATCCGCAAAGTGTCCCGCGAGTACAACGGCATCCAGGAAGTCATCGTGCAGAATTTCCGCGCCAAGCCGGACACGAAGATGCGCGACATCCCGGATGCCGGGCTGGAGGACCTGGCCGCGACCATCGCGGTGACCCGCCTCGTCCTCGGCCCGAAGGCGCGCATCCAGGCCCCGCCCAACCTGGTCGGCGACCAGCACCAGCTCATCCTCGACGCCGGGATCGACGACTGGGGCGGCGTCTCGCCGCTGACCCCGGACCACGTCAACCCCGAACGCCCCTGGCCCCGCATCGACGAACTCGCGCGCATCACCGCCGGTGCGGGCTTCACCCTCAGAGAGCGCCTGACGATCTACCCGCCCTACATCCGCGAGCCCTGGCTGGACCCCCGCGTCGCCGGGCACGTCGCCGCGCTCGCCGACCCGGCGACTGGCCTCGCCAACGAGGCCGCGCTGCCCGAGGGCAGGCCGTGGCAGGATCCCGACGGCGGGTGGGGCGACGCGTCCGGCCGCACCGACCTGCACGTCACGATCGACACGATCGGCCGCGCCGCTGATCGCCGCGAAGACTTCTCCGAGGTCTATGGCGACTGGGAGATTTTGTCCGAACGTACCCGGCTGGCTGCCGGCGGTCCTGCCGGCTCCCCGGCGGGCAGCGGCGCCGCGGGGCCAGGCGCGCCCGCGGCCCCCGCCATCGCCCGCCCCGGCGCGGTGGCCGCGGCGCTGCGGCAGGCCGAACGCGACCCGGCAGCGCTCACCGACGACCAGGCCATCGCCCTGCTCGGCGCCGACGGCGACGACCTGGACGCGCTGGCCGGGATCGCCGACGGCCTGCGCCGCCAGACCTGCGGCGACGACGTGACGTTCGTCGTCACGCGGAACATCAACTTCACCAACGTGTGCTACACCGGCTGCCGGTTCTGCGCGTTCGCGCAGCGCCGGACCGACGCCGACGCGTACACGCTGTCGCTGGACCAGATCGGGGAGCGCGCGCAGGAGGCGTGGGCGGCCGGGGCCACCGAGGTGTGCATGCAGGGCGGCATCCATCCCGACCTGCCGGGCACCGCCTACTTCGACATCGCCGCCGAGGTCAAGCGGCGCTGCCCCGACATGCACGTGCACGCATTCTCGCCGATGGAGGTGATGAACGGCGTCTCCCGCACCGGGCTGCCGCTGCGCGAGTGGCTGGTCCGCGCCAAGGAGGCGGGCGTCGGCTCGCTGCCGGGGACGGCGGCCGAGATCCTGGACGACGACGTGCGCTGGGTGCTGACCAAGGGCAAGCTGCCCGCCTCGGCCTGGGTGGAGGTGATCACCACCGCGCACGAGCTGGGGATCCCGACGACGGCGACGATGATGTACGGCCACGTCGACACGCCCGCGCACTGGGTCGGCCACCTGCGGGTGATCCGCGGCATCCAGGAGCGGACCGGCGGCTTCACCGAGTTCGTGCTGCTCCCGTTCGTGCACACCAGCGCGCCGATCTACCTGGCGGGCCTGGCCCGGCCGGGTCCGACCAGGCGGGAGAACCGTGCCGTGCACGCCGTGTCCCGGCTGCTGCTGCACGGGGCGATCGGCTCGATCCAGTGCTCCTGGGTGAAGCTCGGCGACGAGCTGTGCCGGGAGGTGCTGCGCGGCGGGGTCAACGACCTGGGCGGGACGCTGATGGAGGAGACCATCAGCCGGATGGCGGGCGCGGACAACGGATCGTTCAAGACGATCAGCGACCTGCGCGCCATCACCGGCCCGCTCGGCAGGCCGCTGCGCCAGCGCACCACGCTCTACGGCGAACCCAGCCAGGAACGCCAGGCCGCCGCCGCGGCGAGCGACGGCGTCTGCGCCTCGGTCCGCCAGGGCCTGCCGATCCTCGCCCGCTAGCCGCCCCGGCCCCCGGCCTCGGAACATGAGGCGCGCGGGCCACGACCTCGCTGAGGGGGCGCTGCGCTCGCTCAGCGGATGAGGGTGAAGGCGGCCGGGTCGCGCGGGGGGCGGGGCGGCGGCGTGGACGCCGGGGTGCCGACAGCGATCGCGCCCATGGGCCGCCATCCTACGGGCAGGCCGAGGGCGCGGGCGGCGACGTCCTGGCAGAACAGCGTGGAGGAGATCCACGCCGAGCCCAGGTTCTCCACGGCGAGGGCGACGAGCAGGTTCTGCACCGCCGCGCCCATCGAGACGGTGAACATGTCCTGCTCGGCGCGCGACCGGCGGTCGTCAGGGTAGGCATGCGCGGCCGAGGTTTCCAGGCAGGGGACCACGATCAGCGGCGCCTCGCGCAGCGGCAGGCCGCGCCGGGTGCGGCGGGCGATCTGCTCGTCGGTGAACCCGTCTTGGCGCAGGTCGGCCACCCACGCCTCCAGCATGGCGTCCAGCAGCGCCGTCCGGGCCTCGGCCGACGACACGATCACGAACCGCCAGGGTTCGCTGTGATGCGGCGCCGGGGCGGTCAGCGCCGCGGAGATCGCCCGCTCGACGGCGGCGAGGTCGACGGGCTGGCTGGTGAACGAGCGGATCGTACGGCGGGCCAGCAGCACGTCCGCCGCGCCGAGCCGGAACATGTCCTCGCTGGCGGGGCGGACCAGCGCCCGGGCGCCCGGCCCGTCGGAGTCGGTGACCAGGGCGGCAAGCCCCCGCACGACCGCGACGGGTATCTGAAGCGCCTTGCCCTTCACCAGGTCGCTCGCGGCGGCTATCTCGTCGGCCACCGCGGCCACCGTGACCTCGAGGGTGTTGCCGAACGTGTCCGTCTCGCCCCGGTGGTCCCGCAACGGCAGCACCCCGGCCGCGCCGATCGCTGTGTCGGTCTGGCCGGCCCGCCAGGGCCTGCCCATCGTGTCGGTGATGATCACGCCCACCGTCACCCCGAGCCGGGCGCGTAGCGCCTTGCGCAGCCGCCGGGCCGACTCGTCCGGGTCCTCGGGAAGGAGCACGACCGTCCCCGGCGCCGTGTTGGACGCGTCCACCCCGGCGGCGGCCAGCACGAAGCCGTGCCGTGTCTGCGCGATCGTGGTGGCACCGCGCCTGGCCACCACACGGACCGTCTCCGCCGCGATCGCCTCCTCCCGGGACGCGGCGACCACCCGCCCCTCGGCCTTGCTCACCACCTTGGAGGTGACCACGAGGATGTCGCCGTCCCGCAGGCCCGGCCCGGTCCCGGCGGGCGCCGCCGCGGCGATCAGGCGCGCCAGGTCGTCGCCGGGCGATATCTCCGGCAATCCCGCAATGCCGCGGATGACGATCTCGGGGGCGGTCATCGCGTGAGCTCTTCGGCCAGTTCGACCGCGGCCTGGGCGATAGCGGTGGTCGCCGCCAGGTCGCGCATGTACAGCGGCAGCGCGCGCACCTCGATGCCGGCCAGCGCCGGGTCGTCGGCCGCCGCCTTGTCCTGCTCGTCGACCAGCCACCCGCCGATGAGCTCCGCTCCGTAGTGCGCCGCCACCGCGGCAGCCGACGTCTGCACGCCGATCGCGGACAGGCAGGCGTCAGCCATGCCGCGGACCGGTGCGCCGCCGATGATCGGCGACACGCCCACCACGGTCTTGGCGGCGACCGCCTCCCTGATGCCGGGCACCGCCAGGATCGTGCCGATGCTCACCACGGGGTTGGACGGCGGGAACAGCACGAAGTCCGCGTCGGCGATGGCCGCGAGGACGCCCGGCGCCGGGGCCGCGCTGTCCGCCCCGTGCGGGGTGATGGCCAGCGCGGGAACGGCGGCGTGCAGGCGCACCCACCACTCCTGGAAATGCACCACGGACCGGCGGGCGTCATCGAGAAGAACGTGGGTCTCGATTCTGTCATCCGACATCGGCAGCAGCCGGACCCCTGGCTGCCAGCGCTCGCACAGCGTCCGGGTCACCTGCGATAGCGGCATGCCCTCGGCGAGCAACTGGGTGCGCATGATGTGCGTGGCGAAATCGCGGTCACCGAGCGTGAACCACGATGGTCCCCCGCCGTAGGCGGCGAGTTCGTCACGGATGACGAACGTCTCGCCCGCGCGGCCCCAGCCCTGCTCCTCGCTGATTCCGCCGCCGAGGGTATACATCACGGTGTCCAGGTCCGGGCAGACCCGCAGGCCGAACAGGGTGATGTCATCGCCGGTGTTGCCTATGACGGTGATCTGGGCGCCGGGAGCTGCCGCCTTCAGGCCGCGCAGGAAACGCGCGGCGCCGACGCCGCCGGCTAGCACGGTAATCCGCATGCGGACAGTGTCGCAGGTCTGCTGACCCGCCCGGTCGCGCGGGGTTGCCTGCCGGCTGCCCGATGCCGCGAACCGGTTGGCATGCGAGGCACGGACATGGTAAACCATACGTGCCTTGTTCGCTACGCACGGTGATTACCTGGCCGCATTGGCGGCTTTTCCGGGTGCTTGCCGTGCAATGCGGGCAATAAGGCGGCCAATACCATCTTTCTCGCTTGACGTGAAGCGAGACACGCGAGTGTAATTTCATTGGTGTGATTCTCGCCGGTACGGGTAGGCGGCGGGAGTCGCAAATGGGGGTTCTGAGAGGGGAGGTGCGCTTTGACCGAGGTCCTCGTCCCGCTAGCGCACGTCGTCGTCCGTCCAGAAGATGTTGATGACATGGGCTGGCAGGATCGAGCGCTGTGCGCGCAGACGGATCCCGAGGCGTTCTTCCCCGAGAAGGGCGGTTCCACGCGGGAGGCCAAGCGGGTCTGCCGGAGCTGCGAGGTCCGTGCCGAGTGCCTGGAGTACGCCTTGGAGAACGACGAGCGCTTCGGGATCTGGGGCGGTCTGTCGGAGCGGGAACGCCGCCGGATCAAGCGCCAGGCGGGTTAGCCCCCGGGCGGTCAGCCGACGGGCATCTGGGCCGTAATCCTGCCGTGAAGGCGCGCGGCATGTATTGTTCACGCTGTCCCCGCTGGGAGGCCGAGTGGCCGGCTGGTTTGTGCCAACAGGTTGGCGCTGTGCCAACAGGAGGACACTGACCGCCCCGGTCCGCCGCCGCGCGGGGCGGCCCTGATCACCGACCAGTGCTGGACGCCGTGCCGACAACCGCGCTACAGACCCGGCACACCGTTACCGCGATCATCGTCGCGCACGACGGTGCTCGCCTGCTGCCCGGACTGGTTCGGGCCCTGCGCGCGCAGACTTATCCGGTCGAGCGGGTTGTGGGGGTGGACACCGGGAGCCGTGACCGGAGCGGGGCCGTCCTGGCCGAGCTGATCGGCCAGGACGGCGTGCTCGAGATGGACCGGAGCGTGGGGTACGGCGAGGCTGTCGGCGCCGCGCTGCGGCACGCCGCCGCCAGGCGCGCTCTCCGGACCGACCCGAACGTGAGGCGGGTCGAGTGGATCTGGCTGCTGCACGACGATTGTGAGCCCGTCCCGGAGACGCTAGAGCGGCTGCTGCGGGCGGCGAGCCGGGACCGTACGGTTGTCGTGCTCGGGCCCAAGGTCCTGGACGGCCAGGACCGGCGCGTGCTGCGCGAGGCGGGCATCTCCATCGACCGTGCGGGCCGGCGGGTCACCGGGATCGAGCCGGGCGAGATCGACCAGGGACAGCACGATCACAACCGGGCGGTGCTCGCGGTGGGCTCGGCGGGCATGCTGATCCGCCGGGACGTGTGGGACCAGCTTGGCGGCTTCGATACCCGCCTTCGCCTGTTCCGTGACGACGTGGACTTCTGCTGGCGGGTCCACGGCGCCGGCTACCGCGTCCAGGTGGTCACGGACGCCGTGCTGTACCACCGGGAGCTTTCCGCCAGACGGCGCCGGACCGCGGCGGGGGCTGCACCCCCGCTGGCGCAGACCGGCCGGCACCCCCGCATGCTCGACCGGCGCAACGGGCTATACGTGCTCGCGGTCAACCTGCCGCTGCTGACCATGCTCCGCGTCATGGCCGGGTGCGTGGCGGGCTCGCTCGTGCGGGCCGCCTACTTCCTGCTCGCCAAGCAGCCGGATCTGGCCGCCGCGCAAGCCTACGCGGTCACCGGGCTGCTCGGGCACCCGCTGTGGCTATGGCGGGGGCGCCGGCGGCGCGCCGCCGGGCGCGCCGAGGGGTACGCCGCGGTGCGCGCGTTCATCCCGCCCGGGCGCACACTGTCCCGGCTCGCGGAGAGCATCGCCGGGCTGCTGTCCGGCGGGCCGCCGCAGGCGTCCGGGGGAATGCACCGGGCGGCTTCGGAAGAGCCGGAGGACGAGCAGTTCATCGATGCCCAGTCCGTGGTCCGCCGGGTCATCGCCAACCCCGGGGTCCAATTGTTCGCCGGGCTCGCCCTGGTGGCCCTGGTGGCCGAACGCAGGCTGCTCGGTACGAGCCCGCTGGGCGGCGGGGCCCTGGTGCCCGCCTGGGGCGGGGCAGCGGCGTTGTGGCGGGAGTACCTGGCGGGCTTCCATGCCGTCGGCGTCGGTTCCACCGCCTCGGCCCCGCCGTACCTCGCGGTCGTCGCGGTGCTCGGCACCGTGCTCGGCGGCCAGGCATGGCTGGCCGTGGACCTGCTGCTGCTCGGCTGCGTGCCGCTGGCCGGGCTGACCGCGTACCTGGCCACCCGGCGGCTCGTCGCGGCCACCGCGGCCCGGCTGTGGCTCGCGGCGTCCTACGCGCTGCTTCCCGTCGCCACGGGAGCCGTCGCGGCCGGCCGCCTCGGTACCGCGGCCGCGTTCACGGTGCTGCCGCTGATCGCCATCAGCGCGGGCCGGATGCTTACCGCGCCGCCGCGCCCGGCGCGCCGGGCCGCGTGGGCGACCGGCCTGCTGGTCGCGCTGGCCGCCGCGTTCGCGCCGCTGGTCTGGGTGTTCAGCGCCGCGGCTGCGGCCGCCGTCCTCGCTGCCCGGCTGGTCCGCGGCAAGTGGAGGGCAGGGCTGGCCCGGGCCAACGGGAGGGCAGGGCTGGCCTTCGCCAGCCGGGGACTCCGGCTGCTTTCCGCCGTTCCCCCCGTCAACGCCGTCATCGTCGCCGCAACGCCGTTCGCCGTCCTGTTCCCGTGGTCGCTTCACCTGTTCGCCAGCCCGTCGGCCTTCCTCGCCGAGGCGGGCGTGCAGTCACCTGGTCTGACCAC
>Ga0209061_1004806_pt1 | contig 12553 bp, 17 predicted proteins | sample Coa_R1_10_FD_187157 | JGI IMG/M metagenome (GOLD analysis project Ga0209061, IMG submission 187157) | Surface soil microbial communities from Centralia Pennsylvania, which are recovering from an underground coalmine fire - Coalmine... | ecosystem: Environmental > Terrestrial > Soil >...
CATCACTGCCGCGGCCTCATTGAAGCTGGCCGAATCAAGTGTCGTGGCGCCGACCGATTGCAGCGTCTTCCGCGGCATCACTGCCGCGGCCTCATTGAAGCCACCTTCGCACGCCGCGCGATCCTCGAAAATGGAACTGTCTTCCGCGGCATCACTGCCGCGGCCTCATTGAAGCGGCTAATTGCGCATACGTCGGCACAGGCTGCGCCGAGTGTCTTCCGCGGCATCACTGCCGCGGCCTCATTGAAGCCGAAAGAAATTGTCATGATCGCCGCCGCCGATCATTGTCTTCCGCGGCATCACTGCCGCGGCCTCATTGAAGCAGTTGCCCACGCCCAGCAGGCAGCCATACATTTTATCGTCTTCCGCGGCATCACTGCCGCGGCCTCATTGAAGCGATTTCTCCGTTGATTTCTTCGTACTTCCATGGGCGGGGTCTTCCGCGGCATCACTGCCGCGGCCTCATTGAAGCCGGCCCCGTTTCTGTTGCATCTTGGAAACGCCATGCTGGTCTTCCGCGGCATCACTGCCGCGGCCTCATTGAAGCTCAGCAAGCTGCATTACATGGCGACGGTGTTGAAGTGCGTCTTCCGCGGCATCACTGCCGCGGCCTCATTGAAGCCCGATGTTAACGGAGCCGCCGCGCTGGACTGGATTTCGGAGTCTTCCGCGGCATCACTGCCGCGGCCTCATTGAAGCAGAAGCGTCCCAGGAAAAATATGGAATGGCATCGACCTGTCTTCCGCGGCATCACTGCCGCGGCCTCATTGAAGCTTTGTTTTCAGCATCCCAATCTTCCCACCTTAGAATGGTCTTCCGCGGCATCACTGCCGCGGCCTCATTGAAGCAGGCGCAACGATGAGCATACTCGAAGACGTCATAAACGGTCTTCCGCGGCATCACTGCCGCGGCCTCATTGAAGCCAGCGTCGCGTCGATCTTGCTTCGCACGGGTTGTCCAGTCTTCCGCGGCATCACTGCCGCGGCCTCATTGAAGCAAGGCGTTCGGGTCCATGATCTGCGTCATACATTCGCGTCTTCCGCGGCATCACTGCCGCGGCCTCATTGAAGCAAGGCGTTCGGGTCCATGATCTGCGTCATACATTCGCGTCTTCCGCGGCATCACTGCCGCGGCCTCATTGAAGCCTGCATCGCATCCTGTTGCCGGTCTGGCCGCCGACGTCTTCCGCGGCATCACTGCCGCGGCCTCATTGAAGCCTCTCGCGAATTCGCGCTCGGCTCTGTCGATGCATGTCTTCCGCGGCATCACTGCCGCGGCCTCATTGAAGCCGGATTGGAACGTTCCTTTGCCGAAGATCTCGTCGAGTCTTCCGCGGCATCACTGCCGCGGCCTCATTGAAGCGATCGTGATCTCGGGCCCCCACGAGAGGACGTTCGGGGTCTTCCGCGGCATCACTGCCGCGGCCTCATTGAAGCCCGCGCGCGGCGATGATGCCTGTAGGCACGCGTCTGGTCTTCCGCGGCATCACTGCCGCGGCCTCATTGAAGCAGTTTGCCTTCACGGTGCAGCGTGATCGGCGGAAGAGTCTTCCGCGGCATCACTGCCGCGGCCTCATTGAAGCGAGACCGTTATCAGGGCCGCCACCCACCGACGCCACGGTCTTCCGCGGCATCACTGCCGCGGCCTCATTGAAGCCGTCCAGATCGCCAGTTCGAGATTGAACTGGTCCGGCGTCTTCCGCGGCATCACTGCCGCGGCCTCATTGAAGCCCGCCGGGCGCGCCGAGGCCGTCTTCGCCCCGGCGTGTCTTCCGCGGCATCACTGCCGCGGCCTCATTGAAGCTTGCGTATTCCTCGACGAACAAGCACGTGACCGGCAGGGTCTTCCGCGGCATCACTGCCGCGGCCTCATTGAAGCCTCGCAGACGTCACCATCGAGGGCCTCATCAATTGGCACGTCTTCCGCGGCATCACTGCCGCGGCCTCATTGAAGCCCGCATTCGATGCGGCTGCTCAGAAGTTACGCGACGGTCTTCCGCGGCATCACTGCCGCGGCCTCATTGAAGCGTGCCGCGTTCGAGCGCGAACTCTCCCCGCTTCAGGCGGGTCTTCCGCGGCATCACTGCCGCGGCCTCATTGAAGCATGAATTTGCCGATTTCGACCCGCGGGCGTGGCGCACGTCTTCCGCGGCATCACTGCCGCGGCCTCATTGAAGCCTGATACCAAATTTCTTCAATTCCATCTGCGGTCAGAGTCTTCCGCGGCATCACTGCCGCGGCCTCATTGAAGCCTGCACCTACTTCGTGACGTGGGTCAAGGTGCCGGGTCTTCCGCGGCATCACTGCCGCGGCCTCATTGAAGCGTAGGAGGCGCCGGGCAGCGGATACTTGTTCATGATCTTGTCTTCCGCGGCATCACTGCCGCGGCCTCATTGAAGCCCTACACAAAATGAACCTGTGTTGACTGTCGCGGTGCCAGGTCTTCCGCGGCATCACTGCCGCGGCCTCATTGAAGCCTCATGGCGGCTCCGTGGGTTGGCGCGCGCCCCTCTGGTCTTCCGCGGCATCACTGCCGCGGCCTCATTGAAGCGCGGTACGGATTGACCTTGCATGTTTTTGTTACGCCATGTCTTCCGCGGCATCACTGCCGCGGCCTCATTGAAGCGATCGAGGTTACGGCGTTTGATGCGGCGGCAGCCGAGCGTCTTCCGCGGCATCACTGCCGCGGCCTCATTGAAGCGCGAATGCAGCCGTAACAAAAGAGGGTCGTCGGCCCCATGTCTTCCGCGGCATCACTGCCGCGGCCTCATTGAAGCTCCATTACACCACCGCTACGCGCGGATATCTGATCGGGTCTTCCGCGGCATCACTGCCGCGGCCTCATTGAAGCTTGTGGGATAGCGTCGTCCCAGCATGAGGGAGGGCCACGTCTTCCGCGGCATCACTGCCGCGGCCTCATTGAAGCTCTCCGCGTGAAATATCCACCGAAAAACTCGCGGTCGAGTCTTCCGCGGCATCACTGCCGCGGCCTCATTGAAGCCGCGGCATCACTGCCGCGGCCTCATTGCGGAAATTCGGTCTTCCGCGGCATCACTGCCGCGGCCTCATTGAAGCCGGTAGGAGTGCGGGGATGATTCCATTGGTCTCGAGTCTTCCGCGGCATCACTGCCGCGGCCTCATTGAAGCGACTCCGCATGCACCGGCGCCGTCGCGGCCAACGCCGCACGTCTTCCGCGGCATCACTGCCGCGGCCTCATTGAAGCTTCTTGCCCGCGGCCCGATTCGTACTGGGCCGGCGGCCCGTCTTCCGCGGCATCACTGCCGCGGCCTCATTGAAGCAGATCGATCGGGTTGTCGGCCGTTCCGGGCGGACCCGGTCTTCCGCGGCATCACTGCCGCGGCCTCATTGAAGCGCGATGGTCGAAGAGAAGAGCGGCACTCCGATGCCGCGTCTTCCGCGGCATCACTGCCGCGGCCTCATTGAAGCCACGGTTTGGGACGCGCTCACGTACGCGCCGGGGCCGGTCTTCCGCGGCATCACTGCCGCGGCCTCATTGAAGCGATGCGGGCCTGCTCGAATGCCCGCTCGGCGTCATCCACGTCTTCCGCGGCATCACTGCCGCGGCCTCATTGAAGCCATCTCGGCGATGTAGGCCGGATGCATCAGGGGAGGTCTTCCGCGGCATCACTGCCGCGGCCTCATTGAAGCGAGGCCGACGATGAGAGGCTCGTACAGGACGTATTCGTCTTCCGCGGCATCACTGCCGCGGCCTCATTGAAGCCGGTCTCGGATGGGGCGTGGGTCCTTGGGGACTCGGCGTCTTCCGCGGCATCACTGCCGCGGCCTCATTGAAGCGCGGCCTTGCGCGAGCGCCTCGGCGATCCATCGCGCGTCTTCCGCGGCATCACTGCCGCGGCCTCATTGAAGCAAGGCGAATCCAGAATGCGCGGCGCGCCCGCCATGTCTCGTCTTCCGCGGCATCACTGCCGCGGCCTCATTGAAGCGGAGCCAGCAAGCACGGTGAGAGAGATTGGGAGCGCGGGTCTTCCGCGGCATCACTGCCGCGGCCTCATTGAAGCCAAACCGCAAGCGATCCACAATCGGGTCCGGCTCAGGTCTTCCGCGGCATCACTGCCGCGGCCTCATTGAAGCCACACCAATGTTTCGACGGTGCACGTACGACCTTCGGGTCTTCCGCGGCATCACTGCCGCGGCCTCATTGAAGCGGAGACCTCCGATGGAAGTTTCCTCGCGCGACCGAGTCTTCCGCGGCATCACTGCCGCGGCCTCATTGAAGCTTCCAGAGCCCCGAGATCGCCGCGAATACTGATCGCGTCTTCCGCGGCATCACTGCCGCGGCCTCATTGAAGCTGACAACGATGATTTCCGTTTGCGGCACGTCGAACCGGTCTTCCGCGGCATCACTGCCGCGGCCTCATTGAAGCAGCCGCGCATTCCGTCGAGACCGCGCAACCATTTTGAATGTCTTCCGCGGCATCACTGCCGCGGCCTCATTGAAGCCGGAAGACCGGTCGTGGTATTGAACCGGAATCCTCCGGTCTTCCGCGGCATCACTGCCGCGGCCTCATTGAAGCAGCTCGAGTGCATAGAGGCGACCATCGCGGACGAAAAGTCTTCCGCGGCATCACTGCCGCGGCCTCATTGAAGCCCGTGAATCCTAACTGGTGGGGCACTGCGTACGCTGGTCTTCCGCGGCATCACTGCCGCGGCCTCATTGAAGCATTCATTACGTCGGATTGGATCGGTCCATCATAGATTGTCTTCCGCGGCATCACTGCCGCGGCCTCATTGAAGCCCACCGAAAGGCTCGGATGCAAGTATACTGTAAACCGGTCTTCCGCGGCATCACTGCCGCGGCCTCATTGAAGCCTCGCATCGCTGCCCCAGGACGTCACCCCACCGACACGTCTTCCGCGGCATCACTGCCGCGGCCTCATTGAAGCTTCACCAACAGCCCTTCCGATGCCCAGATTACGCATGTCTTCCGCGGCATCACTGCCGCGGCCTCATTGAAGCACCCGCTGGACTGGGGCGAGGATTGCGAGGCGGAAATCGTCTTCCGCGGCATCACTGCCGCGGCCTCATTGAAGCCCGCGATTCCTTGTCAATGGTGACCTTGTACGGCAGGGTCTTCCGCGGCATCACTGCCGCGGCCTCATTGAAGCCGTCCCCATGCTCGGGCGAGATGATCGTTGCCTCCAAGTCTTCCGCGGCATCACTGCCGCGGCCTCATTGAAGCCCCCCAGCACTTCGTGGTTTGTGAGTCGATCAATGTTTGTCTTCCGCGGCATCACTGCCGCGGCCTCATTGAAGCGGCTCCTCCCGGGACAAGGCGAGCAAACATTGAGAATCGTCTTCCGCGGCATCACTGCCGCGGCCTCATTGAAGCGGGTAATCCTGCTCAATTGAGTCGACCAACGCGGCACGTCTTCCGCGGCATCACTGCCGCGGCCTCATTGAAGCTGGCACAGGGCCATAATGTCCCGATCCATGGTCCAGGGTCTTCCGCGGCATCACTGCCGCGGCCTCATTGAAGCGCGTCCACGAAGTCCGCGATGATGACACGGATGCATGTCTTCCGCGGCATCACTGCCGCGGCCTCATTGAAGCCCGCGTTCCGCTTCTGCGGTGCGTCGTGTGGCGAGCGCGTGTCTTCCGCGGCATCACTGCCGCGGCCTCATTGAAGCGCCTCGCAGCGATAGTGGTCCAGTCTCGCCGCCCGCAGACGACGTCTTCCGCGGCATCACTGCCGCGGCCTCATTGAAGCACAACATCCAGGCGCAGATCGCCGCCGCGCACGCGGCGGTCTTCCGCGGCATCACTGCCGCGGCCTCATTGAAGCGCGATGCGGCGCGCGCTTGACCGCGATCGACGCCGCGTCTTCCGCGGCATCACTGCCGCGGCCTCATTGAAGCCGACAGACCGCGTGCGCGCGATGCAGTATTACCTCGGGTCTTCCGCGGCATCACTGCCGCGGCCTCATTGAAGCCATCGACCCGAGTTTGTGGGTCTCTTTAATCAGAGACGTCTTCCGCGGCATCACTGCCGCGGCCTCATTGAAGCTTGATCATCCGAGCGCTCGCAATGCGCGCCGCGGAGAGCGTCTTCCGCGGCATCACTGCCGCGGCCTCATTGAAGCTCTTGGCCCGCACCTCGGCAGCAAGCCTGCGAACATCGTGTCTTCCGCGGCATCACTGCCGCGGCCTCATTGAAGCTTGTTCACCGCGCGCGGTTACCGTGAACAACTCCTTGTCTTCCGCGGCATCACTGCCGCGGCCTCATTGAAGCGACGATGACCGATGTGGTGATGTAGTGGACGGCCTCGTCTTCCGCGGCATCACTGCCGCGGCCTCATTGAAGCGCGATACTATCAGATGATGAGCGCGCCGCACACCGTCTTCCGCGGCATCACTGCCGCGGCCTCATTGAAGCGGAGCCGGCAAGCACGGTGAGAGAGATTGGGAGCGCGGGTCTTCCGCGGCATCACTGCCGCGGCCTCATTGAAGCCTAAGATGAGCTCATCGGAGACGTGGACGCCAGCCAGCGTCTTCCGCGGCATCACTGCCGCGGCCTCATTGAAGCCCGGCCCGAACCGGCACACCTCATCAGCGCCCGCGAATAGTCTTCCGCGGCATCACTGCCGCGGCCTCATTGAAGCCTAGGATGGGGCCAAGAAGGCTGAAGAGAAGGGAGAACGTCTTCCGCGGCATCACTGCCGCGGCCTCATTGAAGCCATGCAGCGGCGCGCGCGGCGGCGCGTGCGGAGTCCCGTCTTCCGCGGCATCACTGCCGCGGCCTCATTGAAGCCGGCAAGCTCGAAGTAGGACAGCGTTGCTTTTGGTTCGAGTCTTCCGCGGCATCACTGCCGCGGCCTCATTGAAGCATGAGACGGCGGCGCTGGGAGATTTGCGCGGAATCGTCTTCCGCGGCATCACTGCCGCGGCCTCATTGAAGCGATTCGTCAGCGTGAGTATGGCGCCGATCGGATGGATGTCTTCCGCGGCATCACTGCCGCGGCCTCATTGAAGCGACAGCGCGCCAAGAGCGCCGAGGCCGCCGGCAAACTGTCTTCCGCGGCATCACTGCCGCGGCCTCATTGAAGCGTGCGATCACCCGCCGGCAACAAGTCCTGACAACGCGGGTCTTCCGCGGCATCACTGCCGCGGCCTCATTGAAGCGCAATTCTCACATATTGCATGAATTCGATTTCATCCGTCTTCCGCGGCATCACTGCCGCGGCCTCATTGAAGCGTCCGCTTGCCAGCGCATTGAACCGTACATCCAGTACGTCTTCCGCGGCATCACTGCCGCGGCCTCATTGAAGCCATCAGGTCGCAAGGCATACCAATATAAACGACCGACGTCTTCCGCGGCATCACTGCCGCGGCCTCATTGAAGCACGCGAATCGACGGCGAAGGTTGCGGCGGCTTTCGTAGTCTTCCGCGGCATCACTGCCGCGGCCTCATTGAAGCCGCAAATGGAGACGGTTTTCGAGGTCTTTCGTGCTTGTCTTCCGCGGCATCACTGCCGCGGCCTCATTGAAGCACCTGGGTCCATCCGCGTACAGGCGTAACCTATTCATGTCTTCCGCGGCATCACTGCCGCGGCCTCATTGAAGCATGCCAAGACGTCGAGCGGCCCCGAGAGCAAGATCAAGTCTTCCGCGGCATCACTGCCGCGGCCTCATTGAAGCCTTCACGGCTGGTTTTGCGGCATTACGTCTGGCAATCGTCTTCCGCGGCATCACTGCCGCGGCCTCATTGAAGCGCGAGATTCAAATCGGGTTGAGGCAAACGCGACTTTACTACGTCTTCCGCGGCATCACTGCCGCGGCCTCATTGAAGCCATCCATGTCCGGCCTTTCCTGGATATTGGTCGTGTCAGTCTTCCGCGGCATCACTGCCGCGGCCTCATTGAAGCTTGTCGAAGAAGGTCTGACCGCCGTCAACCTTGAGTGTCTTCCGCGGCATCACTGCCGCGGCCTCATTGAAGCTTTGCCCCCGAGGTGGTAGATGAGATAGTGCCTCAATAGTCTTCCGCGGCATCACTGCCGCGGCCTCATTGAAGCCAAATACGGTCCGGCCGCCGTGGCCACCGTCATCAATCACGTCTTCCGCGGCATCACTGCCGCGGCCTCATTGAAGCTCGACCGCGGCGAAGGATGCCCGCGTCACTTGCGGGCGGTCTTCCGCGGCATCACTGCCGCGGCCTCATTGAAGCGCGTTCCGCGTCAAGAATGAGTTTGGCGTAGTATGTCTTCCGCGGCATCACTGCCGCGGCCTCATTGAAGCGACGGAGCTGCGAGCATGCTTCTCGATCGCTTCCATTTCGGGTCTTCCGCGGCATCACTGCCGCGGCCTCATTGAAGCCACTCCACCCAGTGTGCATCGCGACAGAATCGTTGGGTCTTCCGCGGCATCACTGCCGCGGCCTCATTGAAGCATAATGATAATTGGTGCGGCCGGCGCCGGCCGACATGGTCTTCCGCGGCATCACTGCCGCGGCCTCATTGAAGCGCCGAGAAAAATCTGGAAGTGGTTGTCGAGCAGCGGCCATGTCTTCCGCGGCATCACTGCCGCGGCCTCATTGAAGCGGGACGCACCGCGCATCGTTCGCGATTACCTAGAGAGTCTTCCGCGGCATCACTGCCGCGGCCTCATTGAAGCCGCGCCGGGGCCAATCCTATACAGGGTGCGTCTGTCCGTCTTCCGCGGCATCACTGCCGCGGCCTCATTGAAGCGCGGAGGTCCGGGATGCGCTGCTTGCCGGGCGCGCGGTCTTCCGCGGCATCACTGCCGCGGCCTCATTGAAGCCCTGATGTCCGCCGCGCTGATTGGTCTTGTCCCCGTCGTCTTCCGCGGCATCACTGCCGCGGCCTCATTGAAGCCATCGATGCCGGCCAGAAGCTTGGCGACTTCAAGGACCGTCTTCCGCGGCATCACTGCCGCGGCCTCATTGAAGCGTTATATTGATCGATGTGGGACTTCGCCGCGCCCCGCGTCTTCCGCGGCATCACTGCCGCGGCCTCATTGAAGCCAGGAAGCGGAAGAGAACCTGCGCAAATGGAAGGCGGAGTCTTCCGCGGCATCACTGCCGCGGCCTCATTGAAGCACGTAATCCCAGGCAAGTGAGGCATTGGTATTGGCAGGTCTTCCGCGGCATCACTGCCGCGGCCTCATTGAAGCGGATTTACCAGATGGGATCGCAACCGAGGCACCCGTGTCTTCCGCGGCATCACTGCCGCGGCCTCATTGAAGCCATGTCGGCAGCGATTTCAGAAAGCCAAGGCGATCGTGTCTTCCGCGGCATCACTGCCGCGGCCTCATTGAAGCGTCGTGCAAACGCGCGGGTCTGTCTCCGTTGGCGTCGTCTTCCGCGGCATCACTGCCGCGGCCTCATTGAAGCCAGGATCGTGCGCAATTTCCCTGGCGTCACCCTGGGTCTTCCGCGGCATCACTGCCGCGGCCTCATTGAAGCTCAGCAGCCTGAGTCTCGAGTTTCTTGTTGAGCTGAGTCTTCCGCGGCATCACTGCCGCGGCCTCATTGAAGCGTATCGACGGCGTTGCGATTGCGGATGCGGATGACGGTCTTCCGCGGCATCACTGCCGCGGCCTCATTGAAGCAGATGGAACGGGGTGGCGATGGTACCAAAGAGCCGGCGGTCTTCCGCGGCATCACTGCCGCGGCCTCATTGAAGCGCGGCGGAAGATGGAGTCAATGAAACGGAAAGGCCGTCTTCCGCGGCATCACTGCCGCGGCCTCATTGAAGCGGTCCGACGGCGGTTGCGCCGTCGATGGTAATCGGAAGTCTTCCGCGGCATCACTGCCGCGGCCTCATTGAAGCCCCATTCCTGGTGTTGATGATTCCGAGAGTCGGCGAGGTCTTCCGCGGCATCACTGCCGCGGCCTCATTGAAGCTTACCAATTCCGTTATTGATTGAGCACGCAATGCAGCTCGTCTTCCGCGGCATCACTGCCGCGGCCTCATTGAAGCCTTGGAGAGATCGTTGAGGTGATTGAGAAAGGTGACCTGTCTTCCGCGGCATCACTGCCGCGGCCTCATTGAAGCCGCTTCCGGCGTTCCCGGATGATGACATCCCCGTCGAGTCTTCCGCGGCATCACTGCCGCGGCCTCATTGAAGCCGCCCCTTTCCAGGCATTGCGAGTATCGCACTCACGTCGGTCTTCCGCGGCATCACTGCCGCGGCCTCATTGAAGCGAGGAATTCGCAGAGACCGCCGAGCGTGCGATCGGCGGCGGTCTTCCGCGGCATCACTGCCGCGGCCTCATTGAAGCTCATCCCCTGTTTCGAGATAGTTGCGTACGACCTGCGGGTCTTCCGCGGCATCACTGCCGCGGCCTCATTGAAGCCGCGATCCGCCGGACAATGATTTTCAGTGTGGCTTTCTCGTCTTCCGCGGCATCACTGCCGCGGCCTCATTGAAGCCGCGATCCGCCGGACAATGATTTTCAGTGTGGCTTTCTCGTCTTCCGCGGCATCACTGCCGCGGCCTCATTGAAGCCATCACTACGTCGAAGTAGAATAGTCCGTGATCACGGTCTTCCGCGGCATCACTGCCGCGGCCTCATTGAAGCCTCGCAGCCCTGAAATGGGCCGCAAAGAAGCGTGGCGCGTCTTCCGCGGCATCACTGCCGCGGCCTCATTGAAGCACGCCGCAGGCATGGCAGATCCACGTCGATTTGCCAGAGTGTCTTCCGCGGCATCACTGCCGCGGCCTCATTGAAGCTTTTCCGCAGTGCAGCAACGATCTTGGCCGCTACGCTGTCTTCCGCGGCATCACTGCCGCGGCCTCATTGAAGCGACAGATCCAGTAACTGCCTGCAGAATGGGGCCGACAGGTCTTCCGCGGCATCACTGCCGCGGCCTCATTGAAGCCATTCCGTCCAATGTGTATTGCGATCGAATCTCTGATCGCGTCTTCCGCGGCATCACTGCCGCGGCCTCATTGAAGCCGCGCAGGAATTCGTCGCGCTTGTTGATTGGTACCGAGAGTCTTCCGCGGCATCACTGCCGCGGCCTCATTGAAGCTCGACGACCTGCGCCCATGGGTCCTGGTCTGGTTGCCCGTCTTCCGCGGCATCACTGCCGCGGCCTCATTGAAGCATCGCCTCACCTTGGGCAGGGGAAAGTCGGCGGAGCATGTCCGTCTTCCGCGGCATCACTGCCGCGGCCTCATTGAAGCCGGCTCGTCGCTGACGTCGACCTCGACCACCGTCTCATCTTCCGCGGCATCACTGCCGCGGCCTCTCGGGGAGGGCCTGCCGGCTTCACCGCGCTTGCGCCGTCACCGCGACCTCCTCGCTCGGTCTCGAGCCGAACGGTTCGTGCGGGGGCTGCGGGACCTGCGTGAGGCCCTCCTGCCCCAGCCTCGTGGCAGTCGACTCTGCCATCAGATGCCGTGCGCATGATGCTGCCGCGCACCTGGATCGACCTGCCCCAGCCTCGCGGCAGTCGGCTCTGCCATCAGAGTGTTGACGCGACTCGTCGTGGCTCGCGCTCACGCCTTGACGGCGCGGACGCGCGCGTTGCCTTCCATCAGCACGGCGTGGATGAGACGCGGCGGAGCTCGCCGCGATGCGTCTCGTCGACGCTCGGCGCGATCGGGTGGCTGGCGCGCGACCCGCCCGACTGATTCACCTTGCTCCACCAAAATTTCGCGACGTGCGCAACATTTCGCGACGCACGACCGTTTTTCAAAAGCCCGATCCCCTCATGAGCGGGCTGCGGAAAGGCGCTTCCGAAAGCGCCGGCGCGCACAACCTCCATTCAAGCCTCACATTGCCGGCGCGGGAAAGAGTGGCCGCCCAGGAATCGGGAAAAGCCTGCGCATCGCCCAGCGCTGCACGCGTCCTTCAGCGCTTCGCCAGGGGCACGACGTCGCGCGGATCTCCACGATGTCACGATGATATCGAGGCGGCATCGTGCCCCCTCGACGCAATCGACGATGGCATAAACTCGTTCTCGATCGTTTCCATCGCTCCTCGCGACGACGAGGCCGCTTCCATTTGATCCGGACCTGCCCGAGCGGACCGCCGAAAAACGTCTTGAAGGCACCCGAATGGGCGACAGCGATGCCCATCTCACAGCCCGGGCGCACGACAGACCCGCCGTTTCCGGTTCTCGACACGAAACTTGCGCATCGCGCTCCGCTTTGCGAGTTTTCGAGCGCCCTGCTTTTTTAGAACGCCTGCTGGAGAACGGGAGCGAAACACATGGCAGCGCGGCCGGACCCGACGATCGTGCGGTTCGAACCGGGCGGCTACCGCTTCATCGACGCCGTCTTTCAGTATTCGGGCGGCGTCGCGGCGCAGCCCGACCACAGCCTCGTCCGCGTCACGTTCCGCGATCCGCCGCCCATCGAGCAGGGCTTTGCGCGGATCAAGGAGATCCTCGACGCGGCGGGGCGCCCCCTCACGGCGCTCTGCGGCTGCGAGCTGCGCTCCCCGGCCCCGTTCACCGAGGAGGGCTTTCACGCCTTCAACGAGAGCTACGTGCAAAGGCTGCACGCATGGGGACTCTACGACGGCCGCCGCGCTGCGGTCGCACGC
>Ga0209061_1004808_pt1 | contig 12550 bp, 10 predicted proteins | sample Coa_R1_10_FD_187157 | JGI IMG/M metagenome (GOLD analysis project Ga0209061, IMG submission 187157) | Surface soil microbial communities from Centralia Pennsylvania, which are recovering from an underground coalmine fire - Coalmine... | ecosystem: Environmental > Terrestrial > Soil >...
CAGGTGTGTATCTCGTCTTCGGCTCGAAAGGATAGGCGTATCGCCGGCTCTTCAAGCCCTCACCCCACCCCTCAGAACCGGTGGGAATGCAAACGCAAGATTTCTCGCCTTCGGCTCGAAATGACAGGTGTGTATCTCGAAATGACAGGTGTTTGTCTCACGAGAAATGACAGTGGTATCATCGGCTCTTCAAGCCCCTCCCCTCTCTAGGGGTGGGAGGGCTAGCTTCCCCCCGCGTGCGGGGGGATGAGAGGGGGGCTTTGGCATCGGCTTTCTACAGCCCCACCCCTACCCCCATAAGCAAACGAAATGGTTCCCTCTACGGGTATTATAAAGCCGTTCGGGAAGAGATTTTCTTTGCAACGAGAAGAGAGAACCTATGACGCGCTCCTCTGTTCGACGTTTTCAAGCCATCGCTTGGCTTGTGTTCGCCTTAGGGCTGGCCGGGTGCAGAAACCCCGCCGCCGTTTCTTCGCGCACCTCCGGCGCGACCAACGAGGCTTCTCCCGCCGCCTCCGCGCATTACACCCTCAACCTGCCGGAGCCGCCGGAGCCGGCCGTCGCTATTCCCTCCGGCCCCGCCAAACGCCCCTATCGCATCGCGGTCAGTCTGCTTACCCGCGATGATGACTTCTACATTACCCTTGAAAAGGGCCTCCGAGAAGAGGCGGCGAAAGAGGGTGTGCAGCTTACGGTGGAATCGGGCGATAAAGACCTGAACAAACAGATTAACCAGGTGCAGAACTTCGTAGCCCAAAAGTACGATGCCATTATCCTCTGCCCGGTGGATAGCCAAGGCGTTATCTCCGCGGTAGCCCTCGCCAACAATGCGCATATCCCCGTTTTCACGGCCGACATCACCAGCAATGGCGGCAAGATCGTCTCCTACATCGCCTCGGATAACGTGCAGGGCGGGAGGCTTGTTGGAGAGTATGCCGCGAAGAACCTGTTGCATGGCAAAGGCGAGGTGGCCATCCTCGATCTCTCTACGGTGACTTCGGTTCAAGACCGAGTAAGAGGCTTTAAACAGGCCATCGCCCAGTATCCGGGAATCAAGATTGTAGCCGACCAGGACGTCCCCGGCGCCAAACGCGAAAACGCGCTGCCGGTGGCCACCGATGTCCTCACAGCCCATCCGCATATCAATCTGATCTTCGGCATCAACGACCCGGTGGCCCTTGGCGCGCTTTCCGCCCTGCAGCAGCTTAACAACAAAACGGTGATGGTGGTGGGTTTCGACGCCGGCCCGGAAGCGCAAAACTATATCGCCTCCGGCAGCCAATTGAAAGCCGAGGCCATACAGTACCCGCACCTCATCGGCAAAACCGCCATAGATGCGGTTGTTAAAGTGCTTAACGGGGGAACGGTGCCTCCCAAAATCGCTATTCCTACCGGCCTTGTAACCCAGGCCAGCTTCATCAAAAAATAGGCCATCGCCATGCAGCCCATCTCTGTCCCTAAGTCGCGTGAAGAGCAGACCTCCTCCTCGCTAACCTGGAAGCTCGCCTTTTTTGGTGTGAACCCAGGTGTTATGCTGGGCTTTGTGCTGCTGGTTGTGGCCCTTTGGGCCACAACGCCCAGCTTTCGCCAGGTTTCTACCCTTCAAAATTTGCTGCAGCAGGTCTCCCTCAACGTCATCATCTCGGTGGGCATGACGTTTGTCATCATCACGGCGGGCATAGACCTCTCGGTAGGCTCTGTGCAGGGGCTGGTGGGCACCGTGACCGCTTTGGTGCTTATGGCCCCGCCCCTCGTCGCGCGTTTCGGCAGCGGGGTGATGGTGCTGGCCGTTTTGGCCGGAACCGTTGCCGGCATCCTCATCGGGCTGCTTAACGGCCTCCTCGTCGCCTACCTCAACATCCAGCCCTTCATCGCCACGTTGGCCACCATGTGGATATTGCGGGGCCTGGCCGAAGTGCTTACCAACGGCTCCCCGGTTGGCACGGCCATGCCCGGCACCCCGCTGGCCTCGTTGCGCAACAACATCTTGGAACATCAGTTCACCATGCTCGGCATGGGCTATGTGGGGCCGCTCCCCCTTTCCGCTTTGGTCGCGCTGATCACGGTCGTCATCGGGCATATCATTCTCAGCAAAACCCGTTTTGGACGACAGGTCTATGCGCTGGGTGGGAACCCGGAGGCCACTCGGCTCTCCGGCATCAACGTGAAACGGATCCTGCTGATCGTCTATCTGCTGTCTGGACTTCTGTCCGGCATTGCGGCCATCTTACTGATGTCCAAACTGGTAAGCGGTCAACCCACCGCCGGTTCGGGCTTTGAGCTTTACAGTATCGCGGCGGTGGTGCTGGGCGGCACAAGCCTGTTTGGCGGGCAAGGCTCCGTTATTGGAAGCGTCATCGGGGCGCTCATCATCGGCATCATCGGCATGGGCCTCGATCTTCATGGCGTCAGCTCGTTTTGGCAACAGGTCGTTATGGGGGTTCTTATTCTGCTGGCGGTGCTTCTCGACCAGGTGACGCGCAAAACGTCGTATCGCTAATCCGCCTTTAAGGGAGGGGTGCTTATGGGTTTAAGTATTGGAGTTGTAGGTTTAGGCAGTTTTGGCAGCTTATTTGCCGAACTGTTCTGCTGCCATCCGGCGGTTTCGCGGGTGGCCCTCTGCGATCGCGAACCCGACCGCATCGCTCGGCTTGCCAAACAGCCTCTTTTTCAAAAGAAGTTTCGTTCTGAGGACGGCTTCACAAGCCTGGAGGCGCTTTGTAACAGCGACGTAGATGCCGTTGCGATCTTCACGCAGCACTGGCTTCACGCCCCACAGGCCATTTTCGCTATGGAGCGGGGAAAACACGTCTACAGTGCCGTGCCGATCATCTCCCTCCCCTACGGCGATGAGATATTGGAGTGGTGCGAACGTCTTATCGCCACCTGTCGCCGAACGGGCATGAGCTACATGCTTGGGGAGACCACCTACTTTCATCCGGGCGCGATGTTCTGCAGGCGCCAGGCGGCAACGGGAGCGTTCGGCTCGTTTATCTACGCGGAAGGCGAATATCTTCACAGCTTCGATAGCCCCGGCTGCGATCTTCGGGTGGTTATGGCCCATCGCTTGGCAAGCCAGGCCGGCAAGGAGTGGCAGGGGCAGTTAGAGAAATATCGCCAACAAGGCGCCCAAGATAGCCCGATGCACTATCCCACACACTCCACCTCCGGCCCCATCAGCGTAATGCGCGCTCATGCCGTTAAAGTAAGCGCTTGGGGCACGCCCTCCGACGATCCCTACTTCCGCGACGGACTAACCCCCTTTAGCAACGTAACCGCCCTGTTTAAAATGAGCAACGGGGCCACCATGCGCATCTGCGAGCACCGTCACTGCAGCATTCTGCGTGAGACCTTCCGCATCTACGGCACCGATGGCTCCTATGAAAACGGCGTTTGGGTTGCGAAAGAGCGAGCGCGGCCTCTTACGGTGGAGGAGATGCGCGATCCTCTGCCCCCAGAAGTTTGGAACGCCTATATGGCAGGATGTTCCGTGCCCGAAGCCTATTTAGGCCATGAAGGTTCTCACGGCTACCTGGTACATGAGTTTGTATCGGCTTTGGAGGAGGGACGACGGCCTGCCATTCATGCTTGGGAGGCGGTAAGATATACCGTCCCCGGCGTGATGGCCCACAAATCCGCCTTACGCGATGGCGAGGTGCTTGCCGTTCCCGATTGGGGAGACCCGCCTTAATATCCGGCAGCGTGGGCGGCCTGCATCCCCCACCCCCCTCAAGGCCGACACAGGGGTTCCCAGAAAATCGCAAGATTTTCTGGGGCAGGGCGCCCTCCCCCTCAGAGCTTGTGGGAACTGAAACTCAAGATTTCTCGCCTTCGGCTCGAAATGACAGGCGTGGCATCGGCTCGAAATGACAGTTGTTTATCTCGCCTGTGGCACGAAAGGACAGTCGTATCACCGGCTCTTCAGGCCCCACTCCTACAAGCCCCCACCTCCACTCCCCTTCCCCACTTTGGGAGAGGGGCACCTCGCGGTGGGCGTCCTCGCGGACGGCGCCTTTGCGGCCAGCCCAGTTTCCGTAATCGTCTCTTTTCTCTGGCCGCTGCATCGCCGTGCGCTAGCACCTCCCGAATCGGGGGAAAGGACGGGATAGGGGGCGAACGAGATAGACTTGCTTATCAGCCCCCACCCCCCCGCCCCTCCCCCACTTTGGGAGAGGGGAGACCAGTAAGTTTATTGGCAGTTTTCTATGATAATCTTCCCTTCGGAAACTAACCACAATCGCCCCCTTTCTCCCTAATAGGGGGAAAGGACGGGATAGGGGGCGAACAAAGTCGGCTTACTTTGCTGACTTTCTCTGGAACCTCGAGAGTGACAGTCTCACCCATCCCACCCCGCCCCTCAGAACCGGTAAGGATTGAAACGCAAGATTTCTCGCCTTCGGCTCGAAATGACAGTTGTTTATCTCGTCTTCGGCACGAAAGGACAGTCGTATCGCCAGCTCTTCAAGCCCCACTCCTACAAGCCCCCACCCCCCCGCCCCTCAAGGCCGACGCCCTCCCCCTCCCCCTATCAGGGAGAGGGGAGACCAGCAAATGGGGCACGGTCACCGTGCCCCTACAGGCGGTTTCCTTTGATAGGCTGTTTGTTAGAAACTAACCACAATCGCCCCCTTTCTTCCTAATAGGGGGAAAGGCCGGGATAGGGGGCGAGCAAGGCAGGCTTGCTTGGTTAACTGCCTCTAGAACCGCGAGATTGTCAGCCCCTCCCCCTTCCCCTCAGAACCGTTGGGGATGGAAACGCAAGATTTCTCGCCTTCGGCTCGAAATGACAGGCGTGGTATCGGCTCGAAATGACAGTTGTTGATCTCGTCTGTGGCACGAAAGGACAGTCGTACCGCCAGCTCTTCAAGCCCCCACCCCCCGCCCCTCAAGGCCGATACAGGGGTCCCCAGAAAATCGAAAGATTTTCTGGGGTAGGGCACCCTCCCCCTCCCCCAATTTGGGAGAGGGGAGGCCGACAAGATAGGCTTACTCTTGCTCGGTAACCGGTTCGAGAACCCAATCGCTTCGGGAACCTGCCTCCCCTTCTTTACCGTAGTCCAAAAAGGACGTGGTACAATAGTGAGTATGGAAGATAGCGTGCAAAAGGGTGCAGTCGCTCCATTAAGAGAGCAAGTTCAAGAGGAATCCCATCGGGTACGTGCTTTACGACCGGTCTACTTTTACCTTATTGTCTCTGTTGTCTTTTTCAGCGATCAGCTCAGCAAACATTGGGTTCAGACGCATCTGATTCCTGAAGGCCCCTCACGCCCCATTTTCGGCAGCGCGTTTCTGCTGACCCTTACCCATAACACCGGCGGTGCCTGGGGCCTGTTGCCGCGCGGAAACCCGCTCTTCATTGTTTTTGCCGTCGTGGCGGCCATTACCTTGCTCTATGCCTACCATCGCATGCTCCATGTCGATCTGCTGGTAGGCACCTCCTTCGCACTCGCTCTGGGCGGCGCGCTTGGAAATCTCACCGATCGCCTCAGCCTGGGCTATGTTGTGGACTTCTTCGATTTGCGCATCATCCAATGGCCTATCTTCAACATCGCCGATTCGGCAATCACGTTGGGCATTACCCTGCTGATAATCCATTTCCTTGTGTCGCTCTGGAACGATAAGGCCCATCCCCACACGCCTCCTGTTGTTGAACCGGCAGAAGCCTCTTGCTCCGAGCCGATACAGACCGAGTAGACTCTATGCACCCGATACTGTTTCATATTGGCCATTACGCCGTTCACTCCTATGGCGTGCTGATTATGCTGGGGGTGTTGTTGGCCACGCGTTACGCCATGCGCCTGTGTGACTACCGCATGCGCGTTTGCCCCATCGGCTCTCCACGCCGCATTCACCCAGATGTCATCTTCGATGTCGCCTTTTTCGGCGTCATATTCTCCATCATCGGGGCTCGCCTGGTGTTTGTTTTGCTTGATTGGGGCGACTATGCCGCCCATCCATTGGATATCTTTCGCATCTGGATGGGCGGCCTTTCCATCCACGGGGCGATGCTCTTTGCCATTTTTACCCTGCTCTGGATATGCCGAAGTCGCAAGCTCTCATTTTATGCCGTAGCCGACATTGGGGCCACGGCCTGGCCGCTGGGCTATGCCATCGGGCGCATCGGCTGCTTGCTTAACGGATGCTGCTACGGTGCCCCCACCTCCTTGCCTTGGGGCGTTCGCTTTCCCGACGAAGACCACCCCGGTCAGCTTACCCCGCCAAGCCACCCCATTCAGCTCTATGCCACGATCATCAATCTGGGTTTCTTTTGGTGGCTAACCCGCTGGCAAAAGCGTCCGAGGCGTGATGGAGAGCTGTTTTGGGCCTATATTGCCATGTACGGTGCCTACCGGTTCGCCGTGGAGTTCCTTCGTGCCGGTGCCACGTCCACCTATCGCATTCCATCGTTGCACATCACCGATACCCACATCGTAAGCATCCTTATGGTTCTTATCGGGTTGTGGGGTGTGTTCGCCCTGCGACGCCGACGCCCAGCCTACAGCGACACCGAGTTGCCTCCCGATCTCGCTACGGTGCCCTCGCCCGAAGGCTTTCCGCAGGAAAGCGACGGTGCCGACCTAAAGGAGCCGGTAGCCACCGCATCGCAATCGGAAACATCTCCTCCTCTGGTGAAACCCTCTGTCAAGGAGAAGCCCTCATGAGCCGAAAAGTTGTTGGAATTACTTGTGGAGTAGCGGAGGCGACGGGGACTTCGGGTCTCCGTCATGTTCTTAACGATGCCTATGTTCGCGCTATCGAGGAGGCCGGCGGCATTCCGGTGGTGCTTCCCAGTCTCTCCTCGCCTTCACCAGAGGCGTGGATGGGCTATCTTGACGCGATAGATGGCCTGTTGCTGACCGGAGGAGCCGACATAGACCCGGCCCACTACGGGCAAGCTCGCCACGCGAAGCTCGGTGAGGTGCAACCCATGCGCGACGCCACCGAAATTCCGCTTGTTCAGCAGGCCCTAGAACGAGACCTGCCTATCTTGGGCATCTGTCGCGGCATTCAGGTTCTGAACGTGGCCTTGGGAGGAACGCTGTATCAAGACCTACCAAGTGAATCTCCCTCTGAAATTCATCACCGGCAGACCGACTTGGGCTACAAACGCAGCGATTTCAGCCACTCGATCATCATCGAGCCAGATAGCCGCCTGGCTTCCATTGTGGGCTGTAGGGAGATGAAAGTAAACTCGCTGCACCATCAGGCGGTGCGCGACGTGGCACCGGGCCTAAGGGTTGTTGCCCGTGCCCCCGATGGGGTGATTGAGGGACTTGAGTCGGATCGACACCGTTTCGTCCTGGCCGTGCAGTTCCATCCGGAAGAGACGGCCGTTCACGACCACCATTCCAAACGTCTGTTTGAAGCCTTCCTTGCCGCATTGTGCGGTTGTGGTTAGTTTCCAAGGGAAGGTTATCACAGGAAACCGCCTGTAGGGGCACGGTGACCGTGCCCCTTTTGCTCATCTCCCCTCTCCCTGATAGGGGGAGGGGAGTGGGGGTGGGGGCTTGAAGAGCTGGCGATACGCCTGTCCTTTCGTGTCAAAGACGAGATCAACAACTGTCATTTCGAGCCGAAGGCGAGAAATCTTAGGTTTCCATTCCCACCGGTTCTGAGGGGAAGTGGGAGGCGCTGACAATCTCGCGGTTCTAGAGAAAGTCAGCAAACTGAGCTTATCTCGTTCGCCCCCTATCCCCTCCTTTCCCCCGATTCGGGAGAAAGGGGGCGGTCAAGGTTGGTTTCCGAAGGAAAGGTTATCGTAGCAAACCACCGATGAGCTTACTGGTCTCCCCTCTTTCCAATGGGGGAAGGGGGGGCTTGAAGAGCGGGTGAAATAAACACCTGTCATTTCGAGATACACACCTGTCATTTCGAGCCGAAGGCGAGAAATCTTGAGTTTCACTTCCCACCCGTTCTGAGGGGGTGGGGGCTTTGAAAGAAACGGTTCTGGCCTTGAGTTGGCCACCGCGAGGACGCCCACCACAAGGTGCCCCTCTCCCATTCGGGAGAGGGGATGACGAGCCTGCACAGAAAGGACAGTAGAAAGTAAGGTCAATCGGTTAGATTACTGTGGCTGCTGCTGTTGGGCGAGGGCCACATCGTCCAGCGTGTTCGGGTTGAAGTAGAAGGGCTTGCCCAAAAGGCTTTGCCACTGCGCGCGCTGTTCGGGGGTAAGAACGGCAAGCGCCTTATTGCCGTATTCGACGCGCGCCTTATACATCTTGGCTTCGGCCTGCCGGGCCCGATCGGGCAATGTGGCCATGATCTGCTGTAGTTGAGACGGGTCAAAACGGGGCGGCCCTTGAGGGCCAGGAGCAGGCTGTTGCCCCGGCACAGCTCCGTTGGCTTCCGCTGTATTTGTACTCGTGTTTTCGGGTTGGAAGAGGCCCATCAACGTTTGCCGCTGCAGTTGTCGAAAATCGTTGGCGATCTTTTTAATGGCCGTGCGTTGGTCAGGCGTAAGGTTCAGCTTATCGGCCACCTTGTCGTCCGACAGCGCCATCGCGGTTCTCCATTGGAGGTCGAGCTGATGCAGGCGGTTCTTTTGCCAGTCGTTCAGAACGGCCTCAAGCTTGGCATCCTCCTGATCGGTTATTTTGGCTACCGTGGCCTCCATCTGTTGACCCTGCTGTTGGAAGAAGACCCTTCGCTCTTCCGGGGTCATGTCACGAAAGTTCTGCCGGTTCTGCTGGATGTTTTGTCGCCACGCGTCGGCCACCTGAGTGAACGTGTCGCGCTGCACGCCCACGATGAGCTGGTTCAACTGGTTCTGTTGATCGCCGCTGAGCAGCAGCTCATGGCGCACATCGTCACGTCGTAGCAGAAGGGCTTCATTCGAGCGTGTGGGGTCGAGGAACAGCGGCCCTTGTTGAGGCAGCCGGCTCATAACATTTTGAAACATCGCAAAGCCCGCCTGGAACTGCTGCCTGAAGTTACGCCCCTGAAAGTTTCCTCTTTGTCTGCCAAAGCCCTGATAGGGGGCGCCGCCGGCGCCTTGATAGGGGTAGCCTTGGAGGTAGTAGTTTGGATAGTTGTAGTAGCCTCCGAAAGGTACAGCCCACGGCAAGAAGAAACCCGTCGTCGGCGTCCAATAGCCGTTGAAGGGCGCCGGTGTGTACACATAGTTATTTTTATTTCCATTGGGAGGCGGTATGATTTTTTGTGCCTTTACCGCCGATACGCCGAAAGCGATACCGATCCCTAGGAGGGTCGTAATAAGTAGACGCTCCGCTCTTTTCATTTCTGCTCTCCCTCCGCAACTCATAGCAGTTCGTTATAACCTAGGCTAGAAGATGCTTTTCTACTTTATTAGACGACTCGGCGGCAAAAAAGTTTTCTGTAATTGCATGGCCTCTATTCAGGGATAGAAAAAAGCGCCTTATGTCTGCCTTTCTCTTCCTAATTAATCATGGGAGGGGTTGCCCATCGCGTGGTTCTAGAGGCAAATTGCATAGCACGCCCACCTTATTAGGTGCCCCTCCCCCTGCCCCCTGTAGGGGGAGTGGGGGTGAGGGGCTGCAGGCGAGATCAACAACTGTCATTTCGAGCCGATGCCACACCTGTCATTTCGAGCCGAAGGCGAGAAATCTTGCGTTTCAATTTCCACCGTTCTGAGGGGCGGGGTGAGGGCTGACAATCTCACGGTTCTAGAGGCAGTTTGTAGAGCAGGTCGGCTTCGTTCGCCCCCTATCCCGGCCTTTCCCCCGATTCGGGAGAAAGGGGGCGGTTATGGTTAGTGTCCGAAGGAAAGGTTATCATAAGAAACTGCTAATAAACTTACTGGTCTCCCCTCTCCCTGATAGGGGGAGGGGATAGGAGGTGGGGGCTTGAAGAGCCGCAGGCGAGATGAACAACTGTCATTTCGAGCCGATGCCACGCCTGTCATTTCGAGCCGAAGGCGAGAAATCTTGCGTTTCCATTCCCACCGTTCTGAGGGGCGGGGTGAGGGCTGACAATCTCACGGTTCTAGAGCCAATTCGTACAGCAAGGCTATCTTGCTCGCCCCCTATCCCCTCCTTTCCCCCGATTCGGGAGAAAGGGGGCGGTTATGGTTAGTGTCCGAAGGGAAGATTATCATAGAAAACTGCCAATGGGCTTGTTGGTCTCCCCTCTCCCCAATGGGGGGAGGGGAGTGGGGGTGGGGGCTGAGGGATAGGAAGTGGGGCTTAACGGTGCGTTTGCACCTGGTTGGCTCGGCGTGCTTGTGAGGTATTCTATTCCCTGTGTGTTGGCAGTAGGGAGGTCAAGAAATGTTAGAGGCGATACATCGGGCCGTGCAGGAGCAGATCGAAAGGGTGTTGCCGGAGGTAATCCGGCTGCGCCATCATCTCCATCAAAATCCTGAGCTGAGCTATCACGAAAAAGAGACCTCCCGGCTGGTGGCTCAAACGCTGGGGCGCCTCTCTTTGGATGAAGTGCGCGAGGGCGTGGGGGGTTTTGGAGTGATCGGCGCTTTAAGGGGAACGGCTGAAGGGGCTGCTAACGGCCCAACCTTTGCCCTTCGCGCCGATATGGACGCTCTGCCCATTCAAGAAGAGAATGAAACGCCCTATCGCTCTTGCCGTGATGGGGTGATGCACGCCTGCGGCCATGATGGCCATACGGCCACTCTCTTGGGCACGGCGATGGTGCTTTCCGCCCTGCGCCCCCTGCTGCGAGGAGCCGTCCGATTTATTTTTCAACCTGCGGAGGAGGTCGCCGGCGGAGCCGAGAAAATGTGTGCCGATGGCGCGATGGAGGGGGTAGATGCGATCGTCGCCCTCCACGGCTGGCCTGGACTGGAGGTGGGGCAGATCGGGGTGCGCTCCGGCCCCATGATGGCCTCCGCCGATACCTTCGATATCGTTATAGAGGGTCAAGGTGCGCACGCGGCCATGCCGCATAGTGCCGTTGACCCCATCGTTATAGGAGCACAGATCACCCTGGCCCTGCAAACGCTTGCTTCGCGCGAGATCAACCCCATTGAGCCGGTGGTGGTGACCGTCGCCCAGTTTCATGCGGGCACGGCCTACAATGTCATCCCCGGCAAAGCCACCCTGAAGGGAACCGTGCGCTGCCTTAACCCGGAACTTCGCAAAACGATGCCGGAGCGCATCGAGCGGCTGGTGGCCGGCATCTGTCGTGCTTTGCGTGCCAACTATCATTTCAGCTACGATTTCGGCACTCCGGTTACCAACAACCACCCGGCCATCGTGGGTTTGGTGGAGGAGGTCGGGCAGGAGCTGCTAGGCCCGCAAAACGTCATCCCCCTCGAGGCGCCCTCGATGGGAGCGGAAGATTTCGCCATCTATCTGCAGCATGCTCCCGGGGCCATGTTTCGCCTTGGTGTGGGAAAGCAGGTCACTCCCCTGCACACCCCCACCTACGATTTCGGCGATGCCCCCTTGCCCTACGGAATCGGCATGTTTTGCCACCTCGCTATTCGCTATCTTCAAAACGCGCCCATCGGCGCTTAAGGGCTATCGTTAGGCAATGACTTTAGAACGTCTTCTCGATCTCACGGAGTGCCCACCACCGCCCGATCAGCTTTATGTGCATATCGCCTTTCCCTCGCCGCCAGACCATCGCCCTTATGTCTACCTGAACATCGTCTCTACGCTCGACGGCAAGATCGTGGTTGGAAAGCCTCACGGCCCGGCGAAGGGCGTTGGAGGGCCAACCGATCAGCTGCTTTTTCGGCGCCTACAACGCACGGCCAATGCCGTTATCATCGGCAGCGGCACCCTGCGGGCCGGCCCCGTCATCTATCCTCCCAACCTTCCACGCTATGTGGTTACACGCACCGGCGATCTCCCCCTCGAAAATCGTTTTTTTGAGACCACACCGAAGCAAACCTTTGTGATCGCCCCTCAAAGCCTGCCATCCCATGTGCAAACCCACCTGCGGTCGGTGGCGACGCTGCTTCTGTGTGGGGAGGAGGAGGTGAATTTGGCAGAGGCCTTCCGGCGTATGCGGCAGGAACAGAACGTTCGCTATCTGCTTTGTGAGGGCGGTGGCCTGTTGAACGAGGTCTTGCTTCGTGAGGGCTTGGCCGACGAGTTGTTTCTCACCCTCGCGCCCAAACTGAAGGGCGGAGATCACCTACCGACACCGGTCGGCGGTGTGGGTTTTCCTCCCGATTTCTATCTCCGTGCTCACCTGCTTTCCCTTTATAGGGATGGAGATGAGCTTTACCTGCGCTACCGGTTAGAGCACACGCCGGTCTCTTGGCGAACGGAAGGCGCGTAGGGCTTACGTGCCGCTGTAACCTAGCTGGCCAGGCTCTAACCCTCCCCTAAGGCCTTTTGAAATAGGGCGCGCAGATCGTAATTGTAAAACTCTGCGACGTTCACCTGGCCGGTAGACTCCTGCGTTTTTTCCACACGGAGATGGAAGGGCGGGGATAGCTGCAAAGGCGGGAAGGACGCTCTCTTTTTAGAAAGGCGCTCGACAACACGGCGCGACTGCTCTTCGATGGCCTGAAGAACTTCCGTGCGTGGGTGAAGGATGGCGCCCTCTTCGCTGGTAGCCTCCTTAACGACCACCGTGTGGCAGGGCAACAGCGCGCGGG
>Ga0209061_1004811_pt1 | contig 12535 bp, 8 predicted proteins | sample Coa_R1_10_FD_187157 | JGI IMG/M metagenome (GOLD analysis project Ga0209061, IMG submission 187157) | Surface soil microbial communities from Centralia Pennsylvania, which are recovering from an underground coalmine fire - Coalmine... | ecosystem: Environmental > Terrestrial > Soil > Unclassified...
GCCAATCGGCTGCCCGGCCGGGGATTATGGTTGAGCGCACGGCGGGATGTGTTAGAAACGGCGCGGACGGAAAATGCGTTTGCGCGTGCGGCACGACGGAAGGTGGTGGTGCCGAAGGACCTCACGGCCATCATCGCCGCGGGGCTGCGCCGACGTATCTTGGAAACGCTGGGGCTTGCCCGTCGCGCAGGGCAAGCGGTCTTTGGCTTTACCAAAGCGCGCGAATGGCTTTCGACCGGTCGGGCTGGCCTTGTGCTGCAGGCAAGCGACGGGAGCGGCGAAGAAAGGGCACGATTTTTGAGCGGCGCACGCGATGTTCCCGTATTTGCACCGCTGAACGCCGCAGCATTGGGTGAGATTTTCGGCCGCCCCCACGTGGTGCACGTGGCGGTGGCCAAAGGCAGGTTGGCGCAGGCCCTCAAGCGGGACTTGCTCAGGCTTGAGGGCATTGAAGGCAACGGCACGGAGAGTATCTCTGCCGAGCAAGGACGTGGAGAGACAAACGAGTAGATGACGGAAAACAAAGAACAAGACAGCAATAAGGGCCGGTTGTCGCTGCGCCCCACCGGGCGAGTCGATCTGGGCCGAACGGTGGAAGCCGGTTCCGTGCGGCAAAGCTTCAGCCATGGTCGATCGAAGGTCGTCCAGGTCGAGGTGCGTAAAAAGCGCGGCGTGCCGCACCCGCCCGCGCCCGGCGCGGGGGCCGCACAAGGAGCGGGAGCTGCCCAGCCTTCCTCTGTTGCGGGCGGCGCTCAGGCCGCCCCCGCCGCTGCCGACCAACGCCTCGGCGTGACATCTCCGCCCCGCGCCGGTGTGGCAGGACGAACCCTCACCCAGGCCGAACTTGCTGCCCGGCAGCGTGCCTTGGCCGAACAACAACGCGAAGCCGCGCGCCGCGAGGCCGAAGCGCGGGAGCGCGAGAAAATCGCCATTCTTTCCGCGGCCGAAGAGGCGCGTCGGCGTGAGGAAGAAGCCCGCAAAGCAGCCGAAGAGGAAGCAAAGCGAAAGGCCGAGGAAGAAGAGGAAGCCCGGCGCAAAGCCAAAGAAGAACAACGCCGCAAGGCCGAGGAAGCCAAGCAAGAAACGAAGCAAGTTGAAGAAGAGGCGAAAGCGCGCGCTGCTTCGCCTGCCGCCAAGCCGAGCCCTCAACGGGCGACCGCCGCTCCGCGTCCGGCTGCCAAGCCCACGCCTCCGCCGGCGCCTCCGAAACCTACGGAGACATTGCATCTCCGGCCCGGCCGTGCCGCGATCTTGGACGAAGAGGAAGAAGAACGCTCGGCCCGCCGTGCCGGCGCGGCAGCGCGCAAGCCGAGCTTGGCTCCGGCCAAGAAAGGGCTGGAAGAAAAGCGCCGGGTCAACAAGATCGATGTTCTCGCCGCGCTGGAAGGCGAGGATGAGCGGGTGCGCAGCCTGGCCTCGGTTCGTCGCCAGCGGGAGCGGGAGCGCCGCCAGGCGGAGCTCGAGCGGCTGCGTTCCGATCAGGTCAAAGTGGTGCGCGAGGTCGTGCTGCCTGAGACGATTACCGTGCAAGAGCTTGCCAACCGCATCGCGGTTCGTGCGGCCGACGTGATCAAGGCATTGATGAAACTCGGGGTGATGGCCACGATCACGCAAACCATCGATGCCGACACCGCCGAGCTCGTGGTGCAAGAATTCGGGCATCGGGTGAAGCGCATCTCCGAAGCCGATGTCGAGCTCGGCTTGGAAGGCGCTCCGGATACCGAGGCCGAGCTTCTGCCGCGCCCGCCGGTGGTCACCGTGATGGGCCATGTCGACCACGGCAAGACTTCGCTCTTGGATGCGTTGCGCCAAACCGACGTGGCCGCGCACGAAGCCGGCGGCATTACCCAACATATCGGCGCTTATCAGGTCCGCCTTGCATCCGGCGATCGGGTGACCTTCATCGACACGCCCGGCCATGAGGCGTTCACCGCCATGCGTGCCCGCGGCGCCAGCGTGACCGACATTGTGGTGCTGGTGGTCGCCGCCGATGACGGTGTGATGCCCCAAACCGTGGAGGCCATCCGTCACGCCAAGGCTGCGGGTGTGCCGATCATTGTGGCGATCAACAAGATCGATAAGCCGGACGCCAACCCCGACCGCGTGCGCACCGAACTTCTCAACCATGAAGTGGTGGTCGAGAGCATGGGCGGCGACACACAATGCGTGGAAGTTTCCGCCACCAAGAAGATCGGGCTCGATCGGCTTTTGGAAGCCATCCTTCTGCAGGCCGAAATTCTGGATCTGCGCGCCAATCCCAACCGCGCGGCGGAAGGCACCGTATTGGAAAGCCGGCTCGATCGCGGCCGCGGCCCGGTTGCCACGGTGCTGGTTCAGCGGGGCACGCTGCATCAGGGCGATATTGTCGTGGCCGGAGCCGAATGGGGACGAATCCGCGCCATGCTGGATGACAAGGGGCGCCCGATGGCTTCCGCCGGGCCGGCCACCCCGGTTGAGATTTTGGGCCTTTCCGGTGTGCCCGGCGCGGGCGAGCCCTTTATTGCAGTGGAAAGCGAAGCTCGAGCCCGCGAAATCAGCGAATTTCGCCAGCGCAAGCTGCGCGAGAAAGCGGCCGCCGGCAGCCTCGCCGGGCGCGGAACGTTCGACCAGATGCTCGCGCGCATCCAGGCGGGCGAGCAAAAAGAGGTGGCCGTGGTCATCAAGGCGGACGTTCAAGGCAGCGCCGAGGCGATTGAGGCAACCGTGCAGAAGCTGGGCACGGAAGAGGTTCAGCTCAGGGTGCTGCATGCCGCCGTCGGCCAGATTACCGAAAGCGACGTGCAGCTTGCCAAAGCCTCCGGCGCGGTGATTATCGGCTTCAACGTGCGTGCAACAGCGCAGGCGCGCGAGCTTGCCCGGCGGGAAGGCGTGGAAATCCGTTACTACAACATCATTTACGACGTGGCGGATGATATTTCCAAACTCATTGCCGGCAAGACCGCCCCGAAGGCGCGGGAGAAGTTCCTGGGCTATGCCGAAGTGCGCAAAGTCTTCGATATCAGCAAAGTCGGCAAAGTCGCCGGCTGCATGGTCACCGAAGGCGTAGTCAAGCGCGGCGCAGGCGTACGGCTCTTGCGCGACGGCGTGGTGATTCACCAAGGCGAGCTTTCCACGCTGAAGCGGTTCAAGGAAGACGTGCGCGAAGTCGCGCGCGGCTATGAATGCGGGCTTTCCTTCGCGGGCTTTCAAGATATCCGCGAGGGGGATGTTGTGGAATGCTTCGAGACGGAGGTGGTTCCGGCCTAAAGATGGCAAAAGCTCCGCCAAGCCAGCGGCAATTGCGGGTGGGCGAGGAAATTCGCCACGTATTGGCTGCCTTTTTTGCCCGGCGGGATTTTCGGGATCCCGAGCTTGCGTCTGCGAACCTCACCGTGACGGAGGTGCGCATGAGCTCGGATTTGCGCCATGCCACGGTCTATGTGGCGCGCCTGGGCCGGGCGGATATCGGGGCGCTTCTGCCGGCTCTGCAGCGGGCAACGCCGTATTTGCGGGGCCAAGTCGGCCATGCCTTGCGGCTGAAATTCACGCCGGAGCTTTCTTTTGAGCCGGATCTCGCTCTGGAGCAGGCCTCCCGGATCGAGGCTTTACTGCGCTCGCCCAAGGTGGCGCGAGATCTGCAATCCTGAAATCCGCGCTCTTGCGCGCCGTGGGCTCGCTTCGTTTGTCATGACACGGTTTTGTCATCACAATGTCCCGTTATGAATAGTGTGAGAGAGCATTGGTATCAGCCGGGAAGGAAAGCGAGGTGGCCGAGACCGATCCTTATAAAATCCTGGGTGTAGCGCCCAACGCCAGCGCGGAAGACATCCGCAAAGCCTACCGCAAGCTCGCCAAGCGCTATCATCCCGATCTGAACCCCGGCGATGCCTCCGCCGAAGAGCGGTTTAAGGCCATTTCCGCCGCTTACGAGCTGCTTTCCGATCCGGAAAAGCGGGCGCGTTACGATCGGGGCGAGATCGACGCATCCGGCCAGGAACGCCCGGAGCGGCACTTCTACCGCACTTATGCCGAAACCGGTGAAGGCGCGCGCTATCGGCACCCGGGCGGGTTCGGCGCCGAAGGCGGTTTCGGCCCCGAGGATCTGGGCGACATCTTGAGCCGGTTCTTTGGCGGAGGCGAGGGTTTGCGGGTGCGCGGGCAGGATCAGCTCTATCGGCTCACCATTTCATTTTTGGAGGCCGTAAACGGCACCACGCGAACCGTTGAGCTGCCAAGCGGCAAAACGCTCACGGTGCGCATCCCGCCGGGAATCGAAACCGGGCAAGTGCTGCGCCTCGCCGGGCAGGGCGGCCCCGGGCTGCATGGCGGTCCGCCGGGCGATGCCTTGATCGAAGTGACCGTGGCGCCGCATCCCTACTTTCGGCGTGAGGGCCGGGATATCCATCTGGAACTTCCGATCAGCCTCAAAGAAGCGGTGCTCGGGGCGAAAGTGCCGGTGCCGACCCCCTCCGGCACGGTGCAGCTCACCATCCCGAAAGGTTCCGATACCGGCACCCGGCTCAGACTCCGCGGCCGCGGTGTTCCGGCGCATGGCGGCCAACCGGCCGGCGATCAATACGTGACCCTGAAAGTGGTTATCGGGCCGCAAGATTCGGCCTTGGAGGCATTTCTGCAAACTTGGCAGCCAGCCGGAGCATTTGATCCGCGTCGGCACCTCACGGAGAACGCATGATTACCGAAGACGCCTTGTTGCAGCTTGTTGCCGGGCTTGATCGTGTCCGCCTTAAGCGTTGGATCGCCGAGGCCTGGGTGCGGCCGGAAGAGCACGAGGGAAAATTTCTTTTTCGCGAGATCGATCTCGCGCGCGTGCGGCTGATTTTCGAGCTGAACACCGAGCTTGGGATCGATGAAGAAGCAATTCCGGTGGTTCTGCAACTGCTCGATCATATCCATACGCTTCGCCATCAACTGCGCACGCTCTGCGCGGCGATCGAGGCCACAGGCCGGCCGGAGCTCAAACAGCAGCTGGCCGAGGCGTTATCAACTTCCATCTTGCCCATGCGCAGCGGCTGAACAGCGCCTGCGCAAAGATGCACAACAGTTTTTGGCGCAGATTGCCGCTGCCGGCAGTGCCGGAATTCCTGCAATCGGAAAGCTTGGGCGGCATGCTGCTGCTGCTGAGTTCGGCGGTGGCCTTGATCTGGGCGAATAGCCCTTATGCTGCGCTTTACCAGAGGCTGCTCGCATTTCCCATCGGCCTGAGTTTTGGCTCTCAAGACTTCGTCAAGCCGCTGAGCTTTTGGGTGAACGAAGGCTTGATGAGCCTCTTCTTCCTGCTCGCTTCTCTGGAGATCCGCTACGAGCTCAGGGTGGGGGCCTTGGCAAGCCCGGCGCGCGCCGTTCTTCCCGTGCTCGCCGCCGGCGGTGGGGTGGTCATGCCCGCGGCGATTTATCTGGCGTTCAATTCGGAAGATTCCCTCGCGCGGCGCGGTTGGGCCGTGCCGATTGCCACCGATATCGCTTTTTCGCTTGCCATGCTCGGGCTTTTGGGCCGGCGTGCCCCGGAAGGGCTCAAGGTTTTTCTCACGGCGCTGGCGATTATCGATGATTTGATTGCCATTCTCGTCATCGCCTTCTTTTACAGCCATGATTTGGCCTGGTTACCGCTCGGCATTGCGGCGTTGGTCTGGCTTGTTCTCTATGGCTGTGCCCGCGCCGGGCTTGCTGCGAGCAGCCTTTACGCAGCGGGTGGGGTTGCGCTTTGGCTGCTTTTGGCGCGTTCGGGCATTCACCCCACTTTGGCCGGGGTCGCGCTGGCATTTGCGCTCCCTGCCACACCTTCGCCAGGCGGCGGCGAAAGCCTTGCACGGCGGCTGGAGGAGCGGCTTGGCTGGCTGGTTGCCGTTTGCGTGCTGCCGGCGTTCGGGTTGCTGAATGCCGGGCTTTCTCTTGATGCCATTCCGTCGGGGGCGCTCTGGATGCCGATCCCGCTTGGAGTTTTGCTCGGTCTTTTCTTCGGCAAGCAGCTCGGCGTCTACGGCGTGACGACGCTTGCCACCCGGCTCGGTCTCTGCCAATTGCCGCCGGATCTGCGGTCGGCGCATCTTTATGGCGGGGCGCTCTTGTGCGGCATCGGCTTTACCATGAGTTTGTTTATCGGTGATCTGGCTTTTGAAGGAGCCGCTTTGATGACGGTAAAGCTTGGCGTGTTTGTGGCTTCTGCTGTCTCGGCACTTACCGGCTTGCTCGTGCTTGCGCTTGTTCCGCCCGCCCGGAGAAGGGCGGTCGATAGCGCTTGAAGCGAAGGGTTCCGCGCTATGCCCATTGCTCTGCCATGGCGGCGGCCCCGCCTTCCGGTGATCGAGCTTCACGGCATTCTTGCCGCGCGCGAAGGCGCATTAAACATCGCGGCCGTGCGGCCGTTGATTGAACGGGCGTTTCGCGCCCAGCGCCGCGGCGGCCATGTCATCTTGGACATCAACAGCCCCGGCGGCTCGGCGGTGCAGTCCGATCTCATTGCCGGCCTCATCCGCCGGCGCGCGGAAAGTGCGGGCGTTTCGGTGCATGCGGTGATCGGCGATGTCGGTGCTTCGGGGGGATATTGGCTGGCGTGTGCGGCGGATCGGATTTTGGCCAACCCCATGAGTATCGTGGGTTCCATCGGCGTGGTCGGCGGCGGCTTCGGCTTTGTCGAGCTGATCCAGCGCCTCGGCATCGAGCGGCGCGCCTATGTGGCGGGGAAAAACAAGCTGCGGCTGGATCCTTTCCGCCCGGAACGCGCCGAAGACGTCGCTTTCACCGAGGCGCTTCTTGCCGATATTCACACCCGCTTCAAAGCCTGGGTTCGGCTCCGGCGCGGCACGCGGCTTGCTCCCGACGAAGAAAAATGGGCCGACGGCAGCTTCATGCTGGCGGCGCAGGCGCAGGAGCTGGGGTTGATCGACGGTTTTGCCGATGTGGAGAGCCTGATTGAAGAACTCGCCGGCCCGCGTGCCCGCGCGCTTCGTCTGCGCCCGCGGCGACGATGGTTTTTGCGCCGCCTGCCTCGGGTGTTGGCCGAGGCCATCCTGGATGCCGCCGACATCAACAGCCTCGGCTTGACGCTGCGGTAAATGCCGCACCGGGCCGCTGATGACGCAACTGTAATCTCGCCCCAACTTGCGTTTTGCCACTGAAAACGCCATTCCCTTGTTGGGAGGTGCCCGATGTCTGACCTCATTGTGCCGGATGGCATGCCCAACCCGTTCCTGGTTCCGTTCTCGGATGTTGGGATTAACTTCGTCGAAGTGAACTTCGTTAACCCGATCGAGAACGCCTACTACGGCGAGCGCATCGCCTATCTGGTCAACGATCCGCAGCAACTCTTCACCCCGATCAACTATCAAGGCAAACCCACGGTTTTGTTCGTGGATTTATCCTCCGATCCGGGCAACAGCCCCCTCTATGTGGCAAGCCCCTACCCGTTTGCCGTGGTAAACGCGAGCCCGGTGCCGATCACGATCGGCGATGCGAGCACAACCTATCAGGACATTATCAGCGGCACCGGCGGCCTAACGCTCGATCTTGCCGCACCGAGCGGCCAGCTTGCGCTCGGCGGCGGCAACAACGCGGTTTATGAGCAGAGCGCCCCCACCAATTTCGGCCCGGTGCAGCCTCAAGCGTGGTACTACTACCTCGCCGGGGGGAACAATTTCATCGGCGCCTATATGGGCAACGACACCGTCAACAGTGTCGGCGGCAACAACATCATCGCGCTCGGCTCGGGCAATGATTTGGTCTATTCCGACGGAACCGACACCGTTTGGGCCGGAACCGGCAACGATACCGTTTATGTCGGCAATTCCGTCCTGATCGCGGGGAGCACGGGGGCGCTGAATTTCGTCGGAGGAAGCGGTACTGCCACGATTTTCGCGGGCTCGGGCAATTCCTCGATCAACGGCGGCAATGCCAGCGTGACCGTATTCGGGGGTGCAAGCTCGGGCGATATCGTCGGCGGTTCGCTCGGCAACAATCTTTTGGTTGGCGGTTTTGCGGCGGAGACGCTTCAGGGCGGCGGCTCGGGGGATTCGATTTTCGGCGGCACGGGGCCCTCGGTGTTGCTGGCCGGCCCAGGCAACGAGACGCTGGCCGGTTCGGCCGCCGGCACAAACACTTATATTCAGGGCGGCTCGAGCGGCGTCGATATTCTGGTGGCCGGAGGCGGGGCCGTGACCCTTGCCGGGGGCGGGCCGAGTAACGCCGACGTGATGTTCACCGGCCCCGGTGCAAACACGGTCATCGGCGGGCGGTCGTGGGATTTCATCGAGGGAAGCAGCGGCACGACTTACGTCCAGGCGGGCACAGGGACGGAAGTGTTCGGATTCGCCCAAGGTTTCGCGGGCGGGCAGATGACCATTCAGGGTTTCAATCTGGCCTTGGATTCGATCATGCTGCAGCTTTATCCGGCCGGGACGGCGGCCAACGTCGTGCAGCATGAGCAGCCCGTAAGCGGCGGAGTCATGCTGACCTTGCCGGACAATACGCATATTACGCTCCTGGGGCTTTCCAATCTGCCGGCCAGCAATGTGATTCAAACCGCGTAGGATCCGCGGAACGCGCGGAAAGCGGAGATCGCTCTCACCCTCGGCCGAAAGCTTCTTCCGAACGCGTGGGCGTTGCATCCGAAACCCATTGCTGTTGCAACTCTGCTACAGCGATGGCGCCTTCGTTCCCAATCTGGCGGAAGCCTATAGACGGAAAAACAAAAGCGTATCACAAAACCGCAATGCGCAGGCCGTGGTGGCCTTGCCGGCAGGTAATGCATCCCCGCTTCGTGGGAGGAGGAGAAGCTCGATGGGATTTTCTTTTGCCAGAAGCCTTAGGGGCGCAACAGCGCTTTCCGCGGCAGTGCTGGCTGGCTCGCTGGTGCTGGGTACCGGCACGCAAGCGCAAGCCCAAGGCACATCGTCTGAAACACCACCTGGGTATTTGTTTACGCTGGGCGACCCGTTAAAGTCCACCGGCCAGCAGCTTGCCGATATGGGCATTTACTTTAACGGTGCAAACGTCGGCGTGTTTTATGACAACGCCTCCGGTGGACTTAAAACAGGTGCGTGGTGGACCAACGATGCCTCGGCCGGCATGGACTTCGACATGACCAAGCTGCTCGGCATTCCGGGCGCCAAGGCGCACATCTTGTTTGACGACCGCGCCTCTGCCTTCCCGGCGAAATTCACCGGCGCATTGTGGGGCATTTCGCCGGAATACGGTCCGGTTGAAACATTCCAGCTTTCGGAATTGTCCTGGGAGCAGTCGCTGTTCGACGATCACCTCCGGTTGCTCTTCGGCCGTATCGGTCCGTTGGGGGATTTCTCCACCTTCGACGTCTATTGTAACTTCTACTCGATCGGCGTCTGCGGCAACGGTCCTCCGGGCTACTACTTCAACAACAGCGCGGTCTACAACCCGATGGCCACCTGGGGTTTCCGGGCGAGCGTGAAGCCGACGCTTTCCACCTATATCCGCGCCGGTATCTATGCGAACGAAGAGGGCGGGGATCCCTTCTATAGCACCACAAACCACGGTTTCACCGACTGGGGTTTGCAGCATGCGAATGGCGTGTTCGTGCCGTTCCAGATCGGCTATGACAGCATCAACCAAAACTACCCGACTCACGTGTTCCTCGGCGGGTGGTACGATAGCTCTCCTTACATTTTCCCGAACACTCCGGAACCTACTCCGGTTTTAGACCGTGGCCGGACGTCCGTCTATTTCGGTATCGAGCAGACCGTCTATAAGCCGGATCCCAAGGGCTCCCGGCAGTTGTTGGTGTTCTTCCAGCCGCAATGGGTAGTACAAGGCCAAACGCCGATCCCTGCGTCATACGTGGTGGGCGCGGTGTTTGAAGGCCCGTTCGCTTCGCGGCCGCATGATACATTTAACATCGCGTTCGACTGGGCGAAGTATAACCACCGCTTCGCCGATGCGGTAGCGTTCGCATCCGATATTTCTAATTCTCTCGTAGCGCAATCGGAAAACTGGGTGGAAGTCAGCTACTCCATCGCACTTGCCCCGGGGCTCTCGTTCCAACCCTTCATCCAATACTTCACCAACCCCGACCAGGCTGCAGCTCCAGTCTACAATCCGAAGGTGAAGGACTCCTTCGTCGTCGGTTTCGCGACGGTGGTGGTGCTGAACGGTTTGCTGGGTCTGCCGGGCCTCGGCCACTCGAACTAACATCTCTCCCTCGGCTTGACTTCCTAGGCCACCCGATCCCCTCGCAGAGGGGATCGGGTTATTTTTGCAAAAGATCATGCGCTATCCGGCGCTTGTTAGCCTTCGTCGGTGGCGAACAGTGCGGCATTACCTCCAACCGCGGCCGTGTTCACCGTTATCACCTGCTCCTCCGCAAACCGATAGAGGGTAATGGGGCCTCCCGCCTTCGGTCCGGTGCCCGACAGCCCATGCCCGCCAAAGGGCTGCACGCCGATCACCGCACCGATCTGGTTGCGGTTCACATAAGCATTGCCGACCCGCAGCCTGCGCACGATATGGCTTTGCACCGCTTCGATGCGCGAATGCACCCCAAGCGTCAGCCTGTAGCCATTCGCTGCGATGGCATCGAGCACCGCGTCCAAAGACGCCGCGGCAAAGCGCACCACGTGCAGAACCGGGCCGAAGACTTCCTCGCGCAAGTCGGCGGGGCTTGCAATTTCATAGGCGCGTGGGGCGAAGAACGTGCCGCGGGCGCAGGAATCGGGAAGCGAAAGCGCAAAAAGCGGCTGTGGCATGCGCGCGCAATAATCGGACAGGCGTTGCAGCGCCTCCTGATCGATCACCGGTCCGATATCGGTGGAAAACTCCAGCGGGTCGCCGATCTGTAAGGCTTCCGCCGCACCTTGCAACATCGCCAGCACTTTGGGGGCAATTTCTTCCTGAAGGCAAAGGAGGCGCAGCGCCGAGCAGCGCTGGCCGGCAGATTGAAAGGCGCTGGCAATCACGTCCGTGACCACTTGCTCGGGCAAGGCGGAGCTGTCCACGATCATGGCGTTGATCCCGCCGGTCTCGGCAATCAGCGGCACGATCGGGCCGGGGCGGGCAGCCAGGGCCCGCGCAATCGCCCACCCGGTTTCCGTCCCGCCAGTAAAGACCACGCCGGAAATGCGGGGATCCTTCACCAAGGCCGCGCCGACGCGCCCATCGCCAGGAAGCAGGCGCAAAACATTTTTCGGCACCCCAGCCTCGTAGAAAAGCTCTACGGCGCGCGCGGCAATCAGCGGGGTCTGCTCCGCCGGTTTGGCGGCAACGGCATTTCCGGCGGCCAATGCGGCGGCAATTTGGCCCACGAAAATCGCGAGCGGAAAGTTCCACGGCGAAATTGCAGCGAAAACACCACGCCCGCCCAGCTCCCATGTGTTGCGTTCACCGGTCGGGCCGGCAAGCTCGCGAGGCCCGGCGAATTGCTCGCGCGCGCGGGCGGCGTACCAGCGGCAGGCATCCGCCGCCTCACGCACTTCCGAAATTCCGTCGGGCAGGGTTTTGCCCGCTTCGCGCGCGAGCAGATACAGAAATTCCGCCCGGTTGGCTTCGATCAGCGCGGCAGCGCGGTCCAGAATATCGGCGCGCGCTTGGCCGCCCCGCGCGTCCCACGCGCGCCAGGCACCGGCAAGCATGCCAAGCGCGGCGTCGATCTCCTGCTCGGTAGCATCATGCACCACGCCAAGCAGACGCGTGCGATCGGCGGGGTCTCGGATTTCCCGCGTCGGCCCTTCCCCCGGAATATGCCGCTCATAGCCTGCGAAACGGATGACACCGGCAATCAAGTCCGCGGTTTGCTCGCGATCCGCCCAATCATGGCCGGCGGAATTCACGCGGTCCGGGTAGAGTGCGCGCGGAAGCGGAATACGCCGATTTCGCCCCGGCGCGGCGCGCAGCTTGGCCACCGGGTCTGCTACAATGGCTTCCTCCGGCACGGCAGGATCCACCAACCGATGCACAAAACCGGTGTTGGCGCCGTTTTCCAGAAGCCGCCGCACCAAATAGGCCAGCAAATCTTCATGCGAGCCGACCGGGGCATAGACCCGAACGGGGCAGGAAGGGCCGACCACGTTCTCGTAAAGCGCCTCGCCCATGCCGTGCAAACGCTGCATTTCAAACCGCGCCGAGCCCGCAAGCTCCAAGATGGCGGCAAGACTCAACGCGTTGTGCGTGGCAAAGGCGGGGTAAAGTGCATCGCCGGCTGCCAGCATCTGGCGCGCGCAAGCCAGCCAGCATACATCGGTGGCCGCCTTTCGGGTAAACACCGGATATTCGGCAAGGCCCTGAACTTGGGCGAATTTGATCTCACTATCCCAATAGGCGCCTTTGACCAATCGCAGCGGGATTTGGTGGCCGGTTGCCCGAGCGAGCTCCACCACCCACGCAATCACTGCCGGGGCGCATTTCTGATAGGCTTGAACAGCAAGCCCCAAACCATGCCAGCCGGCAAGCGCGGGGTTGCGGCGGAGCGCGGCGAAAATATCCAGGCTGAGCTCAAGCCGATCGGCCTCTTCGGCATCTATCGTCAGCCCGATATCGGCAGCTTTGGCGGCCTCGGCAAGCGTGCCCAGCGCTTCCA
>Ga0209061_1004812_pt1 | contig 12533 bp, 14 predicted proteins | sample Coa_R1_10_FD_187157 | JGI IMG/M metagenome (GOLD analysis project Ga0209061, IMG submission 187157) | Surface soil microbial communities from Centralia Pennsylvania, which are recovering from an underground coalmine fire - Coalmine... | ecosystem: Environmental > Terrestrial > Soil >...
TCGATCAGCTCGAGCGCGTCCCTGGCCGCGTACCGGTCGTCGGCCACCACGAAGGCGACCTCCTGGCCCTGGAAGCGGACCTTGTCGGTGGCCAGCACCGCCTGCGTGTCGTAGGAGAGGGTGGGCATCCAGGCCAGGTTCAGGCCCGCGAGGGTCTGGCCGGTGATGACGGCCCTGACCTTGGGGTGCGCCTCCGCGGCCGACGTGTCGATCGACACGATCCTGGCGTGCGCGTGCGGGCTGCGCAGCACGGCGCCGTGCAGCATGCCGGGCAACTGGACGTCGTCCACGTAGGTGCCCTTGCCGCGGACGAACCTGGCGTCCTCCTTGCGCTTCATCGGCCCGAAGCCGACCGGCGCCGGGCGCTCCTGGGTGGCCGTCATGCCGGGACCTCCTCGCTCTCCTGCGCAGTGCCCGCGGGCTGGCCGGCTTCGCGGCCCGCGTTCTCCGCCGCCCAGCGGATGGCGCGGACGATGTTCTCATAGCCGGTGCACCGGCAGCTCTGGCCGGATATCGCTTCCCTGATCTCCTCTTCGGACGGGTCGGGGTTCCGGTCGAGAAGCCAGCGGGCGGTCATCAGCATCCCCGGCGTGCAGAAGCCGCACTGCAGCCCGTGGCAGGCGATGAACCCCTGCTGCACAGGGTCGAGCTGGCCGTCGCGCTCGAGCCCCTCGACAGTGCGCACGGCCCGGCCGCCGGCCATGGCCGCGAGCACCGTGCACGATTTGACCGGCGTGCCGTCCAGCCAGACCACGCAGGTCCCGCAGTTGGAGGTGTCGCAGCCCCAGTGGCTGCCGGTCAGCCCGAGCTCGTCGCGGAGGAAGTGGATGAGCAGCATCCGCGGTTCGACCTCGCGCGTGTACTCGGTGCCGTTGACGGTCATGGTGACCTGCATGTCACGCCTCCTGTCCCCTGGCACGGGCGGCCGCCCTGCGCAGCGCGCGGGCGGTCAGCTCGGCCACGAGATGCCGTTTGTAGTCGACGGGGCCGCGCTGGTCCGCGGCCGGGTTGCAGCGGGCGGCGGCGATCTCGCCGGCCTGCGTGAACGCCGCCTCATCGGCTGGCTGGCCGGCCAGGAAGTCTTCCGCCTCGGGGGCGACGAAGTGGTCCGCGCCCACGGCGGTCAGCCCGATCCCCGCGGCGGAGACCAGCGGGCTCCGTCCTCCGCCCCCCCCGGCGTCGAGCCACAAGGCAGCGCCGGCCGCGGCGACGGACCAGTCGCCGACACGCCGCTCGACCTTCTCGTACGCGCTGCCGCCGCCCGGCCGGATTCCCACCCGCACCTCGGTCAGCAGCTCACCCGGCTCGAGCACGGTCTCGTAGGGACCCACGTGGAACTCCCGCACGGGAACGGACCGCCTGCCGCCGCGCCCGGCGATGACGGCCGTGGCGCGCAGGGCGCCGAACACCGCGGACAGGTCCTCGGACGGGTCGGCCTGGCACAGCGACCCCCCGATGGTCCCCCAGTTCCGTACGACCGGGTCGGCGATGACCCGTTCCGCGTCACGGAAGATCGGGAAATGCTCGGCGGCGACGGCGGAGCCGAGGAGCTCGGCGTGCCGGGTGAGGGCACCGATCCGCAGCTCGCCGCCGTCGACCGTGATGCCGGACAGCTCGGCCAGCCCGTTGATGTCGATGAGCGTTTCCGGCTGGGCCAGCCGCAGCTTCATCATCGGGATGAGGCTGTGGCCGCCGGCGACCACCCGTGCCTCAGGGCCTGCCGCGGCGAGCAGCTCGAGGGCGTGGCCGACGCTTGACGCCCTTTCGTACTGGACGTGCGAGGGAACCTGCATGCTGCCCTCCCGGTGAATCTCGGGCGTGCGGTGGCCGCCGGGGAGCGGCCGGCGGCGGTCACGGAATCCGCGCGCCCCGGCCAGCACGGCAAGCCCGCGGACGCCGCTCACCGGGCATCATTCGGCGAACACGCCCCGCATGCAATAGCGTGATAAGCAACGGCTTAATGTCGGCCACTAGCGCCAGGCCGCGGGCAGGCTCATGATCGTTCGTGTGACACTGACCCAGCTCAGCGCGTTCGTCCTCGTCGCGCGCCTCGGCTCGGTGAAGGACGCCGCGAAGACGCTGGGCGTCAGCGAGCCCGCCGTCTCGCAGGCCATCACCGCGCTCAGGCAGCATCTCGGCGACCAGCTCATCGTCAGGAACGCCAGCGGCATGACGCTGACGCCCGCGGGCACGCGGCTGCTCCCCGTCGCCTCGCAGATGGTGGCGCTCGGCGCGGAGGCACAGGCCGCGGTGCGCGCGGGCCAGGGGCTGCCGGAGCAGTTGCGCCTCGTGACGACCAGCACCATCGCGGAGTTCGTCGCCGGGTCGCTGACCGAGGCGTTCTCCCGGCGGTTCGCGCGTTCCATCGAGGCGTCCGCCGGGGTGGCGGCCTGCGACGAGATGGCGGTCCTCGTGGTGAACAGGCTCGCGGACATGGCCCTCGGCCCCTGCCTGACCGACCCGGACCTGGCCAGCGAGCCGGTCTTCCGGTGCCAGATGGTCGCCGTTGCCTCCCCCGCCGCCCCGCTCCGCGGCACTCCCCGCACCTGGCCCTGGCTGGTCGATCCGTCGGGCGTCGACCCGTCCAGTGACGTCAGCAGGCTGCTCGCCAGCCTCGGTGTCGCGGAGAAGAGCATCAGGGTGTTCCCGAACCAGACGGCCGCCTGGGCGGCGGCCGCCGATGGCAGCGGGGTGGCGCCCGGGCTGGCTCACCTGCTCAGCCACCAGCTCCGCCGTGGCGAGCTGCGGCTGGTCAGGACGGCCGCGACCCCGATGGAGGCCACCTGGTACGCGACCACGCTGCAGCGTGAGCGCAGGCCCGCCGTGGCCAGCTCGCTGCGCCATTTCCTCGGCACACCGGAGGCCATGCAGCTCATGCGCGCGCCCGGCAGCGGCGTCCCCCCCTCCAGGTTCCGCCCGCCCGTCTACGTCACGATCTGGAGCTAGGACCTACCTGCCGCCGATGTCCTCGCTCCACACCTGGGGGTATCGCTGCTGGAACTCCCGCATCAGGGATGTGCAGCGCTCGTCGCCGAGCAGCACGACCTCAACTCCGCGCTCGGCGAGGAACCCCAGGTCCCCGGCGAACGTCTCGGCTTCCCCCACAACGAGGCGGGGGATCTGGAACAGCAGGACAGCCCCCGAGCACATCGGGCAGGGCGACAGGGTCGTGTAGAGCGTCGTGCCCGCATACGACGGGCGGCGCCCGGCGTTGCGCAGGCAGGCGATCTCGCCGTGCGCGACGGGGTCGCCCCGCTGCACGCGCTCGTTGTGCCCGGACGCGATGAGGCGGCCGCCGGCCGCGAGCACGGCCCCGACGGGCACGCCTCCTGCGGCCAGGCTCGCCCGCGCCTGCCCGAGGGCGAGATCCATCATCTCCCGGTCGGCGGTCTCAGCCTGCGCGAAGCCCATGGTGGCCAACGTTATCCTGTCCGCTGTGGACATCGCGGCGCTGATCCTGTGGGCGTTCACCGCCGGAGTGGGGGTGTACCTGCTGTGGGCGGTGAACACCGCGAAGCGGGCCCTGGCCGCGCCGCCTCCTGACACGCGGATAGTCCGCGCGGCACGGCAGCCGGCCAGCGCCACGGCCGGCGCGGTGACGTCACGGCCCGGCGAGACGGCCGTGCAGGACGCCGGGACGCAGGCCGCCGGGACGGCGGCGGCCCCGCACATCACCCACACCCGGGTGACCGCCGGCCCCGGGGATCACCCGTTGCTCGAATTCGCCCACCCGGCGCTGGGGATCGTCGGGCTCGGGAGCTGGCTCGCCTTCACGTTCATCCACTACCACGGGTTCGGGTGGTTCGCGTTCGGGGTGCTGTGCGCCGGCATCGGCGCGGGGCTGGCCTGGCTGACCAGCAACGCGCGTGCCGCGAGACAGCGCCGTCTTGACGCCGGCGGCCAGGACACGGGCAGCAGCCGGCTCAGCCTGCCCCGCCACGTGATCGTGCTGCACGGCGCGGCGGCCGCCACGACGCTCGCGCTCGCCGCGATCACGATGCTCGTCATCACCGCCCGCGTCTGAGGCGCCGCCGGGAGGGGCCGCGGCGCTCGCGCTCGCCGCTGTCACCGCGCCGGCGGTGGCCCTCCCCTGGTCAGGCGCCACACCACGCCAATACCGGTGCCGCCGGACGGCGGCTGGTCCAGGGGACGCCGGCCGACCTGGGTGAACCCGAGCTTGCGCGGCACCCCGCCGCTGGCGATGTTGGCCTCGTCGTGGACGATCTCCACGTGGTCGATGCCCGGCAGCGCGAACGCCTGGCCCACCAGTGCCGCGGCGGCCGCGGTCGCCAGGCCGCGCCGGACGTACGCCCGGTGTACCCAGTAGCCGATCTCCATGCCGCCGGGCCCGATCCTCGCCATCAGGCCGCAACTGCCCGCGAGCTGCCCCTCCGTGGTGATCGCGTAGTTGTACTCGGCACCGGACTCCCAGTTCCTGTCGCACCCGGCGAGGAACTCCGCGTGGGCTTCACGGCTGTGGCCAGCCGCCCACGGCATCCACGGGCGCAGGTGATCCAGTGACTCCGCCACCGCCTGGTACAGGGCATCCAGGTCGCCCGCCCGCCAGCGCCGGAGCGTCACGGGACCGTATGTCACGACTTCCGCCGGGCGGGCCAGCGCCGTATCCTCTCGCATCTGCCCATGCTGGCGTCTTGCCGCCGGGAAAGACAACTTCATATCCGCAGCCCGGCAGGCAATACTGGCCCCACGGCGGCTGCCGGGGCCCGGGGCGCGGCAGGCGCCCGCTGGCAGCAGACCATCAGGCTGGCACGCCATCGGAGGGAAGGCGGTGAGGGCCGTGCCCGAGCCCGTGACGAAGGAGCCCATTGCGCGGAGGCTGGGCGCACCCCCCGGAGGCACCGCGCCACCAGACCTGGATGACGGCGAGCGCATGCACCCGGACGAGCTGCGCGCACTGCAACTGAGGCGGCTGCGCTGGACGCTGGAGCACGCCTACGCCAACGTCCCGTTCTACCGGAAGAAGCTCGACGGCGCCGGGGTCCGTCCCGGCGACCTGCGCTCCCTCGGCGATCTCGCCGCCTTCCCCTTCACGACCAAGGATGACCTGCGCGAGAACTACCCGGACGGCATGTTCGCGGTGCCGCGTGCGCGGCTGCGGCGCATCCACGCCTCCAGCGGCACCACCGGCGTCCCGACCGTGGCCGGCTACACAGAGGCGGACCTGGAGACCTGGGCGTCCCTGATGGCCCGGTCGATCCGCGCCGCAGGCGGCCGGCCCGGCCACACCGTCCACGTCGCCTACGGCTACGGCCTGTTCACCGGCGGGCTCGGCGCGCACTACGGGGCCGAACGCCTCGGCTGCGCCGTCATCCCCGCCTCGGGCGGCGCGACCGCCCGCCAGGTGCGGCTCATCCGCGACCTGCGGCCCGAGGTGATCATGGTGACGCCCTCGTACATGCTCACGCTGCTCGACGAGTTCGGCCGGCAGGGCCTCGACCCGCGCGACTGCTCGCTGAAGGTCGGCATCTTCGGTGCCGAGCCCTGGACCGAGCAGATGCGCGCCGAGATCGAGGAGCGTGCGGGCCTGGTCGCCACCGACATCTACGGGCTGTCGGAGGTGATGGGCCCCGGCGTCGCGCAGGAGTGCGCGGAGACCAAGGACGGCCTGACGATCTGGGAGGACCATTTCTACCCGGAGATCATCGACCCGGGCTCGGGGCGGGTGCTCGGCGAGGGTGAGCGCGGCGAGATCGTCTTCACCTCGCTGACCAAGGAGGCGATGCCGCTCATCAGGTACCGCACCCGCGACCTGACCGCCCTGCTGCCCGGCACGGCCCGCCCGGCGATGCGCCGGATGGCGAGGGTGACGGGCCGCTCCGACGACATGATCATCCTGCGCGGCGTCAACGTGTTCCCCACCCAGATCGAGGAGATCCTGCTGACCGTCCCCGGGCTCGCGCCGCACTTCCAGCTCGTGCTCACCAGGGAAGGCCGCAGGGACGAGCTGACCGTGCAGGTGGAGGCCAGGCCCGGCCTCCCCGCGGAGGGACGGGAGGCCGCGGCCGCCGCGCTGGCCGGGCGTGTCAGGGACAGCATCGGTATCGGCGTGCGGGCGGTCGTGACCGCCGCGGGCACGCTGGAGCGCTCCGCGGGCAAGGCCCGCCGCGTCATCGACCAGCGCGGCCCGTCCTGACCGTGGCGCCACCGCGGATGGCCGGGGAACACATCTCCCGTGCCGAACGGATGGTGGTGAGACGTGCCGCCACGCCGCTGTCCCGGCGCAGCCGACCGCGAGGCGGCGGTCAGGCGGTGAAGGTCACGGCTGCGAGGCTCTTGCCGTCGTGGCGCCTGGCCCCAGGAGGGCATGTTCGGCGGCGTCGGGATCAGCTTCGGCGATCCAGTACCAGCCCGGCTGGTTGCGGTACTTGGCTTGCTCCACCTGGAGTGCCTCCAGCATCCGGCGCAGGCCGGCGCCGTAGCCGTGCCCGGCCCGGAGGTGCTCGCGGCAGCGGGCTCGTGCGGCCTGACCGACTCGGCTGAGCCTGTCGCCGGTCCTCGTGTGGCCCGGCAGCGCGATCTGGCAGCGCGATGAGGTTGTCACCCAGGACCAGGCACTCACCATAGCTCCCGGTCTGCCGCAGGATCGTTACCGTGCTCGATGGCGACTCACCCGGATGGGCGCCCAGTGCCTGTGCCGTATCGGTGATCGCGCCCGCGAGGACGCCGCGCAGGCCGCTGCCCGGGCCGGCGGGGATGCCCGGCGAGGCAGCGGCCGTGGTGGCTGGCGTAGGCCGCTGCAGCCACAGGTGCCGGGTGAAGGCTGACGCCCGTCCAGCATGATCACCGCATCACGGGTGGCGAAGATCCGGTCATCGCCGCCGCCTGGCGGGAGCTGGGCTGTGCTGATTTTCACGTGTCATCACCATAGGCAGGGGCTGCCACCCGCCTCGCCCGCCTTGCCAGTGAGCGAAGGAGCATTCTTGCATCACGATGACGTGAAGTTATGATGCTGGTATGCGTACTACGCTTGACATCCCTGACGACCTGCACGCCCAAGCGGTCGCGATCGCCAGGGATACGCACCAGTCGCTGAGCCGGACCGTCGCCGAGCTCATCCGCCGCGGGCTCAGCCCGGGTACCATGGGCGGGATAGCCAGAAGCCCCCGCACCGGCCTCCCGGTCGCGCACCTCGGAAGGACGATCACCAGCGAGGACGTGAGGCGGCTCGAGGACGAGGGCCGGTGACCGTTCTCCTCGACGCCAACGTGCTCATCGCTCTGCTCGTTGACGAGCACGTCCACCATGCGGCCGCCGAGAACTGGTTCACCGGCCTGAGCGAGAACTTCGCGACCTGCCCGATCACCCAGGGCAGCCTGATGCGCCTCCTCATCCGCGAGGGGCAGCCTCCGGCGGCAGCCCAGGCGGTCCTCGCCGGCACCACCGCCGACCCGCGGCACGAATTCTGGCCCGACGATGCCCCCTACACCGACGTGCCCATCCGGGGGATCACCGGCCAGCGCCAGGTGACCGACGCTTACCTTGCTCAGCTCGCCCGCGCTCACAGGTCCCGGCTGGCCACGTTCGACCGGCCGATGGCCAGGCTGCACCGTGACGTCGTGGAGCTTGTCCCTGACCGCTGAGCTCTTGCCCGCTTTCGTCCTTGCTCGAGCTGACGCCGGGCTGGGCCGGTCCTCGTCATCAGGAGACCGCGGAGGCGCCTCATCAGGAGATCGCAGACGCGTCAGGTGGGGCGCTTCCAGAACGCGGAGCGGCTGGCGGGGCAGGCACCTTCCGGCCGTGCGGCTGCCGTGGCAACGACCTCACGCGAAGCGGTGCTGGCGCCGCCACAGCCCTCATCGGGAGCGCCGTGGCCCTGGCGGCCACCCTCCCCCTGCGGGGCATCCCTCCCCCTGCGGGGCATCGCCGGACCCGGCAGGACGGGCTGCCAGATCGCGCACGCCCCCCGGCGGCCCTGGCCACGCGGGGGTGCTCGCGGGCACGCAAACGCCCCCGCGAGCGCGCCGGCCGGCCTGACTCAGGCCCGGCCAGCGCTCCCCTCCTTGAGGGCGCAGGTGAACGCCCGCCAGCTTTCCGGCGTGAGTACCAGCCGCGGCCCGTCCGGGTCCTTGCTGTCGCGCACCGCGACGACGCGGCGGGCGGCACCGACCTCGACGCAAGCGCCGCCGCTGTTGCTGCTGTAGCTGGCTTTGCGCCACGCGGCGACCTCGACGCAGTTGCCGCCGCTGTTGCCGCTGTAGCTGGATTTGCGCCACCTGGCACCGGTCATGTCCATCGCTCCTCAGCCACTTTCAGGATCAGGTCCCGGGACGCCGTACGGGGAAGCGCCTCGGACCGAAGTGTATCGAAGATCAGCGCGACTTGCGCGACCACGGACGGCTCCTCCACGGTCTCCCCCTCTGCCGCCGTCTCCAGGTAGGCGATGCCCGGCGCGCCGCCGAAGTCCGCGATGACGAACGCGCCGAGCAGGCCGCTGTGCGCGCCCGCGCTGTAGGGGATCACCTGGACCGTGACGTTCGGCCGGTCCGCCATCTCGGCCAGGTGCAGGAGCTGGGCCCGCATGACCTCCTTACCGCCGACCGGGCGGTGCAGCACGGCCTCGTCGGTCACGCTCCACAGCAGCGGCGGGCTGTCGCGGTCCAGGACCGCCTGCCGCTCCAGCCGGGCCGCGACCAGGTCCTCGACCTCGTCCTCGGTGGTGTTCGGCCGGGTGGCGAGCACCGCCCGCGCGTATCCCGCGGTCTGCAGCAAGCCGGGTACCAGTGAATGCTCGAAGGTACGCAGTGAGGTCGCCGCCGCCTCGTGCTCGGCGAACGGCCGGAACGACTCGGGAAACGACAGGGTCCGCAGCCGTTTCTGGATCCGGGCGAACGTGCCCGGCATGCCGAGCGCCTCGTCACAGGAAGCGGCGAATTGGGCCTGCGGCACCCGCCGGCAGCTCTCGACCATGCCGATGAGCGAGGCGCTGTAGCTGATCTTGGCGGCCAGGTCCTCCCGCGACATGCCCGCCCGTTCCCGCGCGGCGCGCAGCTCCTCGGCGAACAGCGACAGCGCCGGCCGGTCGGGATCACTTCTGGAGCCCATCTGTCACACATCCTCACATCGCCGCGGCACCGTGTACAGCTCACGTCCGGGCCATCACGGACCGCTGTTTCCTCTTCCGCAGCGTAAACTCCGCGGGCCACGCTGTGGAGCAGGAATCCGCAGACGGCTCCGGAGGACGCGATGACCACATCCGCGCATGGCCCATGGCCCGTCAACCACGCGGTCACGCTTGACGATCTTGACCGTCGCTGGGGCGAGCCCTGCGACCTCGCCGCATCCGCCGGCATCTGGCTTGCCCGCCGCCTCGGCGACGGCGCCCCGCTCACCGCGAGCAGCCCGGAAGAACTACGCAAGCTGATCGCCGCCGGTTACGCCACCCGGCCCGAGACGCCCGCCAGGCCGCGGCGGGGTACGCGGCGGGGTACGCGGTGAGCCGCCGCCCCGCCCCGCTGCCGCTGCTGGCCGCCCAGCTTGCGGTGCTGCGGGCCGCGTTCGGTGACTACCACGCCGCCCTCACCGCACGCGGCGACGGCACCTGGCACTTCGAGGTCACCCGCATCCGCGGCAACGGCAACCCCTGGTGCCTGATCTCCCAGGACCCCCGGGAGATCTACGACGCGCTCAGCGCCGCCAGGCCCGCCAGCCAGGACACCTAGCCCGCAAGGCCGCCGCGCGGGCCAGCCACCCAGCCCGCGCGGCCACGGCAGGCGCCGGGCGGACTGAGGGGACGCGAAGGCGGCTCCATGCCCACCCTCCGCGCGAACCCCCGGCGCCTGCCCCCTCCCCCATCATGACCCTCCCCCCGCGATGCGGAACGGCCCTGCTGCCTGGGGTCCGGGTCACGCACATCTTCGGTGGGCGCCGAGCCGGCTGACATGACGCGCGGCCGCCCTCCGGCCCGGAGGGCGGCCGCGCCGGGCTTGCTGCCTCAGCCGCCGAGGGCGACGGCGAAGACGTGCATGGCCGTCACGCCGCTGGCGACCCGGTTGCTGACGTCGGGGAAGGTGATCGAGGCCACCGTCTTCGACGAGTCGACGGGGACCGTGGTGGCGAAGACATACATGGTGATCGACTGGGACGTGCCGCTGTCGCTGTTGCGGTAGGACATGGTGGCCACGGCGGTGTCCCCGTTGCCCGGCGGCTGCGCCCAGTCGGTGAACGACACGGTCTCGGTGGAGGATGTGCCGTCGGTGTAGTTGATCGTGATCGTGCCCTGCGACGAGCCGTTGGTGGACGAGCCGAGCAGGCCGAGCGTGGCGGCCCCGGACGTGCCCTGCACCAGCATGGTCTGCCCGGCGGCGAGGATGTTGTCCGGCGAGCAGGCGGGCACGTCGGGCCAGGTGAAGGTGAGGCCGTCGGCCTTCACCGTGGCGCCCGGCGTGAGCCCGGCACTGGCCAGCGCGTTCGCCGAGTAGCTGTAGCCGTCACCGTCGTAGTTCGCGCAGGACTGGTTGCTGTCCGGCGAGATACCGGTGTTGTCGTAGTAGTCGGCCGGGTTGGACGTCGGCGTGATCTCCAGGACGGGGGTGTCGGAGGCGGCCCCGGCCGAGTTGACCACGGTCACCATGGCGAGCGTGCCCGGCGCCACATGCCACTCGCCGCCCGAGCCGCTCGGGGTGGGCACGGTGAACGTGATCGCCGTGTCGCTCCAGGAGTCGATCTGGAAGGTGGCGGCGTTGCCGGGAGCCCCCCAGCTGGTGCCGTTGTCGGAGAAGGCGACGTAGCCGGACCCCTGGGTGGCGCCGAACCCGGAGCCGTGGATGGTCACCTGCTGCCCGGCCGACGCGCTCGCCGGGCTGACCGAGTCCGCGACCGGCGGGCTCATCGGCTGGGTGGAGGTGCCGATCGCGAAGATGTGCAGCTCGCCCTGGGTGGCCCCGTTGGGCAGCGTCACGCTGGCCAGGGTCTTGGACGGGTTAACCGGCAGCGCCGTGTAGAACACGTAGGTGGTGGTGTTGTCCCGGTAGCCGGTGCTGGCGCAGTGCGCGCAGTTGCGGTACGGCATGCTGGCCGCGGCCTGGTTGCCGAACGACGGCTTGGACCTGCCCGCGTTCAGCGTCCAGTCGGACAGGCCCAGCCAGTACCTGGCCGTGCTGCCGTCGGAGTAGTGCAGGGTGACCGCGCCCTGGCTCGGCCCGCCGGTCGCCGACCCGAGGAACCCCAGCGTCTGGGTCCCTGCCGGGGCGTTCACCGTGACCTGCTGGCCGCCGGCGATCACGTTGTCCGGGTAGCCGGGAGCGGGTGCCGGCCAGGTGAACGGCACGCCGTCCACGGTGACCGTCGTGCCCGCGGTGAACCCGGCGGCGGCGAGCGCCTGCGCCGAGTAGCTGTTGCCGTCGCCGTCGAAGTCGGCCGCGGTCACGTCGGAGTCGTTGCTGATCCCCTTGTTGTTGAAGGCGGCCAGCAGGCTGCCCGGCTGTGCCACCAGGACGGTGAGCGTCAGGCCCGGCAGCGCCGTTCCGCCGTCCGACAGCGACACGGGGACCGTGTAGAAGTTCTGCGGGGTGGACGCGCCGGCGTGCACGGTCAGGGTCAGGGTGCCCCGCCCGGACGGCGGGACGTTGATCATCCCGGAACCCGGGGTGACGGTCAGCCCGGACGGCGCCGACACGCTGGCCTGCACGGCCTGACGGCTGCTGGTCGCGTTCGCCGCGCCCACCTGGACCGTGGCGGTCCCGCCCGGCGGGACCATGACCTGCTGGCTGGACAGGTAGCCGACCACCGGCCGGGTGCCCGCCCCGTAGGAGGGCGGGGCGTCGGCCGGGGCGGTGCCCCACGTGGTTGGCTGGCTGGACAGCGTCCAGTCGAGCGTGGCGCCCTGGGCCAGGGCCGAGTACGGCACGTACAGCTTGTGGTACGGCGACCCGTTGAGCTTGAGGTTGGCGACGTAGTACTCGGACGGGGAGGCGCCGGGCGCGTTGATCGTGACCGTCTTGCCGCCCGGCAGGCTGATCACCGCGTGCGGGAACCCGGGGCTGTTGACCAGCAAGGTGCCGGTGCCGGAGTTCTCCGGGTACAGGCCGAGCATCTCGAAGACGAACTGGGAGCTTTCCGCGCCCAGGTCGTCGTTGTTCGGCAGGCCGGACGGCCCCGGCTGGTAGACGTTGGTGCGGATGTCGTTGACCACCTGCTGGGTGGTGGCCGGGTCGCGGGCGTAGTCGGGGGCGAACTGCTCCCCGAGGTCGAACTCATTGCTGATCTGGGCGTACATGCCGTACCCGTTCGGCTGGGACAGGTACTGACGCAGCTCGGGCGCGGCCTTGGCGTCCCCGCCGAGCAGGTTGAACAGGGCGGCGTAGTCGTTCGGCACGTCCCACAGGTACTCGTAGGCGTCGCCCTCGACATAGTACGGCTCACCGGGCTTCTCGGTGAGCGGCGTGATGCCGGGCACGTACTGCCCGTTCTCGTAGCGCGGGTTCAGCAGGTTGTTGACGGGATAGAACATGTTCTCCCAGTTGTTGGCCCGCCGCTGGAGCATGGCCGCGTCCTTGGTGTCGCCGAGGGCGGCG
>Ga0209061_1004814_pt1 | contig 12523 bp, 12 predicted proteins | sample Coa_R1_10_FD_187157 | JGI IMG/M metagenome (GOLD analysis project Ga0209061, IMG submission 187157) | Surface soil microbial communities from Centralia Pennsylvania, which are recovering from an underground coalmine fire - Coalmine... | ecosystem: Environmental > Terrestrial > Soil >...
TGGCGCTTGCCGATCAGCGGCTGGCCGGCGAACCTGATGACGCCGGAGTCCGGGCGCCCGAACCCGGACACCAGGTCGACCACGGTGCTCTTGCCGGCGCCGTTGGGCCCGATCAGGCCGGTCACCTGGCCTTCGGGAACCGAGAAGGTGCAGTCGCGCACCGCGTGCACGCCGCCGAAGGACTTGGCCAGGTTCTCGATCTCCAGCAGCGCGGCGCTCATCCGCTGCCTCCGTCCTCGCAGCCGGTCCCCTCGGGCGCGCCGTCGCGGCCCAGGCCCGCCGACCGGGCGTCCCCCGCGCTCGCCGAGGCGGCCCGGGCCTGGGCCGGCCCGCCGCCGGCCCGCGCCGCGATCAGGCTGGGCAGCGCCCCGATCCGGCCCGGCAGCGGGCGGCCGGCCGGGCGCGGCCCGCGGTCGACGCCGGGCCGCTCCCTGAAGATCCCCTCCGGCCGGAACTTGAGCATCAGGACGAGCATGAGGCCGATGAGGACCTGGCGCAGCGCCGGCCCGAACTCCGGCCGCGACGCCGGCGACGGCAGGTACCTGGTGAGCTCGATGAACCCGATGTAGACCACGAACACGCCGACGATGACGCCGCGGGGGTTGCCGCGCCCGCCGACCAGGATCGCCGCGTAGACCACCAGCAGTTCCTGCGGTGACCAGGCGCCGGTGTTGAACGCGCTGATGAAGATGGCGAACAGGCCGCCGGCCAGGCCGGCCAGCGCCGCGCCGAACAGGTAGGCGCGGTACTTCGCGGAGAACACCGGCCGCCCGTACGCCGCGGCGGCGCGCTCGTCCTCGCGCACCGAGCGCAGCATCCGGCCGAACGGGCTGCGCGACAGCCGCTGCACGAGCAGGTAGGCAAGCAGCAGCAGGACGAGCACGACCACGAGGAACGCGATGCGGTAGCCGTCGTAGGTCAGGTTCAGCGCGGACTGCCCCGGGTTGATCAGTCCGTAGACGCCGTTGTAGCCGTTGAACAGCGGCGTGTAGTTCTCCACGAGCAGGTACAGCGCGCTCACCGCGCCGAGCGTCGTGATGGCGAAGTAGATGCCCCGCAGGTTCCGCAGCGCGATGGCCCCGACGACGGCAGCGACGCAGACCACGGCCACCACGGCCAGCGCGATCGCGGCGAGGACCGGCAGACGCCAGCCGATGATGTACTGGACCGGCGGGACCGGCTTGCCGATCGACAGCACGAAGGTGAAGTAGCTGCCGAGCGCCAGGTAGCCGTAGAAGGCCAGGTCGAAGTCGCCGGTCCAGCCCCAGACCACGTCGAGGCCGAGGGCGAGGATGGCGATGACGCCCGCCTCGGTGACGACGCTGACCCAGTACATCAGGCGCGCACCGCTACCGCGCTGCGCCGGACGAACACGCCGTTCGGCCGGAACAGCATGAGCACCACCAGCAGCAGGAAGGCGAAGACGAGCTCGTAGGCCGAGTCGGTGTAGGTACCAGCGATCTGGATCACCAGCCCGACGATGAGGGCGCCGCCCAGGGTCCCGTACGGTCGGCCGAGGCCGCCGGCGACGGTGGCGGTGATCGTGAGCAGCAGGAAGTTGAAGCCGAGCAGGGGGCCGAAGGTGCCGACCGTGTCGGCGAGCGCGAAGCCCGCGAACCCGGCCACCGCGCCGGCCAGGATCCAGGTCTGCAGGATGATCCGCCGCGCGGGGATGCCGCTCACCTGGGCCAGCGCCCTGTCCTGGGAAACCGCCCGTATCGCCTTGCCGAACCGCGTGCGCTGCAGCAGCAGGTAGATCAGGCCGGCCACGGCCAGCGCCGCGACGATCACCTCGATGTCGGAGGTGGTCCACAGGAACGGCCCGACGTGATGCAGGCCGCCCTGCGGGTAACCGTAGGAGACGTTCGCCGCCCCGTAGATCATCTCCAGCACGTTCTCCGCGATCAGCGCCACCCCGAGCGTGGCGATCAGGACCGTGATGGCGGTGCGGCCCCGGAACCGCTCGATCACCGCGATGTTCAGCACCAGCCCGGCGGCCGCGCCGGCAGCCGCGGCGACCACCGCGCCGACCGCCACGTTCTGGTGGAAGGCCGCCTGCGTGGAGTAGGCGACGTAGGCGCCGATGGTGAGGAACTCGCCGTGGGCGAAGTTCACCACCCGGCTGACCGCGTACTGGAGCGTGAACGCGACCGCCGACAACGCCAGGATGGCGGCCGTGGCAAGCCCGACACCGACCGTCACGAGAAAGGTTGTCATGGCGTCCTTCGAGCGCACCGAGCTAGAGTAGTAAACAGTAAGTGGCTCAGCCAGTAGCCCGAACGATAATGCCCCGCTATCCTGAGTGTCAACGGTCCCGGCCGCGGTCCGCGGTGGACCGGCAGCAGCGTGGAAGCGGCCACGAGAGCGAGGCGACGCGACGGGATGCCAGCACGGCAGCGGGTGAGCAGGCCGAGCACCGAGGCCCTCCGCGCCCCGGACCGGCGCCGGCTCTACGAGCAGCTGGCGGCCAGGCTGCTGGACTACGTCGAGGTCACCGGGCTGCGGGTGGGCGACCGGCTGCCATCGGAGCGCGACCTGGCCGCGGCGCTGAAGGTGAGCAGGGCGTCGGTCCGCCAGGCCACGATCGCGCTCGAGGTCCGCGGCACGCTGGAGGTCAGGCACGGCGACGGCATCTACCTCAGGTCGCTGCCGAACGAGTCGGGCCACCTGATGCGGCTGATGACGCAGCGGCACCGGCTGCCCGCCATCCTGGAGGCCAGGGAGGCGCTGGAGACGCAGCTTGCGGCGCTGGCGGCGATGCGCAGGACCGAGGATGACATCGCGGCGATGAGCCGGGCGCTGGAGGTCATGGCCGCCGACATCGGCGCGGACGGCTTCGGCGAGGAGGGCGACCGGCTGTTTCACGAGGCGGTCACCCGCGCGGCGCGCAGCCCCCTGCTCGCCGACTTCATGGCCGGCCTGGCCGTGCCGATCAGCGAGACCCGGCGCAGCTCGCTGGGCGAGCCGGGCCGCCCGCCGCGGTCGCTGCGCGCGCACCAGCGGATCCTCGAGGCGATCCGCCGCCGGGACGCGCCCGGCGCCCGCCGGGCCATGCGCCGCCACGTGAACATGGTGGCCGACATCGGGCTGCTGCGCTGGTCAGCGGCCCTGCCGGGCGACCGCGACGCGAGCCCGTCCCCCGGCGGCCCGGCCGGCGGCGGGCTGGGGTAGCTCGGCCCACAGCGCGCGGTAGGCGCGGGCGGCCCGGCTGCGGGGGGCGAACGCGGTGACCGGAGCGCGCTCCGCCGACATCCGCTCGATGACGGACAGGGCGGGGATCACGGTGCCAGCCACCCCGGGCCGTTCTGCGGAAAGATTGTCGGTCAGCTCCCGGTGCAGGCGCTTGCGCCGGTCGGCCATGGCGACGAACGCGAGCACCCGGGGCCGGCGGCCGTCGAAGCCGGCCACGAACCCGGTGAGCTGGTCCAGCGTGCGCAGCGACAGCGCGGTCGGGATCAGCGGCACCAGCAGCACGTCGGCGGCGCGCAGCACGTTCTCCGAGAGCAGCGAGATGCCCGGCGGGCAGTCCAGGAAGGCCGCGTCGTAGTCGGCGGCCAGCGGCCGCAGCAGCCCGGCGATCCGGCCGGCGCGCTTCCCCCCGGCGGCGGCCAGCAGCAGGTCCATGGCGCGGTAGCTGAAGTCGGCGGGCAGCAGGTCCAGGTTGTCGAAATCGGTCTCCTTGATGGCGTCGCCGAGCGCCCGGCTGCCGCGGATCAGCGCCTTGCCGCCGCCTTTGACCCGGGGCCTGATGCGGAGCAGGAAGCTGGCCGCGCCCTGCGGGTCGAGATCCCACAGCAGGGTACGGTGGCCGCCGGCGGCGCACAGGTGGGCGAGGTTGACCGCCGCGGTCGTCTTGCCGACTCCGCCCTTGATGGTGCAGGTGGCGTAGACCCTCACCCGGGCGCCCCGGCGTGCGGCGCCCCGAGCAGGACGCTCATGTGACGCCGGCCCTCCGGGCCGGCGAAGGCGGCGAACCGCGCGCCGAAGGCCGCGCGGGCCTGCACCTGCCCGGCCGCCAGCCGCGCGGCGACCTCGCCCATGGCCAGCAGCGTCGCCGCCGGCGCCGCGCGCTCGGCGAGCATCGCGTCGGCCAGCGCGCGGATCTCCTCGCGCTGCACCTGGCAGTCCTGGAACCCGCCGAGGACGTCCTGCAGCTTCTTCAGGTCGCCGACGACGGTCCGGTAGGCCGCCGGGTCGTGCAGCGGGGCGAAGAACTCCAGCAGGTACCGCAGTTCCTTGCACCGCTTGCGCAGGTCATGCAGGGCCTGCGGCGGGGACTCCGCCGTGATCGCGCCGCCGCGCCTGGCCACCGTGCGGTAGGCGCGGGCGGTGGTTGTCACCGCGAGTTCCGCTGCGGTGCGCCCGCCGCGGCCGGCCGGGGCGGGCTCGTCCCGGATCTCCAGCAGCGCCGCGCGCCAGTCCCGCCGGATGGCGGCAAACCGGGCCGAGCGCAGCGCGGCGGTCAGGCGTCGGCGCTCGCGCGCCCGGCGCCGGAGCAGGAACGCGCGGAACGGCTCGAGGTCACGGGGCGTCGCGGCCACCAGGTGCCGCGCGGTCTCGTCGAAGCCGAGCAGGTGCACGTCGAGGTCTCTGGCCGGCGTGGTCAGGTCGCCGAGCCACTTGAACTCGGCGGCGTAGCGGCCGGCCAGGCACCCGGGCAGCTCGCCGCCGAGCAGCTTGATCGCCGACCGGGTGCGGCGGACCGCGACCCGGAAGTCGTGCAGGAACTCGGTGTCGATGTCGCGGAGCACGCCGTCGAGGTTCTGCTCGCATTCCCGGAGCAGGCGCAGCAGCACCGCGGCGGCCGCGGCGGCCGCCGGCATGCCCGCGGTGATCCGCGCGTCCGCGCCGCCGCCGCCGGGGTGCCTGGCCAGCGCGCGCAGCGCCTGCTGCAGCATGGTCTGCGCGGCCGGGGAGACGCCGGGGACGCCGTGCAGCAGCCGTGCCGCCCGCCGCGCCTGGCCCGGGTAGCCGCGGACCTCGGCGATGGCCAGCCGGGTAGGCAGCGCGGTGACCGCGCCCGCGGTGACCGCGCCCGGGGTGACCGCGCCTCGGGTGACCGCGCCCGGGGTGACCGCGTCTCGGGTGACGGCCGCGGCGTCGGCGATCAGGCGGGCGACGGTCTTGCCGTCGGCGTTGAGCAGGCGCGTCACGGTGACCCTGCTGACCGCGGTGGCCACCGGCAGCAGCGCACGGGGGCTGGCCAGCGGCAGCACGCGGTCCTTGACCGGGCCGTCGGGCAGGTCGCCGGCCAGGCGGGGCCACCGCGGCTGCCGGCCGGTCAGCGGCTGCTCGGCCAGGACCGCGCCGTCGTCGCCGGCCAGCAGCAGGCGGCCCGGGCCGCGCGCGCGTTCGTGCTGGAGCACGAGCCCGGCGCGGCTCAGCCGCCAGTCGGCGGTGTCCAGCCAGGTACGCCGCCTGGTACCGGCCGCGCCCCGGTCCGCGGCCAGGGTGAATGCCTGCGCCAGCGCGTCACGGACCCGCGGCGCGAGGCCGGCAGCCGACGCGCCGTCCGTGCCGGCGTCGGCCCCGCCTCCCCCGTCCAGCACGAATTCCCGCAGGCCAGGCGTCATGGCATCGAGCTTTCCCTCGGCCCCGATCGTACCGCCGGCCCCCGGCTGCCCGGCACCGGCCAGGCCAGGCCGGTGGCGGCCAGGACGTCGGCCGGGCGCGGCATCGCGTCCTGGGCGCCGTGCCTGGTGACCGCCGCGGCGGCGGCCGCCGCGGCCGCGCGGACCGCCTGTGCCGCGGGGACGCCGGCGGCGAGCGCCACCGCGAGCGCGCCGACGAAGGTGTCGCCGGCGCCGGTGGCGTCCACGGCGGTCACCTGGAACCCGGGAACGACGAGCGCAGCATCGCCCGTGGCGCGGGCGGCACGGGCAGCGCGGGCGGCCGGCGCGGCGCGGGCGGCCGGCGCGGCGCGGGTCGCGCGGGCGGGCGGCGGCCCGGCGGCCAGCGCCGCGCCGTGGGCGCCCGCGGTGACCACGGCGTTGCGGGCGCCGGCGGCCCGCAGTTCCGCGGCGGCCCGGGCGGCGTCCGCCGGCCCGCGGACCGGCCTGCCGAGTACGGCGGCCGCCTCCGGCTCGTTGACGACCAGCCAGTCCAGTCCCGCGCCGGCCTCGGCGACGATGGCGGCCGCCTGCCGCGGGGCCGGCGCCAGGTTGAGCACGAGCAACGGCCCCGCGCCGCGGCGCCGTTCGCACGCTCGCGCCAGCGCGGTCCTGATCGCGGGAACCGGGATCTCGGCGCTGATCACCACCGCGTCACCCGGGTCGGCGAAGACGGCGCCGACGTCGGCCGCGGCGACCTCGTGATTGGCGCCGGGGGCGACCGTGATCAGGTTCTCTCCGGTGGCGTCCACCGAGATCAGCGCCAGCCCGGTCGGCACCGCCGGCACGCGGCGCACGCCGCCGGCATCCACCTCCTCCTCGCGCAGCACGGCCAGCAGCTGCCTGCCGAAGTCGTCGTCGCCGACGCAGCCCACCATGCGCACGGCCGCGCCGAGCCTGGCCGCCGCCACCGCCTGGTTGGCCCCCTTGCCGCCGGGCGCCAGGCGGGCCGGCGAGCCGAGCACGGTCATGCCGGGCGCCGGCAGCCTGGGCACGGTGACCGAGATGTCCATGTTGAGGCTGCCGAGCACGGTGACCCGCGGCCGTCTCGTCATGCGCGGCCCGCCGGTGCCGGGCGGGCCGGCAGGAGCACCGCATGAGCCTGCAAGCCGGTCACGGACCGATCACACCACCTCGGCGCCGGCCACGGCAACAGGGCGCTGTGCCTGGACTGCCCGCCCGGGCGGCCGACCGCGCGGGCGCGGCCGGGCGGGGCGGCGGAGACGGTCCGGGCCGCTGGGTGCCGCCGGCGCGGGCTGGCCCGCCGGCGGCCGCGCGCGGCCGGTTCCCGCCGTGCTCGATCCCGGCGCGCGCCATGGCAGCGGGCCGGCCGGTTTACGGAGTGGTGGCGCTGGTAGAGAGACCGTAACAGAGTCCTCGTTCTCGGGGCCGAACGGTGACAGATCGTGGTCATCGCCGGTCCCGAGCCGCGCAGGAGGCGATCCGGATAGACGGCGGCGTGGGTGGCAGGATGGCCGGGCCAGGCTTCGTGGCCGGCAGGTGCGGCGGGAGGACCGTTGCCGCCGCCAGTAAGTGATGCCCCGTTCACCGGGCGTCCCCGGCTGGGCTCCCGGCCGACCGTGGCCGGCCGGGACGGCCAGCCCGGTGCCCGCGGCGGATCCGGCACGCCGGGGGCCCGCGGCGGATCCCGCACGCCGGGGGCCCGCGGCGGATCCGGCGGGCCCGGGGAGCCCGGCACCTTCGGCGGTCACGATCCGCCGGCGCTTCTGGACCAGGCGTTCGACGCGGGAACGCTGAACGCGCTGCGGTCCGCGGTGCAGGCCCACGCGCGGCGCGCGGGGATGGCCGAGGGCCGGGCCGGCGAGGTGGTGCTGGCCGTGCACGAACTGGCGGCGAACGCCATCCGCCACGGCGCCGGCCAGGGACGGATGCGGATGTGGCACCTGGGCACGAGCTTGCGCTGTCAGGTGGACGACGCGGGCCCGGGCGGCGGCGAAGGGGACGGCCGGGAGGAGCCGGGCAGCGCGGATGGCGACCTGACGGTCACCGATCCGTGGCCTCCGGCGCCGGGTCATGGCCTGTGGGTGGCGCGGGAGGTGGCAGACCAGATGGAGGTACTGTCCGGCCCGCGCGGCACCCGGGCGGCGGTCATCTTCGTGCTGGGCCGGCCGGAACCGCGGGAGCCGGGCCGGTGAGACGGTGAGCCCGGCCAGCGGCTGGCCTGCTGCAGGCTGCGGCTGACACGTCGCGCCCGGGGCGCCGGCATACCCGGCGCGAGCCGCAGCCGGCGCGCCGGTCGAGGTGGCGGGCGGCGCGGGCGTTCCCTAGACTCTGGGCGTGCCCCGGCAGTTCCGTCAGGTGGATGTCTTCACCGCGACCCCTTTCCTCGGCAACCCGGTCGCGGTCGTGCTGGAGGCGGGCGGGATCGGCGAGCAGCAGATGCAGTCGCTGGCCCGGTGGACGAACCTGTCCGAGACGACCTTCGTGCTGCCGCCGCGCGACGGCGGGGCGGATTACCGGGTCAGGATCTTCACGCCGGGCCGGGAACTGCCGTTCGCCGGGCACCCGACGCTCGGCACCTGCCATGCCTGGCTGGAGGCCGGCGGGCGTCCGCAGGACGGCGGCGTCATCGCCCAGGAGTGCGAGGTAGGGCTGGTGCGGATCCGGCGCACCGGGGGCGGCCTGGCATTCGCCGCGCCGCCGCTGATCCGCCAGGGGCCGGTCGACGCGGCGGTCACCGAGCGCGTGGCCAGTGCGCTGAACATCGCGCGCGGCGACATCGTGGACATCGCCTGGGCCGACAACGGCCCGGGCTGGGTCGCGGTCCTGCTGCGCAGCGCGGAGGCCGTGCTCGCGGTCCGGCCGGGCGCGGTGAACCTGCACGTGGGCATCGCGGGCCCGTACCCGCCTGGCTCGCCGGAGGCGCTGGAGGTGCGCGCGTTCAGCCCGCTGCTGCCGGGCCACGAGGACCCGGTCACCGGCAGCCTGAACGCCTCGCTCGGCCAGTGGCTGCTCGGGACCGGGCGGCTGACCGCGCCGTACGTGGCCAGCCAGGGGACCGTGCTCGGCCGCCGCGGCCGGGTGCACGTGTCCAGGGACGACGACGGCCAGGTCTGGGTCGGCGGCGGGACCGTCACCTGCCTCAGCGGCACCGTCGAGCTGTGATGTCTCCCGCGGTACGGGCAGCGGCGCGCCCGGCCCGTGACCCGCGGGCCGGGCGCGCGGGATACCGGCCGCGAGCCCGGTGCCTGCCTCATGACGCGCGCCGGCCGGGACGGCGGCGCGAGCCGGGGGCGGCAGGGCCGGCCGGCGGGGCCAGCGGCAGCGGGGACGGCGGCTTGACCTCGGCCAGCCGCAGGTAGGTCACCAGGCGCTGGCCGCCGCGGGTGGCGAGGCGGGCGAGCACCTCCTGCAGGTCGGCGACGTCGCGGGCGACGACGCTGAGCAGGTAGTCGGTCTCGCCCGCCACGTTGTCGGCGGCGATGACCTGCGGCAGCGCCAGCACCTGGTCCTCGAACACGCGCGTGGCCCGCGGGTCATGGCGTGCCAGCGTGGCGGTCACGTACACCTGCAGCGGGAAGCCGGCGGCGGCCGGGTCGAGCCGGGCGGCGATGATCCTGATGACGCCCGAGGCCTTGAGGCGGCGGACCCGGTGCAGGGTCGCGGCCGGTGACAGCCCGGCCAGCCGGGCGAGCTCGACGTTGCTCCGGTCCGCGTCCGCCTGCAGCGCGTCCAGCAGCTGGATGTCAATTTCATCAAGTGAAGTCATCATATTGAAAAATATTATTTGGTAAGTGCCGCCACCAATAGCCAATTACGTGTGCCGCTGCGCTTGCATGGCTGTATGAGGACAAGCCGGCGCAGCGCGGTCGCAGCCCTCACCGCGGCCGGGCTGCTGTGGGGCACCACCGTGCCGCTGTCCAAGCTGGCGCTGGAATGGATGGCGCCGGGCTGGCTCGCCGCGAGCAGGTTCGGCCTGGCCGCCGCGGTGCTGCTGGCCGCGGTGCGCGGCCGCGCCGCCGCGGCGCTCACCCCGGGGGTGCTCGCCTCCGGCGCGGTCGGGTACGGCGGGGCGCTCATCCTGCAGAACGCCGGCATCACCCGCACCAGCGTCACGCACGCGGCGCTGCTGATCGGGGCGGTGCCGGTGCTGGTGGCGGTCGCCGCCGCGGTCTGGCAGCGGACGGTGGCCCGGCCGGTGGCCTGGGCCGGCTTCGCGCTGTCGGTGTGCGGCGTCGGGATGGTCACCGCGGGCGGCCCGGGCGGGGCGCGACCGTGCGCGGCGACGCGCTGGTGCTCGCCTCGCTGCTGCTGTCCGCCGCGTTCACGGTCGGGCAGGCGCGGCTGCTGCCCGGCCGGGACCCGGTCGCGGTCACCGCGGTGCAGTTCCTCGGCGCCGCGGCAGCCTCGCTGGCCTGGAGCCTCATCGCCGAGCCGGCGCCGGGCGCCCCGGCCCGCGCCGTCCCGGCGCTTGCCGTCGCCGCGCTCGCCGGCTGCGGCACGCTGGCGCCGTTCACGCTGTTCGCCTACGGCCAGGCCCGGGTGCCCGCCGAGGTCGCCGGGGCCTTCTACAACATCGAGCCGCTGGTCGGCGCGGCCGCGGGCGCCGTGGCATTCGGCAACCCGGTGGGCGCCTGGCTGGTGGCCGGCGGCGCGGCGATCCTCGGCGGGATCGGGCTCAGCAGCCTGCCGCTGCTACGTGGCGGGGGGCGGGGCGGCGGCCGGCGGCAGGGACGGGCGGAGCAGGCTCAGGTCGGCCGCCGACAGCCGGTCGCTGGCGGTCTTGGCCTGGTGCCAGTACGGGTACAGCAGCGGCAGCGCGCTGGCCTTGTCGAGTTCCGCCCGCTCGGGCTCGGTCAAGGCCAGCGACGCGGCCGCCAGGTTGTCGGCGAGCTGCTCGGCGGTGCGCGCGCCGATGACCAGCGCGGTCACCGCCGGCTTGGCCAGCAGGTAGGCGAGGGCCACCTGCGCCGCCGAGACGCCCCGCTGCTCGCCGATGCCGATCAGCACCTCGACGGTGTCGTACAGCTTCTCCGTGTCGTAGACCGGCGGCTCGTCCCAGTCGGTGAGCTGCCGCGAGCCGACCGGCGCCTGGTGGTTCCTGCGGTACTTGCCGGACAGCAGCCCGCCGGCCAGCGGGCTCCACACCAGCACGCCGAGGCCCTGGTCCACCGCGAGCGGGATCAGCTCGTACTCCGCCTCGCGGGCCTGCAGCGAGTAGTAGATCCGCTGGCTGACGAACCGGGGCAGGCCGAGGCGGTCGGCGGTGCCGAGCGCCTTCATCAGCTGCCACGCGGCGTAGTTCGACGCGCCGACGTAGCGCACCTTGCCGGAGGTCACCAGCAGGTCCAAGGCCGCCAGCGTCTCCTCCAGCGGGGTCTGGCCGTCCCACTCGTGCACCTGGTACAGGTCGATGTGGTCGGTGCCCAGCCGGCGCAGGCTCGCCTCGCAGCCGGAGATGACGTGGTGGCGGGACAGGCCCGCGTCGTTCGGCCCGGTGCCCATCGGCATGCGGACCTTGGTGGCCAGCAGCACCCGGTCCCGGCGGCCCCGCAGCACCTCGCCGAGTATCTCCTCGGCCAGCCCGTCGGAATAGACGTCGGCGGTGTCGATGAGGTTGACCCCGGCGTCCAGGCACATGTCTACCTGGCGCGCCGCCTCGTCGACGTCGGTCGTCCCGACGTTGGCGAAAACCCCGCTGCCGCCGAACGTCATCGTGCCCATGGCGAGCACGGACACCCTCAGCCCCGACCGGCCCAGTTGGCGATATTCCATGAGGAGACACTACGCCCTGCGGCCGGGCCGGGGCGCCGGGCCGGGGCGCCGGGCCTGGACCCGCCGGGGAAGCCGCGCCAGCGCGTAGGATCGGTGCCCCATGTAGGAAAAGGCGCCGTATACGGCGCCCTATCCTTCGCGGGGCACCGATCCTACGCGTTAACCGGGGCATCCCGGCGGCATTCCCGCGGGCATCCCCCGCGCGGCGAAGGCCGGCCCGCGCCCCTGCGCCGAGCGGCATCGGGTCTGTCGTGCACCGGATCTTCCGCAGAGCCCGGATCTTCCGGGATCTCACGGCCACCCGGGCGCACTGGGCGGACATGGCCCGGTCAGGTCACTAGGCCCTGGGCAGGACGGCCTCGGCCTCGATCTCGACGAGCCAGGCGGGGTCGAGCAGGCCGGCCACCACCACGGCGGTCGCGGCGGGGCGGATCTCGGCGAAGGCCTCGCCGTGCGCGCGGGCGACCTCGCGCCAGTGGCCGGCGTCGGTCAGGTAGATGCGGGTGCGCACCACGTGCTCGAGGCTGGTCCCGGCCTGGCTCAGGGCCTGGCCGATCAGGTCCAGGCACAGCCTGGCCTGGCCGTAGGGATCGGCCGGCGGCAGCCGGCCGCCCGGCGGGACCGGCGCGGTGCCGGCCACCAGGACGCGGTCGCCCGCCACCACCGCCCGGGAGAAGCCGAGCACCGGCTCATACGGCGAGTGCCCGGCGATGCGTTGACGGTGCACGCTCGCATTGTGCCACCCTGGAACGCCGGGCCGGGGGCGGCCCCGGCAGCGCGCCCGCCGGGCCCGTGGCTGCGGCGGCGTTTGGCGTGACGACTATCGCGTTATATCTTGTCCTTGAGGGCAGGCGCCGGCCGCCTGGAGGGCGCCCGGAGCGAAGGAGGGTCGCGATGACCGAGGGCAGGCAGCAGTTGCGGGACTGGTGGGCCAAGCTGGTGGCCTGGCTGCGCGGGCCGCAGCGGGCGGAGACGGTGCGCAAGGCCAAGGCGGCGCTGCGCGACCTGCGGGACAGCGACACCGGGCGGCGCGCCGAGGAGGCCCTGCGCGACCTGCGCGACGGCGAAGCGGGACGCAAGGCCAAGGCGGCCCTGCGCGACCTGCGGGACAGCGACGCCGCGCGGCGCGCCGAGGAGGCCCTGCGCGACCTGCGCGACGGCGAAGCGGGACGCAAGGC
>Ga0209061_1004816_pt1 | contig 12515 bp, 13 predicted proteins | sample Coa_R1_10_FD_187157 | JGI IMG/M metagenome (GOLD analysis project Ga0209061, IMG submission 187157) | Surface soil microbial communities from Centralia Pennsylvania, which are recovering from an underground coalmine fire - Coalmine... | ecosystem: Environmental > Terrestrial > Soil >...
CGCCGCCTCAATGCGCCGGAGTTGGCGAAGCGAGTGTACCTGGGGATCCAGTATCGAGATGGAGTCGAAGTCACCGAGAAGGGGGCCGTCGCGTGAGTCGTATTTACACACCCATTGACGAGACCTCGTCGGCCCGGGCATGAGCCTGAACCAGTCGTTGCCCATGGTGACCCCCCACTCGAGCAGGAGAGGCAGCCGCGTTGGATTTCTCCTCCACTCGGGCGGGAGAGCCGGTCGCGTCGTCATGCTTTCTTCACCCTTCCGCGGGGCACTACGCTCTTCTGCCTGCGTCGGCGCCGCGCGAGCTCGGCGTCGAGGACCTCGCGTGCCACAGGCGATGGGCTGCCAAGATTCCGCCGCCGCGCCTCATCGATCAGCCACTCGGCTTGCTCGAGAGTCAGCGCAAGGGTCATGACGGTCAATTCGCGTATGGTCTGTGTCGTAGTCATATCGACACCTCCTTCGCGACGATGGCGGGGATCGCCGGGGGATGGCAGGAGCTGCACGCCCACCGCCCCCAGACCGACAGCCAGAAGGTGCGGCCCCCGCACGCCCAGCAGGGCTCCTGGGGGGGCGGGAGGAGCGTCCTCGGGATGCAGCCCGGGCCGGGGGAGCGGCGCGTCCGGAGGAGGCAGTGTGATGGAAGCCCGACGCCGTCTCATAGGGCCGCCTCCCGGGCGGGAGCGTCCTCCATCGCCTGCGGAAGGATGAGACCGGCTTTTAGGCGCAGAGACACCCAGGCGGCGACCGCTCCCCAGAGGGCGCGTGCGTGCTCCGGGCGGAGACGGCGAGTCCGCCCATTGCGGTACCTTTGGATCGTGCTGTGGTGAAGGCCCGTGTAGGCGCACAGGAACCACATCGGGACGCTCCGAAGTACGTGCCTGAGGGTCTCATCGTCCGGCGCTCCTTCGTACCGAACGGCCATCTCTGCGGCCGGGAGGAGCCCATGTTGGGCCTCGCTCAAGCGTCGTGATTCCTTGCCGATGATCGCAACGCCGACGATATGCACGGGACGCCGTTGGAGTTCGCCTGCCTGGAAGGCTTCGTGGGGGGCGCCGTCGGGGCCGAGGTAGCGGCGGTCGACAGCGGCGCGGTGGAGCGCGGCGGCGTCTTTGAATGTCTGGACCTCGATGCCGCCGGAGCGCTCCCGCCCCGGCCACGCCTCCCACCAGAGATCGAGTGGCCGGCCGCTCCCGAGGTCCACCCACCGCGCGCGGGGCGCCTCAGGATCGGGACCGGCGAGCGTGACCGGGCACACATCATCGAGGCTCCACCGCGGATAGGCGATGTACATGTCCCCGAAAGGGAGGAGAGGGTCTCTGGTCGGCTGCCCTCTGCGGGGCCGGGGGAGCGCCGCGTGCAGCCGTGCAAGGTACTCAGGCCGCGTGACAGGATAGCTCCCCAGGGCCAGGCGGTGCGCAAATGGCAGGCGGTCAATCGCCTCCGCGTCTCCGTCCGCGAACGCGATGAGTGCTGCCCATATCGCGTCGATCATGCGCGTCTTCGTCCATCCCTCGGGCGGCCGGAGGTGCCCGAGGCAGTGCTCGCTCGCCTTGCGGATGATCACCCCTCCCGTGTCCCGCCGGTTGAACAACACATACTGCTTTGTGCCGACGACGAGCGAGTACAGCTGCGGATCGCGGGTCGCCTCAGGGTGCGGAGCGTTTTCTGCCTCGACCTTCCAGAGGCGGCCGCCGCAGGGTGCGAGCGCATCGAACCGCGCGCGGATCGCCTCCGCCTCGCTGTGAGAGAGAGCCCTGACCGCCTGTCGACCGTTTGGGGATTGGTGCGGGCCGCCCGGGCAGTCCACGAATCCGCCGCCTCTGGTTGAGACGAGCTGGATCGAGTCGGTGTCCATGAGCGCCCATGTCCCGCCGGCGTCGCGGACCATCCGCTCCATCATGGCGAGAAGGAGCCGCGCCGCGGAGGTAATGGGGCCCGCCACGAAGGGGTTGAAAAACTCGCCGGGGCTCTCCTCGGGCCGGATGCGCCGCTTCGTCTTTGGATCAATGAGCGGACACGTGAAGTGGCGGTCGCCGGTCCAGACGTCCGCCACCCGGGCCCCGCGATGAGTCTCCGTGTACTGCACGAAAATGCCGTAGCCGACCGAGTTCTCGAACTTCTTGAGGAAGTCGTTGAGGCGGCCGAGTGCACGGGCCCGCTCCACGTCTCCCTGAGCTTCGGCCCGCGCCTTCTCCGCCCTGACCTGCAGGCGGAACCGGAGGAGCTGGCAATACCCATCGCGGCGGGGGTCGAAGAGACCGAACTCGCGGAACCGCACGGGCCGCAGGTCTGCCTGGGTCTCGATCACCACAGGGCGCAGCGCCTGCTCGATTCGCGGGGCGCGGCCGGTGAGGAGCTTGCTGGCCACAAGGTCGGCGAGCCACCGCCATCGCACGATCCCGGCCGCGACCGTGGTGGGATTCACGCCCACGGTCGGGTCCGTGCCCGCCTCGTACTCGGCCTTCTCGGGGAGCACGTCGCCTGTGGGGTATAGGCGGCAGAGGACCACCAGTCCGGGCCATGGCTCGGGCCGCAGGAGATCGTCCAGCGCCACGCGGTCGAGGATCGCCTGCGTCTCGGCGGTCACGTCCTGCATCTCGATCCGCTTGGCCGTGACGAGCGACCACAAGTTGAGGAGCGCGCCGAGCGTCGGGTACGTCGCTGTGAGGTCGTAAGCGACGACGGGCAGGACAGTGTGGAGGATGTGCCCCTCCGCCCGGCCTCCCAGGAAACCCGCCATCGCGGCGCCGAGGGCGCTCTCCGGGACATTGGGGTGCGCCTCCAGGAGCCCGCGCAGACCCATGCACGCGAAGAGCTTCTTCCCGAGCGAGGCTGGCGAGTGCAGGTGATGCGGCAGGATCGCCTCAGGGTTCAGGTCAGGCGACTCCTCAGGGCGCGCTCCAGGCTTCGGAGGAGGCGCCGGGAGCGGCACACACGGCGGACACCATCGGTTCCACTCCTCCCGCATCGCGTCAAACAGCAACCACGCCGTCTCTAGACTCTGCGAAACGGCATCGAAAGTGGCCTCCGATAAGACGGTGCTCAAGGGAGCAGAGACGGAGTCGGCGTCAACGCCCCATCGCTCGCACAGAACGGCCAGGTCGCCGCCGCCATCGTCGCCGCAGAGCACGGTGGACCACTGCGCGAGGTCGAGCCAGCGGCCCCGGAAGATACGGTGCCCTGGCGGCTCCGTGCGGGGATGCTGCGGATCGGTGTAGTAGCCGGACCATTCGACGAACACCATCTCCCCTTCAACCGTGCGGACACGAACGCGGGGGATCCAGGGCTTCGCGCACAGGCGCAGCAAGAATCCGCTGTGGAAGCGGCCTCGCCCGGGACCGCAGCCGATGCTGAGGCGCCCCAACGTAAACGGGAGGTTCGCAGCGACCGTCAGTGTGCCGAGGCGGTAGGATTCCCCTACGAGCACTTGGCGACAGAACTCATCGCGGGTCCGGACGATGAGCCTGTGGTCCTCGGCGTATCGTTCCGCCGTCTCGCGGTCTATCTCGGAGGCGTCATCCCGGAGGATGAGGCCCTGCTCCTTGAGCCGGTACGAGCCGTCTTCCCACGCGCACACCCGATAAGCGCCGACATGGAGCCACTGTGCGGGGTCTTGCCGCGGGACAACGTGCAGGAGCAGCACGCGCTGACCGGGCGGCTGCCGTCGGTAGCCTGGCGGGCGAGACTCATCGTGCGGGCGATCCGGGGCCCGGGCCACAACGAAGCCGCGGTCTGTGGCGATGATCTCAAGCGGGCCGGTCACGATCTGCCTCCCCGTTCGGTGCGGGCCGCGATATCGCGCGCAGCTCTTCCTGGATCTCATGGAGCCTGTCAGCGAGCCGCACGTCTGCCTCGGCGCGGCAGCGCAGCATGTCTTCAGCCCCCGCGAGGAGCGCAGCGATCCGCTCCTCACGGGAGCGCGGCTCCCGCACATCGGGCGGCCAGTCGTACTGCAGGTCGTCGAGGACCGAGTGGCAGTTCCGGCAAAGAACGATTATTGTATCGTCTGCCTTCTTGCGGGCAACGTGATGCCTCTGGAGGAGCTTCCTCCGGATACGCTCGGGCAGATCCTCCCACCGGTACTCCGTGAGTGCGGGCAGGTCAAGACACCCACATCGGATGCAGACGGGCGCGAGGACATGAGGACATTTCTTCTCCCAGCGCCTCAGCCGCTTGCGCTCACGCTCCATCTCGTCTGCAAACCGCCTAATAGATGTCACGGGGCATCCTCCCGGCCCTGGCGAGGCGCTTGAGGACCTGCCGGTCCGTGACGAACCTGTGTTTCTTTCCCTCAGCGTCCGTGATGGTCCGCCCTTCGAACGCGCGGAGCCGGGCATCCCCCTTTCCCTCGACGTACAGCCTGACCGAGTTCCAATACAACCCGACCTGCCTGCGCCGCCGCGAGCCCTTGATGGGCACCATCTGCCAGCCGCGCTCGGGGTCGGGCACGCGCATCAAGGCAGTCACGTCGTCGTCCTTTCGGAGCACCCACTCGCCACCGCGGCGGCGCATGGCGGAGCCTAACACCCGTTTCATCGTGCGCGGGGTGGTGCCGGCCTCGCGCGCCGCGCGGTTCACTGACAGACCGTAGCGAAGAACGAAGTCGCGGGCGTCGAAGACGCGCTTGACGGCAGCAGGAGATGGCGGGCGCCGGCGGGCCATGATTATCCCTCCTCTGTGCGCTCGCGCTCATCAATCGCCATGAGCGCTGCGACGGCCGCTTCGATATCCTCTCGTGGCGCTTCAGTGATAAAGGCTGCCCAGGCCCGCTCGCCCGCCGCGACTGCGCGCCCTGAGCCAAGGCGCAGCTGTGGCCACCCGAGTGATTCCGCTAGGGCGTGGGTGAAGATACGCTGGCCCTCATGGTCCGATGCGATATCGGGCCTATACGACTGGTCTCCAGGCGTGGAGGCAGGCGCGCCGGTGCGGCGCAGGACGATCGTGCGCCGGCGTTCGTGCCCTCGGCGTTGAGAGTTCACGTCGATGCCGGATGCGCGAAGCGCGGGTGCGACTCGCCGCAACTGGTTCGCTACCGCTCGAGGCGTCTCCGGGAACCCACGGTCGCGCTTCTCCTTGGGAACGCGGGCACGCATTTCGTCCAGCAGGTCCGAAGCGGTCCCCACCCAGTCCTCATGCGCTTCGACCAGCGCCATGACCGTCTCGGAAACCGGATCGCCCTCCAGCGCCATGCCCACCGCTTCGTCCCGTGCTCTGAGCAGAACGGCCAGCGCCTGGTCTTCGGTAAGGCCGAGCGCCGGGGCCGCAGCCAGGGACCACACGCAGAAGTCAGCCATGCGCGGGAGCCCCCAACGGCTTACTGACGAAACCCTCTGCAGCGCGACCGCAACGGCGTCCAGCACCGCGCCGAGGACGCGCGGCCGGAGCGCCGCGGCATCGCGCCAAAAGTCCGCCTCCGTGCGGCGCTGACTGTCTGGGATCGGCGGCAGCCGAAGCACGAGGGAACGGTCCAGCAGGTCCGAGCGCGCCACCACGTCCCCGATGCTCGTGAGGATGACCGGCCGCACGGCATCGAAGATTGCCTCGTCGGCATCGGTGAACAACCGCCGCGTAGAGAATCCGCCGCCGGTGGAAAGACGGCACAGTGCGTCCGACAGCCAAGGGTCAACACGCGACAAATTGTCGAACGCCAACACCCAGGAACGCCGTGCGATGACCATCAAGTCACGCACGTCGCGCGGCTCCGCGAGGAGGTCTGGGCGCCGGGGGTCGAGGAGCCAACGCAAAAGTCGTGCCGTTGTGGATTTGCCGGCGCCCGGCTCCCCCGTCAGCACGAGGACCGGCAGAGGCCCCTGAGGGCGCGCCACGGCGAGGAGCCAGAAGCAAATCAAGTACAGCTCCTCGGGCCCCACGTTCACGAGCGGCTGAAGGAGTTGGTCAAGCCGTTCGCCCGGCTCAGGCACCGGGAGGGGCTCCATCGCGCGGGAGCGCAGGAAGAGCGGCACGTCAGGGTCGACAATGACGCGCCAGCCAGATACGGTGACCTCGATCACACGCCCCGCATCGTCCGCGAGATCGCAGTAGATCACCTCGCCTTCCTGTCCGACGCGGATGAACACGGGCCACACCTCACCGCGCTGTCGCGCCTCGGCTTCAACGACACCGAGCGCCGCCCGTCGTGCGGTCTCCGAGGGGACCATTCCGGCCAGCCCGTAGAATCGATCTGCCCCCCACTGCGAGAACTCAAGAGAAGACACCTCGGCGACCTCGCGGCGCTTGGCGCCGGGGAAGCGCGCGTAGACCGCGCCGGTTGGGTCGAAAAAGAAGGAAATCGACGGGTCATCGAGGATCATCTGCGCCAGCTGAGTCGATTGCGGAGGCAATTGCTGAGCCTGTGCGCGGTCGCTCCGGGGGCGTGGTAGTGGCTTGACCCACCGACCGCGATCGGGTAGTATCGACTGTGGAGGCATTACGTTCACCGCCCTTTACGCCCCCGGCCTGACCGGGGGCCTCCCTTTCTCAGAACCCTACTACGAACCTGCCTTTCGTTTTTCGTATTTCCCGCGGAGTGATTGGCCCACATCGTGGGCGTTCCCGTACACCGCCCGGAGCCCTGGGGGCCCAATCACGTACCGCTGGAGCACGTCCCGCAGGGCCACATCACGCCGAAGCCCCCACCGGAGGATCTCCTCCTCGACCCGTCCGATGAACTCGGGCTCGGCGCAGAACCATATACAGGACACGCGCTCGGCGCGCGGCTTCTTCACGGCTCCCTCCCCACGACAATTCGGAGAACAACCTCTTGCGCCGGGACGCCCTTGAAGGCAGGCCGCAGGCGCGGGGAAGCGGTAAGCAGCTCTCCAACCGTGTAGTTATAGTCGCGGACGTTCACCGTGTTGTCGCGGCGGCGTCGGCCATCGCCGTAGTACCAGCGCAGGACAGACCCCATGGTTATCTCGTCGGTGTCCAGGTGCGCCGCGATGATGGACTCAAAATCGGCCTCGGGAATCCGGGCGAGCTTCCGGCATCGGAAGGCGAAAATCTTGGTCATGCCCGGCGGGAGCCGCCTCTTGTGGGACCCCCGCACCACGGTGCGGCTGATCACCCCACCCAGCGCACGCGCCACCCGGAGCCGGAGCGCGGCGACGTGGTTCTGAGCGATGAGGGCTGCCCCATGCTTACGGAGGAGGCGCTCAAGATCGATCGTCTCGCTGTAGACCGCCCCGAGCTCTTCAAGGCTCGCAGACCGGAGGGCGGCGAGGACGGCCTCCTCCAGTTCTTTAAGGCTCCGGTTTCGCCGCGAAACTGGAGCAACGCCGACCATTCGGACGCCCTTCCCTCCCCTTGCGCACGCCCGCGCCCCGCCTCTCGCGAAGGAGCTCCTCCAGGAGCCGCTCCGCCGGGACGCCCCGCTCCCGGACAACCCTCTCAAGGCGATCCCGAAGGCGACTGTCCACGAGTAACCGGATCAAGACCTGCTTCATGCTTATCCCTCCCGGCCCAGCCTAGCACACCCTAGGCGTTCAATTTGATTGACTCACGCGGGATGAATTGGTATGATGCAGCCAATGGAGCATGGGTTGACGAAACAGGACCTCATCGCCCGCGCCCGTGCCGAGTACGGCGTTCACGTCACTTGGCGCATGATCGAGTGGTACGAGCGCACGGGGATCATTGCCAAGCGGAAAGTGGGTGGAGGGTACAAAAGGGGGGTTCGAAATTTCTACCGGCCCGATGACCTGCGCACCGTCGCGGCTCTCCCCTTCGTCCTGCGGTACTCCCGGAGGTCGCTCGACCGCGCCATCATCGGCGCGTGGGCCCTCCACGAGTGCCCCATCCCCTGGGGCACAGTGAAAGGCGCGCTCGTCGAGATCCTCGAGGACGTGCAAAACTCGGCGGAACGGTCACCCGACCACACGGTGCGCACGATCCTCTACGGAGAGGTTGGGGAAACCTTCATCCCGGGGCGAGGAATCAACAGGCAGGTCCAGGCGGACAAACTCTACTATGCATTCCGGGGGGAAGAAGAAGCGAGCATCTTTCTTGCTCTTGCTATGGGGGTACTCCGATCGCTCGGGGGGGGCGTGTCTTCCGACTCACCCCCGTTCATGCGCGATCTCACGATCCAAGGTCTTCTCAAGACGATACGCGAGGCACAGGAAGACGACGGAGACGCTGTTCGCCCATTTATCCCCTGGGTGCTCACTTTCTGTCTGGCGCTCTTTTTGAATCTTGGAGGCCTGCGCTATCCATCCCGGCGGCACATTCTTACCTTTCTCTATAAATGGGCTCCAGCGGTCACCGCCCTAGCCCTCCTCCTGGCACGTTCCACGCCTATGGCATGGGAAAAGATGGTCACGGGGCTTAAGGAGATTCTTCGGCCCTACACACCTCCACACGCCGCCGACACCATCCGGGACCTGCCGTTCCAGCGGAGAAAGACGATGGAGGCGCACGCGGCGCACAAACAGTAAATGAAGTGCCCCCGCGCCTGTGTCCGCAGGCCGGGGGCGTGGCACCGGACAGCCTCGCACCTGAAGGGAGAGCAGGTCCGATGCGGGACTACAGTAGCACAGGCGGCCTCGGGGCCGCAATTCGCCAGGGCGTCCTCGTTCTCAGCGGCTACGGCCTCCGCGTGTCGGTGGAGCGCGGCCACCTCGTCTGCTCGGACGGATACTGCGACGTGCGCCGCCGCCTGCGCCTGCACAGGGCCACCTCCGGGCTCCGGCGCCTCGTCCTGCTCGGCACGTCGGGGATCATCACCCTGGAGGCCGTCCGGTGGCTCCACGGGATCGGGGCCGGGCTCGTCCAGCTCACGGGGCGGGGCGAGGTCCTCCTCGCCTCCGGGCCGCCCGGTCTCGACGACGCGCGCCTCCGGCGGGCGCAGGCGACTGCACCCACCCGCGACGTGGGGCTGCGGATCACGCGCGACCTCCTGAGGGCGAAGCTCCTGGGGCAGGCCCGGGTGCTCGACCGCCTCGCCGCCCCCGCGGTGGCCGCGACGCTGCGGCGGGCCTGCGGAGAGCTCGACCGGGCCCCGACCCTCGAGCGGATGCGGAGCATCGAGGCGGAGTCCGGGCTGGCCTACTGGGAGGCGTGGCGCGCGGTCCCCGTCCGCTTCGCGCGGCGGGACGAGCGCGTGGTGCCCGATCACTGGACGGTGGCGGGGACGAGGTCGTCCCCCCTCACAGGGCAGCCCCGGCGCGCGGTCTCGCCCGCCCACGCGATCCTCAACTACCTGTACGCCGTCCTGGAGTCCGAGGCGCGGATCGCCACCCAGGCGGTCGGGCTCGACCCCGGGATGGGCATCCTCCACGCCGACCAGCCGGCGCGCGACTCCTTTGCGCTCGACCTCATGGAGCCGGTCCGGCCGTCGGTCGATGCCTTCGCGCTCGACCTCCTGCGGGAGCGCGTCTTCAGCCGGGACGACTTCGTGGAGGACGAGCACGGGGTGTGCGCCCTCGTGGGGCCTCTCAGGCGCGACCTCGCGCAGACAGGCCCCCTGTGGGCGAAGGAGATCGGCCCGTGGGCGGAGCGCGCCGCCGCACTCCTCGCGGAGAGCGCCCGCCGGAGGGAGCGCCCGATCAGGGTGCCCACGCCCCTCACGCAGGCGAACCGGAGCGCCGGACGCTCCGGGATACGGCGCAGGCCGCCCCGTACCGCCATGCGCCCCCGGGTGGATATCCCGCGCGCCTGCCTCGCGTGTGGCGCTATCATCGAGGGAGCGCAGACACGGGCCCGCTACTGTGCCGCGTGCCTCCCAGATGTGAAGCGCGCCATCTCCGAGAAGACGCTCGACCTGGCGCGGCTCGCCAAGGCCCTCAAGGGACCGGTGAGCGAGGAGACCCGGACCCGGCTCGGCCGGGCAACGGCCGCCGCATCCCGCGAGAGGCGGCGGTGGGAGGAGGCCCACCCGGACCTCCCCGATCCGGCTGAGTTCCGCACGCGCATCGCCCCGCTGCTCGCCACCGTCCCGGTCCGGCAGCTCGCGCGCCTTGTGGGGCTGTCGATCCCCTATATCGCCGCAATCAAGCGAGGGGAGCGCACCCCTCATCCCCGCCACTGGGAGAGGATCGAGGAGACCGTGCGCGCCCTGCTCGGGAGAGGAGGTGAGGACGCCATGCCCAGGGAGTGAGACGGGCCACACGGCCCGAGCGCACCACCCAGTAGCCAGGCGAAGACCACTCAGGAAGGAGGCTCAGAGTCTATGTGGCCCGTCAAGGATACCGCCATTCGTCTTCCCGAGCACCTGATCCTGCTGGAGAACTCGGTGTGGGTCGAGCTCGACTGCCAGAGGTGCGGGATCGTCGCCCGCTTCTCGGCGACCGGGTGCCGGCCTGAGGAGATCATGAGGGAGGCGCGGGAGCACCGGTGCCCGAAGGAAGACCGATGAGAGCCGAGCTCCGGGCCCTCACCCGGCTCCTGTGCCTGATCTGGGACGCCAACATGCGGGGCGACCGGCGCGAGGTGGCACGGCTCACGTCCCAGGCCCTCGGCGCGCTCCTCCCACGGCGGCGGAGCGCCCACTCCCCGAGGGAGCCCCGGCCTGCGAAGAGGGGGAGACGCCCTGCTCCCCCGCGATGACATCGCCGCGCACCTTCGCGCGATCCGCGACCACGTGGAGGCGGTCGAGTGGGCCGCCACTGCCGGGCGCGATGATCGGGCGGTCCTCCGGGAGCTCCGCGCCCTCGAGGAGGCCGTCCACGGGGCCCGGCGGGCGCTCGAGGAGGCCCTCGGCGCGGATGCGGGGGACCGGTAGAGCACGCGCTCCGTGACGCTCACGGAGAGAAAGGAGGGGCACAATCTAGAAGGAAGGAAAGGGAGCACGGTCCGGGCGGCCCGGGGGGGGAACTCCTCCGGGCCGTGACCGCCAGGCCCGAGGTGAGGCGAATGGAGGACAGACCGCTAAACTCCGGCCCAGGTGTCACCTCAAGCAGGCTAACGATGGGCATATGATCGACACGAAGGGCTTGAGGAATTCAAAATGGAAATTCTAGCCCACCCCTGACGCGAGACGAGAATTGCAAAGATGATGTGGATAAACGTGATCACAGACGTAAAGACCACTGCTAAAACTGTTGCGAGCACCGCTTTTTGGATTATGAGGGCCGCTTTTGGGGTTGTGAAAATCTATTTTAAGTTTCTCTTTTGGCTTATGGATTTGAGCATTAAGTTGCGATTAGGTCTCCTCGGCATCGGAAGGTCGAGCTCTGCATGCCCCGCGCACCCTGTTCCCATCCAAACCCCAGAGCTGCGACAGGGGAAAAGCGAGAGGCAGGTTGTCTGCTCTGCCTTGGCCGAAAGCCAAGCACATGACCTGACTCGCTTGGTAGAAAAACATGAATCGTCCGCGGTTTCGGGCACACGCAGTTCAGCCGAAAACCAGGCCCAGACTCACGGTGCCCATGCGGGGCCGCCGCATCCGCCAACATTATCTCAGAAACCGGGCACGCTGTCGCCGGGACTGCCGTCTCACGCCCACACATCGGCACAGAATCCTATTGCCTCCTGCTGTCATTGCCGGCGCCCAGCAACTCACTCGATCACACGTCACTCATCCGCAAGCATTAGTTCTGTGCCATGGGAGTACCGGAAGTCCCGTTACAGGTGGTTAGGATACCAATACCGCATATTCGAGCGTCCTGAGCGGGCGTTTTCCGTGGACGTTCCTTTATGTGACCAGTGTCTTGCCAATTACAATTCCAGGCACATAGAGGAATTAAAAAAGAAAGCATTCTCGTACAAAAGTACGCGATTAGGTTGCTTGTTGGGCTACGTCCGTGCGCTGCTGAACCTCTTGTGGTTAGGCTTGTTGGCCGGCTGGTTCCTAGGCCGCTTGTCCGGCTACCCCACGTTGCCAGACTTCGTGTGGTTAGGCTGGTTGGTTTACTGGCCCCTATGCGGCTTGATCGACTGGCTCCTGGAGCGGGTTGTAGATACCTCTGATGCCAAAAGAGAGTACGACAAGGGACTGCAAGTTTACAAGGAAATTGACAGCGCAATTGAAAAGCGGGTTGCCGCGAAAAGGCACGAGGTAGCCGCGACCCTGCAGAAGGAGCTGAACGCGCGATACCGGACGATAGAATACGTGCGGGGGCTCGGAGGGCGCAGATTCGAATACTTCGTGGCTGAGCTATTCAGCAGCATGGGCTATAAGGTCGAGGTCACCAATGCGTCTGGCGATGGCGGAGTTGACGCGAAGGCGACAAAGGAAGGGAAGACCATCGTGATTCAGTGTAAGAACTACAAGAACCCTGTGGGCCCCGGCGTCGTGAGAGATTTTTTCGCGGCAATGATAGATGCGGGAGTCAGTGAAGGCATCATAGTTTCCACAAGCACGTTCAGCGCACATGCGGAGGACTTCGCCGCCAGGAGAAATATCAGACTGATTGACGGAGAGGAACTACTCAAGCTCATCGAGCAATATGGGCTTTTCCCTCAGCATACGTGAGCCGTTGACACAGCGCAAGCCGCGCATCGCAGAGACGCCTGCGTCATGACGGGCCTCCATCGCACACAGACTGACGCCGTGACGGTGTCCTTCCCCCACACTC
>Ga0209061_1004820_pt1 | contig 12511 bp, 13 predicted proteins | sample Coa_R1_10_FD_187157 | JGI IMG/M metagenome (GOLD analysis project Ga0209061, IMG submission 187157) | Surface soil microbial communities from Centralia Pennsylvania, which are recovering from an underground coalmine fire - Coalmine... | ecosystem: Environmental > Terrestrial > Soil >...
CGCCGCTGCCGCTTTAACACTTTGCTGATAGGCTTGCGCTGCCACGCGGGCTATCCTACCGGCAGGAAAAGTTGCTCACCGAGGAACGAGATGGCCAGAAGCCCCGACGATCGCCGCTCTCCGCGCCGGAAGCAGGGCGGCAAGCAAGCGCAACCCGTGCGTCGCACGCCTGTAGCAGGTTCGGCGGCGCGCGGCCCGGTCCGTGTTGAGCGCAGCTTCGTCGAGACCTACCGCAACTGGATCGTCGCCGGTATCCTCGCCGTCGTGGTGATCGCGGTGGGGACGATTCTGGCGCTGAAGGTGCGCGGCAAGTCTTCCTCGTCCACTTCTGCCGGTGCGGGCACGCAGGCCGAACACCAGCTCGCCAGCCCGCAACTGCTCGCCGAACTGGCAAGTATCCCGGCGACGACATTTGACAGCGTCGGCACCGGTACTGCTGGTGGCACGATCAAGGCGCTCGACAACAGCCCGCTGCAGCAAGATGGCAAGCCGCTGATCTTCTACTACGGCGCCGAGTTCTGCCCGTTCTGTGCCGCGCAGCGCTGGCCGATGGTCGTGGCCTTGAGCCGCTTCGGCAGCTTCTCCAACCTCGGCCTTACCTCCTCCGCGGCCAATGACGTCTTTGCCAACACGCCGACGTTCTCTTTCCATGGCGCGAGCTACACGAGCCAGTACGTGGCTTTCTCGGCGGTGGAGACGACGACCAACCAACCCGATGGCAAAGGTTTTTACACGAAGCTCGATACGCCCACACCCGAGCAGCAAGCGCTCGTACAGAAATACGACGCGCCGCCGTATACCCAGTCGGCTGGCGGGATCCCGTTCGTGGACTTCGGCAACAAGTACGCGACCTACGGCGCGATGTACAGCAACAACGTGCTGATGGGCCTCACGCAGCAGCAGATCGCCGACGCACTGAAAGACCCGAGCAGCGAGCAGGCGAAGGCGATCCTCGGTGCGGCGAACATCGTTTCGGCCGCGATTTGCAAGCTCACCAACAACCAGCCCGCCAGTGTCTGCAACAGCCCGGGCGTGCTGGCGGGCGCAGCCAGGCTCGGGAGGTAGCGCCATGCTGACAATGCGGCGCGCCGCCATCCCGGCCCTGTTGCTCGCGCTGATCGGCGTGGCCGGCACGGGGATCGCGATCTACCTCACCAGCGTGCACTACGCCGGTACGCCGCTCGTCTGCTCGGCGACCGGCGTGGTGAACTGCGAGCGCGTGCTCAGCAGCCGTTACTCGACGGTGCTGGGCATCCCGTGGAGCGTGGGCGGTATCGTCTGGTTCGCCGTGCTGGCCATCTCGGGAGTGCTGGCGCTGCGCGCGCCGGAGCCGTCGTGGCTGCATCCCGCGCAACTGCTCTGGGGCGTGATCGGATTGGGCACGGCGCTCTATCTCATCGGCGTCGAGGCGCTGGCGCTCGGTGTGCTTTGCTTGTGGTGCACGGTGGAGCACGTCCTGATCGTGATCGCGCTCGCCATCATTGTGCTGCGCGCGCCGCGCCTGGCCGCCGTGGATATCCCCGACGCTGCCGGAGATCGACGCCGTGCTGCCGGCGCGCGGCGCTGAGGCCGCAATCTTCCGCGCCGCGCGTTCGCGTCCCTGGCGAGCGCCCTCTTGCGGCGGCGGCGCGGCTTTCTGTAGAACGTTCCCAGCCTGCCGGTAGGTGCGAACAGCGCGCCGGCGTTCAAGCAGGAGGAGACCCATGCTCGTTTCAACCACGGAACGTGTCGCCGGGTACGAGGTCGTGGAGACGCTGGGCGAAGTCTTCGGCATCACGGTGCGGAGCCGCGGCCTGCTCGGCAACATCGGCGCAGGGCTGAAATCGCTTGTTGGCGGCGAGATCACCCAGTACACCCACCTGCTCGAAGAGGCGCGCGAGCACGCCGTGCAGCGCATGGTCGAGCATGCGCAGGCGAAGGGGGCCGACGCGGTCATCATGATGCGCTTCGACTCTTCGGAGATCGGCACCACGATGTCCGAGATCGTCGCCTACGGTACCGCCGTAAGGCTGCGCCCGGCCAGCTAACCGGGTTTTGAGAACGCGGCGGTTGCGACCCGCGCGGGGGCCGCAAAGCAAACAACGCCCCACCGCGCCGGCTTTGCCCCGGCCGGCTTGAGCGTGCGGGGAACCACCGCGTCCGCTACTCGCGCTCCGGCTGCTCCGGCGCGGCGACGGTCTCGCGCAGCCGTTCCGCCTCCTGGCGGCGTAGCGCTTCGGCCTCCGCGCGCGTGAAGGTCGCGCCACACCCCTCACAGCGGTAGCCGGTGGCACGCTCCTCGTGACCAATATCCGCCACGTTGTCCCAGCGCGGCACCAGCGTGGTGTGCGGACACATCGCTGCCGCGGAGCGCTCTTTCTCGCGTTCCGCGGTGGCGCTCCCTCTGCCAAAAAGCTTGCTCAGGAAGCTCATGTGGCGCCTCCTTACGATGCCTGGCGTCCGACGGTGTACGGGGCTGCTCATCCATTTCTTAAACGTCCGTGCGTGTGCACGCATACACCGAACGGGTGAGAACAGGTTTCGCCGCCGGTGAGATAGTGTCGCGAGTGTGCCCGCACGCGTGGCGGCGTATGCTGGGCGGTGCGGCGCGCCTGCGCTAGCTTCGCAAGAGGACGGGAACTTCATGGGCTTTTCGACGGAGGAGATCGACCACATCGCCATCGCAGTGCCGGACCTCGATGCGGCGATCGCCGCCGCGACCTCGCTGCTCGGCGCGCGGCTGCTCTGGCGCAACCCGCCGCGTCCCGGCGCGCTCAACGATGGCGCTGTGCTCGAACTGGGCGGCATGTTGCTCGTGCTCGAGCATCCACTCGGCGAGCGTGGCGTCTTCGCCGAGTTCCTGCGCCGGCGCGGGCCCGGCATTCATCATGTTGGCCTCTCTGTGACCAATCTCGACCAGGCGATGCGCGATGCCGAGGCAAGCGGGGTCCGCTTGCTCAATCCCTCGCTGGATAACCCGATCCGGCGCGAGGTGCTGATCCATCCGAAATCGGCGCTCGGCGTTCTCTGGCAGATGATCGAGTGGAATCCGGCCATCCGCGGCGATCGGGAGCGTCGCCGCCGTGCCCTCCGCGATGGCGAGTTCACGATCCCCGGCATCACCGGTTGATGTCCCGGAGGGTCATACGTTTGCTGCCATGATGGAGGTCGCGCCCTGCCCCGTGCGCTAGAGAAGTCGCGGTGTGCGCCCAGGCGGCACCGAGGAGTTCCGCCATCGCCACCCAGTGCTACGCCGCCTCGCGATGTGCACCAGCGCAGCGTCTTTCCTCGCCGTTGCCCGCGCGCGGTTGTAGCGGGGAAGCGTGCCTGCTCGCGAGGCATGCGAAAAGTGCCGTGTTCCCCGCATGCGGTGGTGACGAGGCCCGGTGACACGGGGAGCGTTCGCGTAGAACGCTGGCAGATCGAACCGTGCTCATGCGGCGATGGGCAGCGGGCATGCGTGGCGTGGTTCGGGCGGGACGAGCGAGATCCCGGCCGCAGAGAGCGCGTCTGGCACCAGCTGCAGGTTCCAGGCGCGTGTTCTCGCTGCATGCTACAGTGCCAGCACGAGCAGGCAACGATCCCCGGAGAAAATCGGCATGACACGCGACACCGCCACAAACGTTCAGCCCTTCACCATCGCCGTTGCGGATGACGTGCTCGACGATCTGCACGAGCGGCTGCGACGCACACGCTTCCCCGGCGAGGTTGTCGGTAGCGGCTGGACGTACGGCACCAATCTGGCCTATTTGAAGAGCCTGGTCGAGTACTGGCTGAAGGGGTACGACTGGCGCGCCGCCGAGCGGCAGCTGAACGCGTTGCCGCAGTTCACCGCGCCGGTAGAGGGGCTACGCATCCACTTCGTGCATGTGCGTGGCAAAGGGCCGCAGCCGCTGCCGCTCCTCATCAGCCATGGCTGGCCTGGTTCGTTCGTCGAGATGACGGAGATCATCGGGCCGCTGACCGATCCCGCCGCCCACGGCGGCGACCCGGCCGACGCCTTCGATGTCGTCGTGCCTAGCCTGCCTGGCTACGGCTTTTCCGAGCAGCCGACGGCGCCGGGCATGACGCCGCGGCGCATCGGCGCGATCTTCGCCCGGCTCATGCGCGAAACGCTCGGCTACGAGCGCTACGGTGTGCAGGGCGGCGATTGGGGTGCCGTCATCACCGCAACGATGGCCTACGACTATCCGCAAGAGGTGGTTGGCCTGCATCTGAACATGCTCGGCGTGCGGCCGTACACCGGACCCGGAACACCACCCTTGACAGATGAGGAGAAGGCGTTCCTCGAGGAAGCGCGCCGCTGGCGCGACGAGGAGGCCGGCTATCAGGCGATCCAGGGCACGCGCCCGCAGACCCTCGCCTACGCGCTGACCGACTCCCCCGCCGGCCTCGCCGCCTGGATCGTCGAGAAGTTCCGCGCCTGGAGCGATTGCGACGGCGATGTGGAGAAGCGCTTCAGCAAGGACCGCCTGCTGACGAATATCATGATCTACTGGGTCAGCGGCTGCATCGGTAGCTCGATGCGTCTCTACTATGAGAATCGCCATCAGCCCTGGTTGCTAGGGCCGGGAGAACGCATCACCGTGCCGACTGCCTATGCGGCCTTTCCGAAAGAGCTGACGCGCCCGCCGCGCAGCTGGGTCGAACGCGCCGTCAACTTGCAGCGCTACACGCCGATGCCGCGCGGCGGCCACTTCGCCGCCATGGAGGAGCCGGCGCTACTCGTCGAGGATATCCGCGCCTTCTTCCGCCCGCTGCGCGCCGCGCTGTAGATCGCCCGCGCTGGACGAGCGCGCCCACCCGGCGCATGATCGTTCCGCGAGGGATAGAGCGCGTACAGGAGGCGACAGCGATGTATACGTACGAAGGTATGCTGGCAGAAACGGTCACAGTGCGCGGATACAACGGCGACCTCATTGAAGCGTACCTCGCGCGCCCGCTGGGCGTGGGGCCGTGCGCCGGCGTCGTCGTCATCCACCACATGCCCGGCTGGGACGAGTGGACCAAAGAGGTCGTGCGCAAGCTGGCTTACCACGGGTACGCGGCCGCCGCGCCGCATCTGTACTGCCGCGCCGGGCCTGGCAGCCCCGACGATCTCGCCGCGCGCGTGCGTGCTGCCGGCGGCGTCTCTGATGATCAGGTGATGGGCGATGTCGAGGGAACGATGGCTTTCCTGCGCGCGCAGCCATGGGCCAGCGGCAAGATCGGCGTGATCGGCTTCTGCTCGGGCGGGCGACACACGTACCTTGCCGCCTGCCGCCTGAGCGGCATCGATGCCGCGGTCGATTGCTGGGGCGGTAACGTCATCGTCGATGATCCGGCGCAACTCAACGCGCTGCGGCCCGTTGCGCCGATCGACCTCACCGAGCAGCTCTCCTGCCCGTTGCTGGGCATCTTCGGCAACGAAGATCCCAACCCCAATCCCGACCAGGTCAATCGCACAGAGGAAGTGCTCAAGCGCTTCGGCAAAACGTACGAGTTCTACCGCTACGATGGCGCGGGCCACGGCTTCTTCGCCGTCGATCGTCCCGGCTACCGGCCACAGCAGGCGGTCGATGGCTGGCAGAAGGTCTTCGCTTTCTTCAAGCGCTACCTCGGTGTGCCCGAGGCGGTCGCGACACGGTAGGAGGGGAGGGGGGCATGTGCACTTATATCGTCGAAAGCGTGCCGCTAGCCGGCAGCGCGAAGGGCCGCGGTGGCTGGATGCGCGTCGATACCGCGCATGTGGCCTTCGACCACCCCTTCCACGCGCCGTTCGACCACGCGCTGACGATCGATCTGGCGCCGGCCGGTGGCGAGCCCGGCGACCGCGTTGCGCTCGAACTGGAGCCGGAGGCGGCGCGCAGGCTCGCCGAGCGCATCCTCGCCGTGCTGGCGAAAGACGAAGTCGTGCAGGTGCTCGCCGCACAGGCGTCCGCAGAGGGTCGCGCCGCGACGCCGTGACACGAGCGGTGAGAGGCGGCTGTTCGCGTTGCGCGTTCGCGGGCGTACACTAGCAGCAGTCCGCCGCGTCCGCTGGCACTGCATGCAGGCGATCGATGCACGTTGGCGTTTTGCGTCTCACCATCCGCTTGCCGGAAAACCATTCGCTCAAAGGCAAACGGCAGGTCGTCAAGTCGGTCACGGCGCGGCTGCAGAACGCGCTCAACGTCTGCGCCGCCGAGGTAGATGCGCACGATACCTGGCAGATCGCTGTCCTCGGCGTCGCCTGCATCAGCACAAGCGTGACGCACGCCGAGCAGCAGCTCGCCTCCGCGATTCGCTTCGTCGAGGAGACGCGTCCCGATGTCGAAATCCTCGACGCCGAAACGGAGATTCTCTCGACGTTCTAGGCGGCGCCGCGGTCGTAGTACGGCGGGCAGCGGCCCTCTCTGCGCTTCGCGAACGCCAGCCGCGCACCAGCGCAACCCCTGGATGAACGCATCCAGTCCGGTCGCCGTTGGCGAAGCGCAGGCGCGCTACCGCTGCCGGGCCAGGTAGGCATCGAGGTTCTCGCGCTCGCGCTCCGCGAACTCCACGCCGATCCACATCCGCTCCAGCGCCTGGTCGAGCCGCTTACCGGCATCGGGCACTTCGTGCGTGCGTAGGAACGCTTCCACGCGCTCGGCCAGAGAGCGATCGCGCACCGCCGCCACTGCCTCGACCATGCGGATGATCGTGTTGTCGGGGTAGCGCTGCAGCATCGTTTCCCAGTTGCGCTCGATGAAATTCCAGGCGAGCATGGTGCCGTCGCTATTAGCCAGCACGCTGGCCACCATAAACGGCGCATCCTGGGTGCGGATCTCGCCATCGAGGCAGTGGTCGAGGGTGCGTTGCAGGAGCTCGGGCTGGCGGAAGGCGGCCAGCGCATACAGATAGCGCCGCTCCTCCTGCGGCGTGCGCGCGCTCTTGAAGCGCGTCCAGAGGTCGTCGTAGGTGGCGGCGTCACCGGTGTAGGCAACGATGCCGACGCTCGCCGCTGCGACTTCAGGGTCGACGCTGGCAGGATCGGCGGCGTAGCGGGCGTAGACCTCGCGGGCGCGCGCCTGTACACCAGCATCGTTGCCGAGTGTGCCCAGCGCCCCGAGCACCTGTCCACGCAGTTGCCGCAGCAGTTCGTTTTCGTCTGGCCGTGGCTCCCAGCCGAGGCGCGCGTAGATGCTCGCCAGGCGATCGCGCACCAGCGCGGCGAACGCCTCGCGCCGCGCTTCGCTCACGATCCGCCGCACGCCACCCAGATGCCCCGCGATCGCTGCCCAGACGTTGCGATCCGTCTCCTCGCGGTAGAGCGCGGTGAGATCCAGATAACCGCTCAGGGGACTGTAGCCGGCCTGCACGTTCGCCCACGCATCGCTGATCAGGTTGAAGCGCTCGGTGGGACGCAGCGTGCGCGTCAGATCGGCCGTGAGCCGTTCGAGCAGCGCGGGCGCGTACCGCACGCGATAGACGCCATCGCTGCCGGCGTTGACGACAACGGCGCGCGTTCCTTCAGGCAGCGGCAGCCGCAGCTCGCGGCTGGTCAGCAACGTCTTCTCGGAGCGCGTGCCTTCCGGCGTCTCCAGCCGCAGCGCGATCGGCGTCTGCCAGAGCTGTGCGGCCTCGGCACCATCGCGCCGGTAGAGGAAACGTTGCTGGCTCAGGACGAGCGTATCGGTCGCGATCTCCGCGCTGATCAGCGGGTAGCCGGGCTGGAAGATCCAGGAGTCGGCGACGGCACGCACCGGCTGCTGCGACGCCTCTTCGAGCGCGTCCCAGAGGTCGGTCGTTTCGGCGTTGTCGAAAGCGTGCACTTCGAGGTAGTGCGTGATACCGCGCCGGAACGTCTCTGGTCCGAGGTACTGCTGCAGCATACGCAGCACCGCCGCGCCCTTTTCGTACGTCAGCACGTCGTACATCGCCGCCGCGTCCTCCGGGCGCACGACGGTGTACTCGATCGGCCGCGTCGAGCGCAGACCGTCGATCGTCAGCGCCGCCTCGCGACTGAGGGTGAAGCTGGCCCACGTCTCCCACTCGGGGCGGAAGTCATCAGAGCAGAGCAGCGCCATAAAGGTCGCGAAGGCTTCTTTGAGCCACAGCCCGTTCCACCAGCGCATTGTGACCAGATCGCCGAACCACATGTGCGCGATCTCGTGCGCCACGACCTCGGCCACGCGCTCCAGTTCGCCCAGCGTCGCGCGGCTCTCGTCCAGCAGCAACGCGACCTCGCGGAAGGTGATCGCGCCGAGGTTCTCCATCGCGCCGGAGGCAAAATCGGGGATGGCGATCAGGTCGAGCTTCTGGCCGGGGTAGGGGATGCCGTAGTACTCGCTGAAGAACTCAAGCGCGTGCGCCGCGGCTTTGAGCGCGAAACCCGCGAGATGGCTTTTGCCCGGCACCGACCAGACGCGGATCGGGATACCGCGCACCTCGACGGCGTGGCTACTTTCGAACTCGCCGACGATGAACGCCAGCAGGTAGGTAGACATCTTCGGCGTGTCGTGGAAGACGACAACGCGCTTCCCCGTGGCAGGGTCGGTTGTCTCGCTCTTCACTGCGCCACACGAGATCGCCGTGAGCCGCGGATCGATCACCAGCGTGACGCCGAACACCGCTTTGAACGCCGGCTCGTCCCAGCAGGGGAAGGCGCGACGGGCGTCCGTCGATTCGAACTGCGTCGTCGCGAGCGTGTGGACGGCGCCGCTCTCGTCGCGGTAGGTGCTGCGATAGAAGCCGCGCAGCTTGTCGTTGAGCGTGCCGGTGAAGACGAGGCGCAGCCGCGCTGTTCCCGGCGCGAGCGCATCCGGCAGCGCGAGGATGGCGCGCTCGGCCTCTTCGTCGTAGGCGATGCTGGCTGAGACGGTGCGGCCGGCGGCGTCGGTCACCTCGGCCGTTTCGATGCGTAGCTCGATCGCGTTGAGGACGATCTCGCGCGTCGCCTCCCGCACGTCGAGGGTGATCGTCTCGTCGCCGCGGAACGTGGCAGTGGTGAGGTCCGGTTCGAGACGCAGATCGTAGCGCTGCGGCACGATCGTCTGCGGCAGGCGATAACGGGTGATGTCGGGCACGGTGCTGGTCATCGTGGCTCACTTCCTTTGCAGCAGCTTGCCATAGCCTACCACGTGCCGCGCGTGCGGAGCGGTTATCGGGCACGCGCGGGCGCACCGGAATGCACCCGCAGGTGGGACGTTGCCGGTGCTGTCGGACCGGGACGCCGATGCACGACACGCGTCGCTCAGACCATGCGTCAGCAGCGTGCCGGCAAGATACCCGTCTTGTATCAGTACTGGCATCTCAAGCCCACCGGCTTGGAACGCGCCGTCTGCCGCGGCTCAGAGTAGCGGCAGCTGGCAGGGTTCCGGTTTCGGCGGGTGCGGGTGGAAGGGTGCGTCGCGGTAGCCGAGCGCCGCCTTCGCTTCGTCTACTCGTGCATCGATGCACGCGCGGTACGCCTTCGGCGCGTACTTCGTCCCGTACAACCGCTGGTAACCTGCCAACAGCGCGGGATACTCCTGCTCCATGAAGCGTAGAAACTCATCGCGGATGCCGGCGTCGAGGTGCAGTAGGTTGGCGCCGATGAAGCGCGCGCCATGCTCGGCGGCGGCCCGTACCGTGCGCGCGATCTGGTCGGGCGTGGCCGAGAGCCCCGGCAGCAGCGGCGCCATCAGCACCCCGGCGTGCACGCCTGCCGCCACAAGTGCTTCGAGCGCGCGTAGGCGCTGCCATGGCGGTGGCGTGCCCAGCTCCGTGAGCCGCCAGATCGTGGCGTCGATCGTCGGCACGCTGCAGCAGACGGTCACCCCGGCGCGCCGTGTCAGCTCCTGCAGCACATCGCGGTCGCGCAGCACCATCGTCCCCTTGGTCACGATCGAGACCGGGGTGCGGTAGCGGGCGAACAGCTCCAGGCTGCGGCGCGTCAGTTGGTAGCGTCCCTCGATCGGCTGGTACGGATCTGTCGCCGTGCCGATCGTGACGTGCTCGCGGCGCCAGCTGCGGCGCGCCAGTTCGCCAGCGAGCACCTCTGGCAGGTTGGTCTTGATGAAGACGATGCCGAAGAATGCCCCCGGCGCGTCGAGGTCGAAGTAGCGATGGGTGGGGCTGGCGAAGCAGAAGCGGCAGTGGTGCACGCAGCCGCGGTACGGGTTGAGCGACCAGCGAAACGGTCTGCCGCCCGCCACGCGGTTCAACGCCGTTTTACAGGCGATTTCGCGATAGTCGATGCGCGCCATGGTCGGCCTCGCTCCGCCTCGCCGCGCGTAGTGCGGCGGGCGCTGCCCTCAGCGTAGGCCGCGGCCCTTGCGTGCGCATCTCGCGATGCGCAGCTTCCTGACACTCACTAGCTCTACTCGTGTCGCCGAGGATGTCGGCGTTCTCCGCGGTGCATGCGTCGGGCGAACCCTCCGGCTGCGTCCCGATAAGGGTCTGACGCTCTGCGCCTCGTGTCCCGACCGTACAAGGATCTCACGACCCGCCGATGCTGGCATCTCGCCGGTGCCGGCTTTCGGTCTGGAGGGCGCTCAGGCGATGGACCCGTTCCGCGGAACCCTTTCGACCAGACTGCGCGCTGCTAGATGCAGGCCGGCGGTATCGCACCAGGTCTGCCCCCGTCGCGGCAGGCATAAGCGAGGCACTCGAATAGGTCTTTAGCAGTCTGGAGCGGTACCTGGAAGGCCCGGGACGTGCTAGCGCTACAGCACCTGGTTCCAGGGGTAGATCGTCCACGACTGGAAGACGCCCGCCTGCCGGAACGGATCGGCGGCGATGATCTGCTCGACCTCTTCGCGCGAGGCGGCGTCGTAGATGATCAGCGCGCCGCTATCATCGGGGAATGGCCCGGCGGCGAAAAGCTTGCCCTGCGCCTTCAGGCCAGCGAGATACTCGCGGTGGCGCGGGCGCGCCTCGGCGATCGCCGTCTTATCATTGCTGTAGGAGAAGATCGTGGCGTATTTCATCGCGTACGCTCCTTGAACGTTATAGCGGGATGGCCCGCGTGCACCGCGGATCTGCCCGCGTGCAGTACGATGGTGCACAGGCCCCCTCGGGCGACGAGGCGCATATGGCAGAGCAGCAGGAGCAACCCGGCGCGGGACAGCAGGTCGAAGCGACGATTATCCCATCCTGCACCGAGCGCGATTTCTTCACCTACATCTACCCTTACTGCCGCACCGGCAGCTGGACGTGCGTCTACTGCGGCGAGCCGATCGAGTATCGCGAGGATGGGACGGTGTACATCGGGCGCCAACGGATCGCCTGCCGCGTGGAAGACCTCGGCGGCTATTATCAACTGACGCCGAAAAACGGGCCACCCGGCGCCGTCAACCGCTGCTGCAGCGACCGCATCAGCGCGGCCGATGAGGCGATCCCGCTCGGGCGCGAGATCCGCTGCCCGATCTGCGGCGATGTCTACACCTGCGCGATGGTAACGCGCTGGCAGGGCACGGCCGAGGTCAAGGGGTATGTGCGCGATGGCCGCGGCTTTGCCGTCGATCACGCCCTGGCAGTGCCCGCGCTCGTGCCTATCGAGCGCTTGAGCGGCTACGCCCGCTAGCCAGTGGCAGAGGAGGTGGCGCGGAGTTGGCGCACACGCTGGTAGCGACGCCCGCCGCGCTCGCGGCATGCTGCGAGAAGCTACGCGGCGCGAGCTGGCTGGCGGTCGATACAGAGGGCGACAGCCTGCACTCGTACTGGCCGCGCGTTTGCCTCGTGCAGATCACGGCCGGCGATCAGGATTTCATCATCGATCCGCTCGCCGTCGATATCCGGCCGCTCGGCGAGCTGTTCGCCGACCCCACGATCGAGAAGATCATGCACGCGGCCGAAAACGACGTGCGCAACCTCAAGCGCGACTATGGCTTCGCCTTCGCCAACCTGTTCGACACGATGGTGGCGGCGCGTATCCTCGGCTATCCGCGCTGGGGCCTGGCCGATCTGCTGCGCGACGCGTTTGGCGTCGCGCTGGACAAGCGCTTCCAGCGGCACGATTGGGCCGCGCGCCCGATCGCGCCGCTGGCGCTCGCCTACGCTGCTGCCGACACGCACTACCTGCACCCGCTGCGCCTCAAGCTGGGTGCTGAACTGGCAGCGGCGGGTCGAGAGCGCGAGGCCGCCGAAGAGTTCGTGCGTATCGCCGCCGCGCCACCGGCCGAGCACGCCTTCGATAGCGAGGATTTCTGGCGTGTGCGTGGTGCGCGCGAACTCGATCCAGCGCAACGGCCAGTGCTGCGCGAGCTATACCGGCTGCGCGATGCCGAGGCGCAGCGCCTCAACCGTCCGCCGTTCAAGGTCATGCCGGATAGCGCGCTGATCGCCATCGCCCGCGCCGCACCGCGCACGCAGGCCGAACTCGAAGCGCTGCCCGGCGTGCCGCCGGCGATCGCACGCCGCTACGGGCGGCTGATCCTGACGGCCGTACGACGTGGCCTCAAGCAGCCGCCGCTCATGCTCGAGCATCACCCGCGCGACGAGGCTCGCGAGGCGCGCTACGAGGCGCTGCGCGCCTGGCGCAATGCGCGCGCCGCCGAACGCGGCGTCGAGGGCGATGTCGTCGTCCCCAATAGCGTGCTGCGCGCTCTGG
>Ga0209061_1004823_pt1 | contig 12505 bp, 13 predicted proteins | sample Coa_R1_10_FD_187157 | JGI IMG/M metagenome (GOLD analysis project Ga0209061, IMG submission 187157) | Surface soil microbial communities from Centralia Pennsylvania, which are recovering from an underground coalmine fire - Coalmine... | ecosystem: Environmental > Terrestrial > Soil >...
GGCATCCACGACGGCGATCGAGACGTTGACGTTTAGAGCCCGCGCCTTGTCCAGGCACACTTGCAGGAGCCGAAGGCCCTCGTCCAGAGTCAGGGGAGCGCCCATCGCCACCTCCTCGACATAACAGTACTCATCGCGGCCGCGGGGCGAGCGTCCTATGATACCGCGCGCGCTGCGGCGGAGGCGGCCGGCGCGGGGCCGCGTGTACCATTCCCCCAGGTGCCCGCCATGGCGCGGGCCGCGATACTCCACGCGGGAGGAGGCCGATGAGCGAGCGGGACTGGCGCGCGCGGCTGGCCGCCCTGGACACCGGGATCGTCTCCGACGCCCTCGATCGCCTGCAACTGCGCGGCGCGACGATCGGCATCCGGCCGGTGTGGCCGTGCGGCAAGATCGTGGGGCGCGCCACGACCGTGAAGACCATGCCCGCCGGCCGGCTGGTGGCGCGCCACCACCTGGGCGTGCGCGCCATCAGCGAGGCGGAGCCCGGCGGGGTGATCGTGATCGACAGCGGCGGCCGCACCGATGTGTCGAGCTGGGGCGACCTGCTGGCCACCGCGGCGAAGCAGCGCGGGCTGAGCGGGGTGGTGATCGACGGCGCCTGCCGCGACGTGGACGGCTGCCAGGCGGCGGGCTTCCCCGTGTACGCGCGGGCCGTGGTGCCCTGCACGGCCCGCGGGCGCATCGTGGAGGCCAGCACCAACGAGCCGGTGCAGTGCGGCGGGGTGCACGTGTTCCCCGGCGACCTGGTAATCGCCGACGGCAGCGGGGTGGTGTTCATCCCGCAGGACCGGTGGGAGGAGGTGCTGGCGGTGGCCGAGGAGCTGTTCGCCCGCGAGCAGGCGATGTTCGAGCAGCTGCGGCACGGCGTGCCACTGGCCGAGGTGGACCGCCAGGCGAACTACGAGGGGATGCTGCGCCCGCAGCCCTAAGCGCCGCCCCGTGGCTCGCCGGGCGGGGGTGGGTGTGCTACACTAAGGCCAAGTACGGACTTGTGGGACGGGCCACGTGGAGCTGAAAGCGGTGCTGGCCCAGGTGCCGGGCCTGGAGAAGCGCTTCGTGTACTACCTCGAGGCGCTCGGCTACATCCAGCCGCGCCGCGTGCCCAAGCGCCGCATCGCCCGGCGCGACTACACGGCGGAGGACGTGGCCCGCATCCAGGCGCTGTGGCGCTACTACCAGCGCGGCTACTCGCTGCAGGCTGCGCAGGCGTTGGCCTGCCGCCCGCGGCACTACGCCTACGCGCTGCTCAGCCTGGTGCCGGCCGGCGCGGCGGGGCCGCGGGCGGCGGCGCTGGCCGAGGCGTACAGCGCCCTGTGCGCTGTGCCCGAGGTGGCGATGGCCGGGCTGCTGTACGGCGGCGCGGGGATCGACGCCGTGGCGCTGGTCGAGGTCGCCGAGGAAGCCGAGGTGTACGAGGCGCTCGGCCGGCTGCTGGCGCGCGGCGGGGCGGCGAGCGCGCCGGCGGTGCTGCACGTGGCGCGGCGGGTGAGCGGCCCGCGGGCAGAGGAAAGGGGGCCGATGCAAGCCTACGTGCTGATCAAGCTGCCAGCCAAGGAGATCGAGGGGGTGCTGGCCGAACTCCAGCGCTTGCCGGCGATCGCCGAGGCCGCGGTCGTGTACGGCGAGACAGACATCATCGCCCGCGCGGTGGTGCGCGACCAGGCGGAACTCGACGAGCTGGTGTTCCGCCAGCTCCACGCCATCCCCACCGTCGAGTCCACGCGGACCTTCATCGTCGTCGGCGACCTCTACTGGCGCCGGCCCGACGGCGAGCCGTGAGGCGCCCCCAGGAGGAGACACTGCTATGTACACCCGGTATCGGAGCGCACTGGCCCGCCTGCGCGCCTACCACGCGGAGCTGACCGCGCGCTACCACGCCGCCATCCGGCGGCGCCAGTGGGCGCACGCCCGCGCGCTATACGACCTGCGGCACCGCGTGTGGGTGGCCATCCGCTGGCATGAGGAGTGGGCGGGCACGCCCCCCGCGCTGCCCAGCGGCCAGCCGGTGCTGGAGGCACCCGCCCTCGGCTGACGGTCAGGGCGGCGGCAGCAGGCCGCGGTGGTCCAGGGCGTCGAGCACCGTGCGGTCGACTACCCGCTCGACCGCGAGGTCCTGCAGCTCCGGCTGCTCGACCGCCAGCGCGTCCTTGATCTCCTTGAGCTGCGCTACATCGACATACGGGCGATCGGCGAGCCGCTCGCCGCGCCGGTACGGCTCGTAGGTCCAGTCGAGCATGACGGGGTCGGTGATCTGGGTCCACTTGGCCAGGGCGGCCTTGGCCAGCGGCGGGTCGCTTTTGAACAGCTGGACCCCCTCGACGATCCCCGCCGCGTAGGCTTCCACCACGGCCCGCTGCGTCTCCAGCGTGCTACGCAGCGTGTACACGGGCAGCCCGCCGTAGGGCAGCTTCAGGTCGGCGTACTCGAACAAGATCTTGGCGCCGTTGTTGAGCGCCGCCAGGTCGGTGGGCGGGGTGAGCAGCGCGGCGTCGATGGCGCCTGCGGCCAGCGCGCCCACGAAGCCGCCCATGTTGCCGCCGCCGACGGGCGTCCAGATCACGTCGCGCTCGGGGTTGATCCCGAACTTCAGCAGCGCCTTGCTGATCAGGGCGTAGTTGCCGTCGCCGAGGGTGAACACTCCCAGGCGCTTGCCGCGCAGGTCCTCGGGCCGCTGGATGTCGGGCTGGACGATCATGCGGTGGGCGCTGGCGCTGCTGGTGTTCAGGATGGCGATGATGTTCGGCTCGCGCGCCTGGAACGGCAGGGTCGAGTCGCCCGAGGTCTGGATGAACTGCACGTCGCCGGCCAGCAGCGCGGCCACGTTGTTGGGCGCCCCGGAGATGAGTGTGAGTTCCACATCCAGCCCGTGCTTCTGCCAGAGGCCCTGGTCGAGCGCGAGCCAGACCGGCGCCACTCCCGCGCTGACCACCGAGTAGGCGGCGCGCACTTTGGTCAGCGGCGGGGCGGGGGCGGAGCTCGCGGCCGCGGGCTGGGTGGCCGCGTCGGCCGGCGCGCGGGCGGCGGGCGCGCCCCCACCGGCGCACGCCGCAGCTAGCGAGAACACGAGCGCGTAGGCGACCAGGAGTGCGCGCATTGATGCCGCTCCTTGTTGTTTCCTCGCCGGGCCGGCGAGCGACCGCGGTCAGGCGCGGCGCTGAAGTCGGCCGGGCGGCCCGTGTGGCCCCTGGTGCCCCCCAGCATACCCCGAATGCCCGCCCGGTGCTACGGCTGGCTGCCCGCCGCGCGCCAAGCAGGTCGGCGGAAATCCAAGTCGGGCGGCGAGGCGGCGCGCTACCATGTAAATAGGCAACTACTCGCGTGGAAGGCGGGGGCGCAGTCTCGCGAGGAGGTTGCGCTATGCGCGTCGCACGTTGGATAGGCTTTGTCGGGGCCCTGGCCTTGCTCGGCACGGTAGCCACCCCGGTCGCCTGGGCCGCCGACTACCACTGGCATCACCATCACCCGCACGGCCACGGCGTGGTCGTGGTGCCGCAGCCGGTGCCTGTGGCCCCGGCGGTCGTGGCCCCGGCGCCCGCGGTGGTCGCGGTGCCGGTGCCCGTGACCGCCGTGCCGGTACCGGTGCAGAACGTGATCGTGCCGGCGCTGCAGCAGGTGCTACCGCCCGGCGCGCTCCAACAGGCGCCGCTGCAGCTCTACCCGCTCGGCGCCAATCAGTACGCGCTGATCCACCCGCTGCTGTTCTGCGGGGCGGACACGGCGGGCACCTGCCAGCAGCTGGCGCAGCAGCTCGCGCAGGTAGCGCCCGGGTTCGGCACGGCGGTGCTGAACGGCCCGAACGGCTACGGCGTGTACGTGACCTATCAGGGTTAGTGCTCCGTCCTCTCGTGGGGACCTGCCCTGCCGTCGTGGTGAACGGGGGGCCGCCGGAAAGACGCGCGCCCGGGCGCGCTCCCCTCGCGCCGCGCGTGGCGTGGGCCATGCCTGGCACGCTGCTTGCGTAAGAGCGAGTGCAGTACAGGCAGTGCCCGCGCTGACGCGCGGCGGAAGGGATGTCGAGGATGGGGATCGTAGCGTGGATCGTGTTGGGCTTGATCGCTGGGTTCCTGGCTAGCCTGATCATGAAGGGCGGCTATGGGTTGCTCGGCGATATCATCCTGGGGATCGTCGGCGCGCTGGTGGGCGGGTTCCTGAGCAGCACGCTGCTGGGCATCCCGCTGACGGGTCTCGACCTGACGAGCATCGTCATCGCCACCGTCGGCGCGATCATCGTGATCGCCGTCGCGCGGGCGCTGACGCCAGGTCGCGCGGCGGTCTAACAACCCGACACGGCTTCGGAAGAGGCGCCCCGCGCGGGGCGCCTCTTGGCCTGTGGGCTCCCGCCCGCCGGGAGCGGCCGGTCAGCGGAGCTGGTCCGGCGGGATGGTGCCGAGCCGGCCCGCGCGATAGTCGGCGAACGCCTGCGCGATCTCCTCCCGCGTGTTCATCACGAACGGCCCGTATACCACCACGGGCTCGCGGATCGGCTGGCCGCCCATGAGGTAGACCTCCAGCGTTGGAGTGCGGCTGGCCTGCACGCGGTCAGCGCCTATGCGAATCGCCTCCCCAGGCCCTAGCACGGCGAGCTGGCCGGTGTGCAGCGGCCGCCGCTCGGCCCCCACGTAGCCCTGTCCGCCGAGCACGTACACCAGCGCGTTGAACGCGGCCGGCCAGGGCAGATCGACCGCGGCGCCGGGCTGGAGCGTGGCATGGACGATGGTGATCGGCGTGTGGGTGACCCCTGGGCCGCGCTGCCCGGCCAACTCGCCGGCGATGAGGCGCAGCAGCGCGCCGCCATCGGGCGAGACGAGCAGGGCCACCGCCTGGCCGCGGATGTCCTGGTAGCGGGGCGGCGCCCACTTCAGCGCGCGCGGCAGGTTGACCCACAGCTGCAAGCCGTGGAACAGCCCGCCGCGGGCGACTAGCTGCTCGGGCGGCCGCTCGATGTGCAAGATCCCGGCGCCCGCGGTCATCCACTGCGTGTCGCCGTTGGTGATCAGCCCGCCGCCCCCGGTGGAGTCCCGATGCTCGAACGCGCCGTCGATCATGTAGGTCACGGTCTCGAAGCCGCGGTGCGGGTGCCAGGGCGTGCCCTTCGGCTCGCCCGGCGCGTACTCCACCTCGCCCATCTGGTCGAGGTGCACGAAGGGGTCCAGGTCGGCGAGCGGGACGCCAGCGAATGCGCGGCGCACGGGGAAGCCCTCGCCCTCTAGCCCGCTGGGGGCCGTGGTAACCGAGCGGACAGGCCGCAACCGCGCGCGCCGTGGGTCGCACGGGGGAAGCTTGGGTAGGGCGAGGACGTTAGCGGGAGTCACAGCGGGCATCGGTGATCCTTTCTGCGGCAGCAAGGCAGCACGCCTTGCGCAGAGGATACCACGCGCTACCCGTGCTGTCGGACATAACGACAGGCCGGCCCGCCCGCGGCGGGCTCAAGCGGGCCAGCGGTGTCTTGCGGTTAGCTGGGAGTCTCTTGGAAGCCGAGGGCCTGGAGGGCGGCGCGCACGGCCTCCTCGTCCTGCTCGGCTGTGCCGCCGCTAGCGCCCATCGCCCCGAGCAGCACGCCGTTACGGAATAGGGGGAGCGCCCCGCGCGCCGGCAGCAGCGGCGCACCGTACCCCAGCGCGGCAGCATTGCCCCACAGCGCCGGGTTCGCCTGGAACGACTCGGTCATCGCGCTGCCAGAGCGGCCGGTCGCCGCGGGGGCGTAGGCTTTGCCGCGGGCGATCTCGGGGGTCAAGAAGTGGGCGCCGTCCATGCGCCCGGCGGCCAGCAGGTGGCCACCGGCGTCGAGCACCACGAAGCTCATCCGGTAGTTGTGCGCCTGGGCATACTCCATCGCCGCCTGCACCAGCCGCGCCGCCTGATCGTAGTTCAGGCTGGTGCCCCCCTGCTCCGCCGGTGCCGCGGGCGCGGCGGCCGCGGCTCCTACCGGTGCTCGTGCCGTACCGAGCGCCAGCCCGGCGACCAGTCCCAGCACGGCGACCACGACCAAGGGAATGCCCCTACCGAGGTGACGCATCGCTCCCTCCTCTCCCTCGCCCCGTCGACCGGGCGAGTAGCGTCATCATACCGCAGCGAGCACGGACTGGGCGCGCGGCCAGCGGCGTGCTAGACTGTCGGGCACCGCACCCGGCGCGAGGAGAGGCCAGCGGTGGACGAGCCGACGTGGATCGATCCCGAGCTGCTGCGGGCGCTGGTGCGCCACGGCGTCGTGTACGACCTGGCGCAGCCGATCGCGCCCGGGGTACCGGTGCTCAGCTTCCACCCGCCGTACACCTTCGCGCTGGTCCGCCGGCACGGCGACGTCGTGCGGCCCGGCAATGCCAGCTCGGCGAACGAGCTGCTGGTAATGTGCGCTCACACGGGCACGCACCTGGATGCGCTGTGCCACTACTCGCGCAACGGCAAGCTGTACGGCGGCCTCGACGCGCAGGCGGCGCAGCAGGACCCAGCCGGCTTCCGCGCGCTGGGGATCGAGCAGACCCCGCCGCTCGTCCAGCGCGGCGTGCTGCTCGACATCCCGCCCGTGCTGGGCGTGGAGGTGCTCGCCGACCGCCAAGCGGTCGATGGGGCGCTGCTAGAGGCGGCCGCTCGCCGCGCGGGCGTGGCGGTCGGGCCCGGCGACGCCGTGCTGATCCGCACGGGCTGGGCCCGGCGCTGGAGCGAGCCCGCGCGGTACGTCGACGGCGAGACCGGCTGCCCCGGGGTGAACGGCGACGGCGCCCGCTGGCTGCTCGCCCGCGGCGTGCGCCTGACTGGCGACGACACGCCGTGGTACGAGGTGCAGCCGCGCGAGGGCGACGACAACGTGCACGCGCTGCTGATCGCCGACCACGGCGTGCAGCTGCTGGAGAACCTGAACCTCGAGCGCCTGGCGGCCGATGGCGTCACGGAGTTCCTGCTGGTGGTGCTGCCGCTGCCGCTGGTGGGCGCCACGGGCTCGCCGGTGCGGCCGATCGCCATCGTCTGATAGGGGGGAGAGGGCGATGCGCTTCGGGATCAACTTCTTCCCGTCGTTCCTGCCCGGGCAGAAGTCGGGCGCACAGTACTTCCGCGAGTGCCTGAACCTCTGTGAGCTGGCCGACCGGCTGGGCTTCGCCTCCGTGCGCATCGTCGAGCACCACTTCCGTCCCTACGGTGGCTACTCGCCGAACCCGGTCGTGTTCCTGGCGGCCGCTTCGCAGCGCGCGCCGCGCGTGCGGCTGGTCACGGGCGCGGTGGTGCCGGCGTTCAACCACCCGCTGAAATACGCCGCGGAGCTGGCCGAGCTGGACTGCATCTCCGGGGGGCGGCTGGACGCCGGCTTCGCGCGGGCGTTCCTGCCCGACGAGTTCGAGGCGTTCGGCGTGCCACTGGAGGAGAGCCGGGCGCGCTTCGAGGAGGGGATCGCCGCCTGCATCCGCCTGTGGACCGAGGAGAACGTGACGTTCCACGGGCGCTTCCACCGCTGGGAGCAGGTGACGGTGCTGCCGCGGCCGGTGCAGCAGCCGCACCCGCCGGTGTGGGTGGCGGCCATCGGCACGCCGGAGTCGTTCGAGTGGGCCGGGCGCATGGGCTACCATCTGATGTTCGTGCCGTACGTGAGCGACTTCGAGCAGCTCGCGGGGCTCATCCGGCGCTACCGCGCCGCGTGGCGCGCGGCGGGCCACCCACCAGGGCGGGAGCGCGTGGCCTACTCGGCCCACTGCTACGTGGCGGAGAGCCGCGCGGCGGCGCTCGACGGCGTGCGGCCGGCCTGGGAGCAGTACCACCGTGTGTTCTACGAGCGCCTGCGCCGCTGGGTCGGGCATCCCTCGCCGCAGTACCGTGGCTACGACCGTATCGCCGCGGTGGTCGACCGCTTCACCTTCGAGCAGATGGTGGCCGAGCGGCGGCTGTTCGTGGGCACCCCGGACGAGGTGGCCGAGCAGTTCGCCTGGGCGCGCGAGCTGTTCGGCGAGGCCGAGCCGAGCCTGCAGGTGAACTTCGCCAACCTCAGCGAGGCGGAGGCGCGGCGCACCCTGGAGCTGCTCGCCGCCCACGTGCTGCCGCGCTTCGCCGCGGCCCCCTCGCCGGCCGGTGGCTAGCGCGCCCTCCGCGGCCGTGCGGCCGCTCGCCGTGCTGGTGACCCTCGGCGATCCACGCCAGCTCACGGGCGGCTACCTCTACCACCGGCGGCTGGCCGCGCTGGCGCCGGCCCACGGTTGGCGGCTGGTGTTCGCCTCGGTGCCCGAGGGGCCCTTCCCGCTGCCGGCGCTGGCCGCGCGCCAGGTCGTCCGCCACGCGCTGCGTCACCGCCCGCGGGCGGTGATCGTGGACAGCATCGCCGCGGCCTACCTCGCGCCCGCGCTGCGCGACCTCGCCGCGGTGCCGCTGCTGGGCAGCCTGCACCAGTCGCCCGGCGGCATCGACCACGGGCCGCTGCGCACGGCCCTGCAGGCGCGCCTGGACCTGCTGGTGTACCGCCGCGCGGCGCGGCTGCTGGTGGCCAGCGAGCTGCTAGCCGAGCAGCTGGCCGCCCAAGGGCTGCCGCGCCAGCGCCTGTGCGTCGTGCCCCCGGGGCGCGACGTGGCGCCGCTGCCCGACGGGCCGCCGCCCGACCTGCGGCAGGGCCGCGCCGCCGCTTTCCTGTGCGTCGGCAACTGGATCCCGCGCAAGGGCATCCTGCCGCTGCTCGACGCCTTCGCCCGGCTGCCGCCAGCGGCGGGCACCCTGCACCTGGTAGGCAACGACGATGTGGACCGGGCCTACGCGGCGCGCGTGCGCGAGCGGCTGGCGCGCGCCGACCTGCGCGGCCGGGTGGTGGTGCACGGGCCGGTGAGCCCCGCGCGGGTGGCGCAACTGTACGCGGCCGCCGATGTGTTCGTCCTGCCCAGCACGCGGGAGCCGTTCGGCACGGTGTATGGCGAGGCGATGGCGATGGGGCTGCCCGTGGTGGGCTTCGCCGCGGGCAACCTGCCGTACTTGGCCAGCGACGGCGTCGAGGGGCGCATCGTGCCCGTCGGCGACACGGCGGCCCTGGCCCGGGCGCTGCGGGAGCTCGCGGACGATCCGGCGCTGCGGGCACGGTTGGGCGCCGCCGCCCGCCGACGCGCCAGCCGGCGCCCGACGTGGGAGCAGACCGCCGCGCGCTTCTTCGGCGCCGTGCGGGCGGTCGCCGAGCACTGTAGCGGGGGCGAGCACGGCGGCGCCCCTGCCCCGTGAAAGGGCGGGGGGGTTAGCCGGCGCGCTGGCGCAGCGCGGCCAGCACCCGCTCGGGCGTGAACGGCACGCGGCGCAGCCGCACGCCGGTGGCGTCGAAAATCGCGTTGGAGATCGCCGCCGCGGTTGGCACCGTGGCCGCCTCGCCCGCGCCCGTCGGCGCCAGCTCGCGCCGGTCGACCAGCACGACCTCCACGCGCTCCGGCACCTCTTCGAACGTCAGGATCGGGTACGTGCGCCAGTCGAGGCTGGTCACGCCCGAGGAGTCGAACTGGACCTCCTCGTGCAGCGTGCGGCTGAGCGACTGGAGCACGTTGCCCTCGATCTGGTTGCGCACGCCGTCGGGATTGACCACGAGGCCGCAGTCGTGAGCTACCACGATCCGCGGCACGCGCACGGTGCCGCGGTCCTGGTCGACGGCGACCTCGGCCACCAGGGCGACCCAGGTCTGGTTGGGGGGATCGCCGTAAGCGATCAGGGCCACCCCGCGGCCGGTGGCCACGCCCGTCGGGCTCACACCCGACTTGGGCGCCGGACGGGGATCCCATCCGGCGGCAGCCGCTACCGCTTCGAGCGTTGCACGGGCGCGCTCGTCCTTCAGGTGCCGCAGGCGGAACGCCACCGGGTCGGCGCCGGCCGCCGCGGCCAGCTCGTCCATGAACGCCTCGCCGGCGAAGCCGCTCGGCAGGCCGCCCAGGCTGCGGTTGTTGCCGTTGCGTAGCAGCGACTGGCCCTGCGCATGCAACAGGTAGCGCCGGTTCGGGAAGGCGTAGAACATCAGCGTGTCGTGGCCGACGAACACCGGGTCGAGCGGCAGCTCCCAGGCGCCGCCGGTCTGGGCGCCGAGCAGGCGCTGGCCCGTGTGGCGTGCCGACCAGACCTCGTAGTCGTAGGCCACGACTTGGCCGCTAGCATCGATCCCGCCGCGGATACTGAACACCATGGCCGGGTTGTAGTGCTCCCAGCCGTGTTCGTCGGCGCGCATCCACTGCACGCGCACCGGCCGGCCCACCGCCTGCGAGAGCAGGGCCGCGTCGAGCGCCGCGTCGTCGCTGCGGTAGCGGCCGTAGCAGCCCGAGCCCTCCGTGTAGATCACGCGCACGCGCTCGACCGGCAGGTCTAGGGCGCGCGCGAGGTCCGCCTGGAGCACGTGGGGCGCCTGCGTGCCCGACCAGACGGTCGCCCCATCCGGGCGCACGTCGGCCACCGCACAGCTCGGCCCGATCATGCCATGCATCTGGAAGGGGAACTCGTACGTCGCCGCGACCGTCTTCGCCGCCCCGGCGAGCGCGGCGGCCACATCGCCGGCCTCGTCGAGCAGGCGGTCGTCGCTGGGCGCGGTGCGGACGACGGAGAACAGCGTGTCCTGGGGGGGCAAGCCGGCGGGCGCCGACCACGTTACGCGCAGCCGGCGCGCGGCCTGGATGGCCTGCTCCTCGCGCTCGGCGACCACACCGACGAAGTTGCCGCGCACCACCACCTGCACCAGCCCGGGCACATCGGCGACCGAGGCCTCATCGACGCTGACCAGCGTGGCGCCCGACTGAGGGGTCGGCCGCACCACCCGCCCGTGCAGCATGCCGGGCAGGCGCACGTTCTGCACGTACTCGAACTGGCCGGTCATCTTGGCGGGAATGTCGCGGCGGGGCAGCGGCTGCCCAACGAGCCGGTACTCTTCGGGCCGCTTGGGCACGGCTGTGCCCCTGACCTCGATCTCGAGGCGGCGCCCGCCGACCAGGTCAGCGTAGCGGACGCTGCGGGCGGGGTCGTCGACCACGGACACCACGCCGTCGCGCACCTGGAGCTGGTCGACTGGGGCGCCCAGCCGCTCGGCGGCCAGTGCCAGCAGCACCTGGCGGGCCTCGGCGGCCGCCTGCCGGATCTGCGCGCCCCCGATGGCCACCGACTGGCTGCCGACCGTGGGGCCCTGGTCCACCGTGAGGGCGGTGTCGCCCTGCACGACGTGCATCTGGTCCCAGGCCACGTCCAGCTCCTCGGCGGCGATCTGCGCCAGCGCCGTCTCGACGCCGGTGCCCAGCTCGACCTTGCCGGTGAAGAGCGTGACCGTGCCATCGTCGGCAATAGCGAGCCAGGAGTCGAGACGCTGGGCCGGCACCCCCGCTTGGGCGTGTGCCACCACGGCGCCGCTCGGGGCGAGGCGGTCGGCCAGGCTGAAGCCGACGATCAGCACGCCGGTGGCCTTGAGAAATGTCCGCCGCGATAGCCGTAGGGCGGCGGCCCCTCCGTTGCCCGGGACGGCCTTGAGCCGCGGAGTCAGGATCGTGCTCATGCTCGCAGCTCCTGGACGTAGCGGTTGATGGCCCGCAGGATACGCAGATGCGTGCCGCAGCGGCAGAGGTTGCGATTGAGCGCCTGGCGGATAGCGGCCTCGTCGGCATTGGGGTTCTGGTCGAGGAACGCCTTGGCGGTCATGATCATGCCGTTGATGCAGTAGCCGCACTGGGCGGCCTGCTCGGCGATGAACGCCTGCTGGAGCGGATGCGGGGCATCGAGCGTGCCCAGCCCCTCCAGCGTGGTGATCGCCTTGCCCACCACGGTGGCCGTGGGCGTGACGCACGACCGGACGGCGGCACCGTCGACGATGACGGTGCAGGCCCCGCACTGGGCGAGCCCGCAGCCGAACTTGGGGCTGTTGAGCTGCAGGTCGTTGCGCAGGACGTACAGCAGCGGGGTATCCGGCTCGACATCGACGGTAACCGGGCGGCCGTTGACGGTCAGCTCCAAGACACTCACGCTCCCACCCCCGATGACACACCGGCCTCTCGCCAGGCGCGGCGGGCCGCATCAGCCGGCCTCGCGGCAGCGCGGTCGTGGGCGCAAGCGCTGCCCCCTGGCGATATCGGCGCCCACGATACGGCGCCCACCGGCCAGTGTCAAGAGTCAGTACGAGCGGGGCAGGCCGAGCACGTGCTGGCCGAGGTACGCCAGCACCAGGTTGTTGTTGACGGGCGCCACGCTGAACAGCCGCGTCTCGCGGAACTTGCGCTCCACGTCGTACTCCGCCGCGAACCCGTAGCCGCCGTGGGTGTCCAGGCACACGTTGGCCGCCTCCCACGCGGCCTGGGCCGCCAGCAGCTTGGCCATGTTCGCCTCCGCCCCGCAGCGCTCGCCCCGGTCGAACTTCGTCGCCGCCTGGTAGCGCACCAGGTCGGCCGCCTCGGTGCGCGCGTACGCCTGCGCGAGCGGGAACTGCACGCCCTGGTTGGCCCCGATCGGCCGGCCGAACACCACCCGCGTCTTGGCGTAGGCCACCGCCCGCTCGATGAACCAGCGCGCGTCGCCCAGTGCCTCGGCGGCCAGCAGG
>Ga0209061_1004824_pt1 | contig 12504 bp, 18 predicted proteins | sample Coa_R1_10_FD_187157 | JGI IMG/M metagenome (GOLD analysis project Ga0209061, IMG submission 187157) | Surface soil microbial communities from Centralia Pennsylvania, which are recovering from an underground coalmine fire - Coalmine... | ecosystem: Environmental > Terrestrial > Soil >...
AATTAATGCTCCAGCAGCGATGACTGTTCCGGCAATAAAAGCAACTGTACCTAATGCTCCGGCAATATTTGCAGCCCAACACCATCCATCACAATGTCCCGTCGGGTCCGTCCGCGTCTCTGGATTCTCCTCCACATAGGCATATGGGTCCATCCCCTGCGCATTGGCTTGCACGCTATCGGGCGACACGAACCTCCCACTCACTGGATCATACCACCGCGCATTATAGTAATCCAGTCCCGTTACAGAGTCGGCGAACTGGCCGGTGTAGCCCTTGTCGGTGCCCAGCATGCCTTCAATATAGCGCTGGTTGCCATAGGGACCGTAAAGCTGCTCGCCCTGGATGGCGCCTGCACTGAAGCTCAGCACCACGCTGCCCAGCGCGTCGGTCAAATCATACGTCGTGCTCGTGCCGTTGCTCCAGCCGATCAGGTGGCCGGCGATGCTGTCGTAGTCGATCTGGCTCTGCTACCTGCCGCCGCCAGAGGACGTGCGTTCTTCCAAGCCAACAGGACACACCAGATCGGAAGCCTCGGGAGTCTCTACCGCCAGCAGGAGCAGACCACCCCCCCCTCCTCCTTATCCTGGATCATCTCCACCAACCCTCGCATCAGTGAACCTCTCTCTATCGCTCAGAGAGAGCGAAACACGCACATCGATCTGCGTCACCTGTCTTTCCAATGGATCGCAGAGACAGGACCGCTAGCCGAGAGAGGCCGCTCAGATAGCTTCCTGGTACCAGGACGATGCATTTGCAGCGTGAGTGGAGGAAGCGTGGGCTTGAGAGAACCAGGAGCCCAGGCCGCTGAGTACCACGAGCAAGAGAAGTACGGCGGTCCCGATGAGTGCCTTGTTGCAGCGGGTGCGGCGCTGGGGGAAGGGGCATGTCTGCCTGGCAGCGGTGGTATCTGGCTGTGCTGCTGGCTCCATGCTTGCTGACGGCGGATGATTGAGAGGGTTTGGCGAGATGGTAACTTGCTCATCATGGTGGCGATTCTCTTTCCAGGATTAAATAAGCTAATAGCACTCTTCTTGAAAAAGCTTATGTTCGTAGTGGCGTAGCCCTGGAATCATTCTCGATCACCTTACCCTGCCGAGATACATCTGCATATCACATAGATTACCCAGATACACCCAAGCCACCAGAAGAATGCCAGCAATAGAAGAATATACGCTAAAATTCCTCCTACGGCTGTGAAGAGATGAAAAAGGACGGGAATAAGCCATACTCCGCCTATGATAAGTAAGAGCAGAAAAACAAGTGTTATATAGAGGACGTATAAATACTCAAATAAGTGAAAAGCAGCTTTTCCTGGACTTTCTCGCCTTCGTACTTTCAAATAAGGAGGAAGTCCGCAGCAAAAAGCAACTAAGGCTCCTACAACACATAGGCAAGCTCCCGCTAGCCTTAGCGGTAATGGAGCGTAAGCATTTATCGCTGGAGACGAAGATAAAGGAAAAAAAAGAGTAAGAAGAGGCCCTCCTACCAGAAAGATATATATGAGGATTATTAACTGGCGTAGCCAAGCTTGATATGTCAGTGCAAGAGCTTCCCCTCGTTTTTCATAAGCCAGATAGAAACGATACTTCAACACATAAGCAATCGCTTCCATACCAATTACAAAAAATAGAAGCAAGATGGGATTCATATGCCTTTTCTCCTCCCATTTATGTTTTCTTTAAAGCACTTCCTTTTTCAAGAAAAGATGAATCTTATTCAAAAACATCTTTTTACTTTAAGAAGTGAGAAGCAGATAAATAGTCTATTTCCCAGACAACGCGCCATTATCTGCTTCTCCCAAACTCAAAAGCAGGTCAACCTCTTAGGTTATCATCTCCCTTTGTAGCTATCTTACATATGCAAGCCACCACCGCCATGAGATAGTCTCCAGTCTGGTGGAGGCGTGTAAGTGCTTACATGAGTGGCCAAGTAGTATACTGCTCTATTAAATGCCACTTCGGTTCTATAGCCCCACCAATGACGGCTATTGCCGTATGCAACAGCTTTTCGTTCGTTTTGCGCGAACTCCTTTTGCGTAATAGTATGCCGGTAGGGTGTAGTAGCATCTAAGCTTACTGTCGCTGCATGAGCAGTCGGAACAGTCCTACCGAAAAACCAGTTCACACCTGCCACAAGGGCGTCAGTTGCCGTACCTCCTATTATTCCACTGAGCATATAACTTAGCCCCGCACTCGCTGCGTTACTAGTGAGAGTAGTTGCAGCGCCTAAAGCCCCAAATGGTATAAGAGATGCACCAAAGGCTAGCGCTCCGCCGATCTCACCTACAATCATATCCTCTCCTACAGTATCCATAGCATCACTAAGCGATTCCGAGGTGTCCCCCTGAGCAGCTTGAGCTACTGTCGTTACTCCACCTCAGACAAGCCCAGCTATTCCTCCCGCTGCAACAGCTCCTGCTCCAGCGGCTAGCAAAATTGGCACATCTACTCCGCCTGTAGCAACGGTAACAACAGCAAGAGCAGCCACGGTAATGGCCATACCAACAGCAAACCATCCCCAAAGTCCCGTGGGATCATTCATGGTTTCTGGATTGCATGATACATAGGCATAGGGATCGAAGCCCAGCATATTGCCTTGCACACTATCCGGCGAGAGAAACCTCCCGCTCACTGGATCCTACCACCGCGCATTGTAATAATCCAGCCCCGTCACCGCATCAACAAGCTGTCCCGTGTAACCTTTATCGGTGCCCAGCGTGCCTTCGATATAGCGCTGGTTGCCATAGGGACCGTAAAGCTGCTCGCCCTGGATGGCGCTCGCACTGAAGCTCAGCACCACGCTGCCCAGCGCGTCGGTTAGATCATACGTCGTGCTCGTGCCGCTGCTCCAGCCGATCAGGTGGCCGGCGATGGTGTCGTAGTCGATCTGGCTCTGATACCGGCCGCCGCCAGAGGACGTGCGTTCTTGCAGGCCAAAGGGATACGCCGTGAGCGTCGTGGTTCCGGCGCTGGTCGAGCGTTTGAGCACGCGTTCGCCGCTAGCATCGTAGACGTAGTACTCCTGCCCGCCATTGCTCGCGCTGGACTCCACCAGCTGGTTGAGCGCGTCGTAGGAGAGCGTCTCGCTCACGCCGTTAATCCACCTACGACTGGCGTCTCACCAAGATCGCCACACAAAAACGCGCAGGCAGCCACGCAACCTGCCGCGCTAAAAGTGTATCGGCGCGATCCGCCATGCCCAGCAACAGATTATCCGGCTTCTTCAAGAGCAAAGACGAGATCGCCCCGGCAGGCAACGAGACATCATTGAAAGGCAGCAGCGTAGAACCGGCTGCGCCAGATCGGCCACCTGGACCTTGCATCTCGTGCTGCCTGGCCTGAGCGATGCGCTTGTGAGAAAGATCCAGGCCCCGTACAGACGCTGCCCCAAACTGAGCGACTCGCGACGCGACGCCAGCCGGTTCCACACCCAATTTCCAGCACCTGTTTGCCTGACACCGCCTCACGAAGCAGCTGATCAAAAGTATCATCGGCTCGCACTGTATTTGACGGCGCAAAAATATGGCGATAGCGGGCGCGCCGCTCAGGCCAGCGCGTATACACCTCTCCCTGATCCGTCAGCCTTTGTTCACGCTGGGACCGTTCACTGATGCCCATCGATTCCTTTCTCCCCTTCTGCGCAGATTTCCCTTAAAGTACTACAACTCTAGGTTTTAATCTTTGTTCGCCAATCGCTACCTTTACCCCATACAATATACCAGGCTTTGGCGGAGAGACAAACTATTGCAATCTGCCGTTACTGTAGCAGCGTCTCGCAGGAAAGTCAATCCGGTTGGGTTTTCTTATGGAGAGATGCCAAAGCTAGAAGCCTGCAAGAAAAAGACAAAGGGCCACGATAAGCCACACACCCTAGGCTGGTATAAAAGGCGGTTATCGCCTTTCGTCACTGCGAAGAGTTTTCTACATTAAAGGTACACTTTCATTGCCCGCTTTTTTGTATGGATCAGGGCCCCTGAAGAGATAGACTCCGAGTACAAACACACTCAAAAAGAACACCCAAAGAAACCACTTCCACTGCCCAGCTCTCGCTGAGTTGATGAGCGCCCCTACCCAGGAAATCATCATCAGAATCCCACCAATCCAGCCTATCACTATTTCGGCAACAAGCGGACCAATATTTAGCTGAGACCGACTAGTGGCCAGGACCAAAATGAATATGACGAGGCTAACAATCCAGAAAGTCAGGCCAATAAAGTAAAGAGCGCCAATAGTTTTCTTGCGCATGGTAAGCCCCCAATCTAACTCGAAGTAGATGAACTCTCGCTGGTTCTTTGTGCTGGATCAGGACCAGCAAAGATATAGACGATAAGTGCAAAAATGGATAGAAAGAATAAGAAGATAAACCATCCCCAGCGGCCAACTTTTGCTGAATTGATGAGCGCCCCTATCCAGAAGATGATTATTAGAGTACCTCCAGCTAAGCTCATAATTGACTCACCAAAGACTAAAGCAATGTTCAGATGTGAATAATTCTTCAAGAGGATTTGGCCAGTAACCCCTAAGATAAGCCCCAAAGGGTAAAGAAAAATTATGGTTTTCTTACGCACGTCGAACTCCTAATCTAAAAACGGATTTACGCTCGATAACTTTTCTGAATGGTAGGGAAATAGGTCCTGGTTTTGCCAGGACCCACTTTCCACAACAACATTTCGTCAATTAGAAGAACTATTATTTTTTATATCTAATCCTCCTTCGATCTATTCCAGAGTACAATCTCATTCTTTTCTCCAACTACCAATGGGAGTAGATCACCACGAGAAACTCACTGTGAAAAAGGGGATCGCTACCGTTACTGAACTATCACTAATCGAAGCGCCAATTTGAAGTTGAGTGCCTACACTGGCGGTTGCGCCCACGTTGTTTCCATCAACATTCGTTCCAATGCTCGCATGTAGTGTACCAGCAGGGTTTATATCTACTCCTAGTCCACAGGAACCTGCCTCAGTTGTACATCCCGCCTGAGCACTGAATTCAGGACCAGTGAAACCGAATCCATAAGTGATTATCCCTATGTTTCCTGTATCATTTGCAGAGATAAGCGAGTCATCGGTAGAAAATCCCAGATTCCATTGACCGCCGTCGTCATCATTAGGGCCAACGCCGAAACCATAACTGTAATTAAAGTAATTGGGATTCCACACGTTGGACCACCACGGAGCACCAAAAGGATGTGCCGCAGGAGGCGTCGGTTGACCAGATCCCGAACCGGACCAACTTGGCCAAGTTGCTGGCGGGCGATATGGATTTATTGCATGGCCAGTAGTCTTGTCGATAACACTTCCGGTAACATGGCCATGTTTATCGAAAACCCTGCTCCAATGAGTAATATTCACCCAGGGAGTGCTACTCCGATCAGCAGGATTTTCAGGAATGAAGACGCTAAGTGTGTAGCCACTATGCGCAGGATCAGCAGAGTTATCAGAGGTTATATATGCATAATCGCCATTCCCGTCAGTGTAGTGCTTTCCCGTCGGATCATTCATCGTCTCCGGGTTGCCCTCCACATACGCATACGGGTCCTTCCCCTGCCCATTCCCCTGCGCAGTATCCGGCGAGAGAAACCTCCCACTCACCGGATCATACCACCGAGCATTGTAGTAATCCAGCCCCGTCACTGCATCAACGAACTGCCCCGTGTAACCCTTATCAGTGCCCAGACTGCCCTCGAGGTAGCGCTGGTTGCCATACGGTCCGTAGAGTTGCTCGCCCTGGATTGCACCGGCGCTGAGGCTGAGAACCACGCTGCCCAGCGCGTCGGTCAGATCATACATCGTTGGTCTAGCCAATCAGATGCCCACGACACTGTAGTAGTCGATCTGGCTGGAGAAGATTCTGTTATCTCTGCAGGTGGTCTCTATCTATATTTTTACTTCATACGTTTGATTATATCGTAAATGCACCATGTGAAACCTATGACGAACACGACAAACATAGTGACAATTGCCATATAATATAATAGTGCAAAAATATCAGAGCCGCTTACCAAAAATGCGAACATAAAGGCGGCCCAGCATCCCATAGCGAAAGCCAGCAATATAACAAATCTTTTGTCTCTTCTTGTGGGATTCTTTCTACGATATGAAATTTGTCTCATAACATATACTATGGTTTCTTTCTTGAACATGGATCGACCTCTTGGTCTTTTCTGGACCTTGCGGTCCTTGATAGATTCTATTGGATATGGTTACTCTCTCGAACAGTGTGTATGCATACGAGATTCTGTGGAACAATCCTCTTGAGGCTTTCTTGGCCGAACGTTTCACAGAATCTCGCACGCGCTCTTACAGTCCCTCCCTCACAAATTTGATGGCTCTACAAGAAAGGGGCCTCTTTTTATGATTAAGGAATCTACGATGATTGTATAAACGACAACAATCCTCCTTTTCTAGGAAAACAGGCAAACACGTGGCATTACTTCAGACAACATCGGCCTCTTCCTGATAGATGTATGCATCCGCTTGCTGTTCGAGTATTATAGCGCCTGTAGCTACAGCTATAACCTCTACCGTGACTGTTGCCAGCCCAGTTTTCATAATAGTGGTAGCTGCGTCGGTAGCATTCTCTGCTGATGCGCTACCCCTCATCGCTGCTGAGAAAAAGGTAACGAGCGCTCCCATGAGACTTATACCGTCAGCACTAAGCGAATGCCCGAAGACAATGCCATCAATCTGTGGTAGATCACCCTCCAAATTCGCTTTGGTAAACCAGGCATAATCGATTTGTCCTGACCGATCCATCCTGGTTGCATCGCCAGAGAAGAAATCAGCGAGATCTCCTGCCATATTACCTATTATGCCGGCTGCTAACGCAAGCCCTGATACGATTCCTCCTATAATGGGAGCTAGCCACCAGTCGATCGCTGACAAGGCTAGTCCCAAAGCAAACAAGATACCATCCAGCCAATCACTCCCCAAAATGTTTGCAATGTTCTTAAAATACCTTTCAGCATCTACAGCCTCTTTCCTTGCTTTCTCTTCATTATGAAACTTTTGGCACTGATTGTATGTCTTATCATTGCAATCTCCGCCATGATAAGTGCAACTGTTATAACTCTGGGGTCCAGTTGCAGCACAGGGATTATACCCAGGACATCCAGGAGCGTTAGATTCCGTCGCACAGGGATTGCCACTCCCACCTCTTCCATTACAATCTCCTTCATAGCAGTAGGTTCCACCGCCACCACCACCAGGATTCCCACACTCAATCCCGTCACCATTGGGAACACAGTCCCTCTGTCCCGTCGGGTCCGTCATCGTCTCTGGATTCTCCCCCGCATACATATATGGGTTCATCCCTACCATATTGCCTTGCACACTATCAGGCGAGAGAAACCTCCCACTCACTGGATCCTACCACCGCGCATTATAGTAATCCAGTCCCGTCACTGCATCAACGAACTGCCCCGTGTAACCCTTATCGGTGCCCAGCATGCCTTCGATATAGCGCTGGTTGCCATAGGGACCGTAAAGCTGCTTGCCCTGGATGGCGCCTGCACTGAAGCTCAGCACCACGCTGCCCAGCGCGTCGGTCAAATCATACGTCGTGCTCGTGCCGTTGCTCCAGCCGATCAGATGGCCGGCGATGCTGTCGTAGTCGATCTGGCTCTGATACGTACCGCCCCCTGAGTACATGAGTTCTTGCAGGCCAAAGGGATACGCCGTGAGCGTCGTAGTCCCGGCGCTGGTCGAACGGGTCAGCACGCGTTCGCCGCTGGCGTCGTAGACGTAGTATTCCTGCCCGCCATTGCTGGCGCTGGACTCCACCAGCTGGTTGAGCGCATCGTAGGAAAGCGTCTCGCTCACGCCGTTAATCCACCTACGACTGGCGTCTCACCAAGATCGCCACACAAAAACGCGCAGGCAGCCGCGCAACCTGCCGCGCTAAAAGTGTACAGGCATATGGGCATCCTGACTGCCTGCGTGATCCAGCCACATCAGCAACTTTTGAGCAGGGCCACATTGTCGTAATTTGTCGCTACTGTTGCAATAGTCAGAAGGAAAGTCAAACTTGTGAAGCCGGTTAAGATGCTGCCCTGCGCATCGATGATCGTCGTGTTGCTAGAGTCCAGTGCCCAAAAAGCCAAACAAAGGTTGTATAAATATCAAAGTAAACGCGCAAAGAATCAATACGGCCCCCATAGCTGTTATATACTTCTTAGGAAGGCATAGCATCCACCATTGAATTGCTGGAGAAAAGCCACTGAGTAGCCCCACAGTAAAAACTCCTGGAATAGCGAAAACTAGTGCCACAAGAGGACTAGATCCAGGAGGCGCATCGACAGCTCCTAGTCCTACTAATCCAACACCGCTCAAAGCTATCGAACCAATTGCGTTGAGCCAGTTGACACTCGAGGCTCCCAAGGGTTGATTTTGGGGAGGTGCGGAGGAAAAAATAATGAATAAGAGCAATCCCATGATGCTAAAAGGTAATGCTGAATACCAGATTAGTGATGGATTCCCATCGGCAAGCCGCCAAGGTGCGATCATAAGGATGTAAGATGCCAGCTGGATACCAGCAAACAGAAATCCAGCCGAGAAGACAAAGGTGCATCGATGTAATATTTTCGATCGACGACCAATGAAACCATAAGCCAGGTAAAGTATCCCCAACATTCCCACGACAATCCCAACCAGTGTGAAAGGCGAAAGCGCCTGCCAGACAGAAACAATCGAGGTCATTACCCCACCTTTTTCCTTATTTTATCATTGCTAGTTGGCAGAACCTGCCTTTTGACTGAGTGTTTCAAGCACAAACGAAAAAGGCGAAAGATCTCTCACGGTCGACAAATCAAGGAGAGCTTACCTACAACAAATCAGACAACTCTCGAATCTGCTATAAGCAGCCCCCTTGTTCCTTACAAGTTCGGTACTTTGATTGAATAGCCTTCTGGCACTAGAAGACTACCAAGCAGGTGCCACATCGCTATCTATTTGCGCTATCCAGGAGTCGGCCTCGTTTTGTAACGTCGTGCCCCCACCGAAAGCTGCGAGAGGACCCGAGCTCGCATCTAGTACTCTTACGATTCCTGCCCCTACTTTATTAGACAAGATGAAACCAGGCATTTTCGCTACTATATCCCTGATTAGTCCTCTAGCTGCTAGAAAAACTGTCATCGCGATTCCACCATAGATGATGGTATTGTCTACTTCGGACTTAAAGTTAGCCATATAGGAGCGGCTCCAGGTGTCAGGAGTATGATTTGCAGCTTGAGTCCCAAATTCCGCTGCGACTACAGTCGTGAGTAGTGCACTGGCGCCAGCTGCTTCCGATACAGTTTGCAGCACGGCAGCAATACCTGAAAGGATAGGCGCCATCCATGAGTCCCAAATTGACCCTAGAGATAATGCTGCCAACGCCTCTACTAGCTCCGCAAGAATTTGGGCACTAAGAGCAATACCAGCTAATTCGCCAGAAAGATTCCAAAAGTAATTACTGGCTTTATTAGCATCACTTTGCGCATCACAGATCAAATTTCCTGCACAGGGATCTGTCAGTGTTGGCTTTCTGGGTGGTGGCTTTTGCCCACCCGTACACAACATCGCACTGGCTCCATCTCTGCTACCACTATGGCACCCACCAGTGCTCCCTCCGCCACCAGTACCAGGCGACGGCTGACCACCGCCTCCCTCTGGCCCACAATACTGCGGATTCCCACCTGAAAGGACACACGGGTTGCTCCCTCCACCTCCAGCTGGGGCACCACCAGGGCTACAGCCCTCGCTACCTGGGATACATCCTACCGGTTTCTGTCCCGTCGGATCGGTCCTCGTCTCTGGATTCCCCTCCACATAGGCATAAGGATCGAAACCCAGCATATTGCCCTGCGCACTATCCGGCGATAAGAACCTCCCGCTCACTGGATCCTACCACCGCGCATTATAGTAATCCAGTCCCGTTACAGAGTCGGCGAACTGGCCGGTGTAGCCCTTGTCGGTGCCCAGACTGCCCTCGAGGTAGCGTTGATTGCCGTAGGGGCCGTAAAGCTGCTCGCCCTGGATGCCGCCTGCACTGAAGCTCAGCACCACGCTGCCCAACGCGTCGGTCAGATCATACGTCGTGCTCGTGCCGCTGCTCCAGCCGATCAGGTGGCCGGCGATGCTCTCATACTCGCTCTGGTTCTGATACCGGCCGCCGCCAGAGAACGTGCGTTCTTGCAGGCCAAAGGGATACGCCGTGAGCGTCGTGGTTCCGGCGCTGGTCGAGCGTTTGAGCACGCGTTCGCCGCTAGCATCGTAGACGTAGTACTCCTGCCCGCCATTGCTCGCGCTGGACTCCACCAGCTGGTTGAGCGCATCGTAGGAAAGCGTCTCGCTCACGCCGTCCACCATCAATTTGTCAAAAGCCTATGGTTTACGTATCACAAAAATAGCTACCCGAAAACGGGCAGGCAGCCACGCAACATGTCGCGCTAAAAAGGAAAGGCAGCCTTGTGAAGCTTGTCAAAACGCTGTCCTGCGCGTTGGCCAGATTGTAGTGCCAACCATCCTTGCTGACTCAGGTAGCGCTACACTTTCCCACTTCTCGTCTTAATTAACGCAATAAGTTCTCCAACGCCCTGATAGAGAATATCAAGAAAAAAAGCCTCACCTCGCTGCGCAACATAATATCCATTATAAAATTTCTTGATGCTTAGAATATCTTTCCAATATATCACTCTAATTGATCTAGTTCGATGTTTCTGTTTTACTTCGAGCAATCCCTGTTCACAAACAACAATATGCTGCTTCCGTACTCTTGGCAGTTCAACGCACAGAACAAACAGCCCTAGTAGAAAACTAAAGCCTGCTAATCCTATAATCATCGAAAGCAGAAGAATTTCATCTCCTAAGGCTTCATGCCGCCCTCTGGCAATGCCTAGCAGAATAAGAATCGATATGAGAACACCTAGACTCAGGAGGATTACTTCACTTGCCTGCAGAAGATATATACCGATTGATTTGATTTTATAGACAGCAATAGGGGTACCTAACTCGTTGCTAGAGATAAGTTGATTATAATATTCCCCAGATCCTGGACAGACAAATAAGATAGAATGAAGCCATCAAATGGAAGTTAGGAAAAGGAAAACAATGTCTGTTCAACGAAAACGGTATAGTGCAGAAGAAAAGACGAAGGTCGCAGTAGAGGCGATTAAAGGGCAGAAAACGATCAACGAGTTAGCAGCAGAATATGGAGTTCATCCGACCCAGATCACGCAGTGGAAAAAACAAGCGTTGGACGAGATCAATGCAGGATTCTCTGGAGGGCGAGAACGGCGAGAGCGCACAGATGAAGCACTGGTGGCATCGCTGTACCAAGAGATCGGGCAATTGAAGATGGAAATGGATTGGTTAAAAAAAAGTCACTCGGGAGTATTGAGGAGAAGAGGGCGTTGATCGAGCCGGAACACCCAAGCATCAGCATTGCACGACAGTGCGAGCTGGTCGATCTGGCCCGCTCCAGCTATTATTACCAACCGATGCCTGTGAGCGAAGAGAATCTGCTCCTGATGCGCCTTTTAGATGAACAATATACTCGAACGCCTTTTTATGGGATCAAGAAGATGACTGCCTGGCTAGAGACGCAAGGTCAGGAGGTGAATCACAAGCGTGTAGCCCGGCTATTGAGGCAAATGGGCTTGATGGCAGTGTATCCCAAACCACAGCTGAGTCGGCCTGGAGAGAAAATCGTACACTATCCGTATTGGTTGCGTGGACTGACGATTGATCGAACCAATCAGGTCTGGAGCACAGATATCACCTATATCCGCTTGAGAGGAGGCTTCCTCTATCTGGTGGCGATTATCGACTGGTTCAGCCGCTACGTCCTGGCCTGGCAAACCTCGATCACGCTGGAGACATCCTTTTGTTTAGAGGCACTTGACCAGGCATTTCAAAACGCGCAGCCAGAGATTTTCAACAATGACCAGGGGTCGCAGTTTACCAGCAACGAGTTTGTTAACCGGCTCAAGACTGCTGATGTGCGTATCAGTTGGGATGGAAGGGGAAGAGCGCTAGATAACATTTTTGTTGAGAGACTCTGGAGAAGTGTCAAGTATGAGGAGGTATATATCAAGGATTATCAGACGATAAGAGACGCAGAAAAAGGGCTGGAAGAGTATGTTCAGTTCTACAATCAAGACCGCTTACATCAGTCTTTGGAATATCGAACATCTGCACAGGTGTATTATCGATCATGATACACATCCATTTGTCATATGGCTGAGTTCACTCTTAAAGTTGGTTGATTTTTGTCTTGACAATGGGGGATAGCATAGATAGTCTTCATCCGACAAATAGCGGTTAATTAACTGTGCCATATATTACGATTCCTTTCGTGGAACATAAAGACTTTTCCAGATACAGGCTTCGAACAAAGGCTATCTTGCTATGGCTCTTCTCGTGTCTCTTCTTTTATCTGTTTAAGTGCCCCTCGTACCAGCCAAATGATGCCTACGACTCCCACAACTATTGTCATACCCATTGCCGTATATACGAGCCAGGC